>Ga0123356_10002194_pt1 | contig 21001 bp, 20 predicted proteins | sample TergutEmb28metaG_2_FD_92546 | JGI IMG/M metagenome (GOLD analysis project Ga0123356, IMG submission 92546) | Embiratermes neotenicus P3 segment gut microbial communities from Petit-Saut dam, French Guiana - Emb289 P3 | ecosystem: Host-associated > Arthropoda: Insects > Digestive system > Gut ... | reverse complement strand
CTAAGCCATGAAATACTTCAACCCTGCGAATTTAGCCGTCATTGCCTGCCCTGGCGGGGATGTTTTTGCCGATGAAGTAATTGAACATTTACGCCATAAATACCGTCATAGCCGTAAACAAGTTATCGACAGTATTTCCAAAAAATACGCTATCGATCCCGTACAGTCTGCCTTACAAATCGACCTTATAAATAAAATTACTGTAAGAGGGACATCATCCCAAAGCGGAATTAATATAAACAGTGTAAATATAAAAGTCCCTGTCAAATTCACGCTTTTTCCCAACGGGGAAATAAAATCCGAAATAGAAGAATCAATCCGAGGCAAGGATGTTTACATCTTCCAGGATGTGGAAAACAGGTTTCCTGTAAAATTTTCCGGCGGCATAAAAACCAATCTTTCTACAAATGATCATTTAATGACAATTTTTGTGACAATCGACGCGGCAAAGCAGGCTGGAGCCGAAAGGATAACCCTTGTTATCCCAAATTATCCATATTCGCGTCAACACAAGGCAAAAGGCAGGGAAGGGCTTACGGCAAGCCGCATTGGAAAAATATTTGAAAGCCTTGGTGTAAATCATATTATCACGCTTGATATTCATTCAAGAGATATAATCAACGCTTTTAATAAAATGCGTCTTGAAAATCTTCACGCGAGTTATCAGATAATACAAGCTCTGACTAAAATGGATAATATTTTAAACGACGATTTTGTTGTTGTTTCTCCCGATACAGGCGCTGTTGACAGAAATAAATTTTACGCTTCCGCGTTAAAAAAACCTCTCGCGCTTTTATATAAAGAAAGAGATTATTCCAAAGTAAGCAAAGACGCGAGTCAATCCAATATTTCACAGATACGCCTTTTGGGAAATGTGCAGGATAAAACAGTTTTTATGGCGGACGATATGCTTGGTACAGGCGGCACTTTAATAAAAGGAATGAAATTATTAAAAGAAAACGGCGCGCGCAGAATTATTTGCGCGATAAGCCTGCCTTTATTTTCCGGCAACGCGATCGAGCATTTTGACGAAGCGTACAAAGAAGGTCTTTTTTACAGGATAATCGGAACTAACGCTGTGCATCAGGAAGAAGTTGTAAAACGCGAATGGTATGTTAGTGTAAATATTTCTCGCCTGTTCGCTCATGTAATTTCGCGGCTTCATCAAAATCAATCGGTTTCAAGTCTGCTTGATAACGCTAGAATTATTAATAAATTGCTTTCTCAGACAATGACGGCAGAATCGCAAAATGAACTACCCTTTGTAGAAGATATAAAAGAAGAATAAAGCGGATTTTTTCGGAGGAAACGACGTTTTATTTTTACCCCGTATCCCCCTTTATTTATGGTTACTTATTATTTTTTTGGTTTTGGTTTTGCTTTAGTAGTAGTTTTTTTTGCGGTGGATTTTTTAGCCGCCGGTTTTTTTGACGCGGTTTTGACGCTTTTTTTAGTTGCCGGAGATTTTTTCTTTTGTTTGGCGTATTTTCGATTTAAGTTAGCTTGATAATCGCAGCATTCTGTACAAAGAGTGTACCCCTTCTTTACTTTTCCTCCGCAGCGGGGGCATTTTCCCTTGGCTATGCGGGCATTATACCTTTCTTTTCGTTGTTCGTTGATTTCATCCCTGTGCGCTTCACGATATTTCCTCTGTCTTTCCCTGTTTGCTAGGCGTGTTTTTGCGTCAGTCATTCACTCACTCCTTTTTTGTATGATATTATTACCAATATAGCACATTATTCTCATTTTGTATATAGTTTTATCAGGTATTCATATTTAAGGTATTTTATGTCTGTATTTTTTAAGCTGGATGTAAGAACTAAATTGTTTTTTGTTATCCTGTTTTCTATTTTAGTTTTTATTGTTGACAAACTTCACGTTGCTGTCAGCTTGTTATTAATAACAATTATTATTCGATTAATTGCTAAAATTCCATTAAAAGGCTTTAGACTACTGAAAAATCTTACATTGTTAGCGTTTTTTATATTAATTATCCAAAGTGTCTTTGGTCCCGGTGATTCTTACATAGTGAACTTTATAAAAATTGATGGTTTGATACTTGGAATTGTAATTATTTGCCGTATTGTTGTACTGTTGTTGTTTTTGCCGGTTTTTACAGAAACTACCCCGCCTCACAGAATCGCCGCGGGTCTTTGCGCATTGGGTTTGAGCTACCGCTTTACTTTTATAATAACGATCGCGTTTAATTTTATTTATATTTTCAAAGATGAAGCCCTTATTTTTATAGACGCGCAAAAACTGCGCGGAACGCGTGTTTTTGACCGCGAAACGCGGGGTATATTTAAAATATCAATTTTAAAAAAAATAAAAGCCTATACCGGGCTTTTAGTTCCTCTTATGTTAAGCGCGATGCGAAAAGCGCAAGTATCTTCTATTATAATGGATTGCAGAGCATTTGGTATTTACAAAACAAGAACATGGATAGATAAACCGGTATTAAAAAAGATTGATTTTTATTTTATGGCGTTGTGCGCGGGTTTTTTTATTATTATGATTTTTTATAATTATCGATGAGTAAAAAATGGGATTAATAAAATTTGAAAATGTAAGTTATAAATATCCTCGCGGGGAAAAATTCGCTCTGGAAGAAATTAATTTTTCCATTCATGAAGGAGAGTTTCTTGCCGTAATGGGAGAAACAGGCGCGGGTAAAACTACATTATGTAAGTTAATTAACGGTATTATCCCTCATAGTTATGGAGGTATTTTATCAGGGACTGTTACAGTTGACGGAATAAACACAAAGGAATCGTCTGTATCCCAATTGGCTTATAAAGCGGGAATTGTTTTGGATGATCCTGATATTCAGCTTTTTACATCGACCGTTAAAAACGAAATAGCGTTCGGTCCTGAGAATCTTCTTTTACCGCTTCAGGAAATAAATGAAAGGGTAGAATACTCGCTCTGTGTTACAGGGTTAGCGGGTTTTGAAGATAGATCGCCAGCGACGCTTTCCGGCGGCGAAAAGCAGCGCCTTTCCATTGCAGCCGCTCTCGCGATGAAAAGTAAAATCCTTATACTTGACGAACCCCTTTGCCGCCTTGATCCGGACGGAGCTGCCAGTGTTATTTCTGTTTTAAAAGAATTAAAAGAAAAATATAAGATAACGATTATTATAACTTCCCACGACAGTAAAATGATGTCTGAATACGCCGACAGAGTTTGTATTTTAAAACAAGGTCGCGTCGCGGCGTTAGATATAGCAAACAATATTTTTGAAAATAGTGAATTGCTGGAATCCACCGGTATAAGACCTATAAGCAGAAGAGATTCACACAGAGGCACAAAGGCACAGAGTACACAGAGTTTTTTTAATAATTCTACTTCTACCTCCGTGTCCACCGTGTCTCCGTGTCTCCGTGTGAGTAATTTGTGTTACATGTATCCGGGTGGTGGTGGTATCGAAAATATCAATTTGTCAGTATACGAAAATGACTTTGTCGCGATAACAGGAAAAAACGGCTGCGGGAAAACAACACTTCTAAAAAATATTACAGGACTTTTACGTCCCAAAAGCGGAGATATTTTTCTTCATGGCAGGAATATAAAAGAAATGACAGTTGGAGAGATTTCAAAAGAAGCGGGTTTTGTTATGCAAAATCCTGATAATCAGCTTTTTACCGATACTGTTTACAACGAAGTCGCTTTCGCGCTAAAAAACACGCGATTATCAAAAAAGGAAATAAAAGAACGTGTAGAAGAAACGCTTAATACACTGGAACTTTATAACCCCGATGAATTTCCACTTCTTTTAAAAAAAGCGGATAGAATAAAGGTTTTATTAGCGTGTATTCTCGCGATGGGATGTAAAATTATCATTTTAGATGAAGTTGATACAGGTTTAGATTATTCAGAAAGCCGGGAAATTATGGATATTTTATATACTCTACATAAAAAGGACTTTACAATAATTTTTATATCGCATAATATTATTTTAGCTGGAGAATACGCGCGTAGATTAATAAAACTGGACAAAAATAGAATAATAATGGATGTTAACTTAAATGAGGGAGATATATGAATAAAAAGGTTTTTAAGTACACCCATCCTGCTGTAATAGCTGTATGGGCGGCAGTAGTCGCCGCGGGATATTTAGTGCCAACTTTTCCAATTTTGGGAACAGGTTCTCATTTTACATTCGCGAATATATTAAACCCATTGTCAGGGATATTTTTTGGACCAATAGTTGGCGCTCTTTGTTCCGCGATTGGCGGCTTTGTCGGTTTTTTTATAGCGCCTGTTAAACCGATGCTAGGTCCTGTTTCTTTTGTAATTGGAATGACAACCGCGTTTACGGCTGGCTGCATCGCTTGGGGAAAATGGCCTCCTGTCTCTGTTAGAGAAAATGGAAATTTTGTTTTTAACGGAGCCATCATTGTTTATGTTATTGGAACAGTTCTCTGGTTTACTCAGGAAATTGGCAGAAGCGTTATTAGTATACCTGTTATTTATTATGGATTAGGTTTTGCCGCGGTAATAATAGGAATTATTTTCGCGAGAAGATTATTTTCATATAAAAGTAATTTTATAAATTTACCCGCGTTTTGGCTTTGTTCATTCGGTGGTCTTATCGGAGGAGCCACAATCGGAAACTATCTTTCGCTTGTTTTATTCAAACAGCCAAATGAAGTTTGGACTGCTCTTACCGTTATAGCGCCCATCGAACGCATGATTTTCGCGTTAGCCGCCATGTTTGTAGGTGTGCCGTTATTGGCAGGGTTAAATAAAATCGGCATTTTTGTAGGTCCACAGGATAGAGAGAGTATTAACCACGAAGACGAAGAAGGCGCAACAAGGAGTAATTAGAAATATGATTACAAAATTAACTTCGTGTTCTCTGTGCCTCCGTGCCTCCGTGTGAGGTCTTTTAGATGATATTAGTCGACACTCATGTGCATGTAACGCCTCCGGATATAATTGCTAACTGGGAAAAATATACCACAAACGAACCGCACTTTTCTTTATTATCTAATACCAAAAATAATAAATTCGCTACAGCCGAAGATGTAATAATATCAATGGAAAAAAACGGTATCGAAAAATCTGTTATTTTTGGTTTTGCTTTTAACGATCTGGGGCTTTGCCGTTATGTTAATGATTATGTAATAGAAAAAGTAAAACAGTTTCCGGATAAATTAACCGGCTTCGCGGTAGTTCCGCCATGTGAAGGAGCCGCACAAGAAATAAATAGGTGTTACAACGCGGGTTTAGTTGGAGTAGGGGAGTTATTCCCAAAGTTTAATGAATCAGAAAATTGGCATGAAATATGTGAAACTTGTAAAGAATTAAATCTTCCTATTTTACTTCATGTTAACGAAGGTGTCGGACATTATTATCCCGGAAAAACAGATGTTTCGCTTAAACAATTGGAAAACTTTATTACAAATAATCCAAAATTAAAAATAATCCTCGCGCATTTTGGCGGCGGCCTTTTTTTTTACGAACTAATGAAAGAATTAAAAGAGAAGTTTTGTAATGTTTATTATGATACAGCCGCCGCTCCCTTTCTTTACGATAAAAAAATATACAAAGTTATAAAAACTCTGGATTTATGCGATAAAATTATTTTTGGCAGTGATTTTCCGCTTTTACAACCTTCAAGGTATTTCTCTGATATAGAAGAAAGCGGTTTTACCGAAGAAGAAAAAGAAAAAATTCTTGGCGGGAATATAAAAAATATCTTGATAAATATTTAAAAACCCGCATAATATTATCTTTCCTGTTCTTTCGTTTCTAATGTGGATTTTAACTATTTTCTTGTCTGCCTGATAGATCATAAAACTGGCAAAGATGGATATACCTTTCTTTCTTTTCCAAATAGAATATTGTTAAATATCAAAACTAATATAAAATATAATGCATCTACGATGCTTGTTACTGAAACTACCGCAAGTTGTACAGAAACTTTGGCAAACAGATTTGTAATGGATATTCAGCCCGTTGTTTCCAAACAACCCACTTTAACTTTTACTAAATTTTTAATGGAAAAAAGACAAAATAGAAGTCATCTAGGGTAAAAATCAGGCATTTGCCTAATATCTTTTTTTATTTTTGTTGTTTAAATTTATAAGTATTTTAAATAAAAAACAAGGAGATAACCATGAAAAAATTGTTCGTTTTATTGGGGGTATTAGTTTTGGCTCCGCTGTTTTTCATGTCACAGCAAAGTTCGCCAAACAATTTAAACGGTTTTACTGCCGACCCTGGTTCATTTGAAATTTTAAACAGATTCCAGGGTAAGAATAATGTTTTAAAGGTTGACAGATCAAAAACTAATTGGTTTATAACCAGTTATCCATTAGGGCAATATAGGGGAAAACAAATTGCGATTGAGTTTTCAGTAGACGTATGGGTTGAAGGATCGGGAAATATGTTGATGTGGTCGTTAAATGATCCGCCGAATAATCCTATGTTATCTAATAATAATCCTATGGTATCTATGCTAGAAAGTGCTGCACCCGATCAATGGCATAATATGAGAGGAAGAGCAATTGTAACTCCAGCACAAAGCTATACTGTCTTATTTTTAAGTAACTGGGGACATCCAAACAATAAAATTTTTTATATCGCTAATCCCACAGTAAGAATTACAGAAAATTTATCTCTTACTCCTGATCTATCTTTACCTTCTCTTAAAGATATATATGCCAATGATTTTTTAATAGGAAATATTATAGACTGGAACGGAATGTATAATTCTGGCAGATATTTAGATCTTCTTAAACATCATTATAATATCTTAACAACATCAGCACAACTCGAAGCTCGTTCAATAGCACCTTTGAATAAAGGAGGAGTTTATAGGTTTACAGATACCGATAATACAATAAATCACTTTATCAGGAATAATTTTCAAGTTTTAGGTCATCCTCTTGTTTTTCACGCCGAACAAACTCCTGTATGGATGACTGAAGGATCAAGAGAAGAAGTTATATAAAACCTGAATGATTATATTACTACAGTTGTGCGTCATTTTAGAGGAAGGATTAATACTTGAGTTGTTGTAAATGAAGCAATGAGGGAAGGACTTACAGCTCGTGACGCTCGAGGAGATTGGAGAAATTGTTTGTTTGATAACGTAAATCGTCCAAATGTCTATAACTCCAGAGTCTCATGGTATGAAAAATTAGGCGCTGATTATGTCGAACTTGCATTCCGTGCTGCTCGTGCTGCCGATCCTAATATTAAACTTTACTATAATGATAATAATCTTGAAGTTAATTTACACAAAGCAGAAGCAGTACGAAAGATGATTCAGGATATAAATGATCGTTATAAAAGAGAAACAGGAGGAACCCGCAATCTTATTGAAGGTGTTGGTACTCAAATGCATATATGGGATTATAATTTAAACTTTAACAATGTACGTCAATCTTTATGGATACTAAGTACTCTTGGAATTGAAATAGTTGTAACTGAGTTAGATATACCTGGTCCAAATTATATTCAAACATACAGACATGATACAGATATGTCTGAAAGAGACGCAATAGCTCAAGCACTTGTATACGCAAGATAGATGTAGATATTTAAAGAATTTTCTTCAAATATTGTTCAGGTATCTTTTTGGGGTTTAACTGATAATTCCAGCTGGTTGTCTGCAGGTAATCCACATCTTTTTGATTGGAGATTAAACGCTAAACCTGCTTTTTACGCAGTCAGCGATCCTGAAGGATTTATAAGAGAGCATGGCGGAAGAACAAGGCGGTAATACTTATCATATAGGGTTAATATAATTTGTAGTATTATATTAATTCTTCTATATTTGAAGGTAGATGAAATCCAACCCTTTTCAAATCTAGGATGACATCAGATAATACAGGTATAATTCCTTGTTTGTGCGCTCTTATTAATATTCCCAATGTACCAGTAATCTTAAGTCCAAGGTTTTTTGCGAATTGTCGTGCTTCACTGTCGTCAACAATTAATAATGCTTCATCAATCTCCATTGCAAGCGCTATTGCACTGGATTCACCAAGATCAATAAATCTGTTGAACGCAATAATTTTTCCATTGTCATTAACAGCTTTGATAATTATCCATTCTGGTAATGGTTCTCCATATTCAGCTGCTACTTCAGGTGTTATTAATACTGTTTCGTACAGGGTTTTTAAAACATCAAGATGGTTAATATTACTTAGCGCAATTAAACAACTGGTATCTGAAATTATTATATTATTTTTAATAATTGTAAGCATGAGCAACTTCCATGCGGACATCTTCTTCAGTCATGGTTACTATAGGTATACCGTATTTTATTAGAAGTTCATGAAAAGCACGATAAGATAACCCTGCAACTACAGCTGCTTTTCCTAATGGTAAACGACCAGTTTCAAATAATTTGACAGCTAGCATTATTTGGGCATCAATCTGCGATAAATTGATAGAATCTGGAATTGTTAGAGTTAATTGCATTATTAAACCTCTATATTCATCATAGATTGTTTTTCTAACCAGGTCAAGGTAATTCACGAAAGTTAATGTACGATATCGTAGTATAGATTCGCTTGAACGTATCCTGTTTTTTGTTGATTGATGTTCTATTAAACTGTAATAATTTCTTACAAAAAGTGTTATAATTATTATATGGCTAAGACGAAAAAGTATCGCGTTTTAACGTTCTTTATCACATGTTTATTGCTGATTTCCGTAAATGCCGCGGCGGAAAGGTTTGAGTTCAGGCATATTCAGGGAGGCAGATACAGGATAATCTCTGTTGTTGATGAAGCGGTTTTGATTAATGGCGTTTTAAGTCATCGCGCGGAGATACTTAATCGTATATCTGTAGAAGTAACAAATGTAACAGACGGAGTAGGAGACCATAAAGCGACTTTTCAAACTTCTGAACGTTTAATTTATGACCCTGTCGTAGGGACGCAAACAGGAATTGCCGGATATCAATGGTCAAGAGAATATGAATCTGTTTTCCGTCGCGATAAACTTGGCAATTTAACAATCGCTCCTCAATACTATATGCCGGTAGTCCGTAATGTTCCAACATTTCCGGACAGAGAGTTGCAAATCGGCGACAGATGGCACGCGCCGGCTCACGAAGTTCACGATTTTAGAGACGCTTTCGGAATAGAAGAACCATACCGAATTCCATTTAACGCGTTTTATGAATATCTTGGCGAAAGACAATGGAAGGAAAAAACATATCCCGCTTTTTCTGTAAATTATAATGTCGATACAAGACCGCAACCGGTGCGCGGGCGTTTGTATCCTGTACGAATAACCGGAACATTTAATCAGCTTGTATACTGGGATCGTACGCTTGGTAAAGAAGCGGCTTATGAAGAAGAATTCCGGATTGTTTTTCAAATGTCAGACGGAAGAGTAATCGAATACCGCGGCACAGCATACGCGGAACTGGTTGACGCTGAATATATGGATAAAGAACAGTTAGTCGCGGAAATAATCGACGAAATAAACCGTCTTGGAATTACAGATGTTAATGTAAGCGCTGTAGACGAAGGTATTTCGTTAAGCCTTGATGATATAAGATTTTATCCCGATTCAAACAGGATGCTTCCCGGCGAACAGGAAAAACTGGATCTAATCGCTGAAATTTTAAAACGTTATTCTGACAGAGACATCATGGTTAGTGGTCATGCCGCTTTGGCAGGCTCAAGAGATTACTTAATGAGGCTTTCCCAGGAGAGAGCCAGAGCGGTAGCCGATTATTTACTTTCTCAAAATGTTCGTACAGCCGATCGCATTGTGACTCGCGGATACGGCGCGGAAAGACCTGTTGCGGATAACAGTACTGAAGAAGGTATGAGAAGAAATCGAAGGGTAGAAATTACAATATTGGAGAATTAGAATCAAAAATACCCTGTTTGTTATAAATCAAAATCTTGATCGGTTTTTTCCTCTTATGACCGCTCTCGCTGTCGCTATGGGTTTATTATTACCCGGTATTTTTATTCATTTAAGGCCGTTTGTTATACTGCTTTTTGGTATAATGACTTTTTCCGGCGCGTTAAAATTAACCGCCAAAGAACTGGGAATAGCTGTACAAAACCCTTTAGCGATTTTACTTTTCTTTTTTATAAGTCATGTTATTATGCCGGTAATCGCGCTGTTTTCATCTTCGCTTTTTTTCGCGGACCTTGACCTTGTAACAGGATTTGTTTTATTGTTTGCCGGTCCTACCGCTGTTTCAGGGTTTATTTGGGTTTCTATTTATAAGGGTGACAAAGCGCTAGGGTTAACATTAATTCTTTTAAGTACGCTTCTGGCTCCATTAATAGTTCCGTTTACACTTTCAGTTTTAATCGGCGAAAAAGTAGTATTAGACATGAGCGGAATCGCGATTTCTCTTTTATTCATGGTTGTAATTCCTACGATTATTGGAGTTTTGATTAACGAAACCAGCAAGGGAAAAATTCCAAAGGTTATATGCCCTGGTTTGGATCCATTCGCGAAAATTTGCCTTATTCTTGTTATCGCCGCCAATTCCGCGGTAGTCGCGCCTAACATTCGCTTTGACAATCTTCTTATATGGCAAATCGCGTTATTATGTATTACATTAACTGTTACAGGATTTATACTTTCAAAGTTTACCGGTATTTTAACCAAATGCGGCGAGGAAAAAAGTATATCGCTTTTTTTTGCCGGTGGTTTAAGAAACTTTAGCGCGGTTTTAACAATCGCTGTCGCGTTTTTCCCGGAGTCTACAGCTTTACCCACATTGCTTTGCATTGTGTTTCAGCAAATAATAGCGGCAATCATGGGCAAGATTATGGTTCGAAAAACTAATTCACACGGAGACACGGGGGACACGGAGAACACAAAGTAAAGATAACGAATTATAACTCTGCGTCTCTGCGCCTTTGCGAGAAGTCTTCATTCTTCAAATGCGTCTCTGCGAGAGGTCTTCATTCATTAAATTCATATCTTAATACAGAGTCATTTAAAATAAAAGCGACCTTTCCCTGCGATAATAGGCGGCGGTTTTCATCGGATGATAGTATTAAAAGCGCGTCAGATCTTTCTATTATTAAATCTGTAGGAGTAATGCCAAATACGCCGCGCGCGAAAACGCGAAGAGGGCGCTCTCCTACAGTTTCACGTAACTCCGCTGATAATCCCGAAGGATTACTCTGAAAAATATTTTCAAGTGTCGAATAACGTACCATTGTTGTGTCGCGGGATTCCAGCATATTACGATCGTAAATAAGGTTCATTTCACTGTCCCAGATTTTTGGGAAAAGGCAGGGAACAGGAAAAGCCGAGCTTCTCATGCCGTGCATCGGCAGACTATCCGACGCGATAATTAAAATCCCCGTATATTGCGCTGTTGAAACAGGGTTTAATATTCTCATTACAGGAGAGGGGCGGTCATGGCGCAAAAGAGCGGTACTTAAATTAACAAGAGATATTGAATGGTTTGACGAAATTTGGCGCATATCGTGGGAAAGAGCGGGAGCCACAGAATTCGCTCTAAGAGCTAACGCTTCGATTTCATAAAGGTTAAAATCTCCTCTTTCGATAAGGTCAGCGACAGTGGTGGAAGAATCAACCTGTAATTCCAAAAGGCTTGGTTTTATTAGATTTATAAAACCTTCGTTTAAAAGAGATTCACCCTGTGTTCTGCCAGAAGGAAGCCTCAAACCCGCGGACGCCAAATCCAGCGTAACAGTCGAGTTTAAGCGCATTGTATCCCATTCAATCGTGCCTGAAATATTTGTTTTTGGCTGCGCGGATACCCCAACAGTGATAATAAAAATTAATAAAAATATATGTATTTTACGTAAAATCACCCAACCTCCGTGACTCCGTGCCTCCGTGTGAAGGAATTTAGAGCTTATTCTATTGTCGGCAATCTTAGGGTTCTTCCCGCGTGTAGAGTATCACTTAATTCCATTCCGTTTGTTTCCGCCAAAACCTGTGGCTCAATACCATATCTTCTGCCTAAAGACCAGAATGTTTCGCCTCTTTGTACTACATGACTGCCACTGTTACTTTGGTTTGCCGCGGATGCGGACGCTGACGCTGGTACCCCAACACCCGGAAACGCGGGAATTACCACTGTTTCGCCTATTCTAAGAAAACGGTTAGAAATACCGGGATTATGCTGTTCAATCATACTTAAAGACGCGCCGTAGTTTCTGGACATTGACCAAAGTGTGTCACCCTGGCGGACTATATGGTAATAATATCGTATTAATGGTAAATCTTCTCTTTCCAGGAGGTTTAAAACAAGATCAAAGTGCTCCGCGGGGATTTTTAATAAGTGACCATTTCCTAACGGGCTAACTCCGTGTAATAATTCAGCGTTTAAACGCCTCATTAAACCCCTGTCTATTCCTGTTTCGTCCGCGATAATATCAATCGAAATTTGGCGTTCCAATGGAATTGTTGTCCATTCAAAGTGTTCGTGCCAAACATTAATGCCGAACCTTCTTGGCTGCGACATTACATAAGATACAGCGATCAATCTTGGAACAAAATTTATGGTTTCAGGTCTTAGTTCTCTTCTATTGCTTAATTCCCAGTAACAATCTCTTCCTGTTCTTTGAATAGTGCGTGTTACGGCTCCAAGCCCTGAATTATATGCCGCCAAAGTCAGTTCCCAGCAGCCAAGTCTTTTATATTCATCTTCTAGTTTTTGCAGCGCGCCTTTTGTTGATTTAATAAAATCGCGCCGTTCGTCGATTAAATCAGTTACCTTCATATCGTAAGGACCGATACTGTTCATCATAAATTGCCACAAACCCATCGCGCCCGAACGGCTTCTCGCGGTTATCTGAAAACCCGATTCAATAATAGGCAAATAAATTAATTCCGGCGGCAGACCGCGGCGCGCCACTTCTTCTTTTATAAACGGCAAATAAATACTCGCTCGATCCATGATCGCGTTAAGAGTAGCTATTCCGTGCGGATTTGAATATTGAGCGATATAATGCCTTGTTAAAGCCTGTTCCAAAGCTTTTTCCGTAAGCAGCGAATTAGCCGCGGGTAATAATGTATTATTGGATTTGTTGGATATTTGTGAAACCTGTTGCGCGTTCGGCGCCTCCATCCTCAACGGCCTCAACGACCTCTCTTCCTGCGCCGAAACAACATTTACATTAAATAAAAAGATAAATACCACGAATAAACACGAATAAACACGAAAATTAACTTTGCGTTCTTTGCGCCTTTGCGTCTTTGCGTGAAGTCTTTTTGATATAATCAAAATTTTTCTCCGTAGTAAATCCCTGCCCATTCCCACCTGCCATGAATCTCCGGATCTTGCGGGAAATATATCTTTCTGAAATACAGATACCAGGTATTTAATGTTAATGACCACCCCGTTGTTCTTAAAAACGCCTCATTCGCGTTTGATGACGCGTCCAGTGTCGAAGCGAACCTTATCTGATTACCGTACATAAACTGGGCAAGATTAAACCTTGTCATACCCATATCATCGGTTTCTATTTGCTCCCATGATCGCGCGAAAAAGTTTACTTTTGCCTGATATTGAGAAAGGAGGCGCGCGTTGCCGTTACTTAAAGCGTATTCTACAGCGCTTCTTAAAGCAGGCAAGCTTTCAAAAGTCCAGTCTTTTTGAGACCTGCTAAAATCTACCTGTTGTTTGGCGTATTGATCAGCGTTTGAAAAACCCGGAATTATCGTGCCTGTAAAGGGAAGGTAACTGGTATATGCCTGAATGGCTCCATTCCAGTCTCCGACTTTTTCACATGCCTGGCCTAGCATAAAGTAAGTGATCCCCAAATCAATTTTATCCGAGAATCTTGAAATTAATTCATTATAATACCAAACCTGACGTTGAGGATTATCATTTAAATCGATTAAATTCCGCAAACAAACAAGATGGATGGATTCATCGTTTATAATTAAATCAGGATAATTTTTTACAATCATATCAAAATATAATTCGGCGATTGGTTTTGAATCCTGCTGTATAAAAGCGTAAGCGATCATTAAAAAGTAAAAACCGTTGTACGGATTGGTCGGGTTATTAATTGTTCTCGCGCTTAAAAAGTGAATTAACCTGTCATAATCCTGCATTCTGGCAAATTTCGCGGCAATTTCTCTTGTTACTGTAAATTCACCTTCGCTGCCGGGTTCTTCCAATTCCAGTAAATGAAATAATTCCAGTATTTCTTTTCTTTCTTCTCTTGAACCTGTTATGTAATACGAATCAATCCCGGATATATCATCTTTTGAAACAATATTACAAGATATTAATACAGAGAGAATTAATAAAAATATCATGAAATTAACAAAAAACCTGTATTTTCTCCAACTTTCCATTGTTTATAATAGTATCATTGTGTTATGATTTTGTACATGTCCGGGATCTAACTTTTATTAAATTTTTAATGGATTATTAATAGTGATTTCTAATATTCGTTTTTTTTTAATACTCATTTTTTTATTCACACTGGTGATCTATTCCTGCGGTTCATCACCTGATACATCCGGAAATAATAACGCGGCGACTCAGCAATTTTCAGGCGGTCTTGCCGAAGAAATAAGAACTTTAACTCAAACAGGCGTTTTATCTTCGATGCTTGACGCGCTTGAATTGATCCGTGTCAGGGATTTGACTGCTACCGAGTTTGGCAGGTTAATGTCCGGAATAAATGTGCTTTTAATAAGGCTTGTTTATCCTGATTCACCGGCAAGGCTTCCCGTTATCGATCTTCCGCAAACATCATTATATACTCGTATTATCAGGGAAGCGGAAAGAGGCGTTTATACCCGTCCTCCATCAAATTCGACCGATTTTTTTGAGCATATTCTGCCTTTTTTGGCTATTAATAATCAAACAACCGCTGATGTATTATCAAACGCTTTAAGAGATTTGGAAAAAGCCGGAACATTGCAGCCTAATTCTGTTCTTCCTTCGTATTTAATCGCTTTAATACATGAACGCGCGGGCCGGTATAATGAAGCCGAAGCCGCTTACGCGAGAGCGTACAATATTTCTAACGGATGTTATTCCGCTCAAATTGGTATTGGCAGGATAAAAAGACTTTCCGGTAATACCTCCGAAGCGGTTAATATTTTTTCCGAACTGGTAATACGTTTTCCCGACAGCAGTATAATAAGAAGAGAACTCGCGATTTCCTATTTTGTAAATAAAGACTGGTCCAGAGCTTTATCGTCTGTTGATGAAATATTGCGTACAGAACCCAGAGACGGCGAAATTATATTATTAAGAGCCGCGATAATGATAGAACAGGGGCAATTTTCCCAGGCGAATATATCCTTGGATAGTTACGCGTCTATCAATCCAAATAACAGAACCTATCTTTTTTTACGAGCCAGGGTTCAAGCCGAAGGAAACAGAAACCGTGATTCAGCGTTAAATTACCTTCGTTCTATTTTACGCGCAAATCCAGACGATTTGGAGGTTATGACCTACGCTAGCGCTTTACTTATGGAATCGCCTCGCCCGTCTGATCAGGCTGAAGGAAGAGAGTTATTGGAACGTTTAAGGCAGGTTTCAGGTTCTTCCGCGGATGTATTAAGTTTAAGCTTAAGAGACGCTATTCATCGTGAAAGCTGGCAGGAAGCGTTAAATTTTTTAAACCTTATTCTTACTACACGCAGAACAGATCAGGATTTAATTGATGGTTATCTTATTGAACATAATTTAAGAAACAATACAAGAGCTTTTAATTTTGCCCGTGAACTGTACGAAAGAGATAATTCCAATCACGATTATACGGTTATTTATATTTCCGCTTTAATTGACAATGGCAGGCGCGATGAAGCCTCTCGTTTATTGGAAAACCGCCTGGGTTCGGCAAATAGCGGTCCTGTAATGAGCCGTTATTACTTTCAACGCAGCCGTTTACAAACTAATCAGGATATGGCTTTAAATGATTTACGTTCCAGTCTTTTTGAAGACCCCAGAAATCTGGACGCTATTATCGCTATGTTTGAAATCTACCACAATCGCAGGGAAGAGCGCCGCGCGATTCATTATTTAAGGCAGGCGCTTGCGATTTCGCCCGATCATCCCAGATTACGCCCTTATATGTGCGAATACGCCCCTTTACTTGAAAGAAACTAGAGGACAGAGCGCGCGTCCCCTTGTATAAGATGTCCTTTTTATGCTAGTGTTATCGATAATACTATTTTAAAAGGATGAACCTATGTATACATTTTTTCTTCCATTGCTTCAGGCAGAGGGCGCTCCGGCTCCGGGTTTAGATTTTGGTTTTTTTGTTCCATTAATCGCTATTGGTTTGATTTTCTACTTTTTGATTATCAGACCTCAGAACAAAAAACGCAAAGAAACCGAGAAAATGCACTCCGGTTTAAGAAAAGGCGACAAGATTGTCACCATTGGCGGGCTTTACGGAACAATTCAAAGCGTTAAAGATACAACGGTTATTATCAAAGCTGATGATAATGTTAAACTGGAATTCCTGCGCAGCGCGATTTCCAGTGTTATAACACAATCTTCATCAAAAGATGATGACGAAAAGAATACAAATGTAGAATCATCGAACGAAGATTCGGAGAATAAATAAGTTATGAATAAACGCTACAGATTTCTTATTTTACTTATTGTACTGGGGGTTTGTTTCTTGTTCCTCTGGCCTACAATCCGCTGGTATTTTATTGTTCCCAATGAACCAAAGTATAACAATTTGCGGGAACTGGCGCTAAAATCAAGAGAGGAAATTAAGACACATTCGTCTCAAGCCGCCGAAGTGGATTTACAGCGCTTATTGGACGCGTCACGTATCGGCGGTTCTGTACCTGATGGTTTGGAATTCCTGATTCCTGTCGCGAGAAAAAATTACAGAAACAATAATAAACCAATTCCGGAACAAATGAACGCGAGAGCTGTTCTTGAATCGTTTTTTAACAGAAGAGAAGCGCTTGATACAATCGAACAAAAATATTGCGATGAAATTTTCGCTTTAAAAGATTTGCAAGGTAACGCTGTAAAACTTGGTTTGGATCTTTCAGGCGGTCTTAGTATTATCTTACAGGTTGGACGTACATTAACAAATGATGATCCTGTCGACGCGATGAACCGCGCGTTAGAAGTTTTAAATAACCGCATAGACCGTTTTGGGCTGACAGAACCTGTTATTCGAAGACAGGGAACAAGTCAAATTTATATTGAAATTCCCGGTACTTCCGATCCGGAAAATATCAATAATATTATTATGGGAAAGGGCAGCCTTACGTTTCATTTGGAAGTCGCGGAAGCGACCGCCGCGTTTTATCAATATTACAGAGCAAACCGCGCGGATACATTTGATGAAAACTGGAATTTAAAAAACCCTTCGATCATTCCGCCTCATACAATGCTGCTTGGCGTTTATGTAAAAGACAGATATGGTTTGGATGAACGCGACAGAAACCCTGACGGCACATACAAGTTTATTGTTGTTGAAAGAGAAGTAGGTCTTGACGGAAATTATATTGAGGACGCTACTGTAGATCGAAACAATGTAACCGGAAGACCGGAAGTTGTATTCAGATTAAATGATGAAGGCGGCGAAATTTTTTACCGTCTTACATCAGCTAACGAAGGCAGAAACCTCGCTATCATAATGGATGATAAAGTTAGATCAAGTCCTACAATTCAAACAGGTATCCGCGAAAGAGGAACAATTACCGGTTTTGATCAGGAAAGTTCCGAGAACCTCGCGCTTATTTTAAGAACTGCCGCTTTACCTATAGAACTTGAAGTAGCCAGTCAGCAAAGTATCGGCGCCTCTATGGGTGAAGATACAATTCAACGCGGGCTTTACGCGCTTCTTGGCGGTATAGTAGCTGTTTTAATTTTCATGCTAGCGTTTTACAGAATATCCGGTATAAACGCTGTTGTCGCTCAGTTGCTTAATTTTTATATAATGTTCAGCGTGCTTTCGGCATTAGGTTTTACTTTAACGTTACCCGCGATAGCAGGTTTTATTTTAACTATCGGTATGGCGACAGACGCTAACGTAATTATTTTCGAACGCATGAAAGAAGAAATGCGTCTTGGCAAAACCAGAAAAGCGGTAATAGAAGCCGGTTTTAGCAAGGCATTCTGGGCAATTATGGACTCCAATATAACTACATTCATTGCCGCGCTTTTCCTTTCGCAGCTTGGTTCAGGACCAATCAGAGGATTCGCGGTAAGCCTTTCTATCGGGGTATTTTCTTCGGTCTTTACAGCTCTTTTTGTTTCCCGGCTTATATTTGATTTTGGCACTGATGTTATACGCAGTAAAAAACTTTCTATTAGCTGGACTACCAGAATACAGGAAAGTAATGATACTTTCCGCGCGAAGGCGGTCAGTCTATGAAAAAAATAATTAGATTTTCCAGGTTTTTTATACCTGCCGCTGTTATTTCTATCATACTTGTCGCGTTCGGTATTTTTGGTTATATCTATAACAACGGATTCGCGTTAGGTGTTGATTTCCAGGCAGGTTATATTCTGGAAGTAGAGATTAATCCTCCCATTTCGAATAACACAGCGGTAAATATTTCCGGAGTCCGTACCGCGATGGCGGGTTTTGGACGCGGCGGCGTTTCGATACAGAATCTTGGCTCTGCTTTTGATCGCCGTTTTATGATCCGCGTGGAAAACAGGGATGAAGCGAATGTAGAAGCAAACAGTCCGCTGGTTCAGGCAGATATAATTCAAACATTGGAAAAAACATTTGGCAGCGGAAGCATAACAACACTTCGTTCAGATTTTGTCGGTTCGCGTTTTTCCAAGGATTTAACTGATCAGGCGGGAATACTTATTTTTCTTACCTTATTGCTGGTTTTAATTTATTCGACTATTCGTTTTAAATTACAATACGCCGTAGGCGCTGTAATAGCGATCATGTACGATGTTTTAATTATCGTAGCTTTTATGGTTTGGACACGAATGGAATTTACAACATTAAGTATCGCCGCGATTCTAACCATACTTGGTTATTCAACAAATAACACGATTATTTTCTTTGACCGTGTAAGGGAAAATTTGCGTATCTATTCCGATCATACATTTATTGATATTTTAAATATTTCTTTAACAGGAATATTGGGACGTACAATAATTACAACCGCTACAACAATGCTTGCTGTTATGGCGTTGTTTATTTTTACAACAGGTTCAATGAAAGATTTTGCCCTCGCGCTTTTGGTTGGTATGACTTCCGGCGTGTTTACAACACTATTCATTGTTTCAGGTTTTGTAAACTTCTGGCAAAATCAAAAGTTAAAGCGAGAAAAGAAGAAACTAGCTTTAAAATAAAAGGTTTTTTCCATGAAAGTTATTCGAGCGCGGACACTGGGTTTTTGTATGGGTGTTCGCAGGGCTGTTGAATTAGCCGAAGCTGAAGCGCGCCGCGCTTCGGTGGAAGGCGCTTCCGTTTATTCCTTAGGTCCTTTAATCCACAATCCAAAAGTATTGGCAGATCTTAAAAGTATGGGAGTTCATAATATCGATGAATTGCCGCGAAACCCCGGTAACTGTTCTGTTATTATACGCGCCCACGGAATTGAACCGTCTGTCGAAAGTGAATTGCGAAATAAAGGAATCAATATTGTAGACGCTACATGCCCCAATGTTAAAGCCAGCCAAATAAAAGCGGAAGAACTTGTTCAGGCTGGATATTGTCTTTTTATCGCGGGCGAGGTTAATCATGCCGAAATCATAGGTATTATGGGTTATATGCAGGCTTGTAACGCGCCTTTTTGCAAAGTAGTAGGAAATACTTTAGAAGCCGGAAAAGAAGCCAAAAAGCTTTACGGTATAAATAATGACGCAAAAACCGCTCTTTTGGGGCAAACGACAATCTCTGATGATGAATATAGCGCGATCGCGCAGGCTGTTGGATTGTTTTTCCCAAATCTTGAAGTAATTCAAACTATTTGCTCAGCCACAAAAGACCGTCAGAACGCTTTACGGGACCTTTTGGAACAGGTAGACGCGGTTATAATCGCGGGTGGCAAGGATTCCGCTAATACACGCCGTCTTTTAATGATCGCGCAAAAAAGCGGCATACCAAGTGTTTTAATCGAAGAAAAAGGGCAAATCCCTGAATCGTTTTATTCCTACAATACAGTAGGTTTATGCGCTGGCGCTTCCACACCCGATTCCATGATAAATGAAATAGAATTGGAATTATCTAAGTAGATTTTATATTATAAACTTCTAATCTCTGGTATAATAATCATAGGAAATGAAACATTTATTTATTATCAACCCTGTCGCTAAAGGGATAAAAGAAAAAACAAAAAAAATCAAAGATATGATACACTTGTTTTTCAAGGAATATCCCGATCTGCATTATGATATTTTTGAATCCAGATGGTGCCGTGATTCCCTTACATTTATCAGGCGTTATATATCCAATAAAGACGAAGTTTTCCGTATACATTCGATAGGCGGAAATGGCACACTTTACGAAGTTATAAACAGTACTGTCGGGCTTACGAATGTAGAAATAGCGGCGCACCCTTACGGAAGCGCGAACGCTTTTTTAAGATACTTTGGTTCTAAAAATCTAAAATATTTTCTTTCTTTAAAGTGTCAGGTTTTTGATAAAACAATTCCTTTGGATATAATACGCTGCGGAAATAATTATGGTATTGGTTCTGCATTTACAGGGCTTGAAGCTTATGCGAACATAAAAGGCGATCAATTAATTTTAAAAGGTATGCCGGAAGATTTAGCCTATGTATTTGCAACCATAGTCAGAGTTTTAAAAGGCAAAGCAAATCAAAAATATTTTATGGAAATAGACGGCGAAAAATTGGATGGCGAATATATTTCCATTTTAACATCTAATTCCCCATGTTATGGAAAAGACATGTATCCCGCTTCTGACGCTCATCCCGATAATGGAATATTGGATGTTTACGTTATTAAAAATGTTTCAAGGTTTAAAATATTAACAGGCGTTCCGGTTTATTTAAGGGGTGATTATAAAAAAATACCGGAATTAGTTACCCATTACAGAGCAAAAAAAATTAAACTTTCATCTGACGAAGTTATGTTTATGAGCAT
>Ga0123356_10002193_pt1 | contig 21003 bp, 23 predicted proteins | sample TergutEmb28metaG_2_FD_92546 | JGI IMG/M metagenome (GOLD analysis project Ga0123356, IMG submission 92546) | Embiratermes neotenicus P3 segment gut microbial communities from Petit-Saut dam, French Guiana - Emb289 P3 | ecosystem: Host-associated > Arthropoda: Insects > Digestive system > Gut ... | reverse complement strand
TCCGAGAGCATCTTATCAACGATTGGTTTGACGATTTGCATCAAATTTTCAAGTTCATTGTCATCGATCTCTTTTCCGTTAACGGATATGCGTTCATTGAATCTGATTAAGTGTGGGGATGTGTACATCCCCACACTTATATTCGCGTTCATCAATATTGAATATAACATTGCACACGTCGATCCTTTTCCGTCCGAACCTGCGATGTGAATTGCTTTAAAATTATTTTGCGGATCCCCCAGCCTTTTTAATAATTCCGTTATGCATTCGAGACCGAAACGCATCCGGTTCATTCCGAAACCGTTCATCCATTCTGTAAATTTCATTTACCGGCCTCTTTTTCGTATATTCGTGTATACACCAATCTTCCGTCGATCCGGTCGGACATCATAAGATCTATTTTGTTCACAGTTTCGGAGAATTGTTCAATGTTCTTCGGCTGCTCGTTCGTTCTTACTTCTCTGCCCAATGTTATATGAGGGTTGTATTCTCGCGTATCGATATCAAATCCTGCGACCGTTAATTTTTTTGTGAGATCCTGTTGCAACGTCAGTATGTGTTCATTGCTGCGAACACCTGCCCACCATATATCACCGCCGTTCCGGCGGAATCTTCCTATGTTATCAATGATCAGTTCGAACTGTTCGAAAGATGTTGAGTTCATTATCTCTTTGACATTCTTTGTTTGTGCTTCGTTGCATTCGCCTATGAATACCAACGTCAGATGAATATTCTCCGGTGAAGAGAAATTACCGTGTTTCGAGTTCGAACGGAGATCGTTCTGTAATCTTATCAAAGAGGAACGTGTATCATCATTCACGTTTACCGCAATGAACAAACGCATGATCATTCCTTCCCCGTCTCGGAATGCATGTTCGATATCATCTCTCTTACGGTCATATCCTTTTTCTTGGCCATTGATCTTAACATTACCATCGTTCCTGAACCGTATTGCGCCGATTTCTTCGGTTTTTCGGCAAGTTCCGGCTGTCCTAACATCATTGCTGCGTCCCGCAGCAATGGTTTTCTGACATCTCCTTCGGATATCCCCTGTTTTCTCATTCCCCTCACAACATCCGCAACTCTCTCATCAAGATACGGATAGACTATTGTTTTTCCGAAATGTTCCGCAACGGAACGTTCATGTATCAACGTCGAATTCATCAATCGCAGCGTATCATCCTTAACGGCATCAGCCAATTCCTTTTCACTCAGTCCGACGTATTTGGAATATCCTGCGAATAACTCGTCCGCACCTTGTCCGCTTAATATCACATTCTCGTCTGAATATTTCAGAACGAAATATAACGGAACTTCGAACGATAACGTTATAGGATTTATGGTACCGGTGATCCTTATCATATTGCGCAATTCCTTTTCCAATATCTCTTCGGACAATTCAAGATATTTTCGTTCCATATTCAGTATCTTTGACATCTCTTCCGACGCTTTCTCGTCGTATGAGTTCTTGACGCCGGCTGTGTACAGTGTCGTATCCGTATGTCTTTTGCAGAGAACGGCGATCATTCCGCTGTCAAGACCTCCGGAGAATGCCACTGCCGTTCTTTTTCCGCTGACGTTCTCTTTGACCGATGCATCTAATGCGGACAGCAGTTCATTTACGAGATCCTTTTCCACGAAAGTGATTATCGGTACGCACCTATAAATCTGTCTTTGTCCGCAATGTTCGTTCATTTGAATGTCATAACAGATGTGTTCATGAGCATACCGTCAGATCAATATCATACGGATGCGAAAGAATGTTCCGGAATGAGTACGATAAAAATATTAGAGCTGAAAAATTATGCATTTTTTTAAATATAAATATTCTTTAAAGAATAAAATTGGCAAAAGAGATTATAATCATTAATATTATACAACACGCTACGATATTCGTAACGGAGAGTATGAAATGAAAAAGATACGCGTTGCAGTTCTCGGCGCCACGGGAATGATAGGACAAAGATTCGTGCAGATGCTTGAGGATCACCCTTACTTTGAAATAGAGGGGTTATACGCATCCGAAAGGTCTGACGGAAAGAAGTTAAGGGATGTCCTGAAAGTTAGAGATCATGTGTACAAGGAAGAGACGCTCGATACGAAGATAGAGACAATGGATATCGATAAAATTGCAAAGAACGCAAGGGTCGCGTTCAGCGGCATACCTTCCGATCTGGCGAGAAAAACTGAGAGCGATCTTGCCGAGCACGGTCTTGCAGTGTTCACGAACGCCGGCGCTCACCGTATGGACAAGCACGTGGCGATACTGATACCGGAAGTGAATTCCGATCATATCAAATCGATAAAGGATCAATCCACGTACGGCAACGGAGGATACATCGTGACGAACGCAAATTGTTCGTCCACCGGTATCGCACCGCCTCTGGCGGCGGTACGCGACGCGTACGGATTGAACTTCGTTTCCGTTTCCACATACCAGGCGCTCTCCGGTGCCGGATACCCTGGTGTTGCGTCGCTTGATGCCGTCGGTAACGTCATACCATTCATAAACGGCGAGGAAGAGAAGATGGAATCCGAACTCGCAAAGATGTTGGGAACGTATGAGAAAGGTGCGTTCAACTTTGCAAAGTTCAGGGTACTCGCTAATTGCGCCCGAGTTCCGGTCATAGACGGTCATTTGGAATCGTTAGTGATAAAGATGGACAGTACACCGACCGTTGAAGAACTGACCGCAACGCTTGATTCGTTCAAAGGCGAGCCTCAATCACTTAAACTTCCGACGGCACCGTTACAGCCTATAATAGTTCGAACTGAGAACAACAGACCGCAGCCTGCGCTGGATGTTCTTGCCGGCGCACCGGACAGGGCAAAGGGCATGGCCGTTACCGTAGGAAGGATAAGGAAGAGTGACGAATACTACAAGTTGTTCGTACTGTCGCACAATACGCTGAGAGGCGGTGCAGGCGGTTCCATACTTAATGCGGAATTGGCAAAGGCCAAAGGCCTGCTATGAGAATGCAAAAGAAGGATGATCACATGAAAAGGACGTACGACGAGATCAACGAGAAGATCAGAAAAGGAAAAGCGGTCGTGATCACCGCAGAAGAGGCCGTCGCCCTCGTAAAAGAAAAGGGCGTGAAAAAAGCGGCTGATGAAGTGGACGTCGTCACAACGGGAACGTTCGGAGCGATGTGCTCATCCGGTGCCTTTTTGAATCTGGGGCACAGCGACCCTCCCATCAGAATGACCAATATCACGCTGAACGGAGTTCAGGCGTACGGCGGCCTGGCGGCCGTTGACACGTACATCGGCGCAACGCAGATGACCGATAAGAAGGGCGGCGGATACGGCGGCGGACATGTGATAGAGGACCTCGTGGCCGGTAAAAAGATACATCTGGTCGCATCCGGACCGGGAACGGATTGCTACACACGTAAGAACATAGAGACGACGGTGTCGCTTAACACGATAAATGATGCATACATGTACAATCCGCGCAATTCGTATCAGAACTACTGCGTGGCAACCAACTCCTCAGACAGAACGTTGCAAACGTATATGGGAAAACTGCTGCCGAACTTCAGGAATGCAACATACAGTTCTGCCGGTCAGTTATCGCCTTTGCTTAACGATCCGTACCTTGAAACGATAGGCATCGGGACAAGGATATTCCTGGGCGGAGGAGAAGGTTTTGTCTCATGGGCCGGTACACAGTATAATACGCAGGCATCCGTGATCAACGGAGTTCCGATAGGGGGCAGCGGCGGCGGAAGAACATTAGCGCTGATAGGCAACCTGAGAGGAATGGACAAGGAATACGTAAGAGGATTGGACATATTCGGATACGGTACCTCACTGGCAGTGGGCGTGGGCGTTCCGATACCGATATTGAACAACGATGTGATGAAAAGATGTTCTATATCTGACGCAGAGATATTTGCCAATGTCCTTGATTACGGCGTACCGTCGCGCGAACGTCCCGTACTGGGGAGCGTCAGTTACGCAGATCTCAGATCTGGAAAGATAGAATGCAACGGCCATGTGATGAGAACATCGTCGTTATCGTCGTACAAATATGCAAGAAAGGTCGCGGAAGAACTGAAAGAGTGGATAGAGAATGACAAGTTCACGCTTACCGTGCCGTCAACACCTCTGCCGAAGGAAGGTTCAGTGAGGAGATTGAGATGACCGAGAAGAAGTATAAACTCAGGTTCAATAACAGCAACATGCATGACTCCGTGTCATACGTACTGGTGTCAAAGTTCAACATCATGCCGAATGTCCTTCAGGCTAAGATCGACGGAAGCGGAGGCCGTATGATACTTTCCATGAAAGGTGATGAAAAGGATATCGAGAATGCGATATCGTATCTCGGTTCCGTTGACATAAGCATAGAACTGATGGACAACTACGTAAAAAGGGATGAGACCAGATGCATTGACTGCGGTTCGTGCGTTTCGATATGTCCGTCGTTCGCTTTCGAAATGGACAAAGTTACGCAAGATGTCCTTTTAGACACAAGCAAATGCTTAGCGTGCGGTTTCTGCATATCGGCGTGTCCTACGCACGCTATCTCGCTAAAGATGAATCTATGATAAGAGAGCATTTTGAGATAAAGCAAACTGCGGTGACGATAATATCGGAACGTAAGTTCATAAGGGTCGCAAAGGAAGCGATATTTGACGCCAGATCACAGATAGAGAAAAAAATTCTCCGTGATCCGTTCTTCGGGATAACGTACGAACCGTATGCTGCGTCCGATGGTGATGATATCGTAATAAGAAGAATGTGTTCCTCGTCATTGTCCGCATCCGTCGGTCCGATGGCGGCGGTGGCCGGCGCCATCGCAGAATATGCTGTACAGAAGATGAAGGACAATGGCGCAGAATATGCGATAGTTGATAACGGCGGTGACATCGCACTGATATGTGACCGCGATGTCCGGATAGGGATGTATGCGAACGTGAACGGTGAACAATTGTCGTTGAAGATACCTCCGACATGCGAGATAATTGGCATTTGTTCCTCATCGGCGTCGATAGGGCCGTCGGTATCGTTCGGAAGAAGCGACATATCAACGGTAATATCAAACGACGTCTCATTGGCAGATGCGTGCGCAACGGCGTTGGGTAACATGATCAGCGGCCGTGACAATATGGAAGAACACTTGGAAACTATTTGTAAAATTGAAGGAATAACCGGATGTCTGGCATATTGCGATGGGATGCTGGGGATGTGCGGCGACGTTCCCGAACTTGTCAGTTGCGGAACGAACGATCACATCATCACGAAATTGTTTTATGATAACTCATGAACCCTGCCGGTTTGACGGTCACATGTGAGTAGCGGGAACGTTAAGTTCCGCGGTCTTCGTTTCGGCAACTTTTTATCCTTTTCTTGTTATGGGTTGATAAAGAGAGGATAATATGACACTGAAATTGGCGGTCCCGAACAAAGGAAGGCTGAACGAGAGGGCAGTGGAACTGCTCATGATGTCGGGATTGGACCTCGGGGAGGAATGGGGAAGGCGTTTGTACGTCAGCGTACGTAATCAGGATATTGAAGTTATTTTTGTGCGCGCTCAGGACATCCCCGAATTCGTTTCGAGCGGTGCGATAGACATCGGCATAACAGGAATGGATCAGGTAGCGGAATCCGGAGAGGATGTTGAATCACTTTTGGAACTGGATTTCGGACACTGCCGTTTGTGTGTCGCAGCGCCCGAATCGTCCGGAATAAAGAGCGTGAACGACATAAAGGACGGGTGCAAAGTTGCCACATCTTTCCCCGGTCTGACGAAAAAGTTCTTTGATTCCGCGAAGAAGAAGGTGAACATCGTCAAAGTTTCCGGTGCAGCGGAAATAATGCCGTATCTCGGAGTTTCAGATATAATAGTGGACCTTGTATCAAGCGGTTCCACGCTCAAGACGAACAGACTGACGGTGATATCTGATATAATGGCATCACAAGCGATCGTCGTCGGTAACAGGAACGCAGTGAAAAAGAAGAAGGATGCCGTTCTCGGCATAGTCGATTCCATACGAAGCGTCATCGTCGGCGAAAATAAGAAATATCTTATGGCGAACGTTCCGAGAGCAAAACTTCCGAGCGTACAGAAAATGTTCCCCGGCGTTGCAGGACCCACGGTCCTGAACATCGCCGGACGCGATGATATGGTCGCTGTTCATGTTGTTATCGATAAAAAAGAAGTTTATGATTCAGTGAATGAATTGAAGAAAATGGGGGCCACCGGTATCCTGATAATACCGGCGGACAGGTTGGTGCCGTGAGTATGTCAAGAGAGTGGATGAGGAGCACCGCGAAACACCTCCGCAGATATTACAATCCTGACGTGGGGAACGCTTTGCGGATGGATACCAATACCAACGTTCTCGGCTCCAATCCCGCGGCGGAGAAGTTCATACGTTCATGCAAGATAGATGCGAACGATTATCCGAACACATATTCCGATCGCCTGAGGGACGAACTCGCTTCGCTGTACGGACTGGAAAGAGAGAACTTCGTCGTCGGTTCCGGTTCAGATGAAGTTCTGGACATAGCGTTCAAAACGTTCACGGAATGGAACGACGGAACTATCGTTCCCGTGCCGTCATATTCACTTTATGATTACTTTGCGAACGTGAACGGCGGAGATGCGTACGCGGTCGATCTTACAGACGATTTTCAACTGGATGTTGATGCGATGCTCAAACCCAAAGCAAAGATGATAATAATGCCGTCGCCGAACAATCCGACCGGAAATCTCTTCAAAAGTAAGGATGTGGAAGAGATACTGGAAAGATCCAAAGGACCTGTGATCGTTGACGAGGCGTACGGAGAATATGCAGGAACGTCGATGATCCCTAAGGTGAATGAATTTGACAATCTGATAGTGATGAGAACATTCTCCAAAGCATATGCGATGGCCGGATTACGGGTAGGTTACAGCATATCCAATAAGAACATAGCGGATATGATGAACTGCGTAAAGATACCGTATTCGCTGAACACCATAAGCGAAGGCGCGGCCATAGCCGCCGTGAAGGATCAGGATTTCATAAAGAGAAGCGTCGATCTTGTGAACAGGAACCGCGGATCATTGGCGAACGGACTGAAAAAACTTGGATTTGAACCGTATCCGTCGGATGCGAACTTCATACTGATGATATCGCCGATCGATCATTCCGTATTTACGGACGGATTGAAGGAAAAAGGGGTGCTGATACGCGATTTCGGTTCGAAAAGACGAACAGAGAACTGTGTCAGAACAACGATAGGTTCGGAAGAACTGAACAACATCCTTCTGAAGAAAGCGGAAGAGGTCATCTCCGAGAATTCAAAAAAGTGATATCAATGATGATAATACCGGCGGTTGACATTCTTGATAAGAAGGTGGTGCAACTGGTCGGCGGCGTTCCCGGGACGGAGAAGATAACTATGCCCGATCCCGTGGAAGCGGCCGGGATGTGGATATCCAAAGGAGCAAAGGCGTTGCACATCATCGATCTTGACGGTGCTTTCGGAAAAGAGAATAATATCTCCGTCATTAAAGAGATCATAAAGAAATATAATGTTCCGACGGAAGTGGGCGGCGGCATCAAAGATGAGCGGACAATAAAAGAATTGCTTGACGGGGGTGCGTCCGGCGTCATCGTCGGAACAAGAGCGATCAAAGATAATGATTGGCTAAGAGAAATGGCATCATTGTTCCCGAAAAAACTCATACTGGCGCTTGACACCAAGAACGGAAGGATAGCGGTAAAGGGTTGGCAGGATTCAGCCCAGATGACAGTGAAGGAGATGTTCCGTATCATTAAAGATATTCCTTTGGCAGGTGTTCTCAATACGAACGTTGATGTGGAAGGCCTCGGAAAAGGGATAGACGAGGAACAGGCGAGATCGTTCATATCCGGATGCCCCCATCCGGTGATCGCGTCCGGCGGAATATCATCATACGATGACGTAAAAAAACTCAGATCGGCGGGCGCTGTCGCAGCCGTTGTCGGTGTTTCGATATACACAGGGATCATGGAGCCGTGGAAATGGAGTAGTCCATGGATATCTAATATCTAAAAGATATCAATTTAAATACTAAAACAGTATTCGTGCATCCATGAGATTCCCCTGCGAGACCATCGTCGTAGACGTTCTGCCGATAATCAGAAAAGAATTGTCAATTGAACTTGTGAACGAACATAATTACACCAAAGCGGCCGTGGCCAAGATGTTCGAGGTCTCGGGAACGGCGATATCGCAATATACGCACGGAATGAGGGGCAACAGCAGATTGCTGAAGGACAACGAAAGATACGGTTCGTTCATGAAAGAGATATACGCCTCCGCAAGACTGATAGCAACAGAGAAAAGCACCGTTACCGAAGAGTTGTGCCGTTTGTGCAATTATGCAAAAGAACTGATCATACCCGACTACACTGACGAGGACGCAACGATCACGTGCGGCGAATGCCCGAGAAAGAACCTGTAACAGCATTCCTGTGCGCGCACAATAAAACAGTTCTTATACGAACTGTTCGATTACGATGCGATATCCATGAAAGGAAGGGCATCGGGAATAGAGCGCAAGACGAAAGAAACAGAGATCTCCGTGAAAGTGAATATTGACGGGAACGGAAAATATGATGTCAAATGTGACAACACGTTCCTGAAACATATGGTCGAGACGCTTTCGCGATATTCATCCGCCGACATCAAAATGGACGCTGTCGGTAACGATGACCACCACCTTGTAGAGGATGCCGGAATAACACTGGGAACGGCATTCAAAAATGCTGTCGGTAACGGACCTATAGAAAGGATGGCCACTAAAACGGTGGTCATGGACGATGCGATGGTGACCGTCTCACTGGATCTCGTTGACAGACCGTACGCGGAAATAGACTGTCCTGATGCGTTGTATCATCATTTCTTCAGAAGTTTCGCCATGTCATCCGGAATGACATTACATATACTGGTGATAAGAGGGTTCGATGACCATCACATCGTTGAGGCATCGTTCAAAGCGTTGGGAAAGGCGATGAAAGAGGCTTTCAGGAAAAGGGATGCGGAACTCAGCACTAAGGATAAGGCTTCAGTGAAGGGTGTTTAAAGTGAGCATAAAGAAAATAATACCGTGCCTTGACATGAAGGACGGAAAAGTGGTCAAAGGAATAAAATTCCAAGGCATGAGGGATGTCGGGGATCCGCCGGAACTTGCCGCAAAATATGAAAAGGATGGCGCGGACGAGATAGCATTCCTTGATATATCGGCAACACTGGAAGGAAGACAGACAATGCTGAAAACGGTCTCCGAAACTGCTTCCGTCATAACTGTTCCGTTAGCGGTCGGCGGAGGCATCCGTTCGATGGACGATATGAATGAGGTACTTAACGCCGGCGCGAGCAAAGTGTCCATCAATTCCGCTGCAGTGAGAGATCCAAACATCGTAAAGGAATGTGCAGATGCCTTTGGCAACAAAAGATTGATAATTGCGATAGACGCAAAAAGAGAAAGAGGAAAGTGGGTCGTATACACGCACGGCGGAACACGGTCATCCGGTATCGATGCGATAGAATGGGCAGTGAAGATGGAAGCCCTCGGAGCAGGCGAGATACTGCTCACGTCAATAGATGCTGACGGCGAAAAGAAAGGATACGATATAGCAATGACCGCCGCGGTGGCCGATGCCGTCAAGATACCGGTGACCGCATCCGGAGGATGCGGATCCGTTGAGCACATATACGAAGTTCTTACAAGAACGAAAGCATCGTCGGCGCTGGCCGCTTCGATATTCCATTTCAACGATCACAGTGTCAGGGACGTAAAAGAATATCTGCGCACCAGAGGAGTGAATGTCCGATGAGATTCGATGAGAACGGATTGATAACGGTCGTGGTACAGGACAGCGTCACAAGTGAGGTGCTCATGGTCGCATGGGCCAATGAGGATGCAGTAAAACTGATGAAAGATACGGGATACACTCACTTCTGGTCAAGAAGCAGGAAAAGATTATGGAAAAAGGGAGAGGAATCCGGTCATTTTCAAAAGATAATATCAATGCAGACCGATTGCGATTCCGATACGCTGTTGGTTCGCGTTGAGCAGACCGGCGTCGCATGTCATACGGGAAGCGCAACATGTTTCAATGAGACGATATTCGGAGATACAGACAGAACGAGCGCCGTGATACCTGTACTGAAGAGAATAATACAGCATCGCAAAAAAGATCCGTCGCCGGACAGTTACACATGTAAATTATTCGATGACGAGAATAAAATGTGCAAAAAGATAGTTGAAGAGGCAGGCGAGTTCGTGCTTTCGGTAAAGGACGGCAGCCAAGAAGAGATGGCGTGGGAACTTGCCGATCTCATATATCACGCAATGGTAGCGATAGAAAAGACAGGATTACCGATGGAAAAGGTCTTTGAGAAACTTTCGGAGAGGATGAAATGAGGATAGATCTTCACACACACAGCATACTCAGCGACGGTGAGTTGACACCGTCGGAACTTGTAAGGAGAGCGATGGTCACAGGTCATGACGCAATTGCGATAACCGATCACGTTGATATGACGAACGTGAATATCGTAGTTCCGGCAATAGTGAAAGCGGTCGAACTGAATGAAGATTATATAAGAGTGATACCAGGCGTTGAGATAACGCACGTGCCTCCTAAACAAATAGCCAAAGTTATCAGAACGGCAAAAGAACTCGGGGCGCAATGGATAGTCGTCCATGGTGAGACGTTAAGCGAACCGGTCATCAGCGGAACGAATCTTGCGGCCGCGAACATTCCCGACGTGAACGTTCTGGCGCACCCTGGGCTGATAACTGATGATGTTATGCAGAAGGCCGCCGATAACGGGATATTGATAGAGATCACGGGAAGGGCATATCATAACATCACTAACGGTCACGTAGTCAATGTTGCACGCAATATCGGTGCAAAAATGGTCGTCAACTCGGATTGCCACGGACCCAACGACCTGATGGACGAAGCAACTGCAATGAAAGTTGCGGCCGGTGCCGGAATGACGGAAAAGGAAGCAAAGACCGCAATTACAAAAACGCCGTTCGATGCGATAAAAAAATTGTAAAATACCATCGCATCGATCGTGTCAATTTCCCTTGTCTTTCTCAGCATATATCCAGTGTATTATTTTTTATGGGATTTGTATAACTTTTTCTATGGGATTTGTATAACTTTTTCTATGGGATTTGTATAACTTTCTATATGGAAACTTTTCTGTGCTCCCGAGAAAAATCAGATCATCGAATTTCAATGATGAACACCACGGTTTTATATTTCCGTACACATGAGCATCCATGGTCAGAATAGGCATAATAGGCGGTTCGGGGATATACGATCCGAATACGTTCGAAACGATAAAAAAAGTATATCCCGACACAAGATACGGAAAACCGTCAGATGAGATACTCATAGGAAAGATAGCCGGCGTTGAGGTCGCATTCATACCAAGACATGGAAAAGACCACCGTTTTCCGCCGTCGTCGGTACCGTACAGAGCGAACATACAAGCGTTAAAGGATCTCGGTGTTGAGGTCATCATCTCACCATGCGCAGTGGGTTCGCTGAAAGAGGAATACAGACCCGGAGATCTTGTGATCGTTGATCAGTTCATCGACCTCACGAAGAAAAGGGATTATACATTCTTTGACAAAAAGACAGTACACATAAGCATTGCAGATCCTTTCTGCACAGATCTGGCACATATATTTTCCGATGCTGCGGAAGAACTTAAGATAAGATATCATAAGAAAGGAACGTACATATGCATCGAGGGACCGAGATTCTCCACAAAAGCGGAAAGCAACATGTTCAGGAATTTTGCCGACATCATCGGAATGACGCTCGTCCCCGAATGTCAATTGGCACGTGAGATGGGAATGTGCTACTGCAGCCTTGCGACCGTTACTGATTACGACGTATGGAAAGATGAACCCGTCGACATTCAGATGGTGCTCAGGACAATGAGCGAATGTTTATCCAAAATAACGAAACTTTTGGAAATTGGTTTGCCGCAAATAGAGAAGAAAAGAAAATGCGGATGCGCAGACGCTCCGAAGGATGCCGGCGCTTAACCGATGAACTTTCCGTACGCTTCGGCATCCATCAGTTTTCCCAATTCGGATACGTCCTTTAACCGTATCACTGCGATCCACCCGTCGTCGTACGGTGACGAGTTCACAATATCCGGAAAATCTCCGAGCTCTGCGTTGGATCTTATCACTTTTCCCGATACCGGCGACGTGATCATCTCAACGGTCTTCACACTTTCCAACGCACCTAATTCGTCGCCTGCGTTCAATTCCTTACCTTCTTCCGGAACTTCGACGAAAACAACCTCGCCGACCTCATGCTGAGCATGATCGGTAATGCCGACAACGACAGTATCATCACCTTGTTTTTGGACCCATTCGTGCGAACTTGAATACAACAGACCGTTTCGAATCTCGTTCATCCTGCCACCCTTCTGTACCCGTATGCATACATCGTTAAAAAAATGATTCATTCATACGCCAAAAAACAATAAACAAAGACATCCATCCGACGGTAATGCGTATCATCATCAAAGGGATAGTTCAAGGCGTCGGTTTCAGACCGATGATATATCGGAGGGCAACATCCTTCGGATTGAACGGATGCGTATGGAATGACGGTGCTGATGTTGTTATCAACGTCGATAACGGCGAACCGTTGCTGAATTCGCTGTACGCACGCCTTCCTTCTCTGTCAATGGTAAGTGACATTATTGTCGAAGATTCTGAATATGAGGGAGAAAAAGGTTTCTTCATAATTCCGTCAAAGGAACGCGGAACGAGCGTGAGCATCCCGTCTGATACTGCGATATGCGATAAATGCCTTTCAGAGATGAAGAACGGAAGAAGGAAAGGATATCCGTTCACCACATGCACAGAATGCGGTGCACGATTTACGTTAATGTCTTCGCTTCCTTATGACAGACCGAATACCGCAATGAATGATTTTCCGATGTGTGATGAATGTTCAAAAGAGTATTCTTCACCGAATGACAGACGGTTCCACCACCAGACGATATGCTGTAATGATTGTGGCCCGAAGTATTCGCTTTACGATAATTCAGGAAATATCATCAGAGGAGATGCGATAAAAGAGTTCGGCAGAATAATTGATTCCGGTAAGATAGGGATAATAAAAGGCATCGGCGGGATGCACATATGCTCCCGTGCGGATAACGTAAAGAATGTGAGGGAATGGTACGGCCGTTCTCAAAAACCGTTCGCGGTGATGATCAGAGATAAAGATTCCGTTCTCAGATATGCGGAACCTACTGAATGCGAACTATCGGAGATGACATCACGCTACAGACCTATCGTACTTGTGAAAAAGAAAGTGAATGACATCACGGAACAGATATCACCTGGACTTGACAACATCGGAATCTTTTTACCGTATGCGGGAGCGCATCATGTCCTTTTTGATGCAATGAGAACGGATGCGGTGATAATGACCTCCGCCAACATTCCTGGCGAGCCGATGATATTGAATGATAGTGAAATTAAAAAAATGAATGCGGATGCATATCTGCTTCATGATCAGAAGATAATCAACCGTGCGGACGACACCGTTCTGCGCATTTACAAAGAACATACATCATTCATCCGCAGATCGAGAGGATATACTCCGTCGCACATACACACTGAATACAAAGGAAATGTGCTTGCGTTGGGAGCACAGGAAAACATTGTCGCATCGGTCGCATGCAATAACAAGATACAACAGACCCAGTACATAGGAGATCATGATTCCGAAGGTGTTGCCGATTATTTGGAAGAGGCAACGAGATCACTGATGAAAATGTTAGATTCCGTTCCCGATGCCGTGGCTGTTGATCTTCATCCTGGATACGGCAACCGCAGATATGCAAAAAGAATATGCGAAGAAACAAATGCTGAAATGATCGAAGTCCAACACCATTGGGCGCATTGTGTTTCGCTGCTGACCGAGAATGAACAAAAAGAGGGTGTGATACTTGCATTGGACGGTACGGGATACGGCGATGACGGGAATGCGTGGGGCGGAGAAGTGATGTACGCTTCTCCGGAAACATACAAAAGAATTGCGCATCTCCAGTATATCCCCCTCCTGGGTTCGGAAAAGGCGTTATATGATCTCAGGCGTCTGAAGTTCGCAGTCGACAATATTAACGGAACCGGATCAAAACTCTTTGACGACGAAAGTACCGCCGTTCTTAACAAAATGATGAATAAAAGCGTAAGAACATCATCGTTCGGACGTTTACTGGATACGCTGGCGTTCTCATTGGATGTATGTAAAGAAAGGACGTATGACGGCGAACCTGCGATGAAGATGGAACCTTTACTCGCACGCGGAAGAATGATCAAAGGATATGAAACAGAAATGAACGGCACCGAGATATTAACGGCACCCCTTTTCACCCTTTTCAATAAAAAAGAAAAGAAGGAGGATATTGCGTATTCCGTTGTCAGAACTGTTGTTAACAATATGATGAACGTTGCATGCGATACCGCTGTTTCAAAAGGTCTGAATTGCATAGGGGTCACCGGCGGCGTCTCGTACAACAGGCCGATATGTGAGATGATAGACGATGAGGCAAAGAAAAGGGGAATGGATGTGATGCACCATTCCCTTATACCGAACGGCGACGGCGGAATATCCGTGGGACAGGCTGTCGTTGCGTTAAGGAGGATATCATGAACACTTTATTCGTTCTGCTTGACGGTGCTGAGGATCATAACATTCCGGAATTCAACGGAAAAAGGCCGCTGGACGTTGCGGAGATGCCTTTCTTCGATTCCGTCACGAAAATGAAAGGATACACAACGGGAAAGGAATATACGCACCTTTTTCTGAATGAATTCCTTACCGGTCATCCTCCCGAACTGAAAAGAGCGGTGATCGAAGCATTGGGATTGGATATGCATCTTGATGATAAGAGAACAGCATACAGATTAAGTCCGGCGTTCATTCGCAACGGAATTATAGAATGGGCGTACAACATGGAGAAACTCCATCTTTCGTTGACGGAATGCGTCCTGAAAAATCTTGATATACTTGGCGATCGGAAGCCGGAGATAGAATTCTTCCTTAACGGAAGAGCAATATTAACAATGGAATGCGATGATATACCTGATCTTCCGTCACCTCCTGTGCCTGCTCCGTACAAGAAGGTACAAGGCGTTCTCGGAGAACTTGTATGCCGTGTAGCAAAAGAAATGGACGGATTGACAGTATATCCGTGGGGATGCGGACGGTTCAGCACACAGAAGGAGATATATCCTTGCATCAGAGATCTGACGGCGATCTCAGACAGTCCGACGGCGTTAGGTGTATGCGCTTCCCTCGGACAAAGATACAAACTTGTAAAAGATATAGACGAAAGATTTCCGATCGCGTTGAAAGATCTTGAAAATTCTAACGTTCTTTTGCATATGGATGAGGTGGATGAGTACAGCCATCAGAAGGATCCGAAAAAGAAAGTGAGGATATTAGAACACATAGACAAAATGATGGAAAAATATTTTTCAAACACCGAACGCATTGTTTATTTCGTGGATCACGGAACCTCGTCGATCACAGGCGAACACCTTCCCGTACGCGTTCCGTTCTGGACGTCATTCTCAACTTCAATTAAGAACGGGGAAGATGTTCCCCTGAAAGATGTGGTACCAAGGATCATGATCTGAGATAGAACCAATTATTATTCGATACGGATCAGACGTGTACATCCAGGTGTTGTCTCCGATGGGATCCATTTATATCCCATCTTCCGCAGTGATTCTTCCGACTCCCTGTCCTTACATGCCCAGTACTCAGAAAGTTCTTCCGGTGACAGATCTTTCGTTTCCTCGTATATCTTCTCGCGTATCTCATGTATCTCGCGCATCGCTCTCGGTTCAGACATCTTCTATCACCTCTGTCGGAGAGTATATCTCTACTTTTTTATAACCATTCCGCAGATTGATCGATCCTGTCATAATGATCGTCTTTCGTTTCACAATGTGCTGAAAATTCCAACTTACGATCATATCGAGATCGTTTACTGTTGCCGCTGCTATGTGTAAAGCGTCCATCATATGTTTTCTCGGTATTATCCCTTCTCTCACATATTCTTCGGCCAGTTCTTTTATCTCGTCGGTCTTTTGAAGGCGCTCTATATCATATTCGAGAATAAGTCTGTACATCTTGTCTTTTTTGTCATATGGTGCATTGTCAATCTCATCCTTCACGTAATCTGATGTAAAAGGGAGATATTTTCCACATTTTATCTCTTCAAACAACTTTAACGTGTCCGCTTTCTTCTCAGGAGAATCCTCTGCAAAGGCGAAATTAAGTGCAGATGTTTCGAGATATATCTTCGGGGTTCTCATTCTGCACACCTCTTAATATCCTCATCCTGGATCATCCGCACTTCACCCAATGGATACCAGTATGTTGCCGCAATGATCTCTTCAGCCCTCTCTCGGCGCAGATTCATGTAATCTATTATCGGCTCTTTCGGGAACCACGAACTGCAGTAACGCGGAAATATCCCCTCCGGTACGATACCTATGTGATCGCGTCCTGTTATCATATTGGCAAGTTCTTTGCCGTCATTCAGATACACTGGTATTCCTGCATCCGTTAATGCCAAATAAAATTTGATTGTCTCGACCGAACGACCTCGACATGATCCGGAAAGTGAAAGATACCAACCTTTCTCGTCATTCGCGGGGTATATGCTGATACTTGTAGAACTTCCACCGCTACAAACCCTCCATGGATGTCCGTTATATTGACGACTTTTGACCATGTCACAGAATTCCTTGGCAGAATCCGGATTCAGGTCCAGCAGGTCACTGTTAAAATCATATCCATGTTTTTGATATAGTTCCTTTGCGGAAAGTTCGTCCGTTCCTTTGTAATTATTTGCCTCATATCCCAAACGGCAACAATCGAAGAATTTTCCTGCCGTCATCTCTTTCAAACGCCCTTTGGGGGAATCATCAGACTGTGACTCCATCTGTAGCACGAAACGATCTATCTCTTGCTGTGATATTTCCTTCAAATGCCACTCTTTCTCTTCAGGGAATATCTGCCAATAATCTTTCCGAAGTATCTTACCCCTTCTTCTTTCATACGGCAGATTCGCCCTAACGGGGTCATTATATGTGCCGTTTCTAACAGAGGCGATCACCTCATTCACGACGGACAGCAACCATTTAGCAAGCCTGCTCCTATCCTCAGGATATTCTTTCTTCCTTTCTTCCCCTTGTATCTGAAGGACGAGTTCGCGGTTGACAAGTATCGAATACCATCCGTTCCAGTGAACGGCGGTGAATTCGTACCATTTCACAGGCTTGGGATAATGATATAACCAAAGCTCCTCGAATTCTTTATGGTTCGAAACTTCTTCACATTCCAGATATTCATCATAATCGCCGAAATCCTCTATCGTGCCTCGCGGAACCGTGAACCAGAATTTCCGCATCTCATCATGACCGCATATCTCGAGTGACTGTAATTCTTCGAAAATTGTATGTATCACCTCTTTTGTCGTTTCATCTACGGCTAATGTATCTTGCCCTCCATCAGGAGGCATCAGTCTGTCTGCATACGGGGCTGTTATCTCATGTTGTTCTTTTTCCATGGCGGCGCGAAAATGGAACTGTATCAAAAAGTTTTCGCTCTTTTTTACATATTTTTCATTATAATGAGTTAAAATGACTCATTAATACGAGTTGGACCGTAATGTACTAAATATCTGCATCGCCATGGAGCATCATGCGTAGAAGCCCTCAGGATGTGATATTCAGAATCGCAAATGTGTTGAAAAACGGCAGGAACGGTGATGAATACTCGGTCGCAGAACTTGTGAAAGAAACAAACATGCATTATATGACCGTCAGTAACTATCTCACAATGATAGAGTATGTACATACGAACATTCCAAAATTCGTCAAAGAAGATGGAACGGGTAAAGCGAAGATAACTATAACTCGAGAAACGGAAACGGAGTTCTCAGGCATCGAAAAATACCTTTTACAGATGTTCGATGAAGGGGCGTTCGGGAGGAATACTGCAATACTGTCTGAACCTTTCGATGAAATATTGTTAGAAGAAATGATAGGGAATGCAGACGTTATAAGGATGGGACTGCAGGTGTACCTTTCAAAGAAAGGGATAATGAAAGCTACCGAACTCGTTGATAAAAGATTTGAAAAAATTATGCGCATGCCTGTTGAAACATACTCGGAAATGAACTTTGATAACATCGCAGAATTCAACATACTCAGAAGAGAATCTCAGGATGAAGAATGGAAGGAATCGTGGAGGTCTGAAAATCTTGCCACATTATCAGCATTCGCAGGCGGGAACGGCGGGAGAATGATCATCGGGAGGTCAGATAACGGAACGATCGTCGGTGTTCCGGATGCCAAACATCTGCTGAAAATGATATCCGACCTGGTTCACAATAAATTGGATTTCGTTCCTATTGTAAATCTGATGCTACTTGACGGAAAGGAATGTATAGAGATAATAGTCGAAAAGCAAGATCATTATCCCTCATTCGATCAAAAGTTCTACTCGCGATCCGGATCTACTACGCGAGAGGTCAGAGGGAGAAAACTGAAAAGACTCTTGATGAAAGACCTCGGTATAATATACACGGACGAGATCGCTGAAAAAGTAAAACTAGACGATATTTCTGTTGATGCTGTCAAAGAATTCATCAAACGTGGAGAGGATTGCGGACGCATACCTAAAGGGTCTTCTGAGGATACACTGGAAGAGACATTAAGAAAATTGAAACTTATGGATGAGAATAGCATCACCATAGGGGGAGCACTCCTTTTCCACAAAGATCCGAGATCAATATGTTTGGATGCTGTCATAAAGATAGGTCTCTTCTCAAACAAAGGAGGAATGCCCCTTATGGATGACGTGATCGATGGTCCTATAATAAGAATGCCCGAAGCTGCATCGAAGATGCTTCATCTGAGATATGTGCAACCCAGATACGATGTTGAGGGGGTTTATAGGGTGATGAAATACAGATATCCGCCAAAAGCGCTCAGAGAAGCATTACTAAATGCGGTTATACACCGCGAATATTATCAAGACGGAGAGATAACGGTGCGTGTTTATGAGGACAGGATCGAGATCTACAACCCTGGGCATCTGCCGGACGGATGGAATGTGGATGACTTATTGCAAAAACATGACTCTGATTCTCCGAATAAAAACATGGCGAATGTTTTCTACTGCGCGGATCTCATAGAGCGATGGGGGGTCGGAATAGAGACAATGCGTGAAGAATGCAGAAAGAACGGCAATCCTGATCCAGAATTTCACATTGAAGAAGATGGCATAAGGGTGATCTTCAGATCAGGATCTTGGCCATATGATGGAAATGTTATTCAAATGCCTGCAGAACCCGACGGGCTCACGTCTTCTGATATCGAGATATATAGAGCAATAGTCAGAGGAAAATATACAACCGCTGAAGATATGGCTACTTCCATCGGATCCTCTGTGAAGACCGTTAGGAGATCTACTGATAAGCTCAGAGAAATGAATCTGATCCGCAGAGCAGGCAACCACAGAAAAGGCGCATGGGAACCGAATACCGGACCAACTAACTAACCCGCTGAAGGGTGTCCACATAAATGTCCACATAAATGTCCACATAAATGTCCACATAAATGTCCACATAAATGTCTGCAAAAGGATGCGTGCATAATCGTGCAATGACCCGGTGAATCAGTGAACATTATATCATACGTTGTGATTGACCCGTCAATGAGCGATCTTGAATTACCGCCGTCAATAAGCGTATGCGGAAATACAGACAAAGCAAAAGAGATATTGTCAAGGATATGGGGAAAGAAAGGTGTTTTCACGTGCACCGTGGGAAACACAATGACATCCACCATACCCGGTGTATCTGACGCCGGCGATACTCCCGATCTTACATTATTCACGCCTGCTGCGGATGCGGAGATGCTTGTTCTCGGCAAAACCGTTTGCATGAAGGGCATCCCTATAAACCCGGGCGGCATACCGACGCCCGCGACGCTCACAATGGCTGCGTTACAGTTATCGAACATGCCTTTGTATATAGTCAACGGCGGAACGAAAATAAAACCGAATATCCCGTGCTTCGAAGTGGGCGGAACATGCGGCGGATCCATACTTTCAGGAAAAGCAGTAAGCAATGTCCAGGAATGTTTCAAAATGGGCAAGATATTAGGTGAGATGCTTTCAAAGACCTGTGACTTCGTTGTAATAAGTGAAAGCTGCGCCGGAGGAACGACAACTGCGTTAGCTGTCCTCATGGCAATGGGCGTCCTGAAAGAGAACTTGGTAAGCAGCAGTTCGCCCAATAATCCGAAGGAACTGAAAACAAAGATAGTGAATGATGCACTTGCGGCCGCGGGCATCAAAATAGGCGATCTTGCTAAGGATCCGCTGAAAGCGATAGAATGCGTCGGAGATCCGATGATGCCTGCGAATGTCGGTATTTTGATAGGTGCAGCAAAGAATGTTCCCGTTATAGTCGGCGGAGGAACACAAATGGCAGCGGTCATGGCCGCTACAGTTGCTTTGGACAAGAGCGTACTGAACAACATGATACAAGGGACGACCAGATGGCTTGTGAACGATCCTAATTCTGATATGAGAAGAATAGTCGATTCCGTTCATCCTGATATTCCGATAGCATATGTGAACATGGATTATTCAGAGAGTCCGTATGAAGGTCTTCAGGCATACGAATGGGGTTATATCAAAGAGGGAGTAGGATGCGGCGGTTCATCCGTTGCCGCGATAGTTCAGAGCGCCGGAAATATAACATGCGCTGATCTTCTTGACCGTGTTCACAGCATTTACAGAAAATTGTTGGATATCTGATATTCTGCCATTTTCTTCGCAAATTCCAGATCATTCTGTGTATTGACATTCACAGCCAGTTCAAGCATCTCCGTGAGCATGTATGTTTCCTTGATGAATACATCGTTCG
>Ga0123356_10002192_pt1 | contig 21005 bp, 10 predicted proteins | sample TergutEmb28metaG_2_FD_92546 | JGI IMG/M metagenome (GOLD analysis project Ga0123356, IMG submission 92546) | Embiratermes neotenicus P3 segment gut microbial communities from Petit-Saut dam, French Guiana - Emb289 P3 | ecosystem: Host-associated > Arthropoda: Insects > Digestive system > Gut ... | reverse complement strand
GTTATTTTGGTCTCCAAAGAGCAGTTTAAATACAGGGTCACCCCCTGGAGGATAGAGGAGCTTTCCAGATGAGTTGGTGTTTTTGTTGGCGCTTTTATTGGTAGCCATGTATGCCTCCTTGGTAAAGTTTTACATGGCTTTCAGTGTAAAGAGCAGTTCTTAACTCCAGTCCTACCAGTACATAACCGCAGCTTAATTTTGATAACTGGTGCTTAACTCGACATTAAGCATTAAGTGCTTTTAATGCAATTTAGCTGAGAAGTAAACACATTAGAAGATGTGCATGAGGTAGGCATTGGTTTTCGCTAACCCACGAGGGTAGATCCTTGCGGTGTCGAAGAAGGGTTGAGGGAGGAGTGGAGGAGCAGCTTTATTTACTACTTTTGCCAGCTGGATTTCTGCCGCTTTATAACTCATGACAATATCGCTCTATAGCGGCCGGCAGAGCGTGTCAATGCAAAACCCACTCCAGCGTTTAAGGCGGTGTAATGTGGATGAATGAGAGAGCAGGATTTGTGAAAAACCTTCTCATAAATGCTATCAGAAGGACTGTTTACGGAATGAATAGGATTTCAAGCTGCGCTTGTAATCAGAATGGAATAGAGGCTTCCAGGGTTTTAAGTGCAAGAATTGTGGGCACTGGTGCGGAAAACTAGCTAACAGCATATTTGCTAAAAGGCATTTCAAAGACATTGATGATAGCGAGCTATTTAGTAACGAGTTTGTTGATTAGCTCAGAGGCAGTCTCCGAGCAGTGTCGGTTATCCCGGGCTGTAGCAATCGCTGCTTGGGTGCGGGTCGCTCATTAGTGAAGAAACTGCAGAAAATATGACAAAAAATAAGCGTAAATATATGCTAGAATATTGTACGATAGGATGTCAGGCACCTGCCTGATACTGGAACGCATTTGCTAAGCAAGGAGAAGCACCATGTTAACTGTTACAGCATCTGAAGCACGTGCAAACTTTTCAAAACTGGGTGAGGAAATTGCTCGCACGGGCAAGCCTGTTACCGTGTTCAAGAATAGCAAGCCTTGGCTCGTGATAACCCCAGTGTCTGAGGGTCAGAGTGAGGCTGAAGCCTTGACCGTTGAAGAGATGAGAAAAAAGGCACTGGAGTTAGCCACTGAAATAGACAAAGAGTACTACGATGTTTTTGAGGCGTTGGCAAAGTGAACAGCTGGTTAGATGTAGAGTTGGTGCTACAAATCCATGAGATGCAAATCGAGAATCATGGTGGAGCTTCTGGCCTGAGAGACGAGGGGTTACTTGAAGCAGCTATCAAGCAACCATTTGCAACGTTTGATGGAGTAGACTTGTATCCCTCGGTCGAAGAAAAGGCTTCACGGCTAGCTTTTGGAATTATTAGAAATCACCCGTTCGTAGATGGCAACAAAAGAACAGGTGCCCAGCTTCTAATCGTCTTTGTGCGTATGAACAACTATCGCTTTAAGCCCGACACAAGGATCTTGAAAACACCATACTGAGTGTTGCATCTGGCGAGATGAGCTATGAAGACCTAGTAGAATTTGTGTGCCGAGAAACTACCGCTATTGGTGACTAGATCAAGACCCCATCCTCTCTCGCGCTGCTGGCGCTCTATTTCTCCACCAATCTCCCAATACAATTGCAACAGCTCCGTGTTAACGTGTTTCATCGCCTCGAGCTGTCGATGGTGAGCGTCTCTAAAATTGCACCTTTCGTCACACTCACCCCGCCGTCTGCGCCTGAGCCAAAGTCCTCGATTGACTTGAGTGGCATGGCGCGGCTTTGACAGAAGGAGTCATGCGGCACTCCAAGCACATCATTTATGGGGGATGGCTGTTAGGCAAATGAGAGCTCAGCCGTAAACATATCCATGAGCTCACTGATGCTGTCCCAGTAATACCCTGTTTCCTTGTCGCTCAGAAGCTGGTAAGCGCGAGAAGCCATGAACGCCTCCGAAACTTCTTCTAGGGGTTTATCCGTTGCAGACTGCACAGTAAAAACAATATAACCACTGATGCTGTCAATGGCTGAGTCGATAGCACTCTCAGTCAAGATAAACATCATACACCTCAGAAAAACTGAGCCTTGCAACAGCTTGCTCAGTTCCAAAGAAGACTTGATTGTGCAGCTTTTGCGTGAGCAGTAGACGAATAGCTGTTTCCTTTGACACCCGATTGTATGGAACACCATAGGTGCCAGCAATATACTGGTTGAGAACCAATCCTACTGCATCATTGGCAACGGGCCCAATAACTATGTCATAGGTCTCTAGAGCTTGAGCATTGGCAAGGCTGCCAAAACCTCTATTACACAAAACGAAATCAAACCAGTCCTCGTTTGCAGCTTCGAACTTCTTTACCGCTAGCCCCTCATAGTTATCAAGGCCAAATACCTCTACATAGCCATGATGCGCCTGAGATCTTCTCGCTTTTAGTCTGGCAAACTTCTCTGCCTGGGTTCTGTCATTGGTAGTATAAAAACCACTCCCAAAATCCTTGTGGGGAGAGCTACGTTGCAAATCAATTTTATCAAAGGATATGTCTGAGCCGTGATACAGCAAGCTAGAAAGCTCTGCGTAACGCACGAGAATCACCACCCTGCTCGTCAATATGCCTTAGCAGGTCACTCACGACATAGTCGTTGTCATAATAGTGAAGCAGCTCATATTGACTAATGAGAAAATTGACGAGGTGATAATCCTTTACGACCGCAAGAAACTCTGACTGAGATAAATGGAGCTGCTTGCGCAACGCGGTAAGCATCATGAATAACCAGGTTGCTATTTGCTGCTCTTTTCTCATAACGGGATTATAGCTGACAAAGAGCCACCTGCGCTCTGAGAGATGTTTCCCCGCCCCGGCTTACTCAGCCGAAAAGAACCGCTGGAACTACAAGGACACCATCTTTTCTGCGATAGGCTCTGTTGCCAGTGGTCAAGATTATTTTTTCCTTAACACGGCTGCCTAGCTTGTCTTCGAACCAGTTAAGGTGACGAACATCGTTGTTGCTTACCGATATTCCAAGCTTGATTTCGGCTATCACGAGTTTGCGATCCTTTTCGATGACCAGATCAATTTCTCTGGTGCCCTTTGCATTGCGCATGAAGTAAGTGCGCGCACCGATTTGAGAAGCATAAGCACGCACGCTCAAAACGCAAAGTGATTCAAAGAGGCGTCCCGCAATGCTGCCGTATTCAGAATCATGAATTGTTTCTCCCTCGCCTCTGATCAGATCTTGGGCTCTAAGCCCCAAAAGACGAGCCTCAAGGCCAGGGTCAGCCAAGTAGTGCTTTGAAGTCTGCTTCAGCCGCCCAAAAAAGCCTTCGCCTTCTCCCCAGTATGGCAAGTCATCCAGGAGCCAAAGGCTTGACAAGGCTTCACGATAGGCGATGGTTGTCTTCCGAGAAGGCTTATCGCTTTCACCCGGTGTAGCAGCATCGAGAATTTTGTTGTAGCTGGTTGTGGTACCCGTTGCAGCTGCATATGCACGCATCCATCTTATGAGTGCTTCTGGTTGACGCAGTGTAATACCCTGTGCTTTGAATTCTCTAGTGGCGATACTATCAATATAGGAATCAATCAAATTGTCGCGGATGAAATCTGGCGCTGCATTGATATCAGGAAAACCTGTCTTTACAATCTCTTGCATGTAGTCACTAAATGTGACGGTTGAGGTTAATTGAAACTGGTCAGGGGTCTTATCTGCAAAGCAATTCTTTAGAGTAAGTTTTTCTGTATGGGGATACCGTTCAGCCAAAGAGAGTGGCCGCATGCGGTGACTCACAATTCTTCCCGCACCACTATGTAGTGAAAGATTATTGCTTTGTCGGCTTCCAGTCATAATAATACTTCCTGGAGGCATGCCCCCGTCAACCATTCGGCGCACGCTATCCCAGACTTCGGGAAGATATTGCCATTCATCAACTAGCGTTGGGAATGGCCCTTCATGTAGTAGCTCGAACTCCGCTTCAATAGACTCGCGCACACCGCGCTGATCCATCCTGTAAATAGTGTTTGCGTGCTGCTCAGCCGTACGAGTTTTTCCTACTCCCTTTGCCCCTTCTATAGAAATCGCTTTTATATAGGGAAGCATCTCTTCTAGCCAAAGGTCAGCGTATCTGTTTATGTAGTCGCGCACTCTATGCACCTCTCGGTTGCTCTTCCGTATAGTTAATTGCCTTGAACTGGGTGCAACAGGAAGGAGAACCATATGCACCTCCTTTAGGATACCATATGCACCTCACTTAGGATACCATATGCACCAACAATCATAATAGTCTGAGGACTCCTTTCAACTCTTTTTGTAGCTTGTAGCTATGGGGTTAGCGGCATCGGTTGATGCTAAAACTTGACACGCAGCCTGTTTTGATAAGGAATGAGAAAAATTGATAAGGAATAACAATAATTGACAAAGAATGACAAAAGCGTACTACTTTAGTGGTTGCCAACCAAGCTAACCGCGCTAACTGCAAGGGAGTCAACAATACTATGAGAAAACCCCTTCTCGCCAACATTTGGCAATCGCCCCTCGCACATTGTCGGGCGCTCAGACGTTGTCAATAGATTTCTAGCTGGTCTGCAAGGCCGCCCGGGTCACCCAAACAGGGCAACACATTTTACCGGACAACGTGGTCTGGGAAAGACAGCGCTCCTCTTGGGGCTAGCCGATAAATCTGAGCAATATGACTTCATACCAATGAGAGTAACAGCCAATCAGAGAAGAGATGCAGGAGCTTGCCACGGGATATCAGGAGCTGGTAGGCGATGGGGCAAATATAGCCATTGCAATGGCGGGACTGCCATCGGCAATTATTGATGTGTTAAGTGACGAGATGCTCACCTTTCTCAACAGGGCTATGAAGGAGCCTTTGGAAATGCCTGCGCTCAATGATGTGAGTGCCTACTGCTTTCGGACTTTTGAGGAGCTTGGTATTGAGGCCAGCGCTGAACTCATCAATCGCGCGAGCCTTGAGACCCGAGGCTACCCCTATCTTCTCCAGCTCATTGGGTATTATCTTGTTGAGCTTACTGGACGCGCATCAACTCTGGACGCCAAAGCTTTGGATCAGGCGATACTCTGCTCACGCCGTGACTTAATCGATAACGCTTTTGCTCCTGTGCTCAAGCCTTTGTCGCAGGCAGACAGAGACTTCATCAAAGCGATGTCAAAGGATGCAGGGACAAGCAGAATATCTGATACCAGAGAGAGGCTGAGTGCATCGGCTTCGCATGTGCAAACCTATAAGACGAGGCTCATTGAGGCCGAGGTCATAGTGTTTCCAAGAAGAGGGTTGGTTGAGTTTCAACTGCCGCATTTGGGGGAGCACCTCAGAGGTGAGCTATAAGACTCTTGTTGTGTCTAACAGGCTGGAGTGTCGAGCAAGGGCGAGTGTGCTCAGTGAGTTGGCACCTTGCACTCTCGCTGGCAATCAACCCGTTGGCAATCAACCGTGAAAATGGTTTGGTTATAAAACGAAAACTGGTATGATAGTCGCACGTAAAACGGTATAACAACTACTCGCTCAAATGCAATAAGATGTTTTATATTCCGAGATTTAGCAAGAAGGAGGGCAAGGTGAAGCACAAGGAGTACATTACACGGACTCTCGAGTCAACGGTAGAGCGATATATTATTGGCCTCCCTTCTTTTTCAATTGAAGGTGCAAAAGGCGTTGGCAAGACTACTTTGGCCAAGCGCTATGCAAAGACTGTCTTTAGAATGGATAACGAAACAAGTGCCAGCCTAATTGCGGGCACACCAGATATTCTAAGAGAATCAAGTAAGCCAGTACTCGTAGATGAGTGGCAGGCAGCACCTTCAATATGGAATACGATACGTCACTTTGTTGACGAAGACATGTCGCCAGGTCAATTCATCCTTACGGGCAGTGCTGTGCCAAAAAAAGCCAGGCTGCATAGCGGATCTGGAAGGATTGTACGACTGCGAATGCGCCCGCTTTCGCTAATTGAGAGAAACATGGCACCACAGCTCATATCGCTCTCCGACTTACTGTCCCAAGAAGTCTGTGTGGAGCCACAGAAGGTAAAGGTGAGTCAACAAGAATATGTGCGAGAGATGCTCAAATCTGGCTTGCCTGGCATTCGAGAGATTCCAGACAACTTGAGAATCGACATGCTCAACAGCTACATCGATAACATTGTAGAAAGAGAATTTGCAGAGATTGGCGTTGAAGTGCGAAGGCCAGAGGCGCTCAGGGCATGGTTGAAGGCTTATGCTGCTGCCGAAGGATCCACAACCAGCTATGAGAGCATCATGAACGCTGCAACCCCAGGGCAGGCCAAGAAGCCATCAAAGGTTACAACCATGGTATATCGCGACACCCTATCTGCCATGTGGATACTTGATCCAATCGAGCCATGGCTTTCTGCTGGCAATCTCTTTACAAATCTTGGCAAGTCTCCCAAGCACTACCTGGTAGACCCTTCGCTTACTGCCAGGCTGTTAGATATCACTGAGCAAAAGCTCTTGAGCGGCGAGGGCACGGTCCGTCTCTTGGGGTCTCAAACCAAGACGATAATTGGCAGGTTATTTGAAGGACTGGTTGCCCAAAGCCTCAGGGTATATGCGGACGCAAATAGCGTTGGAGTTTATCATTTAAGAACTGTGCGCGGAGACCACGAGATAGATTTTATCATTGAGCAGGGTGAGACAGTTTTGGCTGTTGAAGCAAAATTTGCTACCCAAGTCTCAATCGATGACGTCAAACATCTCAACTGGCTGGACAAGTCGCTGCCTGAGAGGAAGGTCGTAAAAGCGGTAGTCTATACAGGAGATCACTTGGTGCAAAGGAAGGCCGACAACGTACTGCTCATCCCCGCAGCCTGCCTAGGCACAACATAAGCTACACACGTTGACCCGTCCCAGACACGTTCCAGGCATGAAGCCGTTTTAGAATCATCTTAACCAGAAAAGAAGGACTGACCGTTGAAGACGACCGTGCCCAATCAATGCCGGCGAGCTATGCTGCTCTTAACCACATAGGTTGCACGACAAAACGCTGTGCTCCGCAAAAATGACAACCGAGACAGCAAGCTGGATTCTGTTACTGATCAGACCCAATTCGTCATTGCGGGCTTGACCCGCAATCTGAGACGCATTTTGGTTAGATTGCGGCTCGGAGGCCGCAATGACGGACTGCAGTCTGACTAGCAACGGATTCTGTTACCTATTTCTCTGCCTAAGCACTTGCACTAACATCACTTTCTGCTATCATTTTGCCCAGAAAAAAGGGGTAAAGCCATGGCGCAGAGCCTGGCAGCCAGGGGTGCTCTTCTATGAGCATAGCGTTTACGATCTGGGGTTCAAATGGGGATGTGTCAACGTGGATGTGTTTTGAGCGGCGAGGTAGTACATTGAAGGGATTTGGGTATGAGTTGCAGTACGGGTTGTAACAACAAGGATTTTTGTTTTAGGCAAGTATTTCATATTACTAATGAGAGCGAGATACTCATCCAAAGAGTGCGCTCTGCAAAGGATTTGCAGAGGGTCTGTCTTGTGCTCTAAGCAGTTCACATCTCTTCAAACTTCAAATAATTGATGGGCAGAAAGCTCCAAGCCTGTGTGCGTAAGATGGCCAGGGGCTTACAACAACAGTATAGTGGAGGAAAAAATGAAATTATTCAAAAGCTTTAGTCTAAAAGTACTAGCACTAACACTCACTACCGTTTTAGTTGTTGGCATGGTGCCTCTTTATGCAAACGATGAGATTAATGAGCCAATAGATGAGGGGGTGCAATACGCTACAGGTTGGATTCCAGATTCATGGGAAACCATACAAGAAAACCTACTTACCCCTCAAGAGATTGCAGAATATGCAGGAATAAGACCCACAGCTGCACTGCCCGCCTCGGTTGACCTCACGAACAGCTTTCCTGCTCCAGGAAACCAAGGGCATCAAGGGAGTTGTGCTGCTTGGGCAACAGCCTATGCTCTTAAATCGCACATGGTGTATCTTGAACGCGGCGAACCTCTGAATGATAGAGGAAATCAATTCAGCCCAGCTTACGTTTACAATCAGTTAGCCACGAGTAACGGTAGTGGACTATACATATATGATGCAATGAGCCTCATTAAAGAACAAGGGGTTTGCTCTTTAGAATCTTTCCCCTACAATTCGTCCGACTGGGAAACTAAGCCAACTCCAGAGCAAAGGGCAGAAGCTGCCAACTATAAAGGACGTGACTGGGGAAGTATATTTGGGGTCGATGCCATCAAGACTTGGCTGGCAAGTGGCAAAGGGGTGGTTACAGGCATTCAGGTTTACCCCGATTTTGACAGGCTAAGTTGGGATAACCCGATTTATGATAGCATTAGCGACAGGAGTCGTGGTGGCCACGCAATTTGTCTGGTTGGTTATGACGACAATAAAAGAGCCTTTAAGCTTATCAATTCCTGGGGCACTGGGTGGGGGCTTGATGGTTATGGGTGGGTTTCATATGACTTAATGAATAATCCAGATGTCATCATCTACCCAGCAGCAGTTGGGTATGTTATGACAGATGTTTCTGGCAACAACCCTGCCCCTAGTATTAAGACGACTATTCTTCCTAGTTTCACACTTGGGCGTACGTACATACTCACCCTTTTATCAACGGGCATGGCACCTCTTACTTGGAGCCTTGCAGAGGGAGCTCTCCCTCCAGGCATTCATCTTTCGAGAGATGGTGGACTTGTCGGTCAGGCAACAACTTCGGGCACCTTCGATTTCACTGTTAGAGTCGAAAACCCAGCTGGCAGTGATACAAAAGCTCTCTCAATCACCGTTCCAGGTATTAATCCCACTGGCGTAACAATCTCTCCTAAGCCGCTTACCCTTGATGTAGGAAATAACACACTACTCAGTGCCACAATACTTCCAGCAGACGCCACAATTCAAACTATCTCGTGGCGATCTTCAAATCCTTCTGTTGCTTCAGTTGATGACTCTGGAAGAGTTACTGCTGTTGACGCAGGCAGAACAACGATAACAGCAAAAACGATAAACGGGCTTGAAGATACCTGCTTGATTACTGTTACGGATGGCTCTGTTTGCTCACTTTCGCTTGCCCGAAGTGGCAGCACAGATCCTTATGTGTTCCCCAGTTTACCTGCTGGCTATGCACCCCCACAAAGCATTGAGCTAACACTGACCAATACAGGAGAGAAAGCCATCAGCTCACTTCATGTTACTCGGAGCGGAGCTAACTCAGGAAGCTTTATGATATGGCTGGGGTCAAGCTTCTTCACCCCTATTGAGCCAGGAGATACGAAAACTATAACTGTAAGCCCGATACCTGGTCTTACCCCGGGAACCTACACAGAAGACATTGCAGTTGAGGGCAATCTTGCTACCAGCAATAGCTTTAAGGTAACCTTTACCGTCTTGCCTGCTCGTGTTCCAGTGCAGTCAGTTTCGATTAGTGGCTCTTCTACTATGCAACTGGGAAGCACCGCCACCCTAGGAGCAGTAGTCTTGCCAGCAAATGCAACTAACACTGCTGTCTCTTGGAGATCATCTAATACCAATATCCTTACCGTAGACGCAAATGGTCTCGTTACAGCTGTTGGTATTGGAGGCACCTGGATTAATGTCACTACTGAAGATGGCGCAAGGTCAAGCAGCCTTTATATCAGTGTACAGCCCAAGCCTTACAGCATAACCCTTGACACTACAGCAGTGGCCTTTGCAGAAGTAGATCCAGGTTACAGAGCCCCCACAGCTCGCACCATCAGGGTCACCAATGATGGCACTTTGGCCACAGGAGCGCTAACGGTAAGCCTTAGCGGTACCAATGCTTCAAGCTTTACCTTATCAAGAACAACTATTCCAAGCATTGCCCTCAGAGGAAGTGCTACTTTTACCGTTGTACCAAGGACTGGTCTTGCAGCAGGCACACACACAGCAACAGTAACAGTCAGAGGAGCAAACGGCATTGAAGCAAGCTTCCCCGTAAGCTTTAAGGTAAATGAAGGACTCTATAGCATTGCCTTAGACGCTACAGACGTAAGCTTTCCAGCAGTAGACCCGGGATACCGCGCACCTACTTCTCGCACCATCAGAGCAACCAACACAGGTAACCAACCCACAGGAGCACTGACGGCAAGTCTCAGTGGCACCAATGCCACAAGCTTCATTCTTTCAAGAACAAGCATTGCAAGCATTGCTACAGGAGGAAGTGCTACCTTTACCGTAGTACCAAGAACAGCTCTTGCAGCAGGTACCCACACTGCAACAGTAACCGTAAGAGGAGCAAACAGCATAGAAAGAAGCTTTACGGTAAGCTTTGAAGTAAGACCAGGTATATACGGCATCACTCTAGATGCAACTGCTATAAGCTTTAGCGCAGTAGACCCAGGCTACCGTGCACCTACTTCTCGTACCATCAGAGTAACTAACGATGGTAACCAACCCACAGGAGCACTGACGGTAAGCTTAAGTGGCACTAACGCAACAAGCTTTAGCCTTTCAAGATCAAGCATCGCAAGTATTGCTAGGGGAGGTAGTGCTACCTTTACCGTAGTACCAAGAACAGCTCTTGCAGCAGGTGTACATACTGCAACGGTAACCGTAAGAGGAGCTAATGGCATTGAAAAAAGCTTTACTGTAAGTTTTGAAGTAAGACCAGGAATCTATACCATCGACTTAAACGCAACCGCTATAAGCTTTGCTGCTGTTGCTCCAGGTTATAGAGCACCCAGTGCACAAACCGTAAGAGTTACCAACACAGGAAACCAAGCTACAGGCGCCCTTACCTTAAGCTTGAGTGGCGCTAATGCAACAAGCTTTAGCCTTTCAAGAACAAGCCTTGCAAGTATTGCCAGAGGAGGAAGCTCCACTTTTACGGTAGTACCAAGAACTGGCCTTGCTCCCGGTATCTATGAAGCTACGGTAAACGTAAGAGGTGCTAACGCAATTGATAAAAGCTTTACGGTAAGGTTTGTAGTTAATGCTGCTGTCTATAGCGTAGCCTTAAGTACTACTGCCATAGACTTTCCAGCAGCTAATGCAGGCTACAGAGCACAAAGTGCACAGACCGTAAGAGTTACTAATGATGGCAACCAAGCAACCGGTACACTTACCTTAAGCTTAAGCGGCACCAATGCTGCAAGCTTTACCCTTTCCAGAACAAGCCTAACAAGTATTGCCGTAGGAGGAAGCTCCACCTTTACCGTTGTACCAAGAACTGGCCTTGCAGCAGGAAGCTATGAGGCTTTGGTTACGGTAAGAGGAGCTAATGGAATCAGTGAGTCCTTCACCGTGAGCTTTACGGTTAGGTAAGTATTGATGTGCGCATAAGGTGTCAGGGGAACCGTTCCCCTGACACCTGTTATTCTCGTCCACACGGACACTCCACCACCCAGAAAGATTGCCGAGCAGCTGTTCTGGCTTGCCAATACACTGGTAGCCATTGCGCTCAATGTCTTTTAGGAGGGAGTTAATCTTCTTAAGATCTTCTTAAGAGTTTTCTTGTCCTGCTGTTGCCAAGACAGGTATTCACCCCAGGCCTTCTCGGTAAAGATTAGCTTACTCATTAGTCATTGCCTCTAGCTCGTCAAAGGTTTTTATGACAACCTTGTTTTGATCTAGTTGGCGTATGGATTCAGTAATTGCTTCTCTGTTACTATCACTGTAAAAAGGATCAACTGACACTTCAAAAGGAATACGTTTTTCCCTACTCATTTTTTTTGCGAAAATCGTGAAGGCCGTAGTCATGTTCATTCCCAGCTCACGACAGGTCTCTTCCATATCGGCCTTGAGATCGCTATCCATTCGAATGTTGACTAGAGTTGAGTTTGACATATAAACCACTCCCTTTCACAAACAGAATAGCAGACTGTAAAGACAATCACAATACATAGTCTTTATATCGTGAGCATAAAGAAGAATAATTGTCGCTGGACAGACCCACTTTGTCGTCTGCGTCGCATAGCGATGCTGCACTACTAGATCCACAGAGAAGATCTTGCAGCACTTTACTCTGCAAAACGCGCTAAACGACAGTGTGTGCTGCCGCGGTAGCGGCTTAGTACAGTAACTTGCCAACTAGATTTCATTACCTATTTCCCTACCTGAGCCCTTGCACTAAGCATGCTTTCTGCTATCATTTTGCCCAGAAAAAAAAGGGGTAAAGCTATGGCGCAGAGTCTGGCAGCCAGGGGTGCTCTCCATGAGCATAGCGTTTACGATCTGGGGTTCAAATGGGGATGTGTCAACGTGGATGTGTTTTGAGCGGCGAGGTAGTACACTGAAGGGATTTGGGTATGAGTTGCAGTACGGGTTGTAACAACAAGGATTTTTGTTTTAGGCAAGTATTTCATATTACTAATGAGAGCGAGATGCTCATCCAAAGAGTGCGCTTTGCAAAGGATTTGCAGAGAGTCTGTTTTGCGTTCTAAGAAGCGCACATTACTTTAAACTTCAAATATTTGATAGGCAAAAAGCTTCAAGCCTGTGTGCGTAAGATGGCCAGGGGCTTACAACAAAAGAATAGTGGAGGAAACATGAAATCATTCAAAAGCTTTAGTTTAAAAGTATTAGCACTAATACTTAGCACCGTCTTAGTTGTTGGCATGGTGCCACTTTATGCAAACGACAGCATCCCTGAGGAGGTGCCAAGCGTAGCTGGCAGCACACCTGATGCTTTAGAGATCATAGAGCCAGCTCCGCTTATACCAAACCCGCTTATACCTATAGAAATAGTGGATCATAACAATGGTTTTGGTGATGACGCCATAGCTAACACAGAGCTTAAAGAACAAGAGAGCTTAAGTGAAGCTAGTGATGGATTATCTGTCGCTCATGAATCAACAGACAAAGATTTACTCATTGGAGAAAACTCACAACTATCAATGCAGGCAGCTCATGCATCAGATCTCACAGCAGCTCAACTTGCAAATGTCTATAACCCAGAAAACTACAAAAACGACTTTGTCCCAGGAGAAGTGCTCGTTGGAATGAACTCTGGATTTGTATCACCTCAAAGCTCACAAGGAATGCTCAGTCCACAAAGTGCAAATACCCTGTTTCCCGAGCTCAATGTTACCGGCATAGAAGACATTTACCAATCAGTAAGAGAGGCGTTACCTCAGAGCGTAAAGCCTCAAAGCTCCTCTCGAGAATCAAGAACAGTCTACCTCGTTGAGCTAGCCCTCGATACTAAGGAGAGCGTACTTGACGCTATAGAAATCCTTAAGCAAAACCCTAACGTAGCTTATGCTGAGCCAAACTACATTGCATATCCGAATCGAGTTCCTAATGACCCGGTAGTCAAAGATGATGATAGTTTTTGGAACATGAAAAAAATCCAGGCGCCAGAGGCTTGGGATATTGCCACCGGCAGCCATGACGTTAAAGTCGGTGTACTTGATACGGGTATTGATTATACCCACCCTGATTTAGCAGCAAACGTTGACCGAAACCTTGGTTACTATGCGACTGAGAACACTAGAGGTCCCACAGCCGATGTCATGGATTATCATTACCACGGCACGCACGTTGCTGGTATTATTGGCGCTGTGGGAAACAACGGTATTGGTGTTGTAGGCGTTAACTGGAACGTGACAATGATTCCTATAAAAATTGCTTATAGCAATACCAATTCAGGCTCAGATTCATTAATACAGGCTCGAGCTGTAAGATATGCAACCGAACTTGGTTTGCCAATCATTAGCATGAGCTATTCTGTTGGGCCTAATCTAACCCTTCTAAACGCTGTGGCCGACTACAAAGGTCTTTTCGTGATATCAGCAGGTAACTCAAATAGAGACAGAGATAGCGACACTGCGTTCATCAATCTGAACAGATTGGGCAACGTGGTTTTTGTTGCCAACTCACAGCAAAATGATACGAAATATAGCGCCTCCTGTTTTGGTGTCAATACCGTAGCTCTGGCTGCACCCGGCACTTCAATTTATAGTACCTACATCCACAGTGATGGTTATGTTTCTGTAGGTGGCACTTCAATGGCTGCGCCTCATGTTTCAGGTGCGGCAGCACTAATACTGTCTCATGCGTCACACCTCACTACAGCACAACTAAAAAACTTTATTCTAAGCAGCGTAGACCCTGTCCCTGCACTCGCCGGTCTTGTGAGCACAGGCGGGCGTCTCAATGTATATAATGCGATTGCAAATATACCATCAGCGGCTATAGACGCATCTCCAGCTGTTTTAGACTTTGGAGGTCAACGAGTGGGGTATGCAGAGCGGCCAACTCGAACAGTAACAATCAAAAACAATGGTAACCAGAATGTAACGCTAAACCCGCTGCCTACTGTAGAAAACTGGACCTTGGTTCAAGGAGCTAACTGGTCAACACCGCTTGCGCCAAATCAAACCAAGACCTTTACAGTGCGTCCAAATACCGGGCTCCCTACAGGCGCATATGAACCAGTCATAACGATTACTGGAAGCGGTGGTGTGAGTGCTCAGGTACGCCCGCTGTTTACGGTGGCACTTTCGGAAGTCATATTAACTCCAAGCAACCCAACTGCAATAGTTGGCGTAGGCACGGGAGTGAGCGGTCGCGTTCCCATTACGGCAGCGGCTCCCCCAAACGAAAGAGTAACCATAGTGAGCTCTAATGTGATACCAGGTGAGTATCCCGAGCTCACCGATGCAGCTGGAGCCAGAATAGTCATTAGAGAAGCCGGTGGCTCGAACTGGAGCTACACTATTCCTGCAGGTGAGACCATGACAGTTTATGCGGACGTATCATCTTCTATTAGTGTAAATTTTGCATGGTATACTGTTACTGCTACTTGGTCAGATGCCTCACTTCCAGCTGTAGAGGTTTCAACTACAGGTCTTACGAACCTAAAAGTTGGACAAGAAGTTAGTGACGCGAGTGTTGCGTATACCTTGACTAGCGGGGTATACACTTCGCCAATAACTCCCGAAAGCTTTACTGTAAGAGGACTTCCCAATGGGCTTACAGCAGGAACGGCTCAAAGGACAAGCGATACAGTTGTAACCATTCCTATTACCGGAACACCAACAGTATTTAGAGCAGATGCAGTAACACTCCAACGCGCATCTTCCATACCTGCTTCCAATGTCACTGGTGCAACAAGTGCAATTCCAGTTATTGGCACAATTACAGCTGCTCCAGTAGCCAGAGGTGACGGAGGAGCCGTAAGTGGTCTACCTACATTGCAGTCTAAAACCTCAAACTCAATTACGGTATTCCCTGTTGAAAACATCGGAGGTACTGGACAAAGCGTCCAGTACGCCATCAGTACGTCAAGTACGGTAACTCCAACAAACGGCTGGCAGACCTCCACAACATTTAGCAGTCTCAACCCAGGGACGTATTATGTATATGCCCGTACAGCGCAAAGTCCAGGCTACAATGCTGGTCTGGCGCTCGTGAGTACATCAATAACGCTAGAGGCACTTCCTACCAGTGTAACAATCATCCCTAAACCGCTTGCGACAACCGTAGGTCAAACCACTCAGTTAACAGCAGCCATACTTCCCTCTAATGCTACTGATAAAACCGTTACCTGGTCATCTTCTAATACTGCTGTTGCAACAGTAAGTGCCCTTGGCAGTGTCACAGCACTGAGCGCAGGCCAAGCCACTATTACCGCTAGAATGGTCAATGGCCTTACCGACACCTGTGTGGTCACTGTTACATCACCTCAACCCCAACCTAGCATCGCAGTTACTACTACAGGCCTCACAAACCTAAAAGTCGGACAAGCGGTTAGTAACGCAAGTGTCGTATATACCTTAACTAACGGAACATACGCTACATCCATAACTACTGCCAACTTCACGGTAACAGGACTACCCCCTGGGCTCACAGCAGGAACACCTGTAAGAACAAACAACACAGTTGTAATCATTCCCATCACCGGAACGCCAACAACCTATAACGCAAGCACAGTAACACTCACTCGTGCAACTTCCATACCTGCTGCCAATGTAACAGGTGCAACCAGCGCTATTACTCCCACCGGCACAATCACAGCCAGTGCCATAGCCAGAGGTGACGGGGCAGCGGTAAGCAGTGTGCCTACAGAACAGTCAAAGACCTCAAGCTCCATTACAGTAAACACAGTAACTAACGCTGGAACAACTGGACAAAGCATCGAATATGCCATTAGCACGTCAGCTACAACAACTCCATCAAGCGGCTGGCAGGCCACCACGACATTTAGCGGTCTCGCTCCTGGAACATACTACGTATATGCCCGTACAGCAGCAAATACACATTACAATGCGGGCCCAGCACAGGTAAGTGCAGCCATTACGCTAGCTAGCCCAGCTATTGCAGTTACCGCTACAGGTCTCACAAACCTGAAAGTAGGACAAGCACTAAGTAACGCAAGTGTTGTATACACCCTAACAAACGGAACCTACGCCACATCCATAACTGCTGCCAACTTCACCGTAATAGGACTACCTGCTGGGCTCACAGCAGGAACGCCTCAAAGAACAAGCAACACAGTTGTGACCATACCTATTACCGGAACGCCAACAACCTATAGCGCAAGTACAACTACACTCACTCGTGCAACTTCCATACCTGCTGCCAATGTCACAGGTGCAACAAGCGCGATTACACCCACGGGCACCATCACAGCCAGTGCCGTAGCCAGAGGAGACGGTGCAGCGGTAAGTGGCATACCTACTGAGCAGACCAAGACCTCAAACTCAATTACCGTAAACGCTGTAACTAACGCTGGCGCAACTGGGCAAAGTGTCGAATACGCCATCAGTACATCAAGTACAACTACGCCAACAAGCAACTGGCAGACTTCTACGACATTTAGCAGCCTCAGCCCAGGAGCTTATTACGTATATGCCCGTACAGCGGCAAATATAAATTACAATGCGGGATTATCGCGGGTAAGTGCTGCAATTACACTAGCTAGCCCAGCTATCGCAGTTACTGTTACAGGCCTCACAAACCTAAAAGTCGGACAAGCGGTTAGTAACGCAAGTGTCATATACACCTTAACCAATGGAGCATACGCCACATCCATAACTGTCTCAAGCTTCACTGTAACGGGTCTTCCCGCTGGGCTTACAGCAGGAACGCCTGTCAGGTCAAGCAATACAGTTGTGACCATTCCCATTACCGGAACACCAACAACCTATAACGCAAGTGCAGTCACGCTCACTTATGCATCTTCCGTACCTGCTGCTAGTGTCGCAGGTGCAACAAACGCAATCGTGCCAACCGGCACAATTACAGCAAGTGCCATAGCCAGAGGTGACGGAGCAGTGGTAAGCGGTGTGCCTACAGAACAGTCAAAGACCTCAAACTCCATTACAGTAAACGCTGTCACTAACGCTGGTACAACTGGACAAAGTGTCGAATACGCCATTAGCTTGGCAGCCGGAACAACACCAACAAGCGGCTGGCAGGCCACCACGACATTTAGCGGCCTCAGTCCTGGAACTTACTACGCATATGCTCGTACAGCAGCAAATACAAATTACAATGCAGGTTCAGCGCGGTTCAGTGCAGCAATTACGCTAGCTAGCCCAGCTATCGCAGTTACTACTACAGGCCTCACAAACCTAAAAGTTGGACGAGCGCTCAGTGGCGCTAGTGTCGTATACACCTTAACCAACGCAACATACGCCACAAACATAACTCCTTCACACTTCACTGTGTCAGGTCTTCCCGCTGGGCTTATAGCAGGAGCGGCTCAAAGAACAAGCAACACAGTTGTAACCATACCTATTACCGGAGCACCAACAACATATAACGCAAGCACAACTACACTCACCCGTGCATCTTCCATTCCAGCTGCTAATGTCACAGGAGCAACAAGCGCATTCGTGCCAACCGGCACGATTACAGCCAGTGCCATAGCCAGAGGTGACGGCGCAGAGGTAAGCGGTGCACCCACAGAACAGTCCAAGACCTTAAACTCCATTACAGTAAACTCTGTAACTAACGTTGGTACAACTGGACAAAGCGTCGAATATGCCCTCTACAAGGAAGGCATGCATACACCAACGAGGGACTGGCAAGCCTCTACAACATTTAGTGACCTCAATCCAGGAACCTACTACGCATATGCCCGCACAGCAGCAAATGCAAATTACAATGCAGGTGCATTAAGAGCCGGCTTACCAATTACGCTATCACCACCACCGGCTTCAGGCATTGCTGTAAGCACCACAGGCCTCACAAGTCTAAAAGTAGGACAAGCGGTAAGTGGCGCTAGTGTCGTATACACCTTAACCAACGGAACATACGCCACAACTATTACCCCTTCAAACTTCACTGTGACAGGTCTTCCCGCTGGGCTTACGGCAGGAGCTGCTCAAAGAACAAGCAACACAGTCGTGACCATTCCCATTACCGGAACGCCAACAACCTATAACGCAAGTGTAGTCACGCTCACTTATGCATCTTCCATACCAGCTGCCAACGTCACTGGTGCAACCACTGTGATCGTGCCAACCGGCACGATCACAGCCAGTGCCGTAGTTAGAGGTGACGGCGCAGCAGTAAGCGGCGTGCCTACAGAACAGTCAAAGACCTCAAGCTCAATTACGGTAAACGCTGTAACTAACGCTGGTACAACTGGACAAAGCGTTGAATACGCAATTAGCACGTCAAGTACGGTAACACCCACAAGCGGCTGGCAGGCTTCCACGACATTTAGCAGCCTCAGCCCAGGAACTTACTTCGTATATGCCCGCACAGCAGCAAATACAAATTACAATGTAGGCTCTGCGCGCGTTAGTGCAGCGATTACGCTTGAAGTAGTTCCCACTAGTGTAACAATTACTCCTAAGCCGGTAAGCACTACTGTTGGTCAAAACACGCAGCTCACTGCTACAGTACTTCCCGCTAATGCTGCTGACAAAACCGTTACCTGGTCATCTTCTAGCCCTGCCGTTGCAACAGTCAGCGCCCTCGGTAACGTTACAGCCGTAAGCGCAGGACTAGCCACTATCACAGCCAGGACATCAAACGGACTTACTGACACCTGCGTTGTTACCGTTGAAACAGCTCCTGTCTACTCTCTTTCTCTTACTCGAAGTGGCAGCACAGACCCCTATGTATTCACCAGTTTACAAGCTTACTATACCAACCCAGGGAGCATTACGCTTACACTGACCAATACCGGCAACAGAAGTATCAACTCACTTCACGTTGCTCTAAGCGGAGCTAACTCAGGAAGCTTTTATGTAGTACCGGGAGCAAACTTCACTTCCATTGAGCCAGGTGCTACGAGAACTCTAACCGTAAGCCCAAGAACTGGTCTTGTTCAAGGAACTTACACAGCAGACATTGTAGTTCAGGGTGATCTTGCTACCAGCAATAGCTTTAAGGTAAGCTTTACCGTCTTACCAGTTCATATTCCAGTGCAGTCAGTTTCGATTAGTGCCTCCTCTTCTATAATACAATTGGGAAGCACTGCCACCCTAAGAGCAGTGATACTACCAACAAACGCAACAAACACCAATGTGACTTGGAGGTCAGATAACACCAATATACTCACCGTTGATGCAAATGGTCTCGTTACAGCTGTTGGTCTTGGGGGAACCTATATCAGTGTCACTACTGAAGATGGTTCAAGGTACAGAAGCATCTATATCACTGTGCAGCCCAAGCCTTACAGCATAGCCCTTGACACTACAGCTCTAGCCTTTGCAGAAGTAGACCCAGGCTATAGAGCGCCCACAGCTCGCACCATCAGGGTAACCAATGATGGCACTATGGCCACAGGAGCACTTACGGTAAGCTTAAGCGGCGCCAACGCTACAAGCTTTACCCTGTCAAGAGCATCTATTGCAAGCATCGCAGTAAGAGGAAGTGCTACCTTTACCGTAGTACCAAGGACTGGCCTTGCAGCAGGAACGCATACAGCAACGGTTACTGTAAGGGGCAACAATGGCATTGAGACAAGCTTCCCCGTAAGCTTCAAAGTAAACGAAAGTCGCTACAGCATTGTCTTAGATGCCACAGAGGTGAGCTTTGCAGCAGTAGACCCGGGATACCGCGCACCAACTGCCCGCACCATCAGAGCAACCAACACAGGTAACCAACCCACAGGAGCATTGACGGTAGGCTTAAGTGGAGCTAACGCCACAAGCTTTAGCCTTTCTAGGGCAAGCATTGCAAGTATTGCCCGAGGAGGTAGCGCCACCTTTACCGTAGTACCAAGAACAGCTCTTGCAGCAGGCACACACACGGCAACCGTAACCGTAAGAGGAGCTAACGCAATTGAAAGAAGCTTTACCGTAAGCTTTGAAGTAAGACCAGGCATATACGGCATCAGCCTTGATGCTACTGCTATAAGCTTTAGCGCAGTAGATCCAGGCTACCGTGCACCTTCTTCTCGCACCATCAGAGTAACTAACACAGGTAACCAACCCACAGGAGCACTGACGGTAAGCTTAAGTGGCACTAATGCTACAAGCTTCAGCCTTTCTAGATCAAGCATCGCAAGTATTGCCCGAGGAGGAAGTGCTACTTTTACCGTAGTACCAAGAACAGCTCTAGCAGCAGGGATACACACTGCAACGGTAACCGTAAGAGGAGCTAACGCAATTGAAAGAAGCTTTACCGTAAGCTTTGAAGTAAGACCAGGAATCTATAGCATCGACTTAAACGCAACTGCAATAAGCTTTGCTGCTGTTGCCCCAGGCTATAGAGCACCCAGTGCACAAACCGTAAGAGTTACCAACACAGGAAACCAAGCAACGGGAACACTTACCTTAAGCTTAAGTGGCACCAATGCCACAAGCTTCAGTCTTTCAAGATCAAGTCTTGCAAGTATTGCCAGAGGAGGAAGCTCTACTTTTACGGTAGTACCAAGAACTGGCCTTGCTCCCGGTATCTACGAAGCTACGGTAAACGTAAGAGGTGCAAACGTCATGGAAAGAAGCTCCACCGTAAGGTTTGTAGTTAATGCTGCCGTCTATAGCGTAGCCTTAAGCACTACTGCTATAGACTTTCTGGCAGCTAATGCAGGCTACAGAGCACAAAGTGCACAGACCGTAAGAGTAACCAATGATGGCAACCAAGCAACGGGTGCACTT
>Ga0123356_10002191_pt1 | contig 21011 bp, 15 predicted proteins | sample TergutEmb28metaG_2_FD_92546 | JGI IMG/M metagenome (GOLD analysis project Ga0123356, IMG submission 92546) | Embiratermes neotenicus P3 segment gut microbial communities from Petit-Saut dam, French Guiana - Emb289 P3 | ecosystem: Host-associated > Arthropoda: Insects > Digestive system > Gut ... | reverse complement strand
GGCCCCAAAAACCTGAGTTTGGAGGAGCGCTGTTTGGCCAATCTCTTTAATACTTACTTTGGGCGCGGGATGTCGTCGCTTATGTTTCAGGAGATTCGTGAGCTCAGGTCTCTTGCTTATGCCACCAACTCCTCTTTTCAGTTGCCCCAACCCAGAAACAACGACAAAAACAGCTCCTTTATTGCCTCCCTCTCTACCCAAATCGACAAAACCACTTCTGCCATAGAGCTTTTAGACTCTCTACTTCAAAATATGCCCCTTCAGGAGGCTCGCCTGAGCTACGCCAAACAGAGCTTAGCCAATACCCTCACCAACGACTATCCCGATTTTAGGGAGGTCTCTGTGCGGATTGCCTCTCTCAAGAGGGACGGGTACGCTCACGACCCCACTCCCCTATTCCTAGAGCGACTCAGGCAGATTGAGATGGCTGATGTTGAGGCGTTTTATCGAAAGTATGTTCAGGGACAACCTGTGGTTTGGATGGTGGTGGGGAACGTAAAAAAACTCAATGCGGCCGAACTTGTTAAGTACGGACGCATTGAGCATCTACATCATAAGCAAATCTTTACCTTCTAGGAGCGTACTGTTGCGCCTCAGGGATAAGCGCCCTTAGGTTTGCTTCGCGATTGGCGTCAGAGGGATGAGTGCTTAGAAACTCCGGCGGTTTTGGGCCGCTGTCCTGCGACATCTGTTGCCAGAAAATGGGCGCCTGATTGACGTCGTATCCGGCCATAGCCATAAATATCAATCCCAAGCGGTCGGCTTCATATTCGTGGGTACGGGAGTAGGGCATCAATATTCCCAGGGAGGCTCCCAAGCCAAAGGCGGTGCCAAAAATGGCTCTGGTTTGCTCGCTCTTGTTAGAAAGTACAGCATCTCCTGCGGCCCCAATCATCTCCACGATGGTTTGCTGGCTCATCCGCTCGTTTCCATGCTGGGCGATTACGTGGGCCAATTCATGTCCAATCACCACAGCCAACCTGTCGGGCGTGGTGGTGTATTTCATAATTCCTTCGTATACAACAACTTTTCCGTTAGGCAGGCAAAATGCGTTTACGTCCGCACTCTGTAGCAAGGTAAAACCCCAATTGTAGGGGGCCAATTGCTGCTCCCTGCCAACTTGTTTCATGTATTGGGTAACAGCTTGCGTAATACGTAATCCAACGTCTTGCACCATTTTGGTTTGCTGTGCGTTTTTTGATGGTACTGCCGTACTCATCACTTCTGTATAGGCCGCATCGCTTAGCGACGATATTTGGCCGGAATCAAAAAGCAACACCTGTCTGCGTCCGGTAACGGCCACACTGCCACAACTGTGCAGCATCAGTGTTAATAAACAAATCGATACAATTTTTTTCATCTTACTCTTTTTTAATAAATGGTTCAATGGGGTCTCCTATATCAAAGGACAAAGATAGCACATCTTTTCTGTTTTCATTTACAAAAAAGGTGAGGTCAAATCTACCGCTGCCTTCTACGTTGAAAGTGAATGTGTTTCCGCTTTTGTGCCTAAGGGGACTATCCACTTTCTTTAGAGCAAACCTCAGCGTATCGTTTTGCAGATATACGCGGGCATCCCCAAAAGCGCCGCCATCAAAAGTTCCCACATAACTTCTCTTATCAAGCGGAGGAAGTGAATCCCTTGCCGGCTCGGGAGTACGGGGCGGCGTTGGCCTCATGTATGCCTCCAAATAGTGTTTTTGCCAATCTTTATCATCTACTCCCCGATACATATCAATGAGTTGGCGAGCTATTGCATAGTGCGGATTGGTGGTGGTGCCGTTGGTGGTAAAGATGGCAAATCCCATATTTTGCTCGGGAACCAAACCCACCAGCGCGGTGTAACCGTAGGCCAAACCGGTGTGGCGAATGATTCTCCCCTGTGCGCCCTGCTCAATCGTCCAGCCCTGTGCGTAGTTGGATACCGTAACGGAGTCGGAACCGGTGATGGTTTGCGGCGTAATCAGGTACCTGAAGTTGCGCTCAGAAATCACCTGCTTCCCCTTAAAGCTTCCCTTGCCCAGCAACATCTTGAGCCAATTGGTCATATCGGCTCCCGTTGACATCACAAAGCCGGCAGGCGCTATGGCGCTCAACCACGTAAAGGCGCCCTCAAAATCGGTTCTGGGCGCTACGCGAATGGTGTCGGCCTCTTTAAAGAGGCGATATCCTTTGGCTAACGTTTGCGAGCTAAAGAACGCTTTGTTTCCTGTGGTGGAGTTTTTCATCTCCAACGGTGTAAAAAGACGCTCTATGAGCGCATCGTCCCAACTCTTTCCGGTGTATTTTTCAATCAATTGTGCGCTTACCGTATAGAGTGAGTTGTTGTATGCGTATGTAGTCCTAAAGCTGTGGGTTGGCTTGATGTGCCGGTATATCCTGAGCAGCTCGTCCCGATTGTAACCCCAAGGGGGCAAATCGTCTGCTGCATAGCCGTTAAATCCCGTCTTGTGCACCATAATGTCTCGAACCAAAAAGTTTTGGGTGACCCAGGGGTCGTAGAGTTTGAAGTCGGGAAGGTGGTTGGCCACTGTGTCGTTCCATTTGATATGGCCATCGTCGATAACAGTGGCCAAAAGCGCCGCTGTAATCGCCTTGCTGGTAGAGGCAATCACAAATTGGGTGTTTTCGTCTACAGGGACTCCGGTGTGGTCTAAAGAGGTCTTTCCGTATCCCTTTAGGAAAACGGTCTCTCCATCTTTAACCACAGCAACTACCATGCCGGGAAGCTTCCACTCTGCCGCTACGCGGGCTACGTGGGCTTCAAAATCGGCGGGAATGGTGGGCTGCGCCCAAAGAGCGCATGGTAAAAGCGCTATAATTAGCGCATAACATAGTTTTTTCATGATGTATGTCAATTAAATCAGTATTCATGACAGCGGGTCTAACAGTTGGGATCACGTTGCAAAAGTAGGTATTTGTTGGCAAAGATGAAATAACTATTACAGCAACCATGCATATAAACCAAATTTCTGGCGAAACTACATTTTAATTCCGACTTCTAAAACAAGGTATGGCTTTTTGTTGTATTTTTGTGGCATGGAAAAAGTTGGACATATAGAGATCAGAGTTATTGGAAGTGAGGGAAACAAACCCCTTTCTCCTAATAATTACGATATTCGTGAAATCAAAACAATGTTAGAAAACATTGAGGATATTCTATATCCCAGCAATAAAAAGTCCCGTCCTGATATTACCTACCAAATAGAACAAGGTTCTGTTATAAATAGATTTAAAACGAGTTTACAAGCTGTTGTTTCATTTGCTGCCGTAGCAAGCATGGTTAGTAGTTCCGGCTCAATAGACGGATTAGAGTTGCCAACAGCAAAGGCGATTGAAAATATCCAGAATGTTGCTCGTACAAAAAATTATTCATTTGAACTCAAGACTTCTGTAGCCGATGATGTGATTTTGAATATTAACCCTCAAACAAATTATCAAAGAACGGCTAATTTATGGGTAGATTCAGAACTCTATTTTTATGGTATCCTGACCAATGCCGGAGGAAAAAATAAGGCAAATATTCATCTGGATACAAAAGAGGTTGGCACAATTATTATTGAAACAGATAGAGAATTTTTGAAAAATGAAGAAGAAAATCTTCTTTATAAAGAATTTGGTGTTCGTGTTCTTGGAAAACAAAATATTGAAACAGGGGAAATAGATAATTCATTTTTAAAACTTGTTGAACTTATAGATTACCACCCCAAATATGACGAAGCATATTTAAACGATCTCATAGCTAAAGCAAGTCCAAAGTTCAAAGATATTGATGCAGATATTTGGTTACAAGAAATGAGAGGAGTTTATAATTATGAATAGTGTTTTATTGGATACCAGCTTCTTTATCCGTCTTCTCAATTCCGGAGATAGCTTGCATGAAAATGCGAAAGCGTATTATAAGCATTTTCTTGAAAGTAAAATAGAGATGAAAATTTCTACTATCTCTATTGCAGAATTTTGTGTAAAAGGAGATATTACTGATTTGCCGTTAAAAACGCTTAAAATTATTCCATTTAATTATAACCATGCGCAAAAAGCCGGTGTATTTGCCCGAATCATATACGAAAATAGAGCAAAGCAAAATTTAGAAATACATCCTCGTATTCTCATTCCTAATGATACCAAATTATTTGCTCAAGCTGACCTTGATGATGCTGTGAGTGCTTTTGTAACTTCTGATGAAAGAACGCAGCCCGTTATTGACTTGTTGAGAAGCTCAGCAAATGCTCGTTTTTATTATATTGACTTAAAATCTCCTTACAACCAAATGTTTGGCATTTTGTTGTAAAAGCCAATACGTCTCACACAATCTATCGAGAAAGAATCAAATCATTCAAGTCTTTGAAATAACAAATGGTTTTTATGCCTTAGGTTCCCATAACGAAATGGCAGATTCTTTTTTATTTTGATTCCAAACTTTAAACTCTTCAAAAGTTTCGATTCCATCTCCAATGACTGCCTGATAAATGTCAATTCCGCAAGTGGCTACTTTTTGTTGGCTACACTCCCATTTTATTTCTAAGATCGTTTGCTTTAGCTTTTTGGTCAAGGCTGATTTGATTTTTTGGGTTACGCGCTCAATCACTCCCGCGTATGGCGATTCGTTTTTTATGTGCATGATGTCAATTGTCCAAATGCGCTCAGGCGTTTCTTCATACGTTAAGTGCCATTCTAAACACATATCTTCTACATCTAATAGATTTCTATATGTAACTTCTTTTATTTTAGGATTTTGACAAATCTGAGATATGGCGTTAAAACTTTTTGCGATGGAGAAATCATCGGAATATGTGTGGAAATCAATGTCCAATTTATTCATTATAAGTCCTGTTTTGACAGAGCCGACCAAATAGCATTTTGAATCCAGTTTTTCCCAGATTTTTTCGATTTGCAATTCTCTGATGATTTCAAATGCTTGTTCTAAATTTTTTGTTGCAATTGTTTCTACATTTTTCATGTCGCCTTTTTGAGATGATAATTGGTTTACCATTTGTTATAGTGGATTTTATCCTTTATGTTTTGCTTGTTTTGCTTAGGGGTTTTTGTTTGGGGTAATGGATGGCCTATGGCCAAATAACATGGCATGACATAGTCTTTAGGGTGATTGAGCGTTTCAAATATGTGCTGGGTCTCTTTTTCAAAAGGGATTTTGATGGCGCATCCCAGTTTTTCGGCTGTTGTGGCCAGCATGATGTTTTGGATGCAACACCAGATTGATGCAAAGCCATTTAGGCCGCTCAAACTTTTTGGGTGAAGTAGCGGTTCTGTTTGCTTGAAAAAGAGTAGAATCAGGCATTGGGATTTGCTTAGCATTTGATACTGCTTGGGGATGGCGTCTTGGTACATCTCCTTTTGGATTGGGGCGTTTACTTTCCAGAAGTTAATGATGTTATCGACTACTTCTTGAGGAATGGTTCGGGGAATGGGGTTTAAGATTTTATCGATGATCTCTTTTTCTGTGATCACTACAAATTCCCAATTTCTTAAGTGGTCGTTGGTAGGGGCCAAGAGTCCGGTGGAAAGAATCTTTTCGATGATCTTTTTCTCGACTTTTTGGTCTGAGAAGTCTCGGATTGTTTTTCTTGATTTGGCGGTTTGGTAAAAGTTCATGTTGCAAAGGTAGGGATTTGAAGGGAAAAATGACGGGGTTATTCGCGGTTTTCGCCTTCATGAATCACTTTTGGTAATTTACGTTTCATATTTCTGTCTTTAGCTGTAGCTCTCTTTGGCTGATTTGAATTCGACGATTTCGGTTTCAGTGGGAAGGGCGATGGCTTCTGATAGGGTCTTATGGAGTTGGTGTTGGGTCATGGAGTGCGGTTGATGGGGAAAAGGTAGGAAATTGATGGGGAAAGCGGGGGTGGTGGGGTGTGGTTTTCGGGAACAATGGACAAGGAATACTGCTTGGGGATTGGGGGTGCGGGGGTTGCTATGTGGTTTGGAGGGGGGGTGTGGGCGAACGGGGGTAGGCGCGATAATGGCTTGGATGTACACATTAAGTTATTTCAGTCAAATAAATAACTCATTGATTTTAATATGCATATCTAAAAGCGCTATCTCATTTTTCAGTTTCCAGTCAAATAAAAGTTATGCCCAAAATGGGATATATATGGCAATCTTCTCATTTCTCGATTTGGGCGGGGTGTCGATAAAGCGGTTTATATCCACCAACGGTACTCCCGGGTTTGTGATTTCTAATCGGTCGGAGAAAATCTCTACCATTGTATGCGTACCGCTTTGCCACAGGCCTTGATGTATCAATGCATTGGCAAGAAACTCGCGCACTGTTCTCTCAGGATATGATGTTTTTGTTTCTCTGTACACTTTTTCTATCACTTCAACCGAAGTTCGCTCCATTATGAATTGAACAAAATGTTCAAAACCACACGCATATCCTTCTTTAAAACTCAATTCGGGATGGGCTTCGATTCGATTTTTTCCTGTGTACAGGATAATACGCAATGTTTTGAATTGCAGTTCTTTGAATTTTGTTAAATCTCGGGCACTACTTTCTATTTTCTTACCAAAAAACACAATTAATTATATTACAGAAAGTTGCATCAGTCGTCCTTTGCAGTTTCTTTCATTTCTTACTACTCGTCGATTTTCTTACTACTGTCTTGTGTATTCACCCAAACAGAAGCTTTTGTAGAGTTTGAAATGTTCTTTATTAGCTTGTCTTCATGAGCCAATTTCAGTACAAAGGCTGTACAAGCTGTTTTTCGTGCAAACGGATTTTTGGGAGTTGTGAATCGCTGGTGGTTACTTCGACTTATCAGTTTGATGATTATGGTAAGTATGCTATGACCTTTTTTGATGGGGATAGGCAGAAAAAGAGGCGCGGGACGGTGTTTGTTAGGGAGTGTGAGGGGGCGTTTGAAATGGGGAATAAACTTTGCAAGAAAACAAACACAGCTGTAACTCAGTAAGATATGAAGGTTTTTTTAGCATTATACCCCAACATTTTACCGTTCAAATAAATCAGTAAACTATATATAAGCGTATTTAATAAATTTTTTGATTTTCAGATATTAATGTTCTGGATTCTCCATTATTAAAAGCGGCATCTTATGATAATTTTTGTTTAACGTGACACCATTCGACTTGGTATTGCTGACCGTACTACTTAATGAGCGTGTTGTATTGGTTGCCGTTGAAAATGCCTGTTTATTGATAACAGCCGACACATTGCCACTTCTATCATAACCCAAAGTAATTAATATACAGAAGCTATTTTGCGCCCAGCCACCCCATGTGCCCGAACTAACATTTTGATTTTGTATGAAGTCATTTCTGTTTTCAGCAAAATAAGTTCTCGCTGCCCAAAATATATCCGGGTAATTCAGTAGTTCTTCGTCGAAACCATGCCATCCCGCAAGAAGATATCTATCACAATACGAGTTTCTTGTAATATCATAAGTTATCGTTCTATTGCTAATATTTCTAATATTGATTTTGGCCTCAGGTTGATTAGCAGATGTTTTTGTAGCGAGTTGAGTTTTATATAATACTCCCCTCCTACCTTGAGTGTCAAAAGCAATGATGCAAAGGGTATGATTGCTTCTTTCTTCCAAGCCATAATAATAACCACCGAAGCCTCCAATATTATCTCTTGTTGCATATACTCCATTTGACAACAAATACGCAATAATATCTTCCTCTTTTTGAGGAACATCACTCGTTTTGAACGAAGTCCAGTAAAACTCTTTTACATCATTAGACGCAGAAAAACTGTAAGCCAATCCATCGCTTAGCGCCAAGTGCTCTCTCAGAGTTACGGTCGCTGTGCTTGGGTTTGGTATTGATACGGTTCTTTCCAGATAATGAGACCCATGACTGTTTGTTGCAGTTAATCTTATGGTATGCGTACCTGATGAGCTAAAAGTATATGATGTATTCTGGCTTGTTGATATTTGCGTGCCATTTACTGTCCAACGATAATTAGTTACTAGTCCATGCGTAGTTGTTGTATTTGTGAATGTTACCGGGCAAGGAGGTGGGCCAATCTGACCATTTGAGGTTTGGTATGTTATTGAAAAATTGGCAACAGGTAACGTTAGTGCAGGAATGGTAACGACTTTTTCTACATAATGGGAGCCAAAGCTGTTTGTTGCAGTTAATCTTATGGTATGTGATCCAGATGAATTAAAAGTATATGAAGTATTCTGATTTGTTGATATTTGCGTACCATTTATTGTCCAAATGTAAGTTGTAGATAGTCCTCGTGTTTCTGTTGAATTTGTAAATGCCACCACACATGGAGGTGGGCCTACCTGCCCACTTTGAGTTTGATACATTATTGAAAAATTAGCTTCCGGTGGAATGGGGTTGATACGTTCCGAAAAACCGTCACTATCTCTCTTTACATAACCTGTGCCGTTGCTAATCCAGCCTCCTCCCGGATATCCTCCGTTGTCGTTGACCATTATCACTGCCCACTGATAATTCTTTATACCATCGGGCGCCATTTCGCCTGAAAACACTTCTACGGTCTTTGCAGTATAACCCACTTCTGTCCTTACTGCATCGACAAATACAGTAAATTTGTTACCATCACCGACAATGAATGACCCCGGCCCACGTGATGACATAATGGCTTGTCCATAGATCCGGCCTCGATCAACAGTCATTGAATAATCTGCATTAACAGTTAATGATGCATTATCTTGTTCAGCAAAGGTTACATACATATCCCATTGTTCAGCAATATTTATTGTTGCGTTACTTCTTATCAATGCCAAAGGTGTGGCAAGATATGTCCCCTCAATGTTTGGCGGATTATTACCACCAAATATTTCAAGACCAAGGTACCTCAATATTTCAAGATATTCACGAGGAATGATATTGTGGATATCATAAGTAAGGCCATCATCTGCAAGACCATCAAATCGTACTCTGGATTTATAGTCAACAAATTCAAAATCCCATAACTTATAAACAGGACAAACGTATGCTTCTTTTGGGACGTTGAAAACAGTAAAGACTGGAACAGCAGTGCCCAATTCCGAGATTTTTAACGGCACAATATTGTAATATTGTTTTGTTATTATGTTCTGTTTGTCAATAACCACGATACCATATTGACCTCTAAAAAGCGTATTGCCTGATGTCAGCGTATATTTGACTTCCATGGTGTTTCCATCACCTTGCCTTGTCTCTAACTTACCAAATTCAGGTAATAGCGGCCATTTTGCAATTGAAAACTCTTTATCCCATATTTTTTCCCAATAAAATTCCAAATTTGTAAATGGAATTTGAGCAACCACGCCAACACCTCCTCCAATTATTGCCAATAGCTCACCTTTTGACTCTTTAAATGCATCATATAACTCTCCTGTTACTGCTTTTGCAGCATCACACTCAAATTCTGCTCTTAAAGCAAGTAGATTTTGTTCTTTCACATCTGGCCCTGACACATCATAAACCATGGCACGAAAATCATTTATGATTCCAACACCTATTAATCCACTTAGTTTTCCCTTAATTTTAAAAAGTTTATCCTCTGGTGTAGATTTATCCGATTCAAGTTTTTGCCACTGATTATCACCATATCTCTCACAACCAATTATCAATGAAGCAGAATATTCCAATTCACCTTCTATCGCAATACTTCCCTCTGCTTTCATTCCAAAATAAACAGCGTATTCAGGTACAACCACTATTGGCCCTATGGGTATAGCTCCAAAAGGGTGCGTATAAACTTTAATTTGCCCAATATGTTTATTGTCAACTTCTAATAATTTGGCTTCAATATTCGCGCCTATCGTTGCATCCAATTTTAGTCCATATCTTTGATATTCCCATTTGTGATTATGGATGACTATGTCAACAAAAAGTTGCCCTCCAATGTCAAAATAACCTGAAGCACTGGCAAACGATTTTTCGCGGTCTTTGTTTATTAAAGTCCCGGTATACTCTTTTTTGAAACTAAAACTCGGATTAATGTGTTTATCAATGTCTTTAATAGGAATCCATGCCTTTGTTGTTACATCATTGTTGAAATGAATGGTCAATTCCTTAAACGCCTCTGTAAGTTCAATTCTTTTAGTAATAATTTTTGTATTATTTCCGTCTTGCTTTATTTCAATAATCTTACCAAGAAATCCACATGGAAACTTATCAGTAATACCGGGCTTTATCAGAATTTCACCCACTTTAGGGAGCTCCAAAGCAGATGAGGACGCAAGGGTTATTATACTATCAGTTACGACCCCGATAATATGCTTTTCCCATTCATAACCTATTACCCTTGTTAAGTTTCCTAGCACACAATTCTGGTCTTGCACCACTGTTTTATCATCCAGTGGAATAAGGTTCTCACTGTTTTTATTGCAGCCAACAATACAAAACAATGCAAAGTAGACAATTATTATTGTCATCCTCTTTAAGAAGGTCTTTTTCTTACTCATAAAAAATGGTTTATCAAATTATTCAATCATTTACAATATTCTATCTCAAAAGCTACGTAGAACAAGGTATTATTTATTGTTACTTTGCCCATGTTGGTTTCAATGAGACATTTTCGAAAGCATCAGATGGTATATTGGGATTAGTGTATATTTCTATGGCTTCTGTGGAAAACATCATACTAGGTCGATAATAGTACCCCCCCCCCAGAGGAAATGAGCTTCCCAAAACACCTTCATAATACATCAAGATTCCTTCCCAGAATCCATATGACCAATGTATATCGCCAAAATGAACAGGATACGAAAAGGGTACACTATATATAGTAAGGTCGAAAGATTTTCCAAGCATCGTTTTTTTCTCTGTATTCAAAACAAAAAGAATAGATTCAGGCATTTCGATACCATCAACCCAGCGTTTAGATGTTAGACTCTCATTAGGTGCGTACCTAAGAATACTGAGATCATCATTCAATATATATGAATTTGAATTATCCCATTTTCCAGACTGAAAGCGTGAATTACGTATATCGTCCCAAATATAAGCACAAGAAGATTCGCTGGTATTTATATCAATGACGTCAATACGAGCGCGTTGTCCGTATTTGTCGAATGTAAAAACATAACGTTGTGCCAATGTTTTGTTTGCAAAAATTGATGATCCCTGATGCTCGGCAGGCGTTCCTGAAAATGTTTCATATATTACACAGCCCTTTTCTATTCTAATACCATAGTCCTTTGACGAAGTCGTTGGTGAAATGGTCACCGCAAATGCAGGCGAAGTGACTCCGTCGATAGTCAACGTTAAGTTCGAGGTTGTTCCCGCCGTAGTGGATGTACTACCTGCGAGTGTTAACGTACCATTATTGTTGTTTATGGTAATATTCCCCTGTACCGACACGCCACTTGGTCTGTTTTGTACACTCACAGAAAATATCCCATTATTGATGTTTGTTGTAGTTATTTGAAAGGTAACCGAACCTGCCGTACCTGCAGTCAATGTACCGTTTTGTGCGCCTACTGCTACAGTCTTGGTTAAAGGCGCTGCACCTACAGTAAGCGTTGCTACGCCTGATTGTGCGCCGTCTATTGTTATTTTAAAAAAGCGTTCACCAGCTATAGCAGCAGTCGTGGCATTCATTGTCATGGTTGCCACATTATTCGTTAGGTTGCTCACTGATGCTGTTATGCCAACTGGGGCGTTTGTGGTGGTGGTTCCGGATGTGCTTGTATACCATGTTACCGTAGCTGCCTGTCCGTTTGCTATATTCGCTGTTGTGATTGGGAAAGTAACCGAGCCGGCAGTTCCCGAGGTCAGTGTTCCGTTTTGCGCACCTACGGATACAGATTTGGTTTTAGATGGTTCCAAATGCTCGGGCAAAGTTATGGGAATTGAAGGAATCGTCTGTCCATCGGGAATAGGAAGAGGGAAAGAGGGGCCTCCCCATTTCCACTGTGTTCCCCAACCTGAGCCAAACAAGTTACTCCACCAGCTTTCAGAATTAATCGAGCCGACTGGGATATCCGCACCGTCTGCTTTTCCGATTCCAATGTCAAGGGTTTTGGACACTCCACCTATTGTTATCGTCATGCTAATCGCCCAATTGTTACTAAGGGTACAATCGCTACTAAAAGATCCTGTCACACGCCCAACAAACGAAACGCCTTTAACAGAAAGATTTAGAGCAGCGCAAACAGTTATACTGCTATTATTGTACGCAAAACCGACCACGCCACCGACGCTATTTCCGTTACTGCCTGTGACTGCACCAGCAGCATAGCAACTGGTTACTTTACCATTGTTGATGGTTCCCACAATGCCGCCAACAAAATTGCCACTGCCGTTGACCTCGTTGGTACCAAAACTATTTGCAATCATACTACCGCTGTTGGCAATTCCAGCGATACCCCCAACATTATTGGTACCATTTACGGCACCTGTTGCATAAGAGTTGTTTATACTTCCATTGTTACTTAAACCACCCACAACACCGCCAACATTTTCAGCACCATTAACCGCGCCAGTTGTGTAGCAGTTGTTTATATTGCCGTTATTAGCAACAAATCCCGAAACGCCACCAGTAAGGTTACCGCCTATGATACCGGTATTAGCAACTTCCACACCAAGGTTTTGGACAGTAGCATTGTCAATGCAACCAAACAACCCTACATAGTCTGTTGAGGGGCGATTTATCCACAAACCTTTGATCTTATGACCTGCTCCATCAAAATTTCCAGAAAAACGTCTTCCATTATTACCAATTGGTTCCCATCCTGCCGTACCCCATTTGGCATAACCCGCTCCGTTTGGTGCAAGGTCATTTGTGAGGTCAATATCTTGTCCAAGCTTGTAGAAGGCATCTAAATTGTTGCGAACCGCATCTAATTGCGCAAAATTATTGATCACATAAGGGTTCTCTTTTGTGCCAATGCCTTGGCCAAAATAGGAAACAGTAATACTCTTGGTTTCGGTTACTCCACTACCGTCTGTTGCTACGACGCGTATGGTTGCCGTACCAGCTTTTACCCCATTTACAACACCTGTTTGAGCGTTTACTGTGGCAATGTCTGCGTTTAGGCTACTCCATGTAATGTCCTTGTTAGTAGCGTCTGTGGGCATAATGGTTGCCGTAAGAGTTATGGTTTTACCCACCTCTACAACTGCATCACCATTGATGGTGATGCCTGCTACTGGAACGGTTTTGGGTTCTTTTACATTGGAATCACAGTTGCTCAAAGCAACTGTCAATGTTATTGCAGTTGCCGCAAAGAAAAGCTTTTTCATAAGATTGGATGTTTTAATAATTTATAATGTATTTAATTGTTTCGTTTCTTTTTATCTTACTTTGTATTGGCACATAAAAAAAGCGTGAAACTTAACCGTTTCCCGCAATCTGTGGCATTTGGTGTAACCGAATAATCAAGAAACGAAGTCAAGTTCACGCTCTCACGCGAACACTCAACTTTTTCTTTGATTATTATCCTTTAATCACCAAATTTTCAGATTGCAAAGAAAAAAGCTCAATGCTTTTTATGTGTTTATTTTGTGTTTTTTAGCAAAAAAGATTTTCTACATGGGCTAATTATTTAATATTCATAATATTCGCAAATATACAAAAATAAATAATATGTTCTTATGAACCTGTAAATAAAAAACCAATGTATTATTTTTTTTGACTTTATAACATACGCATAATTTGTTTGTTTTTGATAGGAATCCTCCAATTTTAGCAAATCTTTATTCATGATAAATGTTTCTGCAAAAAAAACTTCTTTTTGAAATAGAAAATTGATAGGCAAATCTTCTATTCAAAATAGAGACGCCATGATCTTGTAAACAGGTTTTTAGATTTGGCGTAATAAAAACGATATTTGTAAAACATAGAAATGCGTACCTTTGTTGTCTTTATGACAACTCTTCGTACAATAACCACAACTACTTACCTGTTCCTGTGCTTTACAGTAAGTTTTGCAGAGGAAAATCTCTTTATGAAAATGGCGGAAAAAAGGTATGCGGCGTATTCACAAGAGTTGTATGATGAGTATGTGAATTTTGAAAAACTCGACACCATTGAGGCGCAAAAAGTGATCGACCAACTTAAAGAGGTCGCGCAAAAAACGGGGAGCAAAGAGTGGAAGTTACAAGTCTCATATTTTGAACTGGAGCTATTTAGAAAGAGATATCTTGTGAATGGAGATAACTGGATTGCTTTGGAAGAGTTACTCAATAGGGCACTGTTGCTTTTGGAGCTGACAGAGAAGGAGAGTGTGTTGCCGTTGGAACTCATGGTCAGGCAGAGGATTGTAGATTATTATTGGAACGATTTTAAGAATTATGAGTTGGCCTTTAGCCATTATAAAACTCAGGAAGAGCGACTCAAAAGAGCCTGCCCTGATGAGATTCCGGAAAGAGCTGACTATTTTATACAGATGGCCAACGCATACTACTTCTTTAAGGATTATACTCAAGCCATTGTCTATTTCAATAGGGTAATAGAAGAGGAGAACACAATTCGCACCCACAATCCCAAGCACCATGCACGTAACGGTTTGGGACTCTCTTACCGCTACGGTTCCAAAGACCTTAACCGCTCCGATAGCTGCTTTTTTTCTATTATTCAGAGAAACAGTCTAGGTGATTATGACCAGAAGTACTGCGAAATGTGGGACGGGATTGCCCTGGGCAACATTGGCCACAACATGATCCTGCGAGGCGAGTACGACCAGGCGACGCCTTTACTAAAAAATAGTCTGGACATAGCGTTAGGTCTTGGCGACCATGGCTACGCTGCCGGCCGTGCCAATGACTTGGCAGATATCTATCTGAGAAAAGGCGCCATACCTGAGGCAAAATACCACATAGATTTGGCAAGAAGATGCTACGGATTGACTCCCCGTTACGGCGTATTGCCACGTATCTACGAGATGCTAAGCAAGTACTATGCTGCGATAGGAGATACAAAGTTAAGCATATCTTATGTCGATTCGTTGTTGCATGCAAGTAAGCAGTACGAAGAGGAGTTTAACGCCATGCTGCTGCTCCGCATGGAGCAAAAAGAGTTGGCCAACCAACAAAACGAGCTTGCGCGGGAAAAGGAGATAAGGAGGCAAATTCAGCTCCACCTGCTGGTTATTTCTACGGGCTTTATGCTGATCTCTATTTTATCGGTCTTATTGTTTGTTTTTTACCGTAGAAAACAAGTGGCTTATAGACAATTGGTACGTAAATCACAGGAGTGGGCAAAAGAGGCCAAAACAATGGCAGCCGGTGATAAAAACAGCGATGCAGAGCGCCTTGTTAGTGATGTTGACAGGCAATTGTTTACCCAACTGCAACAACTATTTCAATCAGAGCATCTTTATCGGGATACCGACCTTACGATTGATAAGGTGGCGTTGAGAATGAAAGTCAACAAAAACTACCTCTCCCGTGCGGTCAATCGTTGTACCGGAAAAAATTTTAACGCCTTTGTCAACGAATACCGCATTCAGGAAGCGGTACTCATGATCTCTGACGGTACCCCCAAAAACTCTTTTGAAAGAGTCGCGTATGATGTAGGTTTCAACGACCGTAAGACTTTTTATACTGCATTTTGTAAAACAACAGGACTGTCGCCGTCTGCATTTAGAAATAACCTCAAAAAATAATTGAGGTAATTTATAAATCGCCACAACAGTCAGAGAATCCCATTATATTTTTGTAAAAAATTTAGATGGAATGTTCCCAATCATGAAAAGCCCGATCTCTATCGGGAACCTTGAATTAAAAAACCGTGTGGTCATGCCGGCTATGGGCGTCAACCTTTCTGCAAAAGACGGAGGTGTATCTGAGGAGATTATAGCCTATTACGAGGCAAGGGCAGCAGGTGGCGCCGGCTTGATTATTAGTGAAATTACGCGCGTAACGGATGGAGCCGGAGAGCCGTTTCAACTTGCAGCAAGGGACTACAAAGATGTTCCGGGCCTGCAAAAGCTGACCGACGCCATCCACAAACACAACACTAAATTCTTTTTACAATTACATCACCCCGGAGCGATGGCCTCACCTCTTGTAACCGGTGTGCAATCGGTCGCGCCCTCAGCAGCAATAGCCGGTGAGGGATTGCTGCATGAACTGACTTTGGAAGAGTGCGGCAAACTGGTGCAGGCATTCATCACAGGTGCTCAAGTGGCACAGATGGCCGGAGCGGACGGCGTAGAGCTTCACGGCGCACACGGATACCTCATCAATCAGTTTCTAAGTCCCGCACTAAACTTTAGAGACGACAAGTACGGCGGAAGCTTTGAAGGACGAATGCGTTTTGTAACCGAAATCCTCCTGGGAATCAAAGAGCGATGCGGCTCCCCATTCCCCGTTTTTGTCCGAATCAATGCAGAAGAGTATTTTCCAAACGGAATTGACATCCAAGAGGCCAAAAAAATTGCAGCGGAGTTAGAAAGAATCGGCGCCGACGCCATAGATGTAAGCTGTTTCTCGGAAGGATGTATAGAACCGGCTACCTATCAGCAGGGATGGAAGAGGTATATGGCGGAGGCGATCAAAGCGGCAGTCACTATACCTGTGATTGCGGTGTGCAACATCAAAGAGCCCCAAACAGGGGAGGAGCTTTTGCAGGAAGGAGCTTGCGATTTAATCGGTGTGGCAAGAGGACATCTTGCCGACCCGCAATGGTGCAACAAAGCATTTGAGGGACAAGTGGATAAAATACGTTTGTGCATCAGGTGTAACCTCTGCTTTAACGAAATTTGCAAACTGAACCCTGTCAAATGTGCCGTCAATCCCCTTTTGGGTAAAGAGCTTGATAATATTTAACTTAATGATAAAAAAATGAAAAAAAATAAATTTGTTTTGGTCGCGCTTGTAGCGGTGATTATAAGCGCCTGCACACCTTGTATGGACGCCCTCGAATATGAGATCGATAACGAAAGCAAGCGTATAGCTTCTTCGGAAGTGTGTACAGAATCGGTAGCATTTGCCGGAATCATCCCACCGGATATTGCAGAAGCTTTGCGTTTGCGTTTTACAAATATCAGTTATGGCGTAATGACCAATACCCGCATAGTGGTCATCCACACGGATTGCATCGATCTTGTCCCTATAAGCTCAATAAAAGGGGTTTATGAGGACGGAGGGATTATTGTCGTATTAGATCCAGACCATGCGGCGCTCTCTTTATGGGCAGAGGAGCATGGATTCAATCACACTTTGTGTGCACCGGCACAGAACAGCGACCTTGTTTCGCACGAAATCTATGCATTTAATAAAAGTAATAAACACTATATCTTAGACATCATTCCCGAGGATATAGAGCAAAACGAATTTTTGAATGCTTTTATAAGTTGGATAAATGAAAATTTATCACCGCCACCGCCGTTTCAAAATACTGATCCGCAAGATGTCAGAAAACTGTTTGCCTATCAGACTATAGAACACACGTTTAATGTGGCCCTTAAAAAAGAGGAGGCGCATGTCGCCTTGTCATCCGCAGATGTGATTGACATGAGAGGGACGATTACCGTTAAGATTATTGTCTATCCATTATATGCATTTGAAGATCAGCCTGGGCAAGGGGATTACTATATTGTAAGTCAAACGGTTATTGCCAGAAATGACAACATGTATAAAGGGAGGTGGACCAACAAGCATGGGGGAGTGAGCGTCCGTCTATGCGGCTATTACATGACAAATCTGGGTGTAATGACAACTATTTTGAATGGGGATGGTTCGGCTGTTTCCAATGCAATCTTTGCCTATGGTGGAAATCCGTCCCCAAGTACAACCATCAATACCACCAGCTACACAAAAGGGATATCGTGGAATCTTCAGGCTACCGTATCCGGAGATGGAGCCACATTTGGCGGCGGAGTCACCTTTAACAACTCCACCACCACCACCATTGCCGATATGGAGATCAGGAACAATTCGGGCGTTAATGGGGTTAGTTACACCTATCCCTTTCATAACTTGCCCAAGTACAATCCAAATATCAGCATCACTGATCCCCCGGCCGTTGCTGTATCCAATGCCGATTTTCAGCAGGATTGGATATGGCGTATTCCCGACACCAAAGATTATGGAGGAGGGCAGTTTGTGTTGAGGACTTCAATTGCTCCGCAATACGGCAGTTGTCATTTTATCTCCACCGGTGCGGACTTTAAGAGCCACACTTGGGACGATGCGGTTCAGGGAGCGAGTTACTTTTTGTACAAACTGACTCCTCCAAATCGTATTCCTACCGGAGAACTCAACATCTTCAATTCAATGAGTGGTCAATATTTTTCAGACGTTAGGATATGGAAATCGACTACGCCCACCACATCCAATCCCGACTATGTGATTTCGGGAAGTTTTGCACCCAACCAGACGGCAGCAAAGACGCTTCCGGTGGGTACCTACAAAATCCAATTCAAAGCCGGGCCCGATGCGGCCTCCTCAACGTTTTACCACTTGGAAACCCCTGTAACGATCGTCAGGGCGGAGGTAAAAAATTTAAATTCAGGTTATGACTTTATTATAGGAGGATATTAAAATATGAAAACCAGTTACTTTTTACCCATCGAAAAAATGGGGAATTTTATGACCGGCGCTGCGATGAATACACAGGAAGGTGTTTATGTCTATGGAATTGCCGACCCCAGTATCAAAAAACTGTTGCCTCCACCTCTTGAACTTGCGGATGCCAACGCTCCTATGATTTACATTTATATTGTGAATATTCGCGAACCGACGTTTGCCCCATGGTATCTGGAGGGCGGCATTGGCGTATTAGCCAAATATGGCGATACAACTGGCGTTTATTTCTTTAACCTCCAACTCAGCGGACCCGGCGCCCTGATGGGTGCATTTACCGGTCGCGAAGGCTCCGGATTGCCCAAAAAACTTTGCGAACGCATTGTGGTTGAGCGAAATGGAGACTATGGACGTTGCTACATGGAGCGTAAAGGCGTTCGTTTGATTGATGTGGAGTTGGAAATAGGCAAATATAACATTCCCGAATTATTGTTGGGAAACGAAGAGTGTGAAAAATTTCCCGACGGAAAAATTGCAGGCGGTGGCTGCCTGCTCCATAAATACCGTATGGATGACGGTTTTAAAGATATGGAAATCCTCTATTATGACTCTCCAACGCGCTATTATACTTGGGAACCGGCTTCGGCTGTCGTCAAATTAAACTCCTCGATAGATGATCCGTACGGAGAGATCCCCCTGCATACCGTTATAGGCGCAGCATGGTCAAAGTGTGATAATTTTGTTCAAGGAATGTCTGTCCTCTATCGCTATCCTCAAGATAAAACAACAGAGGCCATGCAATACCTCTTTACCGGACGATACGACCAAAGCCTTCTTGGCAAAGCCGCACAGATCTATGAAACAAAATAAAATTATGGAATACAATCACAACTATTTTAACAAAAAGACCGCAGTAGTCACAGGCGCAGCCTCCGGAATCGGACTTGCGCTCATAGAAGAGCTTCTGTTGAGCAATGCCGCCAAAGTGGTTATGGCAGACATCAACGTAGAAAACCTTGACAAACACGAAGCTCGATTAAAAGAACAGTATGACGACCGGGTCAAAGGAGTCGTTTGCGATGTTACGTCAGAAGCGCAAGTGCAAAATCTGATTCACCAATCGGCAGATTTTTTTGGTGGTCAGTTTGATCTGTTGTTCAACAATGCAGGCGCAGGATTTCCTGGATGGTTTGCCGACATGACCAATGACGATTGGAAATTGGCATTTGACCTCAATTTTTATAGCGCCGTCTACAGTATGTACGCGGTGTTGCCCATCATGATCAAACAGGGCAGCGGTCAAATTATCAACATCATATCCGGAGTCGCTTTTATGCCGATGGCAAATCAGGCGCGCTATGCTGCAACCAAAGCTGCGCTTAACGCCTTGTCACTGACGCTGCGCAGCGAATACTGGGACAATAACATCAAAATCTCTTCGGCAACCCCGGGAACAACCATTACAGCAATATGGGGTGAGTTAGGGAAAGCGCCGGACTTTGCACAAACCTCGCAACAGTCTGCAAGCCGCATCCTGAATGGCGTTGTAAACAACGACAGAATCATCATTGGCGATGATGCAGATGTAAGCGGCGTCTCTTATTGTTTCCATCCACAAGCAAATCAGGGGAATGATGAGTACCTTCTTAATGTAGCTCGTGAGCGGCGCAAAGGTATTATGGCATTTTAGAGGAGAATCAAGATATGTATCAAATCCTCACTATGGCGTTCTTTTAATGAGTAAGCAACAAATAAACCTCCCCTATATCAACAATGCCAGGGCAGTGCTCATTACCATTGCCATCAACCTTTGTGTTGTTTTTATCTTTAATCTCCCAAACGGCATCGATTTTTGCGGTGTCATGGCAGACTCGGTTATCTGTGCCTGTGTCACAACCATCATCAATATGACGATTGTCTATGCAAGCCTTAAAAAGATGCGGGCCGCAGGACAAATGCCGCAACAAGTCCCCATCAGCCGCCTGATGCAGAGGCTGCCCCAAAACCCTTTTGCACTGGGCGCACTCTTCGCCCTCTTTTTTGCATTGATTACGATTGGCGTAAATTGGCTGATCCTCACCTTTTTTGATATGCAAAACATCGCTTTTGCCCCTTGGGGTGTCTATAAACTCATCTACTCTACGGTACTGAGCATTAAAATTGTTGAATTTTGCATCTTCAGGTACGTTCAACCCGACTGGGCAAATGCTAAGCAGGTGAGTACAAGCGAATCAGCATCAGATAGACCCGTCAAAAACCCCATTCCCAAAATCAGCCTCTTTAAGGAGATGTACGGCGCCGTCACAGGCAACATTGCCCTCACCTTTATCCTCAATTCCTTTTTTGGCAGCGCCGCCGCCCAATCAGACGGCTCCGTGGTGATCTATCCCACCACAGTCGAGGGAATGCCCATCACAGGGCTTATTTTTGGATTGATCTTAGCTATTTTGCTTACCAAAGGCGTACGAAAGTCAATGAAAGCGGCCATCCTTGCCGACCCCGCCATCCGTGCCCCCAATCCTTCCATATTTGTATCGGAGGTGCACGATAAATGGTTTGGTTGGATGCCCAAGCGCAAGGGTTCCCTTATG
>Ga0123356_10002190_pt1 | contig 21020 bp, 13 predicted proteins | sample TergutEmb28metaG_2_FD_92546 | JGI IMG/M metagenome (GOLD analysis project Ga0123356, IMG submission 92546) | Embiratermes neotenicus P3 segment gut microbial communities from Petit-Saut dam, French Guiana - Emb289 P3 | ecosystem: Host-associated > Arthropoda: Insects > Digestive system > Gut ... | reverse complement strand
GTACGTCAGGCAGTCCAGTTACTCTAAGACCATAATAGAGTGACTTCTCGGCAGTAGGTTCTTATCAAACGGCATTTACATCTCCATTCTCATTATTGTACAAACAAAGTACAGTTGCTCTTTGTTGCAATTTATTAACAAGAGCAAAGTGCGCTTTGGTAACTGATGACGTTGTCTGTTTTCATACTACAGCGGCGCATACGGTGCTTTGTTATGGCTTGTGTCCGTTTTTCGTGGTGTTTGAGCGAAACGAGGGCGAGTTGAGCTTGGGATAGTTGTTTGGTTTTGACTGCTTGCGGAGTATGCCCGCTACTGCTATTAATTATTGATAGATTAATTTTATACCATTGATTTGTAGTTTTAGTTTCGTTGATGTGGGGTGCTGGCCTTTTGGGGTTGTGGGGTCTTTGGAAATTTGGTATTGTGTAAAATGAGTTGCTAATTTTAGGTACTGTGTTTAAAAAGTAAGTTAAAAAAACTACTAAAGGGAAAAATGGATTCACTGATAAAATTAAAAGCAGAGCTTCTTATCCACGGAGCACGGGTGGATGAAACGCTTTATGAGCAGTATAAAAAGCAAAATCCGCGAGAAATTCTTAAAACAGGTAACAACGGTTTGTTTGTGCGTATTGCAAAAAAACATGAAGTAATGATTTGCGTTAGTCACAAGAAGAATGCAGAATCACCGTATAAGCTTGTTTACGATGAAGAAAATAATAATTCTTATATTATGAATAATGGTGTACAACTCGTTAATGTTGAAATAATGGAGATTCCTACTTTTTACAATAATGAAATAGGTCAAAAAAAGTTTCATGAGGTTTTTTTATTTGAAGGATTTTCATATTTTCATATAGCATATAAAGGCTGTGATTTTTTCAATAGAAAGTTAGAATGTAAATATTGTACAACAGGTAAAGGTCAAAAAAATAAATCAATATCATCTCAAGAAATCGGTGCTGCTGCTGCTACTATTGATACTGAACATAATTATCATATTTGTATTGGCGGGGGGACAATATTACCACAAGATACAAATATTAAATTTGGACATCGGGATTACTTTAAGGCCAATATGGATTATTTTGTTCAAGCTATAAGCGAAATTAGAAAATACAATGCAACAATTCCAATTTGGATTGAGTGCGTGCCACCGTATGAATCTGACATAGATAGGCTTGTTGAAGCAGGAGCGACATCATTTGGTTTTAATATCGAAATATGGAATCCAAAACGCAAAAGTACAATTTGTCCCGGTAAATCAGAAATTCCGCGTGAACATTATCTAAAAATGCTACAATATGCGGTTGAATGTGTGGGAAATAACAAAGTAGGCTCTTCTCTTATAATTCATGGAACTGAGTTTGACGAAAAAAAAGAGTTGCTTGTAGCTATTAAAGAATTATCAAAAATCGGAGTTCATACTTGTTTATTACCTTATAAGCCATTTACAGAAACAAAAATAATAGGTAAATGTGATGTTGATTTATTTTATGAAGTTAATGAGTTCGCCTATGAATGTTACCAAAAATACAATCTAGACCCTTTTCAAAATGAAGGGTGTATGCTATGTTCGAGTTGTACAATATTGCTTGACATTTTTAAATCAAAACAAAATCAAACATATATTACAAAGGTGGCATAAGAATGAGAAAAATTGCAGTTTTTGAAGACCCTGCCTTTTCGGACACGCACAAAATCGCGTTAAGCAAAATAGCTAACGTTGAATTTTTTATTGACAAAAAGATATCACAACAAGAAATCGAAAAACTTGCCCCAGAGTACGATATTGTTGTTGTTGACTGGTTAGATCCGAATCCGTTTTTACTTAATATGAAACCAAATACTTTAGTAGCTCTTCTTTCCACAGGGTATAGTTGGGTTGCCAATATTCCAGTTGCTTATGAGCAAAAGAAATTTGTCGCAAATATACCTGAGTATTGTGCAGAATCAGTTTCCGAACATCTTGTAGGGCTATTGATTGGTATGAATAAAAATATTTTTGCAAATTTGCTTGGGCAAACAACAGGTGCAGGAACCGAAATAAAAAACAAAACTATTGGTATAATAGGTCTTGGAAAAATCGGGACAAGATTTGCCGAATTAACTACGGCTTTTGGCGCAAATATTATTACATATAGCAAAACTAAAAAAAATTCACATTTAGCAAAAGATGTCTGTCTTGATACATTACTTTCGGAAAGCGATATAATATGTGTTACTTGTTCTCGGAATAAAGAATCCGAGTTACTTATTAACAAGGATAATATTAATCGCGTAAAAAAAGGGGCAAAAATTATTGGTTCTACATGGAATATAATAGACCCTGCAGCGTTGGCTTCAGCTGCTACAAAAGGCGACATCGCAGGAATCGCTCTTGATGCTGCTCTTGAAGCTGGTGACACTATTCCTGATGCTTTATTAAAAGCTCCAAATACTTTTTTAACACGGCATAGTGCGTATAATACGATTGAATCGCGTGAGAGAAAAGCACAAGTGTGTTTTGACAATATTGAAGGTTTTATTAATGGGAAGCCACTAAATATTATCAAGGGATTGTGAGGTAATTATGAATGAACATAAGAAAGATGAAAATATACAAAAAGTAAACAATGGGAAAATAATTTTTAACCAGATAATTGGTCATTTTGAGAAAGTTGTAATAGTTATTTTAGCAATATCAGCTTTTTTTGCTGCGAAATTTACATCAACCCTGAATGAAAAACAATTAACCACAGGCATAATTATTACCATTGCAATTGTTATCGCTGTATTTCTTAGTTCATTTATTGCCTATTTGATATTTAGAAAGCGCAAATATGATAAAGATGTAGAAATTTGTTTCAGAGAAAGATACACTGATTTAGCAACTGCTGCAAAAAAGCTCTACGAACAAGAACAAGCAAAATCTATTAATGATTACGAAGAATACCAAAATTATAAAGGTTGTGTTGTAACGACAGAAGAGTTATGTAAATTAGAAATGAAAGTCGGTAATGAATTTATAAAAAGGAGACAACAAAATTATCCTGATCCGCCACGGATTTACATTTTTACATCTAAATTTGTATTAGAAGGCAATGACCTAAGAAAAATTGTGATTGACAACATAAGAAATGGTGTAATTTATTATTATATTATTCCCAATAGTGTTGATGATAGTGTTGATGATTACATCGGCAATTTTCGAGAGATAGTTTATGGATGGTTTTGTGATTTATTTGGTATGTTTTCAACTGATAACGATAAGATCAAAAATTTTCAAAAATCTATTGCAGCGACTAAAAAAGATACTAATTGGTGTCCGAAATATAAAAGTATCATTGAATCGTATCCTACCAGTAATATTAGATTATTTAATGAAAAAAGGTTGCTCGAACTTTTTAAAGATAGTGTAGAGTTTTTAAAAACTGGATTGAAGATGTCTTGTAAAGCTGCTGACTATTTCTATGCAACAGTCATTATGTATCAAATGGAGAAAGAAAGAGATAAACCAAATAGTTGGACTGTATTGCTTAAACTTCCAACAGGTACAGGCAAAGATTACAATGCGTTGCAACTTGATTCCCAAAATCCTGAAAAAAAGGAACTAATTGATTGCATAAAAAAATATTGTAAAGAAACAAAAGATTATAAATCTCAAACTACCGTTGGGGATGTATCAATTGAAATTGAAAATATACTTCTTAAAGATAGTCATGATAACAATCGAAATTGGCATCCAAAAATTACTGAGTATTTAGAAAGTGAATGTTTAAAATCTATGGGAGAAAAAAATGGTAAATTACAGACCGTGGAGCGATAAAGTCATGGCTTTATGCCTTGAACAACACAAACGTGGTTTTATGCCCACATTAGACTTAGAGCTAACAGCACGTTGTACAGTTGCAAGCTGTATATATTGCGATTCAAAGCCTGCGGTGGGTGAAGCGCATAAGGATGAGTTGGACTGGCCAACTTTTTTTCGAATGCTCGAACAAGCAAAGGCGCTCGGTCTTGAGTGGATTTACACATGTGGTCTTGGTGAACCATTAGAAGACGACAACTTTTGGAAGTTGTTAGATTTTTCACAAAAAAACAATATTAATTTGTCAATTTTCTCTAATGGTTTGTTTATTAAAGATGTTTCTATTGCTCGCAAATTAAAAAACGCTAATGTTAATATAATCTTAAAAATGGATACGTTTGATGCTGAAAATTTTGATACTATTTTAGGTTTTCCGGGATGTGCAAAAAATATTTATAAAGCAATGGAGTACTTGCTTTCAGCCGGATATGCACGTTCAAACGATAACTATACAGATTTAGCTTTTTCTATTGTTCCAACATTATTATCTTATGAAGGAATACCTGACGTTGTAGCATTCTGCGAAAAAGAAAAAATATTTGCATCAATTGGTGAATTAGAACAAGCTGGTGAAGTATTAAAGGGTACGATTCAGCGTGATTTATCATTAAATGATGAACAAGTAGCTCATTTAAAAAGCATTGCCAATAAATATGCTGATGACGGATGTTATATGCGTCCAGTTTGCCCTTCTATACTTACAGGAATACATATTGACAATATAGGAAAATGTATTGTAGACAGAATTACAGGATTAAATTGTAAATGGTTTTTATTAACGGAACCCGATATTCATACTATTGGCGACATTCGCACTGGAACTATTAATGAGCTTCATAATAAAGTAAACGCATATCGTGAAGCTTGTTTTGAAAGTAATATTACCCAAATAGACGAATATGCAAAAATATCTTATGTATTCGGTGGTTGTGGCGGTAATCCCAAAAACATTATTGAACTGACAAGAACAGCTTTAAACGCAAATGTTTAAACAAGGAAATTATGGCGTTTGTATAAAAGCGCTTTAGAACCTTATCGAGGAGCAAAAAAATTTCTGTAATTTAAATACTTCTTGTTAAATTAACCGGATATTACCTAATGACGAATAAGAATGAATACGAGTTTCAAAAACTTACACCGATAAATAACGTCGATAATATAGATGCTTATCGTGAAGCCTTAGATTTTGTTTTTAAAAATGAAGATCTTAGAAACGTGGCTTTATCCGGTTCATACGGTTCTGGAAAAAGCAGTGTATTAGAGTCTTATAAAAAATACCAAGAAACCCATAAACATAAAAAATTAAAATTCTTGCATATCTCACTTGCACATTTTGAATCAATTGAGGAAAACACCGATACTAAAATTAGAAAATCTGTTTTAGAGGGTAAGGTTTTAAATCAGCTTATTCATCAAATTAATCCAAAGGATATACCGCAAACAAGCTTTGGGCTTAAGTACGATGCTTCCAAAAGGAAATTATTTATTTATGCAGGATTATTAGTGTTATTTATGTTGTTGCTTTCCTATGTTATTTTTGCCAAACAATGGCCGATTTTGGAACATTCACCATTCTATGTTGCTTTTGCCGAATTATGGCAGCCTTCGCAGAACTCAGGGTCTTCACTAGAAACAGGTCAGGAAAGTTTAGAATCCTTACCGGAAACTGGTTTGCAAAATTCGATAAATTCACCTCAAAATGTTTTTTTGTCATTCATCATAATTGCATGCGTTTTTTTAGCCATTACATTTTTATATGAAATTTTCAAATTGCAACTCAGTAAAGGTATTATCAAAAAAATAGGTACACATAATATTGAAATTGAAATGTTCAAAAAAGAAAATGATGATTCAAATTTTGATAAATATCTAAAAGAAGTGCTGTACCTTTTCGAATTGTCTAAAGCAGATGTTGTTGTATTTGAAGACATCGACAGGCATGACACTAATCAAATCTTTGAACTATTGCGTGAAGTCAACACTCTTATTAATTTACGAAAACTTGAAAAAATCAATTTTAAACCATTTCGATTGCGAGAGCGAGTTAAGTGCGAGTTTTTACAATTGTGTGATCTAATTAAACGTAAATTCCTTTGGTTTTTTCAACGTCAAAACCAACCCAATTTTAAGCCTTTGCGATTTTTTTATTTATTAAGGGATGATATTTTTACAAGTAATGATAGAACAAAATTTTTTGATTTTATCATTCCCATTGTACCGATAGTAAGTGGTTCCAATTCCTATAAAAAATTTACAGATGATAATAAGAGGTTTTCTGAAAAATTTGATGATAGCTTCCTAAGAGGTTTGTTAATATTCATTGATGATATGCGAGTTTTAAAAAACATCTACAACGAATTCATGATTTATGACAAACGCTTAAATGTTATTAATATAAAGTCTGATGGTAAAAATATTCAAAATTCTGACAGTAATAGTACTCAGGACTTTAATGGTGAAAATATTCAGGTTTATGATAGCGATAATACTCAGAATTTTAACAGTGAAAGTGCCCAAGGTTCTGATGGTAATATTACTCAGGACTTTGACAATGAGAATACTCAAGATTCGATCAGTAAAAGTACCGATAAACTTGAGAATAATAAGATGATGGCTATGATTACATATAAAAACTTGTTCCCACGTGATTTTAATGAGTTGCAATTGAATAAAGGATTTATTTTTACACTTTTCAATCATAAGGAATGGTTCTTCGGTCAAGATAAACAACGCTTATTAAGCCATAAACAGAAAGAAGTTATATATACCAAAGATGTTGTTTTACAACAAAAGTTAGAAACAGAAATCGCTGAACTAAAAAATGTAATAACGCAAATAAAAAACGATTCTTTAAGAAACCTTATTGCAGGAAAGAATATTAGTGAAATATTTACAACTCCAATCAAAAATGATATTGGTATAAAATTAGATTTTAAGGATATTCACGGTAATTCTTATTTGGGATTGCTTAAATTTTTAATCAGTGATGGCTATATTGATGAATCATACACTGATTATATGACTTATTCCTATAAACACAGTCTTAATCGTGTGGATGAGATATTCATACGTAATATTAAAAGCCAAGAAATGATGGATCCATATTGTCGGCTGACAGAGCCGCATAATGTGGTTGAATGGCTGGGCATTTCAGATTTTGACAAACCTAGTGTTCTCAATTTCGACTTGTTTTATTATTTACTTAATTTAAAAACTCGTAAACACAAAAAATATTTAGATGCTTTTTTTGTTCAGTTAAAACGTACTAAAAATTATGATTTTGTGAAGAATATCCTTCATGAAAAAGAAGGTATAGAAGACGCCAACATTTCAGGTATTTTAAAGAAACTAATTGAGACGGCGATAAGAATTCCGTGGGAAGCCAAATTACAATTATTCGAATTTTTATCACCAAAAGCAGATGAAAATGAGTATAAACAATATTATGAACAACTTGTTAAACTTATTGAGATAGACATGGTACTTGTAGAAGGCGGTACTTTTATTATGGGTAGTATAGATCAAGATGCAAATGCTAATGAAAAGCCTACTCATAGTGTAACTCTCCATGATTATTATATAGGTAAATATCCAGTAACACAAAGACAATGGGTGTCGGTAATGGGAAATAATCCTTCAAGTTTTAAGGGAGATGATTTACCTGTTGAGGATATTAGTTGGGATGAAGTTCAGAGGTTTATTAAAAAGTTAAATCAAATAACAAGTAAAAAATATCGTATGCTGACTGAAGCGGAATGGGAATACGCAGCGCGTGGCGGGGCGAAGAGCAAAAATTATAAATATTCGGGCAGTGATGATATTGATGAAATTGCTTGGTATCGCACTAACAGTTCCAAGACAACTCATCCTGTAGGAATCAAAAAAGCTAATGAGCTTGGTCTCCACGATATGAGCGGTAATGTTTGGGAATGGGTTCATGACTGGTATATGGATTATAACCCATTACCGCAGACTTATCCTCAAGGCCCATCATCGGGCTCTGCCCGCATACGTCGTGGTGGTAGTTGGGACACCAGCGCAAGTCAATGCAGAGTTTCCAGTCGCTGGCAACACGAACCTAACAACAGCTCCAGTGTTTTAGGTTTCCGTTTAGGGGAATCTAAATAACATTGCTGAAAAATTTAATTTTTGACACAAAATTGTCGGTTGTGACAAGCCAAGTTGTTGGGTAATCTCTGTTAAGGTCTCTATCGTTTCCGGTTTATCTTCTTTTTCTAATAATTGCCGCCAATTTTCACCTTCTGTAACACCATTTGCATGATGTAAAAATTGATTATATTCTTCGGTTACTTTTGTTTGTATTACAATATTTGAAAACTTAATTAAATCAATTAATAATAAAAAACCACCCGCTTTTAATAAAGATATTGTATTGCGCAAAACTCTTGTTTTTTCTTCTACTCCGTCAAAATTATGTAGTAATAATGACATAACAACTAAATCATATCGCTTATTATTTTGTGGAACAAAATTAAGTACATCTGCGGCTATGAAGTTTATATTTGCATTTTTTACAAATTTTTTCTCTTTCGCAACAGTAAGCATATTTTCTGACACATCAATGCCGTCAACTCTTACAGATTTGTAACGAGAAAATAATTCGACTTCAAAATTGCCTGTACCAATACCAACATCTAATATATCAATCTCAGCATCATTTTTATACGGCAGTAAATTACTTGCTTCTTTTATGATTGTGGCATAATATGGAACGGTTTTAACAATAAATTCATCATAGAATTTGGATTCATTATCGAAAGTTTCTTTTAATGTCATAATATCCTCTCAACACACAATTTTATAAAAGCATTTGCGTTACTCTGCAAGCTCCACACTTTATACAACCACTGCTATTCATGGGATTAACATGGTTTTCTTTCATAATTTCACTTGCAAATACAGAAACTTCTAAAATCACATTTTATCCCATGACAAAGAATATCCAATTTTCTAAAAACTAACGAGTTTTGTTGTATAGATTCTTCCATTGCTTATAGCCTATTTCACTGATTTTTTATTTTCCAAATATATAAATAAAATAATTGATTCCTGCAAATGTTTAAGCAATATTTTGAAGATGTGTGTTGTTTTTACTGCATAAATTATAGAAGATTTTATTCCCCTAAAATTGACGCATCTGTATACATCTTAAAACATTTACGTACTCTCAAAACTTTCAGTTTCCTGCGTCTCTACCATATCCTCAGAACTTATCCCAAGTTTTTCAGCAAAACTTCACAACCCCCATTCCTGCGAAAGTGCAAATCCGAAATCCTTATCAAATACCGAAATAGCAGCCTCAATTACATCAACAATTTCGCCGAAATCGCGATCTTGTCCTTTGATTTTTTCGTTTCGCAATCCGGTTATTAAGCGAGTAGCGGTTTCTAATAACGCAAAATGTGCGTTTTTTGTCTCTTCATAAGTTGATTTTACAGCAGTATCACACTGTATTTTAAGACAATGCAGATAGTGGCAATGGGAATCTGTTTCACTATAGTTTGTTGATGATGGCATTGCACCGTCAAACAGTATCCGGCTATACTTATTTACCATATTTGCAGGTGGCGCCATTCTTGGCAACAAACCTGCTCGCATTGCAACATCAAGATAAGTAACTTTGTACTCTGAAAAGGCTTGAGGACAATAGTACCACTTTGAGCGCCTACTCGGTTCATCGTTATCATTTGTTTCAAAACGTTCAAGCTGAAACCAACGGACATTAAGGAAATTTCCTGCAGCAACAGCATCACATTTTGCTAATGCAAGACATAGCATTTGGTGATTTGCATAACCTACAACAACAGATTTCCCCTGTCGTTTAATTCCAGCTACAAGAGCAAGAAGATTTGCAACCCAAAGCGGTTTATCTACAAGATAGTATCGCTCCGGATGCTCACATACGATGTATACGCCCTCAACATCCCATTGTTCTGCATATTGTATGATTTTTTCTACTTGACTTTCATCAGATAAAACATCTTTCGCCAGTGCAATTGTATGGATAAGTTTTTTTCTGCCGGCTATTGTTCTCGCCTGATTAGAAACGTTGCACTGTACTTTATGCCATAAATCATTAATATTACCGGTTATATTTGACGGTAAAATAAATGCGTCTGAATCGACTTGTTCATTTATTTGGTGTAACAAGCGAAGGACTTCACCATAGTTACCAAGCTCAATGCCAGTGATGCCAGATTGAGGCCAGTATGAATATTTTTCAAGATTTTTATGCTGTTTCCTTGGCGTGTATATTTGTGGATCAAGTAAAACATTACCATTTTGTTTTCTCAAATCTTGAGAAAATTTTTGTAATGACGATTCCTTAATGTCTCGCGGACTTAGTATAACAGTTGCGCCACCCCAATACGCAGACAAATCTTTACATATACCTTGCATTCCGTGTCCCATTTGAATGTAAAGCTCCATTATTACACCTCCTTACACTGAAATGTCAATTTTGCAGCGTTCAACCAGTTTAATGCTTGTATTGCATCTTTTGGGCGGCGTGAGGGATATTTTCCCATAAGTGAACTTAGCAATCCCATAAACTGTTGTTGGGTATCTCCATCAATTTGAAATGTTGCGGGGGTAACAGTTATCGTCTTTTGAAGTATATCCAAATGACTTGTTGCTCCATCGTGGAATGGATTATATCCGGCGATACACTCATAAGTCACAACACCGATGGAGAATAAGTCAGCTCGTGAGTCTATATCTTTTTTCAAATTATTGAATTGTTCCGGCGCTGCATATCCGGGCGTATGCGGTCCGCCTATAGCATTTGTTTCAGTAAGAGAGGGAAGATTAAGCATACGAGCTATTCCGAAATCCAAGAAAAACACTTTGCCGCATTCAGAAATAATTATGTTCGCAGGTTTAATATCTCGGTGTACAATACTCATTTCTTCAAGGCTGCGAATGAATAGTAAACCCTGTTCGAGAAAACCAACGGCTTCTTGTAATGCGAAACGGTGTCCTTTGTCAAGTTTATGCTGTAATTCTTCACCATCAATCTTCTGCTCTATAACAAACAAAGTATCGCAGCCATCATAAAGAACATATCCTGTATCATAAATAACAGGAACACAGTCAAATTTTATATTTTTGCTAATGTCAATTTCACGCTGAGAACGTGCATCAATTTTAAAAAACAACTTAACTACGATATTGCCGTATTGCGGGTGAGTAGCGGAAAACACAACTTTTTGACCGCCGCGAGCAATTTGCGTAACATTTTGTAGTCCTGCTTTCATTTCATCAAAATTCTGCATTTTGTTTACCTCCCTTACGAGCGATAGCTTTTCCTACCCATTCATTGAATTGATAAGAAAGGTAACTTGACGGCAGAGCATACTGCTTAGCTTCAACACATCTTTTAAAACGAGAAGTTTTACAATACAATCCAATGCCATACTTTGAAATAGTTCGTATAGTTTCGCGGTTTGGATTCGCCGAATTAGTTAGTGCGTAAGAATGTGATGCGAATCGTGTGTTGACAAATGACTGATCAATAACCTTACTTACATCATTTAACTTTGCTTCAACAGCTATCAGCTTAGTAATGCTAAATACATCGCGTAACTCACGAATACGCCAACTACCTGAACGGTATAGTATTAACTTAGCGTCCATCAGCTTCTCAAGTGAAGTTAATGTCTGCTTTTCGGGAAAACCAAGTTTGGCGATAATTTTTGTTCCCTTGGCATTCTGTGCGTTACAGATATATGAAAGTAATTTTAAATCAAATACATCTAATTTTTCGCGTTCGTCAGACCAATTATCAAGAATTGACGGAAGATATGACGCAAAAACAACATCTGGAAATCCAGAATCTATTCGCGGTTCAACAAATACGGCTAATTGTGTTTTTCTATTATTACGCAAAAATGTTGAACAGTAATACTCAATGAACTGCTCAACAAGGGTATATTCATTGCCGAGAGTAGCGTTGCGTGTATACAGCCCGATGTCTGGACGACTGTTTTTTAACATTATTACTTTGTCCATGTATAGCTCCTAATATCTATCTCAAACAATTGCATCTATACGCTGTTTAGTCCCTTTAAAATAGTATCAAACCGTCCCATAAGTTCGATTATATAATTTATTTCATTAAACTTTTTTTCCAAAATCACTCCATATACCGAAAAAACAGTGTATCTTCCCTCACTTCCACTCCACCCCCGGCAACCCCTCAACAACCTCCACCGTCCTCAAACTCACGCTAATCACCGACAAAAGCAAATCCAAAATATACTGCGGATTTCCGCATTCTTCTGCCCAGTCGTTGGGGTTGTTTTTTATGCCGCTTTCTTTGTGAGTCGTAACGGCGTAACGCTCCATTATCCATTCTATTGCGGATTTACCGTTTATTATGTATTGGTATGCTTTCAATGGAATGTTAGAAATTGTCAAATACGAATTATATATAATAGTGTCTTTTTGTCCCTTTGATGGAAATGCCATTTTGTTTACAACTAATTGATTTGCAGGAAATGAAGAACGTGCAATCGGCTTGCCGTTTATTAATACCTCTTTTGACGGTTTTTGGTCTTCGTAGTTTAAATGCAAATCTGCTAACTTGCGGCCTGATTCGGAGAAAGCCCAAAAGTCTGCGGGGTTTTCTACAAGAGGCAGACGGGGGAGCATTTTTTTGAGGTCGTTGGCGAAAGTTTTACGGTATGACGGACTGTGTAGAATGCCGTAAACATAGTAGAATATGTCCTCTTTTGTTACTTTTTTGCCGTAACGGTTTTGGGATTGGGTGAGGATGAAGTCGGAGATTGCGTCGTGACGGATGTAATCATCTTCTGATTTTTCAAACATACTAACCTGAAGATTTTCTTTCTTCTCATACCAATAAAAGGGAAAATATTGCCCATTAAATTGAACTTGGATGTCAGAATATTTGTCAGTAATTATTACCGAAAAATCTTTTGTACCTCCGATACCTGAAATACAGATTAAGTAATTTTTTGTTTCATTATCTGGGTAGAATTGTTCGAATTGTCCACGGCGATGAATCATTTTATCGCCAGTATACAAATACTGCTTGAAAAACGGACGGTACACTGCCTCATATACTTTTTCTTTTTCATAGGTAGCGGTTTTTAATCGCTTTAAGTTATCTGTCAAACTACTTGACCAACTAATCTTATCCGGTGAATTATCTCTGTATTTATCAATATCCAAATTAGGATCATTTTCCAACAACTTTTTTAACTCATTAACCTGACTGTTATAAAATGAAACATGATTTTTCATGTTTCTTAAAACAGTTTCTTTGGATGAATTATATACCCAAGCATCACGGTTTGAATTTATTCCCAATGAATTAACATTGAAAAAAGTGGGGCTTGATATATCGAACTTATTATCCGGCGCTAAAGGAATTAAGGCGCTAAAAGCATCATTTCTCTGACTAAGCCAATCGTTTTCTTTATTAGGTGATAAAATGTTCCAATTAATGTTACTGATTGTTGAAAATTCTTTTATAATTTCTAATTTCTTTTCACGACTTAGGTAGTCACCGATATCGTAATAATGAATAACCGCTTTTTCAGATTTTTGTTTTGGATTTTTAACTAATAGCGTAATTGATATAGGTGTTCTACTGCCAGAACCAAAAATTTTACCACCTTCTCTTCTGCTTAATTCACCACTTGTACGCTGATTACCACGAAGATCAAATACGTAAACAGATGAGAACTCACTTTCAAGATAACTGCGAAAACCGCTAAAACCATTACTATCCGACCATGAACCGTTTGAAACGAAACAAATAACACCGCCATTTTTAGGATCAAGACGGTCGGTACTCCAGCGAAATGCTTTAATATAAGTATCATACAAAGATTTTATAGAAGTTGCTTTACAACCAACCGCATAAGTTTTTGCAATACGATCTTCCAATTTCGGATAAACCTGATTTTGCGCATTATCATTTGCTGATTTTTGCCCGACTGAATATGGCGGGTTTCCAATAATAATTCTCAGCGGCGTTTTCTGCTGTTCCTGCACCCGCTGTGAATTTTGCGGAAAAATCTCGCTGAAAAGGTCTTCACTCTCTTTTGTCTCACCGAGCTGAAAAGTATCAGTCAAACAAATTCCGGGAAACGGAGTATATTCTCCGCCTTTATCTTGTATCGTTTTATTAGCTTTGTTAGTTTTGTCACTTGGAAACTCTATATACTTTGCTTCTGCGGCTCGTAAAAGTTCCGCTTTTGGTAAAAATATTCGGTTATAAGGTTCCGCAATTTTTAACTGGTCGTGATACACGTTCTCAATGTTAATTGACGCAATGTAATAAGCTAAAAGCACAATTTCATTCGCGTGAATCTCTTTCGTGTATTTGCGCTTTAAGTCTTTATTTTTGATAATGCCGCTTTGCAAAAGGCGCGTGATAAATGTTCCGGTTCCTGTAAAAGGGTCGAGGATATGAACATTTTCATCGCTCATGCTTCGGTTAAACTCTTTTTGTAAAACATCCTCTACGCTATAAATAATAAAGTCAACAATTTCAATAGGGGTGTAAACTATTCCTAATTTTTCGGTTACTTTTGGAAAAGCTGTTCTAAAAAATTTATCGTACAGTTCTACAATTATTTTCTGCTTCGCTTCGGCGTTGTCTATGTCTTCGGCGCGTTTTTGCACGGAGACATAAAATTTATCTAATTTTTCGCTGTCCTCTTTTTTGGTCTGTTCGTTGAGAGCGTTAATTATCCCCTGTAAAGACTGTGATATGGTGTTGTTTTTGACAAAAGAGTAATCCTCAAACAGGGTTTCAAACACAGGCTGTGTAATAATGTGCTGCGCAAGCATTTCAATAGCGTCTGTTTCGGTAACCGCCGGGTTTATGTTTTTGCGCAGGCCGCTTATGTAGCGGTTAAATTCAATTTGGGCTTTTCCATCTTTACTGACAATAGCGGTAATGCTTTCTATGTGACGTTCAGCTATTTTAGCTACATCAGCAGCCCATTGTTCCCAATATGGTTTGGTTCCGCACTTCTGTACAATTCTGGCGTAGATTTGTCCCTGTAACTTTGCGAATTCAAGTTCTAACTGCTTTTCAAATTCGTCTTTTATTTTGCGCCCTTTTTTAGTTTGGCCGCCGCTTACGCTGTCATCAAAATCATCTGCGCCGCCTATGTAGGTTTGAACAACCCGTATTCTTTCAGGTTTTTTCCTGTTAAGTTCGATTTTATTAACTTGCGCGTCAAAACGGTCATCATGCGCGCGAAGCGCATTTAGAACAGTCCATACAACTTTGAAGCGGTCGCCGGACAAAACTTTGTCGGGGTCGGCTTGCGGCAGCACCACAACAGGAATAATGATATATCCGTATTTTTTGCCATCCGCTTTACGCATTACCCTGCCTACAGACTGTACTACGTCAATTTGACTGTTACGGGCGCTAAGAAACATTACCGCGTCAAGAGAGGGAACGTCTACGCCCTCAGACAGGCATCTTACGTTATTAAGAATATGACATCCACGATTAGCGCTGTCGGCAGATTTAAGCCAGTGGAGTTTTTGTTCTCTGATTTGCGCTCCCATTGTACCGTCAACATGATCGGCCTCAACAACCACAATTTCAGAACGCTGTTTTTCGGTAAGTGTGGAGAAATACGCTTCACGGCAAAAGTTAAAGTTTTCAGCTGTTATTTTTGATTTGCTGATATTCGTGCAAAATGCCACAGCGCTGCGCATCGGCGCGGGGTCTACTCCCTCAAACAACTCTTTATCAGTCAACGATTTTTTCGACAAAGCGTTAATGCAGCCGATAATCTTTAGAGCGTCTTCTGCGTCAATCTCTTTATCTTTATCATCAATAAAATTTTGAAAATCTTTACTTAGTTGATTTTCTTCAATGGTAAGAACAATAACTTTATAATCAGACAATAACTGCTTGTCAACAGCTTCGCCAAAACCTATACGGTACATCTCATCGCCATATTTAACAGGGTCATCCATTGAACACACTTCGGCAAACGCTTCTCTCGCTTTCTGCTGAGCCGCTTCGGTATAAAGTCTTGGCGTTGCCGTCATGTAGATACGCTTTTTCGCCTTAATGAATTTATCTTCATGCACTTTAACAAATGCGGATTCATCTCTTCCGCAAAGCGTTACTCCGGTAGTGCGGTGCGCTTCGTCACAGATAATGAGATCAAACAGAAAACTGTCTTTGTGTTGACGGTTAATTGACTTTTGGACTTCGCTTATTACGTCAATAGATTGATAGGTGGAAAAAACAACTATATTTCCGCCTTCTTCTTTTTGCAAACTGCGGGCGGCCATAAGCTGACGTGTGATGTTTTTAATATCTGTAGATGCGGGAAGAGCGAGGTCTGTTACCGTTATTTGGGATATGTCGTCACTATTTTCATTTTTTGTTTTAGACACGCCGATATCGGAACATATACAAATGGCATGAATCGGTTTTACGCACTGATTTTTCCATTCGCGCAGTGTTTGCCCCAAAAGCGCGATAGACGGGATAAGAAACAGAACAAGACCATTCTCATCTGTCTCTTTTTCGGCAATGCGCAGACTTGTAAAAGTTTTACCCGTTCCGCAAGCCATAATGAGTTTTCCGCGGTCACTGTTTTTAAGATGTTCATGAACCTGCAAAATCGCTGTCTGCTGATGGGGCTTGGGGTCATACTTTTTAACAGAGGCTTTTTGACCTTTATCAAGTTTTATCCAATCAACCGCCGCATTGACTAAATCGTAATATCCGATACGGCTTACCTGCGGGGTCTGATTCTGAATAGTACTTTGCGCTTCACTGTTAAAACCTTTTTGAGTGGTATCTATCCAAAGCCGATGCGCGAAATTGACTTTCTTTTCATTGTTAAAAGTATCGTTAAACGATTTACCGGATGTAGAGAGAAACGTATCCACTTTAGATTTGTCAATTAACGCATCTTCCTGATAGCACTTGCACTGAACCGCCCAATAACCGCCCTCTTTTGTACGCGCTACAAGGTCAATACCTAAATCTTTATCACCGGAACCGAAATCCTGACGCGATGGAAAATCATTCCAAAACCAAATATGGGTAAACATATCCGCATACATGGGATCTGTCTTCAAAAATGACAACATGAGGCGTTCAAAGCGGTAGCCCTTATCCCGTTCAGAGATAGAACTTTCGCGGTATTTTTTGAGAACACGATGAAAAGGTGTATCACTTATCGGCCAAGCTGTTTCATTAAGCGTTGGCGGTATATCTTCCAAAAGAGTTTTTATGCCTGCCATTGAGAGTCCGTCCGTGAATTAAAGCCGAAATTTTATTAACTTATAAAATAAGTTATGCGGGGTTATTATAATAGGGCGGCGGCCTTATTGAGATAATTGAATGCTATATCCTTTGTGTATCCCGAATCATCTTCCATTTCCGTATATAAATATTTAAATCGGTTTTGCGTGCAAAATTGGCAGGGGAAACGTATTTTCTATATAATAAGGATATTTGAGAAAGTGGAATAACACACCACTACATCGTTTTTTGATGTATATATTATTTTAGATGAGTTAGTAATTTAATTAAATAGTTTTTGATGATAATGACAAGCAGAAAATCAGTACCATCTTGCATGGAGTTCAGGAGATGTGATTATGAGTAAAAAAATGAAATTTGATGAGACAAATATGAAAGTATATGCCGAACATCCGGTAAGTAAGGAGGATGAAAACTATCTGCGTGGCCGAGGTTACGAGATATTGGATATTAAATTTGCGCCAAAAGAAGAAACAGGAAAAGATGTACCGGACATGGAAGATGAAGATGCTTCATCTGACAACACTGAAACCATTATTCATCCGTTCAAACCTAATGAAATAGAGATTGAAATACCGCCATTTACGGTAGGTTATTTGATGGACAAAATAGAGCATGAGGAAATTAACATGAACACAGACTTCCAGCGGGAGGGTAATCTGTGGTCACCGGAAAAGCAAAGTCGATTGATAGAATCTATTCTTTTAGGTTTACCATTACCGGCTTTCTATTTTGACACATTTTCGCCGGCGTGGGATATTATAGACGGATTACAACGCTGTTGGTCTATCAAAAATTTTTGTGTTAAAAAAACATTGTCATTAACAGGATTGGAATACCTCAAATTAGATGGAAAAAAATTTGATGACTTAGATAGAGCGTCTCAACGCAGCATTATTACGCGGCCAATAACTGTTAATCTCCTGAAAAAGTCTCCACGTAATGTCAGATATATTTTGTTTAAACGATTGAATACAGATGGATTGGTACTCACGCCCCAAGAAATTCGTAATGCTATTTATCAGGGTAATGCTACAAAAGGACTAAAAGAATTATCCGAAATGCCGGAATTTTTAGATGCGACTTTGGGAAAAATTCCGACAAAACGAATGCAGAACAGAGATTATGTATGCCGTTTTATTGCATTTTATTTGACAGATTACACGGAGTATGCTCCTGATTTGGACAGTTTTTTAAATTCGTCGATGGAATTGTTAGAAGAAAAAGATATTGAACCCATAAAACAGAATTTCAGAAAAGCATTGTTACTAGCAATAGATATATTTGGGGCAGACGCTTTTCGGAAGCGAATAGACAAAACTGCGACGCGACGCCCAATTAACAAAGCTTATTTTGAGGTTATTACAGTCAACTTTTCAAAATTAAACGATGATGAAGAAATTTTACTGCGTCAAAAGACAGAATTGCTTAAAGATAATCTAATTGAGTTACTGAAAAATAAACGGTATAATAATTCACTATCGCTTGGTACAGGGACAAAAGATAGTGTAAATATTCGTTTTTCCTGGTTTAATCAGGTACTAAAAAAAAGTATTAACGGACAAAAGATAAGGATTGGCGATGATAACAAAATTGAAGTTATCTAATTTTAAATCCCATCTCAATACGGTGTTGAATATGGGTGCGCTGACAGTATTAACGGGCGTAAACAGTTCCGGCAAATCAAGCGTTATACAGTCATTGCTTTTGCTTCGTCAAAGCTTTAAAAAAGGCCGCTTGAATGCAGGCTTAGATTTGAATGAGCCGCTATGTGACATAGGTAAAGGGCAAGACGCGCTTTCGCGGTTTGCGAAAAATAACATCATTACTTTTGCAATTAGTGCCAATGAAGAATATGAGTGGAATTTTGACTCTAGTGAAGCATTAAAATTGGGAAAAACATTTATTCCATCTTTAGCAAATGTACAACCGTCTTTGTTTAACAAAGTGCCTACAGGTTCTTTTAGCCAATTGTCTTTGTTTACCAATGATTTTCAATATTTGAGTGCTTCGAGATGGGCTAACCGCAGTTTGTATCCTATGGACAGTTATGCGGTAGAAACCGAAAAACAGCTATCGCTTGAGTATGGGCAGGGGGAGTTGGTAGCTCACTTTTTAGAGTATTATGGGGATCATCGGGATTTTGATATTATGTTAGATAAAGTTTTACATCCGACCTGTTCAAGCAAAAAATTATTAGATCAAACAATCGCATGGGAAAACGAAATAAGTCCGCGAGTTACCATGACTGTGCAAAAAAGAGCAGAAAAAGTAACCGTGGAATATGGATATGATAAGGCAAAAAACAATCCGAGAATAGATGGTTTAAGATCCGAGAACGTTGGGTTTGGGCTTTCCTACTCGCTTCCTGTTATTGTGGCTTTGCTCTCTGCATCTCCAGGTTCGTTAATCATTATTGAAAATCCTGAAGCTCATCTGCATCCGCGCGGACAATCGAAAATAGCGGAACTTATTGCTCTTACAGCGCAAAGCGGAGTGCAAGTTATAATAGAAACACACAGCGATCATATTTTTAATGGAATACGTAAAGCTATTTTTCAAGATAAAATTGACAAGAGCAATGCTAAAATACACTTTTTTGAACTAAACGAAGATAACACTTCTGAAAGCTCTGAAATACAAATTTCAAAAGAAGGGCGTGTGTTAAATTATAAAAAAGGATTATTTGACCAATTTGATGAAGATTTAGATGTTATGTTAGGATTATGAATCTATGGAAATACTAATAAATGAACTTTCATTAAGTGAACAGTTTGATTCAGTTGAGCATTTTATACAAATAGGACTAAAACCGTTTGTTAAAGTGCTGAATGATATTGATTCGCAATCCAATTCATTGTATAAAAAATATGATTTTTACAAAGCAAAAATTACCTCGCAATATACAATTCACGAAGTATTGACAGGAGATATTTCTCGTTTATACGATGAAATAAGAAAGCTAAAATCACAATTAGCGAAACTATTTAATAACCCATATTGGGAAGATAAGGCTAAACATTCTGCAAATAATGTTTATTTATTTAATGAAAGCAATATATGCGGTTCTTCATTGGCAGAAGCGTGTGAAAGAGACAAAATGATAATTTCCTTTTACCATGATGATTTCCGTTCGACGCCGCTTTTTGTGTTTAAAGACGAGTGTAAGATAGAACTTGATAATTTGTTTGAGCAAGAGCATTTTATCTCAATAATTTATCGACAAGGTTTTATACCTATTGATGATTATTGCCGTATAAAATTTAAAAATTCTAATTTGAATTTTGATAATATAGACAAAAAAGATGGTTTCACCTTAATAAAAACAAAAGAAGAAGAAAAGGTGCTTTTAGAAAGTTTGGAGATGTTTTCTAAACTGACATGGGAAGAAATTAGAGCAAGTGATGGATTAAGGTATCGAAAATATGACTACGACTATGAAAAAAAACACTTTAAAGGTACGGGTGAAAAGATAGACTATTTCAAAATATCAGGAAAAGATCGTTGTTATGGATATAGAAAAGAGGATGTGTTTTTTGTGCTTGGATTTGACTTCGAGCATAAAAAGAGTGATGGAAGATGAGCCATCTGCAAAATAAAATTTTCTTGAAAATCACTCCCATCAATCCACTCACAAACAAAGAGTGAGGAAAAATTTTGAAAACCCTGCTTTCATTTCTCAAAAACGCCCCTGCAATCCCAGCTACAACAGCATGGTATTTAGAATCGGTTGCCGTATCAAAAGGAAGACAGGAACTTTTCACCCGTCAATCCCCGCAAAAGCTAAAAACATTGCGCGAACACGCGCTTATAGAAAGCGCGGTATCATCTAACCGTATTGAGGGAGTGACTATCGCGCCGTCACGT
>Ga0123356_10002189_pt1 | contig 21024 bp, 17 predicted proteins | sample TergutEmb28metaG_2_FD_92546 | JGI IMG/M metagenome (GOLD analysis project Ga0123356, IMG submission 92546) | Embiratermes neotenicus P3 segment gut microbial communities from Petit-Saut dam, French Guiana - Emb289 P3 | ecosystem: Host-associated > Arthropoda: Insects > Digestive system > Gut ... | reverse complement strand
TTCTATGGAGGAAAAATCGACACTGTAGCACTAAACTCCATTGCATTCGATGCAGCAATGTCGGGCGACGCCGTGGCTATAGGGATTCTTAAGGACTCTGCACACGAATACGCCGGGGCTATTGCGCGTCTTATAATGGACTTGGATTTCCCCGTCGATAAAACAGTAAACGTAACACTTGCCGGCTCTGTGTTTGTAAAGCAAAAAGTTACACTATTGCAGGAATACATAAAAAAACGCGTCAACGACGCACTTGTAGAACACCTCTCCGGAAAGCACCTCCCTGAAGCGTTCACCATCGAGTACACCCGCCTCGATGCACCACCCGTAGCCGGTGCTGTAATGTGGGCAGCACAAAAAGCCGGCTTCAACATAGAAATGGATTCAGTAAAAGCCGGCCTTAAAGCCTCAGGATTATAGCTGACAGGGGGACGGGGGTTTTGTCACATAGTTGTGTCTTATTTATAAGACGCAGTTATCTTTCTTCCCTGAAGTAATTCGTTCCGCATGCTTTTGGTTGTGAGTGATCCTTGCTTTGACGGATGCTTGTGACTATGAGGACTATTATTGTGGCAACAAACGGGAGTACGTTGTAGATTTGCTGGGGTATGCTTGCGTTGGGTAAATGGAGCTGCAGCCATGGGCCGAAGTAAAGCCAGAGTGCAGATAAGCCGCCGAACAGCAGTGCTCCGATCATAGCTCTTGCAGGTCTCCATGCTGCGAATATAACGAGAGCAACTGCGATCCACCCGCGCCCGGCTATTATGTTGTTTTCCCATGTACCGGCAAAGCCGCCGATAGTAGCCATTGATATATAAACACCGCCGAGACCGCAGATCCCGCCGCCGACACTGGCGGCTATATATTTATATTTCGTAACATTGATCCCTACAGCATCTGCGGTCGCAGGACTTTCACCAACGCTTCGCAGATTGAGACCGGTACGTGTTCTATTAAACAGGATTATCAGAAATATTGCGGTGAAAATAGCAAGATAGACCATAAAGTTGTATGAGAAGAATATCCTTCCTATTACCGGGATATCACTGAGGACCGGTATGTTTATACCTGAGAAAATTGCTTTTGTAGAATCGGAAACGGTTGTACGACCGCCGGCTCTTATTCCAAGCAGCTCACCGACCAGATTACCGGCACCGATACCGAATATTGTAAGCGCAAGACCTGTGACATTTTGATTCGCTCTTAAGGTTACTGTCAGAACACTGTAAATAAAACCGCCGAGAGCACCTGCTAAAAAGCCTATAATAATTGCAAGTAATGCCGCGACAAACCCCGATGCCGCTCCACCCGCCGCCATTTCGTATGAATATGATGCGGTAATAGCTGCCGCAGCACCCATTGCCATCATACCTTCAACGCCTAAGTTAAGACTTCCGGATTTTTGTGTCAGGATCTCACCAAGGGTCGCAAAAAGAAGAGGAGTAGCTGCAATTACAGCCATAAAGAAAAAGTTGACAAAATCAAAGCCTCCGACCATTATACTGCCGCTCCTTTCTTTGAATTCTTAAAGATAAGCCTGTAATTCAGGAAAAATTCACAGCCGAGCATAAAGAATAAAATGAGCCCGATAAGCAGTTGTGCGGCTGATTCGGGTATATTATATATGGTTTGGATGGTACCCGAGCCTTTTTGCAAAACAGCAAGAAAGACTGAGATAGCGATCATTGCTGCCGGATTTAGCTTTGCAAGCCATGCAACAGTGATCGCAGTGAAGCCTACGCCTCCTGTCACACCCTCGGAAATAGTAAAGTTTGCACCGGCAACGGTCACAAAGCCGGTGATACCGGCGATCGCTCCCGAGATGAACATCGTACGTAAGATAACAAGCTTTACATTGATACCCGCGTATCTTGCAGTTTGAATACTTTCACCTACAACAGTGATCTCATACCCCTGCTTGCTTTTTTTCATGTAGATATAAACCAGAGCGACTAAAACGAGCGCGATTATCCAGCCTATATGCACACCAAATACTCTGGGCAGACGTGCTGCCTGGGTAAACATCGATATGACCGGGAAGCCCATCATTCCGGGGTCGCGCCACGGTCCGTACTGCAGATATCTGATCGCTTCAAGCGCTATGTAATTGAGCATCAATGTAAAGAGTGTTTCGTTTGTATTCCATCTAGCCTTAAATACGGCGGGGATCATTCCCCATATACCTCCCGCAACGACAGCTGCGGCAAACATTACGACAAGAAGCACCGGCGAGGGCATGCTTTGATGATGGAAAAGCGCAAAATAGCTAGCCGCTGTCGCACCTGCTATGATCTGACCTTCCGCTCCGATATTCCAGAAACGCATTTTAAATGCAAGAGCTATACCCATTCCTGTTATAAGAAGCGGTATTGCCATACGTGTAGTTTCGCGAAGCACCAAAGGCGAACCGAGTGAACCGTTTATCATATCCCTATATACGAGTATGGGGTTATGTCCAATAAACAGTATCAACAGACCGCCGACGATCAAAGCTCCTGCGATAGCAATAGCTCTGACCGTAACCGCTCTCTTTTTTGAAACATCGTCACGCTTGACCATACGGATAAGCGGTTCATGATGCTCCTTATACTCGGCATGTCCGGGGATCGCAGTTTTAACGGAGTCTGTTTCAGCCGCTTCTGCCGGAAGTTTTTCTTCAATTGTTACTTTTTCATCTTCCATAAATCAACCATCATCTATTATTAAGTAAATTCTGTATTCCTGATTCTTAATTATCAGCAACGTGTGTCATCATCAGACCCAGCTCTTCTTTTGTTGTGGTTGTAGCGTCTACTATACCGCTCAAGCGTCCGCCGCATAATACCATGATACGGTCGCAAAGCTCGATCAAAACATCAAGATCTTCACCTACAAACAGAACTGCAACGCCTGATTTTCTTTCTTCATTAAGGAGATTGTAGATCGTGTATGAAGAGTTGATGTCCAGACCGCGTACCGGATATGCTACAACAAGTACTGTCGGATTTGAGTCTATTTCCCGTCCGAGAAGCACCTTTTGCACATTACCGCCTGATAAACGGCGAACAGGTGTTGATACTCCGGGTGTGACGATCTCGAGTGATTTTATAAGTTTTTCAGCTATTTCCTTAGGTGTTTTCCTGTCGATAAGAAAGCCTCTGGTATCATGATAACTCTTTAGCATCACATTATCGATCATATCAAGACCTGCAACAAGCCCCATCCCCAGCCTGTCCTCGGGGACAAAAGCAAGGTGGACGCCTTTTTTCGCGATCTCTGTCGGTGAAAGCCCGGATAATTCACTCATATCACCGCCATCAATGAACTTGATGCTCCCGCTTTCTACCGGATATAGTCCCGTTAAAGATTCACACAGCTCTTTTTGCCCGCTGCCGGCAATACCTGCAACGCCTAGTATCTCCCCGGCTTTAAGACCAAATGAAACATTATCGAGAGCTTTGATCCCGTCTTCGTTTAAACATGTCAAACCGGAAACAGTAATGCGTTCATCGCCTGCCATTCCGGTTTCGCGTTGTATCTCAAGGCTTACTGCCCTGCCTACCATTCCTTCTGTAAGAGATTTGACTGTCGCTTCTTCTGTTTTGACCTCTCCTACCATTTCGCCTTTTCTCAGGATACATACACGATCTGATAGAGAAAGCACTTCATTCAGCTTGTGTGTGATTATGATTATTGCTTTACCGTCTTCTTTCATTTTACGGAGTGTTTCAAACAAAATATCAGACTCTTGAGGTGTGAGGACTGCAGTCGGCTCGTCGAGGATCAAAACATCTGCACCTCTGTAAAGGACTTTTATTATCTCGACTTTTTGCTTTTCACTGACCGACATATCGTATATTTTTTTATACGGATCAAGAGAAAAACCGTATTTCTCTGATATGTCACGGATCTCATTAGCCAGCTTTTTCCTGTTGATAAATGTGCTGCCTTTAAGACCGAGGATGATGTTTTCTGCTGCAGTAAGAACATCCACCAGCTTAAAATGCTGATGGATCATGCCTATTCCAAGGTCGAATGCGTCTTTTGGCGAGCGGATGATAACTTCTGTACCGTCGACATAGATCGCTCCGCTGTCGGGATAATAGATCCCTGAGAGCATATTCATCAGTGTGGTTTTTCCCGAACCGTTTTCACCGAGGAGCGCAAGGATCTCACCTCTTCTCAGTTCGATACAGACATTCTTGTTTGCATGAACCGTGCCAAAGGATTTTGAAATATTATCAAGTTTGATTGCACAATCTGTTTTGACTTCCAAAGAGAGTTACCTGTCCTTTTAGTAAAGGGGCTGTTGCGAGAATGGAACAGCCCCGTATTGTTGAAAATACTGCTTTTATGAAAGAACATTGACACCCGCAATGATAGCGTTGAAGCTGGGTGCGGATGTTTCCGTTGATTCATGGAATACCGAGGTCGGTCCTGTGAATTCAAAGATGGAATCGCCGTCATAGTTTGTTATGACTGCATTGTTTCCGTCATTGTCAAGCAAATGACCGCTGAAGATCTGTCTGCTTCCGCTGATGATCTCAGCTTTTGCCGTATCGATGGCTTCACGTGTTCCGGGAGCGACTATTGCTTCATTCAAATCGGTGATGAATGCCGCACCTGATGCAAGACCTTCGCCCCAGTCCACCGGGATCTTAGTTCCGTTAAGGACACTTTGTACGGCAAATGTCATGTAGATGCTCCAGTCGATACGGGGAGACAGAAGTGATGCGTTCGGAGCTGCGCTGCGCATATCGTTGTTGTATCCTACATGGAAGACTCCGCCTTCTTCGGCAGCTATCGCCGGTGTTGCGCTGTCTGAGTGTTGAGCTATAACATCTGCGCCAAGCTCGATAAGACGTGTTGCAACCTGCTGCTCAAGCGGAGGATCGCCCCATGAGTTTATATAGATTACATCCATGGTGACATCGGGATTCACGCTGAGTGCTCCAAGGTAAAATGCCGTATATCCGGAAATAACCTCTGCAAACGGGTGTGCGGCGACATAGCCGAGTTTGTTTGTTTGCGTTGCGAGACCTGCCGCGATGCCTCCGAGATAGCGGGCTTCGTGGATTTTTGCAAAGTAGTTGTGATAATTATCAAGCCCCGAGCCGTGTGCATTTGCTCCGGTCGCATGGCAAAATACAACATTCGGATTCTCTCTTGCAGCTTCGATCATCTGGAACTGGTGAGAGAAGCTTGTCGCAAAGATTATATGACAACCTTCCTGGATCAGTTCGTTGATCGCAGCGGTCACGTCTGCCGCTTCTGTGCCGACGGCAAACTTTGGAATGTATTGTTCTGAACGTAAACCGAGATTTGAGATCATTTTTTCCGCGCCGATATGATGGTTGTATGTGTAACCCTGGTCAGCAAGCGGACCAATGTGGACAACCCCTATCTTGATGTTTTCTTTCGTGACTTCCTCCGGTGTTGACCCGGCATCGTCACAGGCGGCAACTGCGAAGACCATAGCGAGAACTATAACGAGTGCGAATAACTTTTTCATCTTTTTTCCTCCCAAGTAATAAAAAATAACTCCTCTTTTATGAACGCTCCGGTTAAAAAATATTCTATCGAAAACGAAACATCCACGCTGTCGATTATATCAATATATGATACCGGATGTCAATCTAAAATCTATATATTGTGGAATTTTCTCTGTCTCGTTTACGAGACGCTGTGACAAGGGGACGGGGGTTTGTCACATTGGCTTCCCGTCAGGATTTAAAAGCGGTAAGTATTCCAAGAACAGAATATCATCCCGATCCTTGGCATCACCCTCGGCCAAAACCGCCATTCTGCCTGCCACATCGCCGCCTGCATCTTTTACAAGCTCTTCGAGAGCACGCAACGACTCGCCGGTGCTTATAACATCATCGACTATAAGAACTTTTTTTCCTCTCATTTGTTCAGCCTCACCGGAGTCGATGAACAGTGTTTGCTTTTTCTCTGTAGTGATCGATTGGACTTCTACGGAGAATACTTCCTTCATGTATAATTTTATACCTTTACGGGCGACGATATATGATGTTTCATTGTTCTGCCGGGCCATTTCATGTACTAAAGGGATACCTTTGGCTTCGGCGGTGATAATGATATCGTGAGCCGGTGCGATTTTCAGCAATTCAGCGGCGGCAGTGACAGTCATTTCGACGTCTCCGAAAATCACAAATGCGGCAATACTGAGATCTTCATTGATCGGACATACCGGTAAATGTCTTTCCAAACCCGCGATCTTCATTGTAAAAAAGTCTCTCATTCTGCGCTCCCCCTATGCATGAAAAATTCGCTTCAATAATATCATATTTCTTTAAAGAAAACTCTTTTTTTTTTGAATGGAATGGAATATAATACATGAACAGAGTGTTAACACAGGTCATATCTTATCATTAAGGAGGGTAATGTATGGAAAAATTCTTTAAGCTCAAGGAGCAGGGGACAAATGTCAGAACAGAGTTGATTGCAGGCGTCACGACATTTTTTACAATGGCATATATAATTTTCGTGAATCCGAGCATCCTGTCGGCTGCCATTCAAACAGCAGACGGAGTACCGTTATGGTACGGAGTTTTCGTAGCGACTATTATAGCAACAGTAATAGGCACGCTTATCATGGCACTGGTTGCAAATGTACCGTATGCAGTAGCTCCCGGAATGGGTTTGAACGCATTTTTCACCTACACTGTATGCTTCGCCCTTGGATTTGCGTGGCAGGAAGCGATGGCGATGGTTTTTATCTGCGGTATAATCAACATTCTTATAACAGTCACAAAAGTCCGTAAGCACATAGTAAAGTCAATTCCCTTAAGTCTGCAAAATGCGATCGGCGGTGCAATAGGCGTTTTCATCGCTTATATCGGCGTTAAGAACGCAGGGTGGCTGAACTTTACCAGTGAACCCGGCAGTTGGTTTGCAGTAGGTTATCCTTACCCGCCGCCGATCATGGACGGCCCGGCAGGACACACGATAATTTCCGATGCATCTATCATACCGGCACTTGCAAACTTCGATAATCTCGGAGCTATCATTGCACTTCTCGGACTCATCATCATCGTCGTGCTTATGATCCTTAAAGTAAAAGCAGCAATGTTGATAGGGATCATTGCCGCAACGGTCATTGCTCTGGTGACCGGTTTTGTTGCACTACCCGACCAAATATTCGCATGGCATTTCAGTGAAGTAAACGAGGTGGCATTCTCGTTCTTTGGCAGTCCCGGATTAGGAAGCATGTTCTCAGAAACAAAAAATATCATCCCGGCACTTCTGGTTATCTTCGCATTCAGTCTTACCGATACATTTGATACAGTCGGTACATTTATCGGAACAGGAAGAAAAACAGGAATCTTTGATGAAGATGATATGAAAGCCCTGGAAAGCAGCTCCGGATTTAAATCAAAGATGGATAAAGCTCTCTTTGCCGACTCAACAGCAACCTCGATCGGTGCACTGTTCGGCACATCAAATGCAACAACATACATAGAGTCTGCAGCCGGTATCAATGTTGGCGGAAAAACAGGACTTGCATCGGTGTTCACAGCTCTGCTGTTTATTCTCTGCCTTCCGTTCATGGCTCTGTTCGGTGTAGTACCTGCGGAAGCCACAGCTCCGGCGCTCATAGTAGTCGGTGTGCTTATGGCAGAATCATTTGTCGGAATAAAGTGGGCAGACTTTGAAGACGCATTACCCGCGTTCCTGACAGTTATTGTCATGGCCTTCTCATACAACATATCTTACGGTATTGCTGCAGGATTCCTCTTCTACATCATTGCCAAGATCATGAGAGGCAAAGCAAAAGAAGTACATCCGATCATATACGCAGCAACTGCTCTGTTCATCCTGAACTTCGTAGTTTTAGCGATCGGAGTCATATAGAAGCAACCAAACCTGATCTGCACTCATGTAATGAGCCGGGGCAAAACGCTCCGGCTTGTTTTTATATATGCACCAATATCGTGTCAGATGTAATACACTACACATCGGGAGTAATCTTTTTCACTCGTGTTTTTAAATAACCGAGAATAAGCAATGTACCTGCTATAACTATGATGATAAAGTTTCCGGCTCCTGATATAAATCCCTGCTCGAACGAACTTTCAGGCGGGAGTAAGTAAAGAAAGATATCACCGAACGGTTTTACGAGACCCCAGGAAACAAGACTTACGAGCATACTGCATATAATAAATCTTACAACATCCATACCATCGAAATCACCCTTTTCGATTTTGCAGGGTTTAAAGATAAAACCGGAAAGCAACCCGACAGAAACAGTAGCAATAATGGTACTCCACAAAATACCGTCACCGAAACTTAGATACGTTAAAAAATGACCTGTCAACCCGATCAATGAACCGCAGATAGGACCGAATATCACTGCAAAAGCAACCAATACCGCATATTGCAGGTTCACTTTGATGTTAAGAAAAACACCCCCGATGACGGGGATGGGGTATGAAAGAAACCTTGCGAGCAGGAAAAAAATCGCGGCTCCTACAACAGTCGCTGCAAGCTGTTTTAAAGAAAACTTGAAGTAAGACATAACATTACCTCTGACCAAATGCGTTTACACACTGTACATAAATTGTACACAAAATGTTCATAAATGTCAACAAAAATAAACAGAAAAAGTGTATAAATATCGATAAAAAATCAAGAAAACAAGCAAGAAAAATAGCATAATGACAAAAATATACTTTTATGATATTATGTGTACGGTTAAAATATGCTGTAAACCGTTACTCTTAAAGCTTAAGGAGATGAAATTATGGACTGGAAGTTCAAAAAACCGGACGGGATCAACTGGCCTAAGGATGAAAACGGCGAACCTGTCGCACCGGCATACCTCAAGCATATTTCAGGCGGACCGCTGGATCTGGAAGTAGCTTTGAACCTTCTTGAAGCTTACGGGATCCCGCATGTCAGTGAGTACCCGAACAACGGTCAGTTCGGAAAGCTCATTTTCGGACATCCGCCAAGTGGAATGGAGATATTTGTGCCGGAGACGATGCTGGAGGACGCGCATAATATATTAAGCGCGGAAGTTGTCGAAGACGACGAGACCGAGGGTGACGAGGAGTAAATAAATGGATCATATAAAACAATACGAAGCATGGCTTAACAGTCATGCACTGTCAGAATCTGAAAAAGCAGAGCTTCGCAGTATAGCAGATGATGCGAAGGAAATAGAGAGCCGGTTTTTCAGTCGCCTGGAATTTGGGACGGCAGGTCTGCGCGGCATTATGGCAGTCGGGCTGTTCAGAATGAATATCCACGTCATACGCCATACGACCCAGGCGTTTGCAGAGCTGATCCTTGCAGAACCGGAAACACCCGGAGTCAAAAAATGCGTGGCGATCTGCTATGACTGCCGATTAAAAAGTGATGAATTCGCACGTGAGGCCGCTTGTATCATTGCGGGTAATGGCATCAATGTGCGTATTTTTGATGCCCTTCGACCAACGCCGGAGCTGTCGTTTGCGATACGCGAGTACGGCTGCATCGCCGGAATAAACATCACAGCAAGTCACAACCCCAAGGAATATAACGGATATAAAGTTTACTGGGCTGACGGAGCGCAATTGCCGCCGCATCATGCGGATGAAGTCGCAAGCAAAATGGAAAAACTCGATATGTTCACATCGATCCGCCGCATGGATTATGACAAGGCTGTAGCGCAAGGGCTTATAACCGTCATGGGAGCGGAAACAGATGAGCTTTTCCTGGAAAAAGTCATGGAGCAGGCAAACGATTTTGAAGCAGTGAAAAAAGTTGCAGATTCTTTCAAGCTGGTGTATACACCATTCCACGGAACAGGATATAAACTCGTGCCGGAGGCATTACGAAGGCTTGGTATCAAGCATATAATCTGCGAACCGGAGCAGATGAAGATCGACGGCACATTCCCGACAGTCGTATCACCGAATCCGGAAAACCCGGAAGGATTTGCGCTTGCAATAGAACTGGCAAAAGAAAACGGAGCAGATCTGATAATTGGAACTGACCCTGATGCCGACCGCGTAGGCATCATGGTTCGCGCCGATACGGGTGATTATATAACTTTATCCGGTAATCAAACAGGCGTTCTGCTTACAGACTATATAATTGGTGCAAAACGACGTGCAGGAACGATACCTGAGAAACCGACAATCTTAAAATCACTCGTAACAACAGAAATGGCACGCCTCATTGCAGAAAAAAACGATGTAGCCTGCTTCGACACATTCACAGGCTTTAAGTTCATGGCAGAAAAGAAAAACGCACTCGAAGCCGAAGGACTCGGAAACGTCATTTTCTCGTATGAGGAATCCTACGGTTACATGATAGGCGACTTCGTCCGCGACAAAGACGCTGTAACAGCATCGATGCTCCTTGCAGAGATGGCAGCATGGTATGCAGGGCAAGGCATGACACTGTATGATGCTATGCAAAAACTCTATGAGAAGTATGGTCAATACAGTGAAAAAACAATGAATCTCGTAATGCCCGGACTCGACGGCATCGTAAAAATGCGCAAGCTGATGGAAAACCTGCGCGAAAACCCGCCGACAGAACTAGCAGGCATTGAAGTCATCATGAGACGCGACTATGAAAACGGAATAGAACTCGATGTTCGAACAGGGAAGACAACAGAAATCGAACTCAAAGGCTCAAACGTCCTCCGCTACGGCACCGCCGATAACACAGCAATAATAGTCCGCCCGTCCGGCACAGAACCAAAAGTAAAAGTCTATATACTAGCAAGCGGCACTACCCGCGCTGAGTGTGATGAAAAGGTAGCGAAATACAGCAGATGGGCTGATAAATTAGCGGAATAATATGACAGGGGACGGTGTGATCCACTTACCGATCTACATGAGCATGTTGATTTAAATCATTTTGCAATAGATAATGAGAATATCAACTATTTTTAATGTGATATATATTTTTCTTAAAGAAATGATTGATAAACTGAAAGAAACGGAGGAAAAGGAGACAAAAAAAAATGACAACAGGGGTAATAAAAATAATTTTCTGGGTGGTTTCAGCATTAGTTCTTATAGGATTGGTGATATGGTTTCTGACCGGCACGGTCTTTGGGGCATGGAGCGGCAATTGGTTTTCCGGTATAAATATCGGCGGCTTTGAGAGCCTCACAGAACCGTTTTCAAGTCAAAGCGTCAAAACAGCAGACCCGTCAAACATTCATTCATTGAATATCAACTGGGTAGCAGGAGAGATCACTGTAATACCACATGACGGTGATGAAATCATTGTCACTGAATACGCACAGCGGCAACTTAGAGATGCCGAACGATTTCGTATCAGCACGGATGGCGGGACTCTTACTATAAGATTTCGTGAAAACAACAACAGGATAAGGAATATGCCGAGGAAAAACCTTGAAGTGCTTGTACCACGCGAGCTTAGTGATGATTTAAACAGACTTGTAATAAACACAACATCAGGAAAAGTAAATGTTGAAAACTTTGAAGCGTCATCATTAAACATCAGCGCAGTATCTGCAGCAGTTGGAGTAACAAACATTGTTTCTCAAAACATCGACATCAACACAACCTCGGGCGCAGTAACAGCGTCATCGGCAAGAGCAGGAAAACTGGAAATAAGCAGCGTATCAGGAGCGGCGAATGTATTTGATTCTAACGTAACAACACTCAACATCAGCACAACCTCCGGCAGGACGAACGTATCAGGCGAATTTGACAGAGTAGATGTCAGCACCGTATCAGGAAGCACAACAATAAGAAGTTCAACAACGCCAAGCAGAATGAGTGTGAGTTCCGTATCGGGCGCAACAGATGTCTACATACCAAACACAGGCGAAATAACCGTATCCCACTCTGCAGTATCAGGAAAATTCACAAGCGCAGTCCCCGTAATAATGCAAAGCAACGCCGCCTATAGTTTTTCATCAGTAAGCGGCAATACAAATATACATTTGATCGGATAAGGAACCGGGGGATAGTGACAAAACCCCCGTCCCCCTGTCATATTTATCGTTTGATGTGCGGGCGGCTTTTCTGCTTTATTCGTCCTTCGCCTTCCGGGTTTCCATCAGTTTCATCTTCAAAAGTATCCTCGACGCCGACCGCTTCGCCGGCTGCTCCGACAAATCCGCCTGCGGCGTCTGCTCCGATTGTATCAAGTGCGCCGGGGTTCATTACTACTCCTATACCCTGTCCTGTTACTGTATTAAAAATAGAAGACGGATCACTGCCGGATGAACCGCGTCTGCTTAGTTCTACATTCTTATTTTCAAGCTCTGCACCTAATTTCATAAGTGCTGAGCTTGTTATTATTACGTCTACACCTGTTTTTGCGACATTTTCCAGTACAGTATCACCACAGTTCAATTCTGTCTCAACTAAAACTTCACTTAGCTCACCCATTGCCTCCATAAGCTTATCTCTGGGGATTTCGCCGTTGGTTCGAACAGATATGACCGGGATCCCCGGAAATTTTGTACGTACTGTTGTTGTTAGCGTTCTTGATGGATTTGACATCTCGTGTTTTGCAAAGTCACGTCCTTTGTCACATTTGTTCCCCTCTACGATCATATCAAATCCGGTACCTATTACTGTCAGCAGACAACCGGCGGGGCATGTTATACAATACAGCTTTTTCACTTGTTTGCCTCCATTCTAAGTTCAATCCTGCTCTCCCGGTTCAGAACTGAGCTAAAGTTTACAACGATGCGCTCCACTTCCGGCGGGCGCAAAGTAAGGAATTCTTGCGAGAATATTTCCTTACCATCAACAAACACCTTTACTACAGCGTTTTCTCTTGTTTCCTTCACACGAAACAGAAGCGGAGTTTCACCGCGCAGCATATCGATGTCAAGATAATGGGGAACAGAATAAAGGAAATCCTTACTTGAGTTGATTTCAATCAAATGACGTTCTCTATCGAAAAATCTCGCTGCACTACGCCCGGCAATTTCACCGCTTTCGGAGATATAATCAACAAGACCGTTTATATGAACAGCGTTTCCGCAGCAAAAAACGCCGTCAATTAGTGTCATATAGTTTTGATCACATATCGGACCGTTAGTTATGCTTGAAATTGGTACTCCAAGAGACTCTGATAGACTGTTTTCAGGTATCAATCCAACAGAAAGTATCAAAGAATCACATTTTACCAGATTTTCCGTGCCTCTGATAAGGTTTAATTGCTTATCAACCCTGGAAATAACTACACCGTTAAGGCGTTGATTACCGGAAACGTAGGAAATCGTGTGCGAGCAATGTAAAGGTATACCAAAATCATTAAGACAATCGGCTACATTTTGTAATGCACCGTCCGGTGATTGTTTTGGCTCGTAAACCCCCAGAACCTTTGCACCTTCAAGGCTTAAGCGCCTTGCCATCACTAATCCCAAGTCACAGCTTCCGAGTATTATCGAGTGTTTTGCCGGCAGCTGACCCATTACATTTGTATAATACTGTGCGCTTCCTGCTGTCATGATACCGGCAGGACGTGATCCATGGATAAAAGCTTGCTTTGCGGAACGCTCTGTGCACCCTGTAGCAAAGACAATACTCTTTGTTTCTACAAATACGATCCCATGCCTATTACAGAGGGTCAGTTGAAAACCGTTGCTAATAGAGAGTATGCGAGTTACAAAAGTTTGAAGCATAACAATTGCATTAGTCTGCTCGAGAGTGGCAATATCTCTGAACGCATATTCGGGTCCCGCGAGCCTCTCATCGTATCTTAGCATCCCGAAACCGTCATGAACGGCTTGATTTAGTGTTCCACCCAGCCGGGTTTCCTTATCAACAAGTAAAACAGACGCTCCATCCACAGATGCGGCGATTGCAGCTGAAATCCCGGCGGGTCCGCCGCCGATCACAACAACACCAACCCTACTAGTTATCATCGTTAAAGGAGTCCTTTCGTTCTTGAGCTTTTGCTGCCTGGATCTCTTGAGCCTTTTTGGCCAGGAGAGCAGTTGTTTCAGCACTGCTTTTACTGTCGCGACTTGATATTCGTGAAGCAGAGGAGGCTTTCTTTTGCAAGTGAGCCTTTGTGCTGCCATAAAGTTTTTCACTGCCACTGCCGCTTTTTCTGACATTTTGTGGTGTTAACCGCTTATCTGAAGCGATCAGATTGATTATATAAGGCATGCAATGGCTTCCGTTACAACGTCCCATTCCGGCTCTGACCCGTCGTTTTACACCATCCACGGTGTAACATTTAACTTCACGCCGGAGTGCATTGAGGATCTCACCCTTGCTTATCTGCTCACACCTGCAAACAATAATACCATAATCAGGGTTAGTTTCTATCAATTCGGCATAAGCCGTCTCACTCATATTGCCAGGACGGGGAGGTGGGGAGCGTTTCGGATTAAAATCAGGATTTTCTGAAACAGAGTTTACGCCGTCAAAAAACTCAATGACCATTTGTGCAGCTTCAACACCGATTGCAGGAGCTGCAGTCAAGCCGGGTATTTGGATACCTGCCGCATGTACAATGTTAGCGATGTATTTTCCTTTGGTAACAACAAAATCATCCTCATAAGTTACAGCGTTTATTCCTGAGAAGTATGCGATTATTTGCTTTTCGTCCAAGTTCGGAACGATTTTTGACTGGGATGCAAAAATATCCTTTATATTCAACTGGGAAGTTGAGAAATCTTCCTTATTGATCGTTTCAAAGGTATCAGGTCCGACAAGAACACTGCCGGCTGTTGTTTTGACTACACTGCATCCTCTTGTGTGCTTTTTCTTTTCAGATGTTTTTCCTATCGGCGTTAAAGCAGTCTGTATAAGATCATTAGAGTATTTTTTATCGATAATTGCTGTTGTTCCTTTTCGCGGATGTATTGAGTAAAAACGGTCACCTGCCATTGCTGCGATGTTTTCACAAAAAGCTCCTGCAGCATTAACAACTATTTTTGGTTGTATCGTGCCGCGATTTGTTTTGACGCTTTTAATTACACCGTCCTCTGTTACAATTGACTCTACAAGTGTATCAAAATAAATGACTGCTCCGTTTTGAACAGCATTTTCTGCATATGCTACTGTCAAATCAAAAGGATTCACAACTCCGGCTGACGGGAAAAACAAAGCTGCGCCGATATCCTTGCTGATTGCCGGCTCGACCATGTGCAGTTCATCCCTTTTTACGACACGAACATCTTTGATACCATGCCACTTCCAGTATAGTGATGAAAAGAACAAAAACGGATCCCAAAACCGCTTTGTAAGGTATGCATATTGCCCCGACCGGACATATTCAACACCCAGATCGGCGCAAAGGTTCTCATACATCGCATTACCGAGTCGGCAGAGCCGATGTTTTTCGGTACCTTTTTTTATACCGGCTCCGGAATGTACCAAACCTGTATTGCGTCCGGATGTTTGTACTGCCACATCATGCTCTTTTTCAACGATCATTATACTAAGCTTATATCTTGACAGCTCTCTTGCTATTGCACACCCGATAACACCGCCGCCGATTATAAGAACATCCGGTTCCTCCCACTCAAGGGTGCTGTCCTCTAAACGCGGTTTGCGTAATGGAAAGCCCTTTTCACCCGTACACTGTATATTATTGACAAGCCCGAAATATGGATTTTTTTCCACTGCCATCAAACCGGCACGTACAATGTCACTCCATTTTGCCAGTTCCCCGGATATGATAAGGCAGCCGCCCTCCTCTTGGGCTGCTACCTGACCTTCAAACATTTTCCTGTACTTCTTATTTAGGTTTCTGATAAATGACATTAAATGCTATTTCCTTCATAACATCACATAGAGAAAAACTCTATATATAGACATTGACGTTCATCATACGCCAATCTTAGCATATATCATGTACTCTAGTCAATATTTAAGAACGATACGTCTTTTACCGGTAATTATGCTTGAACGATGCTCGGGTTATTAAAAATCTGTGAGCTGAAGATAAACAGAGCATCTGAACCGGGCTTGAATTCGACAAACTGATCAAGTATTTGAAGATTGATATAACGCAGGTCGATTATCGTGATTTTTGAATATGCTTCCATCATAAGCGGAGCCAGGCTGCTTCCAAAAGAATCTCTGAAGAGGTACAGCTCGCGCTCTGCCACTGCCGGGTTTTCCAGTATTATTACAGGCTGAGGACCGCGCAGAAAAATATCATATGGATCCACTCCGGTAAAACGATCGAGGTCATATAAAGGTCCTTCGTCAAACTCCAAAGTCCTGTCATTTAAGTATTTTACGCTTACTCCGGGTACATCAACATAAGTCATAACATCGGGTGCAACAGGTAACGCCAATTGACCTGCATATACACCGTTCCAATTCCCTACTGTAACCACAGGAAAGTTGCTAAGTGATGAGTTTGCACCCATTGCTGAAAGCAAGGTACTTGTAACGTTGGCTATTTTTGATTGGTCCCAGTGCAGATCTGTTTTATAGAACATACCCGAATCAAGAGCTTCCAAAACGCGTATGTATCTGTAATCCTTCAGAACATCAAGGAGGATAGGCTCAGCTGTGTCTAAAACAAACCCCGGATAATACCGGTCTGCAAAGACGCTTTTATCGGGAACGATAGAGTAATAAACATTCACATTTGACTCTGCTACCAAAGCGGCTGCTCTTTGAATTCTCTCTGATGTCTGTCTGAACGATGTCGTATTGACGCGTCTGAACTCTCCCAGTCCTACTGCATTACACCGGTATAACCCGGACTTATCTGTTTGCTGATAAACATCGAGGATTTGAAACGCATGGATCATCCTGAACGTATCGCGAAATACAAAACGGTCGGCTGCATAATCGTCAAATCCGCTCATAAAATCGCCTGTCATAACAGCATTCATGCTGAATTCCGGAAATTTAGCGGGAATACGCCGCTCGCTCACCAAAACAGCAGGTTCGGGGATAACAAAGTTCAACACCAGAAAAGTGCCGATAAAGACTATAAATATCGCGCATGCTATAATTTCTCTTAGAGTAGGTTTTTGCTTCTCCATACAGACCCTCCAAAGGTAGAATCGTTAAAACCTGAAGTAAATAAACGGATTAAATGACCCGTCTACCATTGCTGCCGTCGATGCTGCGAGGATCAGTAATAAAATGACGGGTTCCAGTATCATTGTCAGGGTTTTCCTGACTTCGATTTTTTCGGCAAGTCTTTTGCAAAGAGGTGTTACACCGATAACTGCGACTATGATCGGCAATGCATAGCTGCGGAGATAATAAAGTGCTTCCGGTGATGCGAGTGAACCGCCCGCTCCGAACATTTGCCCTATAGTAGTGAACGCTGCACTGAACCCTCCGACGGCATCAAAGAATGCCCAGCTTATAAATACGATCAGCATGACATATATATGGCGCAGAACTTTGGGGAACTTTTCCAGAGCTTTTCCTATGAAAAATTTCTCAATCAATAAAATAACGCCAAAATAACCGCCCCATAGTATGAAGTTCCAGTCAGCCCCGTGCCAGAAGCCGGTCAGCATCCATACAACCATGATATTGAACACATGTCTCAGCAGTTTTACGCGATTTCCGCCCAGCGGGATATAGACATAATCTCTAAACCAGCCGGATAAGGTCATATGCCATCTGCGCCAGAAATTTGTTATGCTGTCTGCTATATAGGGATAGTTGAAGTTTTCCGGAAACTTAAAGCCGAAGACATGACCGAGACCTATAGCCATATCACTATAACCGGAGAAGTCAAAATAGATCTGCATCGTATACGCGATAAGATACAACCAGACAAATAAAGCACTCTGGTCACCGCCGGCTTTATAAATCTCAACAAGCTCACCGAAAGCATTTGCCAAGAGCATTTTTTTGCCCAAACCGAAGATGAATCGCCGCGATCCCATCGCAAATCTTGACCAGCTGTGCTCACGCCTGGTAAACGCTTTTGCAACATCGATATATCTTACGATCGGACCTGCTATCAGCTGCGGGAAAGACGCAACATAGGTAGAAAAATCCAGCACATTTCGCTGGATCTCGATTTGTCCCTTGTAGAGATCGATCGTGTAGCTCAATAGCTGGAATGTATAAAAACTTATTCCGATCGGCATCAGCATGTTGATGAGCGGGATGTTTGCGTTTGTAAAGTTGTTTACGTTCGATATGAAGAAATTTGCATACTTAAAGTAGATCAAACCGGACAAGCTTACAGCCAGAGAAATCAACATAAAGACTTTTGATGCTTTTTGTCCGCGATATTTTTCAATGAGTAAGCTGAATCCCCATGCGACTATACATTGTGCGATCATCAAGAAAACATATCTCGGTTCACCCCATGCATAGAAAACCAAGCTCGCCAACAGCAGCGTTATATTACGCAGTCGCGGCGAGCCTTTCGGCATAGGGGTCAAAAAATACAGGATCAAAGTGATCGGCAGGAAATAATACAGAAATGACGGACTGGAGAAGACCACAGCATCACCTCTTTTTACTCGATAAGAATCATCATTCCGGTTTATATCATTAATTTGACAGAACTTGGAAGTTATTTGGATGTTACAAAGAATCGTGAGTTATCCTAATGTGATCGGCTCTCCGCCGCCGACAGGTGCATCAAGGCTGCCGTCGTGCTCAAAGAAAGTAACAACAGTTCCTATCGTTCCGGCTTCATTTCTGAAGGCTTCAACAGCAGCATCGACAACGTCTGCATTAGCTGCAGCCAGCAGGACATACGCGCCTGATTCAACAACAATGACCTTATCAGGCCAGACACAAATCCATTTTTGTGCATCATAGCCGCCATTTCCGGAAATCAAGTTCTTTACTTGCGTTGCTGCGCTTGCATCATTTGCCTGAATGATCGCGATCTGGTGTGCAAATGTTCCGATCGCTGCCAGACTGGAAGCTGCTGATGTGACCAGACGGTCAAAATCTGCACTTGTCAGACCGATATCGTTATGTGCCATCTCCGACACTACTTCAGTCGGTGGAAGTGTCATTGGCATTTCAAGGCCCTTTTGCTTAAGGTCTTCATCGAGTTTACTTAAAATATCGATGGCAGAACCTGAAAGATTGCTGCCTCCCGTACTGCCGGTTCCGGGACCGGAGGGATCAGCCGGTGCAGATGGATCGGTGGTCGCTTGCCCCGCACATGCGCTTATGGATATAAACATTATAACTGCTATAAATATGCAAAAAACTTTCTTAGTCAAAATTTCAACCCCTTTAATCTCAAGTTAACAGATAAAAAATTCTGTAATTACAACACAATTATACCTGTCATCTCTGCTATATGTCAAGCAAAGAAGCAGGGGGACGGTTCATTTGCTTCACTTTAGTACTCGTCGGGCATGCCTGATATCTCTGCCATGCTAAAAACCGGACCGTCAATGCAGATGTATTGATGCCCGATGTTGCATTTGGCACATTTTCCGACACCGCATGTCATTCTCATTTCAAGCGTTGTGTATATACGGTCAAGCGGCATCCCCATCTCTGTCAATGCTCCCTGTACCGCTTTGATCATAATTGGCGGACCGCACAGGAGTGCAAATCGATTTTGCATGTCCATCGGAAAATCCTTAATAAGATTGTGAGGAAATCCTACAAGATCATTCCAGCCCGGTTCATCTTTATCGATCGTCTGCCTGATAATTACACCACCGGTTTCACGCCAGGTGTCATAGTCATATGTAAAACAATGATCTGCAGAACTGCGTGCAGCAAGCAGCATATCGACTTTTCCGTATTTTTCTCTGTTGCTGCCGTTAAGTACAAATTGTATGAACGGGCGTAACGGTGCCAAACCGATCCCTCCGGCAACGATGAGTAAATCATTTCCTTCCATCAACTCAAGAGGAAAAGTATTCCCGAAAGGACCGCGGATCCAGACGATAGAACCTTCGTCCAAAGCATGGATCCTGTTCGTGACCTTCCCGGTGCGTTTGATCGTTATATCAAAACTGCCGTCTTCAAAAGGCATCGAAGCAAAACCAAACGGGCATTCACCGAATCCCGGAATAGAAAACTCAATAAACTGACCGGGCAGAAAGCTAAAAGACTCATCGGTCAGTAACTTTATTCTAAAAGTTTTGACATCCAGATCAGGAGATGTCGTTTCTTGTATGATTTTTTCGATTTCAGCCTTCATCGGCAGATATGGATTGATACTCCGGCTCATTGATCGGACCATGCCTTTCTGTGAAAATACTACTATTTACCGGTGCTGTTGCTTAGCAAAGAAATATTACTGCTCTGATCCCTGCTCCTGCAGTATCAGCTTCACGATATCCCTTATGTTGATCCCTACAGGACACCCTCGAACACACCTTCCACATCCTGTGCAAGCGACACATCCGTCAAAATTAAGCGGGACATACTTGTACTTGTGCAGCACTCGCTGTCTGTAGCGCTCAAAACGGTGTTCACGCGGATTATGCCCCGAAGCATGCAGCGTAAACTTTGGATACATACAACTGTCCCAGCATTTATAACGTTCTGCTTTGCCTTTTTTTGAAACATCCTTAAAGTCAAAGCAGTAACATGTAGGACATATATACGTGCAAATACCGCAACCTTTACAGGCTTCGGTGACCTTAGCCCAATCTATGATGTCAAAGTAGTCAGCATCTTCTTTTTCTGTGAGAATGTAATTCACACTGTGTCGTGTCACATCAAGAAAAATGTCAGCACTTTTTCCTGTGTGAATATCATTCACTCTGTATTCTTCTAAAGCCTGTCTTCCCTTATCGGATATATACTCAACAGAATAACTATCGCCGTGATCTTTGAGCATGATATCGCAAAAATCTGAAAAACCTTTATCAATACTCATTTCATTGCAGAAGCATTCCGGTTTTTCGTTTACACATCCGACTCCAATGAGCAGATTTGCATCAAATCTTCTTTGGAAAAAGGGATCTGCATATTTTCCGGTCGTGTATACAACACTCATGACCCGCAGTGCTTCCATATCGCACGGCTTTGCTCCAAAGATCACATAGCCGGGGATTTCTGTGTTGTCTTTTGTGTCTTCGTTTTCGAAAGTGAACATCAACTCTGTTTGCGGGAAATAATAAGCTTTTATAGAGTTATATGCTATACGGTCATCCAT
>Ga0123356_10002188_pt1 | contig 21027 bp, 15 predicted proteins | sample TergutEmb28metaG_2_FD_92546 | JGI IMG/M metagenome (GOLD analysis project Ga0123356, IMG submission 92546) | Embiratermes neotenicus P3 segment gut microbial communities from Petit-Saut dam, French Guiana - Emb289 P3 | ecosystem: Host-associated > Arthropoda: Insects > Digestive system > Gut ... | reverse complement strand
CAAACCGTTTTGTATGTGCTTATTGTTGCATATACATATAAGGTTTGTGGGTTAAAAAAGGGTGTGTTTGTCAAAATAGCCTTAAAAATCTGTATGTGCTCAAAAGTTAGCAGATTTTAGGGTGTAAAGTTTATTCTCAGGCACTCCCTAAATTTGATATGTAAAAATGTTGTTTGAAATTTTAAAAATAATGAGAATATCCAAGTAACTGTAGGTTATTCTTGGAATTTTATGATGTTTTTGTAGTCTTGAGATATTGAATAAGCGGGGTCGTCATATGCGATGTCTAGTTTATAGCCATGTGTGTTTAAGGTTGACTGGGTTAAATCCCAAATTTTGCCTGCAGTTTCGTCAGCTTTAAATATGCCCCAAACGGCGTCTTCACGCCAGCGTAGACCTCCGCCAAAGTTTTTAGGTAAAATCAATATTGTGTCAGCCATAATGGAGCCGTGTGCGATTTTGGGGTTTTGTACTACATTGTGCCAGAAGCGTTTTAGAGCATTGAAATGTTCTTCTTTAAGGGTGCCATAGGGGTTTGATGAGACTGCCTCATAATAGTTAAACAGTAAAAGATATTTTGCGCCGCACTGGTAGGATATTTTTAGTTGTTCATAGATTTCTTTTCCACTATCAAGGTAGGGTGGTGTGCTGTATCGCCAAGTGACTATGACGCCCCAATCTTTTCTCTGGGTAGTTGCTGCACCACGGCAAAGTGAGATTTGTTGGTTAAGAGAGTTGTTCCAGCCGAGTTGTGTGAGAACTACGTCGTATCCTGCTTTGTAATTATACCAGTAGAGTGCATAGTCGGAGCTAAAAACGGTGGAGGTTGCATTTTTTAGAAAGTTGAATTCTTTCTGGGTTCGGTCTATGAAGTGTTGGACGACTTCATCGTTGTTTTTGAATGGTCGTGCGGCTAATAGTTGTTTATAGGTGGTTGATGCTTTTTTGTTGGGTTGTTGGGTTGTTGTTGTGCCATTGGGATAATAAGTTGTGTATGTTCCTTCGTTTTTGTTTATGGGTTCGTAGAGGTTTATGTTGCCGTCAAGTTCGTAATGTATTATTATTCCGTTTGTTTTTTCTACGACAATGTCGCCGTAGCGTGTTTTTCTTATGGTGTCTCCTGTGTTTGGGTCTGTGAATAATGAGTAATCATCAAGTAGTTTGCCGCTTAACTCGTCGCGGTAGTAGACGCCGATCATGCGGTCGCCCCAGCGTTGTTTTGCATTGTCAAGCCAAATGGAAAGAGAGTCTTCGACATAATTTCCAAAGTAGGGCATGAAATATAGGTTGGCGGCAATTGCGTAATCACCTATTTCGTTCATAGAGTTGGGGTCTCTTTGTATGCTACCTGATTGTAAAATGAACAGGTTAGTGTAAGATTTAACTTTGTCAATGAGTTGTTTAGCTTCTGATACTGAGTTGCCGCCGTAAGATACGCCGACAAATACTGAAGGGTCGGTAGTTTGTTGTGAATTTGGTGATGTAAATAGTATAGTTGAGGATACAATTATTACAATTAGAAGTGCTGCTGTAATAAAGAGGATTTTTTTGTTTTTTAATCTATTATACATGGTTATTTGTAATAATGAGGGGTAAAGTTAAAGTTTTTTATTGTAGATATTTTCTGGGAAGAAATAGTGTTGTGGTGGATAATTGTATAATCTTGTTTGTGTGCGTTTAAAAATAAAAATTTATGTGTGATGGTTGATGGTGTAATATGCAGTAATATACAGTATTCCATTAAATTTAAATACTTATTAGACATACATCTTATGTGGGAGATATCAATTATGTTAAACAGAAAAATTAATTTTCTTCTAATAGTTATGCTTATAGTTGCAATTATTGTTCCATCACAAATAGGTTTTGTTCACTCAGCTACAGGAGCCATTAGGGTGAACAGTACTACTACAAGTGTTTCTAATCAACAGGTAATTGCAGGCGATAATGTAAATCTGTATTTTGGAGATTCAAGCATCAAATGGGCGGGTCACAATTTTTATCTTTTATTAAGTCGTGATCTTGCAACAACATTTTCAACAGGTGACCACGTTTATTCGCCTATGTTCTCAGTAGCAGCACTTCAAGATTCATCAGTAAAATATTATTCAAATAATGAAGGTGCATGGGTTATTGGGAACAATTGGGTAAACGGTACCTTTGCCAGTAACATGGCTACCGGAAGATATTCTGTTAAAGCTTTTGATTTTAGCTCAGCAGGTACAGAAACCGACACAAACACAGTTGCAGTAACTGACACGTTTATAACTGTAAATACACCTCCACCGGGGCAATTTACTTTCCAAATTACGCCAAATGAAGGTCCAGGGGGAGTTCCTGTTCAATTCAGCGGTTCAGGGTATCCACCAAACACAGCAATTGATATAGCATATTATGATCAGGCATATTTAGAATATAGAGCTTGGAAAAGAGAAACAACAAATGCATCGGGGAGTTTTTCATTTACTGCAGCAATACCTGACTTAGGAAAAAGTAATCAGCAGGGAGATACTCCTGAAACGTTTAATCGGGTTCAATTTAAAACACAACATCAAGGTTTAACGTACAACTTTGCAACCTATGATCAGTATGCACGTGGAATTAAAAGTATAGGTGATCACAGTGCCTATGGTCTTTACGGAAATGGCAGTAATCTGGTTTCAACATTTAAAGCCAAAGCGGGTGATACCTTTACAATTACAGGTAAATGGTTCCATCAAGGGGTTGTCTATGTTTTGCTTGACAGTGTAACAGTCATGGGAACAGTAACCCGTAATCAATGGAGCAACGATGCAATACAAATAGGCAGTGGAATAACTAATAGTTTAGGTCATTTTGAGGCAACAGTAACCATTCCTAAAGCAACCAGTGGAGGCGAGCATTACATATCTATTGAAGATGCACAGAGCTCACTAATACTAAAAATATTGATAACCGATGGAACATTTGAGATTTCACCTTCCTCAGGCTCAGGGGGAGCAAACATACAATTTACCGGATCAGGTTACCCACCATTAAGGGATGTAGACATAACTTATCGAGATGGACTTTACGGTTCATGGAACTATTGGACAACGGTAGAAGCAGATGCCACTGGAAATATCAATGTTGATGCAAAAATTCCTGACCTGAAAAAAAATGGGTACGCAGGCGACTATGACCCTATTTCGTCTCAGATAATGTTTAGAACAGAAAGTAACGATAAAATTTATGCATACGCAACATACACTCAATATGCACGTGGATTAAAACAAGTAGGAAGCCAAACAGCAACAGGCCTATACGGCGGATCAACAAACTTTGCCAATTACGGCATGAAAGTTAAACCCGGCGACACCCTAACAATTTCAGGCCACTATTTCCATCCGGGAGTCATTTATGTTCGATGGGACGGACAAGCAGTAGTAAACACTGTAACACCCGATCAATGGACTACCGCAGAAAAAATTGGAAACACAATTACCAACGCCCAAGGCTCATTTGACATAACAATCCAAATCCCTCAAGCAAATAACGGACTACACTGGGTATCCATAGAAGACTCACAAACCAACTTTATAATCCGACTCCTCGTAGAAACACCCACAACACCCACCCCATCCCCATCCCCATCCCCATCAACAGATACAGGATCACCTTCAACACCAAAACCATCCCCATCCCCATCAACACCACCATCGACAGATAAACCGACACCTGCAATAAATCTTCAATGCAAAAGCGTTCCTATCGATGCAGGATACAGAGTAGAAATCAGCGGCACATGTTCAAATAATAACGCAGGAATTGCTAACAAGGCAATCCAACTATACAACAGCAAAGATGGCGGCAAAACTTGGGAACCCCTATCACTAGTAACCACAAACAACGAAGGCAAATTCAACGCAGTATGGGTATCACTAACATCAGGAACCTTTTTAATTAAAGCCGAATGCACCGCAACCACTGAATACAATTCAGCAACAGCAACAGTAAACGTAGTCATAGAACCCATTTTAGGAAACAACCACAATGGAGTAAACGTGTTCACATTAACATCTAACTCTACTATTTCACAACTCGTCTTTAACTCAAAAAACAGCGAATTAAGCTTCACAGCCTCTGGAACCTCAGGCTCAACAGGATACGTCAGCGTAAACATACCAAAAACACTCATCAACGACCTCACAAATCTTAAAGTCTACCTTGACGGAAAAGAATTAGCCTACAGCAACAACTCACAAGAACCAGACACATGGATTATCACCATCACATACACCCACAGCACCCACACAATCACCTTAAACTTCAACAACACTCAAAACCAAAACCTCCAACCAACACAAATAATCATCATCGCAGCCATCATTATCATAGGCATTACAATAGCCACAGTTGCAATCACTAGAACCCAAAAGAAAAAACCACAAAAACAAAACTAACACACACCCCAACAACATCACCACTTTTTATTTCCACCTATCTACCACAACATGCCAATGTTTTGCAGAACTACAGCAAATAAAATGTTGCTACAACAGTAGGTTAACTGCAAAACTTTGTACACCTAACGAGCGGTGAACAGGAGAATAACAATAACTTGAACAAACGAATTATAATTTGTAGCTTGTTGGGAAGGGAAAAGTTTTTCCGTGTTCAGGTAGTTAAAGGTTGGAAGGGAGTTAAAGTAGCGTGAGTCTTGGTGAGGAGCAGCCTAAAAGTAGGTCAGTATTAACACAGTTAGCGATTGTTTACTTTAAGAAGAAAGGGTATAAAGTTAATTGTGAAAATGCCACTTTAGAGGGGTATAGTGGTATGCCACGTCATTTTGATTTAATAGTGCAGAAAAATCACAGTGAACAGGGTGTTTGGATACGAGACTGGAACCGCACTATAGGAGTAAACATTATAATAAACCTAGACACCACCTCTGAAGATGTAGGTCTAGCTACCCCCATTATGGTTGGTGAAAAATTCAGTGACCACGCAAAATCCTACGCCAACCGCCGAAAAATCGAACTCTTAACAAAACAAAAAATAGAAACCCTAAGATAAAAAACAAACAAACAACGTCACTGGAGAAATAAGCTGATGGCGGGTTTGAGTAAAAAGTTTGTGTTAACATTAATTTTTATGTTTGCTTTGTTGAATTGAACCATGTGTAGCACCCATAACTATACCTGATAATCCAAGTGATGCTCCGGAAATTACAGTAGAAATAACCAAATCTGTTTGGATTCCACAAACATACTATATCAACCCCTACACAGGAGAAAAAATAATAACCCACCACGGAGGACACTCAGGATCTTGTATAGCTATAGTTATAGCGGTTAAAAATCGTCCTTTTACAACTTATACTGGTAAAAACAACACCCTCACCAACCTATACTACTGCGTTTCAACTGGAAACCAGACTTCTCCAGAGGGCACTATTGGTATTCCACGGTTTGCAGTATATCAAACGGATTCTGAATACACAGAACTAATAATCACCTATGCTCACGAGGATGATAAGTTTGGATCTGCAAATTATCATATGTACATAAATCCTATATGGGGGACTGCAATAGTGGATTTTCGTGTTCAGGCAGTAGAGGGCTATTTTATTCCTACATCGCAAGTGGGTCGTTATTATATGGATTTTGAGGGGGTGGGTGGTGTGTATGCTGAGTTTTCAATTACAATACCTAATTATCCCGAGGAGCCTAGTATTTCAGCAATAACAACCACTACCCCCTCGCCATCACCAACCGACCCTGTCTCGCAACCAAATTCTCTGCGAACCTACTTAACCCTCATACTTGCTGCTGCTTGCATCATCATAATCCCCACAGCAGTCGTTAAATATCTAGATAAACATCAAAAACTATATTGACCTCTAAGAATTTTTCAAAATCAGCACCCATTCACAAATAACATGGTAAATTACTAAGACAAAAATAGTTCTTAAATCGCACATATATTTTTTAAAAATACCTCAGAACAGGTTTTTATGTTTTGAGGTATTGGTCTGTTAAACCGTTTTGCTCCAAAAAACCTAACCAATCTACAACACCTCCACCACATATGCAATCCTGCGTTCCTAAAATAATAGAAAGAACCTCCTCAACGGACTGCTCAACCGATTTACCTGTAACATCTATCTCACAAATTTTACCTGACTGCATCTGCAAAGCTTCAACAAGACAAACATCCAAAATTTCAGCAGACAAATTCTCAAACAATTTAGCCTCAGAAAAACCCTCCCTCTGCATAAACTCTTTAAGTTCAACAGGATTACGCCGCAACACAAAAACAAAAGAAGAAAAACCATCAGACACCACAGACGCAGCAAAATGACCATCCACCACCACAGCAACAGAATTTGGCAATTGATCAATAAAAACTGCAAGAGCCGCCCGCATTTTCGCCTCATCCACAATAATAGAATTACGTTGAACATCCATCCCAAGTACCAAACCATTCTGCACGGCATAATCAGTTAAATTAACATAAACCGCACCCAAACACTCCGCAAGCCGCCTAGATAAGGTAGATTTACCCACACAAGGTGTACCCGTAACAACAATAACCTGACGTTTCATAAACTAACACAACACATAAGCAATAATTAACAATTACTTTTTTCAAGTTTGACAAGTATGCTGTAGTTATTGGGTTATAGAGAGGCACTATCTCGTGTATTGTTATTTTAGGATAAGTTGTTTAAAATGTGTGACTGGAATAATGTTGTTAATTGTTAAATTTGTCTGTGCTGTTTTCAGTGGGAGATGTGTGTGATAGGGGGTTTGTGGTGGTGGTAGATGTTGTTGTTGAAGTGTGTAAATGTGGATAAGTTTTTTTGTTATTTTGTGTTTGGTAGGTCGAGTTTGAGTTGTTGTTTTTCTATGTTTTCTCCGCAGTATTTTGTGTGTAGGGGTTTTTCGATTTTGCCTGTTGTGTTGTGGGGTACTTTGTTGTCGCGTTTTATGTCGTGGTCGATTAATAGGTGGGCAATTGGTTGGCGTGTTTGTCAAAGGTTCGTCAGGTTAATTTTTTGGGGTAACAAGTGTCAGGGGCGGTTTCTACTATTGTTAGTTTTTTTCAGGCTATTTTTCGGTTTTTTTCAAGGCCCAGGTTGATTTCGGTTAAACAGATAGTGTTTCGGATAATTTTGTGTTTTTAGCTAATATTTCGGTAATAGGCGTGGTTATTTGTTTCCTTTTTTTGCTTTTAGAATGAGGATTATAGCTAAAATTGCGCCTGCAGCAGCGACAGCTGCTAAGGATAGGTATTGTACTGCATTATCTGTGGCGATGACGCCGGCTCCTGTGTTAAGTTGTCCTATGAGGTAAGGGAATAAAAGTACAGAGGACATGAAGGCTACCATGATGGCGCCATAGTTTGCGCCTACATTTTTAAGGCCAAAGTAGTCGGCGGTGACAAGAGGGTAAATGCCGGATGATCCTCCGTAACAGAAGGCTATAAGGGCTATTACAAGTACAAATAGTGTACCGTTTATTACGCAAAGGGAAGCTGTTCCAATGGTGGTTATCAAAAGGATGGTAAGTATAGCGCCTCGGCGTCCAATTTTGTCACCTAATAGGGGTACGGCAAGACGTCCTATGGCGTTGGCAATGCCTGCTATCATTACTAGGGTTACGCCAAAAGATATGTCTAACCCATGTATGGGTGCTAGTAATCGCAAAGAGGGGTTTATGACAAAGAAGGCAGCTGTTAGAAACATCATGGAAAAGAAGATTAGGTAGAAATCAACTTTTTTGATGATTTGCCCGGTGGTGTATTGGGTTTGGGTGCCAAAATTAGCTGCGCCCGGAATGTTTTCAGGAAATTTTATAAAAGTAAACAGTGCTGCGGTGACAACTAGGAAAGCAACAGATAAAACTTGCAAAGTAAGAATCAACCCGATGCCAGTAGAATTTATCATCTGCTCAATTAGGGGTGCAAATACAACAGAGGAGAAACCAAAGGTACAAACACTAAGCCCTGTGGCTAAACCACGCTTTTTTGGAAACCATTTCTGAGCGCTGGAAATAATTGTGTTATAAGCTAGACCAACACCAAACCCGCCAATGATACCATAAGTAAACCAAATACTCCAAAACGGAGCAGCAGAAGAGAGCAGAGACGTAGAAAACATGCCAATAGCCACCATCAAACCCCCTGCCAGAACAATGTGGGAGGCTTTCAATTTAGCCTGCAATTTCCCACCCATTAGAATACCTAAAACAAAACAACATAACATAAGATTAACAGTAAATTTAACATCAGAAGCACTCCAACCAAAAGTATTTTGAACAGGCTGCACAAACACACTCCAAACATAAATTATACCAAGAAACAACTGCAAAACAGCGCCCGCAGCCAACACTTTTACTCCAGGATTATTTTTAAAATCTAACACTTTACACAACAATCTCCAACAGCAACATACCCTTATTACAACAATTTAAAACAGACAAACCCCAACTTAAAACCCTAAAAACCACCATCAGCAACACCATCCTCACCATCATCATTATTAATTGTGATACTACCACTACTTTAGTGCCATGCAACCTCATCACTACAGCAGCTACATAATACTCGCAGAGCATATCAACATACCCAACCACTACTACTGCACGAACACTTCATCAACCTTACTTAAATACTAATCTAACATTATCCAAAAAAACCATAAAACACACCCACCCACCCACCCAACTATAACAAAAAGTTTAACACCCCAACATGTAAAAGTTTTCAAGTCCACACGTGAAAAACAAATAACAAACTCTTGAACATACTTACACTTTAACAGTTTATCTTCCAGCAACAGTAGTAGCAGTATTGTTATTGTCACTAATGTGCATTTTTAATAACGCCTTTAGTATACTACACGCTGCTTTTTTATCTAAAGGTTCATTTTCGTTACCACATTTTGGCGAGTATATACAGGAAGGACACCCCTCTTTACATTCACAAGTCTCCACAAGCTCCAAAGTTTTTTCCCATAGCAACCTAATTTTTGAGTACAAAGTCTCAGATATGCCAATTCCACCTTCAAACCCATCATAGATAAAAATTGTTGCTTCACCTGTGTTTAGATGCAACGATGTTGATAACCCGCCGATGTCCCAACGATCACACATTGCAAAAATTGGAGACAACGCTATCATACCATGCTCAACTGCATGAAGACCACCATCAAAATCAAGACCCTGACCCTCTATGTCTTCTTTAACTTTAGCCGGAACCATAAACCATAAACCAACAGTTGAAAAAGATAACGGCGGTAAATTGAGCGGGGTTTTTTTGATAAGGGCATCAGGGGTTTTTGTTAGGTATGTGTGGTATATTTCAGTAATGGATAATTCGCCTAATCCGATTTTTGTACCTACAGCATTTTCTTCATATATTTTGTTGATTGCTACGTCAACACTTTTTAGTGCCTCTGTGTAGTAGTGGACGTTTTCTTGTTTTACTTTAGCTGTTAAATGATCAAGATCTAAACTTTCGCAAATGTAGGTTTCACCTTGATGCAGTAAGACTGCACCGACATGGGCTTCTTCATAGGCTTTATTTAGTGTCAAAGTTTCAAGCAAATTCCCGTTGCAGAAAACTGTAACGGTTTTTGTGGTAATGTTTTCAAGACTTACAATTTTAGTGGTTCTTGCTGTTCCTGAGTAAACCCACCCCCGAGGAGTATTGCTGACTATTTTTTCTCGCTCTAAGGCTTGAATACTTTCTACAAGTCGTTCAGGGAAAAATTGTTTATCATCCTCAGTTACGGGTAGTTCGCTGGCTGCGCACATTATGTGACCTAAAGATATGTATCGGTTGTGTAGATCTATGATTGCTTGTTCGTGGGGTCTTCCAAAAAAGTCAAGGGGATGTTTCATAAAATATTGATCAAGGGGGTTTTGAAAGGCAACCAAAGTTACAAGGGAATCTGAGTTACTTCGTCCAGCTCTTCCTGCTTGTTGCCATGTTGAAACTATTGTTCCAGGGTAACCTGAGATTATAACTGAGTCAAGTGAACCTATGTCAATACCTAATTCTAATGCGTTAGTTGAGATTACGCCGATTAGTTTTTTATTTTTTAGTTTGTTTTCTATGTCGCGACGTTCTTGAGGTAGGTAGCCTGCGCGATAGGCTGTAACTATGTTAGTTGGTTTAGATTTTGTGACAAGTTGTTCTTTGGTCCATCGGGTAATTAGTTCGGCCATTTGTCTTGAGGTTGTAAAACAAAGAGTTTGGAGGTTTTGTAACACGTTAAGTGTCATGAGGTCTTTGGTTTCTTGATGTGTGGATCTTCGCAGGGTATTGGTTGAGTCTGTGAAGGGGGGGTTCCAAAAGATAAATGATTTTTTTCCACGGGGTGATCCATCTTTTGATACTATGGTAAAATTTTTTCCAGTGAGTTTTTTAGCGTGCTCTTCAGGGTTGGCAATTGTTGCCGAAGAAAGAATTATCTGGGGATTTGCGTGGTAATAGTTGCAGATTCTTAGTAAGCGTCTAATTACCATAGCTACGTTTGAGCCAAATACGCCTCGGTAGACGTGAGCTTCATCTATAACAATAAATCTAAGAGTCGAAAGAAAATTACGCCATAGATTATGATGAGGCAGATATTGATGTAACCCATAAGGGTTAGTTAAAACGATTCGCGAATTTTCTCGTATACTTGCTCGTTGATATTGGGGTGTATCTCCATCGTAAATGTTTGCATTAACTTTTATCTGGCATTCTTTTTCTAGGTCTTTTAGAACTTTAAGTTGATCATTTGACAAGGCTTTTGTCGGGTAGAGGTATAGTGCAGTTGCTTTGTCACAGTTTGTTAAGGTTTCTAAGACTGGAATGTTAAAGGCTAAGGTTTTTCCTGAAGCTGTTGGAGTGTTTATAACTATATTTTTTCCGCGTCTAGCTTCATTTATTGCTTGGGCTTGGTGGGAGTAAAGGTTGATTTTTCGGTTTAGTAAGACGTTTTGCAGGTTTTCAGGTAGGGGTTTTTCGAGTTCGCCAAAGCTGGCGTTGTGGGCAGGTAACTCTTCTATGTGGGCAATTTGTTTTTTGTACGAACGGGATTGTTTAATGTTTTTAAGGAATTCATTTATCAAATTGCCATTCCTCATAGAGTTTGGAAAATAGTGTTGCAAGGGTTAGTAAATCTTGTCTGTTGTGTTCAACTATTGGTATGAGGGGGCCAACATTTTTTGTTCGTAGATAGGTGTCATAGAAATGTGGGACTAAAGCGCCCGGTATGTTTATGTCTCGTTTTATTCCAAGGTATTTCTCTACTGTTTCTAGTCTGCAATTTGCAAGTTTTGGTTTTAAGGCGCGTCTTGTGAAATGTAGAACATCAAAATTTGGGTTATCTATAGATGCATTTATGCCGTAGTAGGCTAGTCTTTGTTTAATGTATGGAACATCAAAACTTTTGCCATTATAGGTGATAAGGGCTAATTGTGGGTTTATTTGAGAGAGCAACGCCCATAAAGCGCTTGGTTCATCGGGGATGTCTTGTAGAAGAAATTGTTTTGTTGATAAACTATTGTTTTTTGTTGGTTTGGCTATGCCAAGTAAAATTATCGGTCTCTCAGATAGCCCCAAAGTTTCAATGTCTATAATAGCAAAGTCTTGGTTTTGACAAAATCCTGCTAAATAGTGCAATAATGGATGGGATTTTGGAAGGCGTTGCCAGAGCCATGTTTGAAGTAAGTCAACTTTTTTTGTGTTAACCAATTTCAAATAGGTTTGGGCTTGTTTTGTCCATCGAGGATGACGTGTTAAATCTTCTACGGTTGGGTAGCCTTCATTTTTTAATATTTGCTCAGTTACCAAGCCTATGCCTGGAAGCACTTTAAGATCAGACAACAGGATTTGTCGGCTTTTTTCACACGTTGTATTTCTAAAAGTGGAAAAACAGGTTGTTGATATTTCATAACAGTTCCCTTGCTTGTTTGAAATTACTTTACCCTCCGGTAAGGCTTCCTCAAAAGTTTTACCCTGATACTGTTTAAGTAGCTGTTTCTCAAACTTTAACGCTTCATCATACTCAGAACTCCACATCCAACTTTCAAATACAGGCAATTTTTGAGGTTCAGAATCTTTTTCAGACACTACAGTGTATTCTTTTGATTGCTCAATTCTTTCTCGCAGACCTTCAGCAACCCTAAACAAAACAGAATTTTCTTTATCACCACTTTCATCACCTGGAATTTTCACAGGATCACTGCAAAGCAAACATGACCTGTCCGTAATGAAAGACGGCAACAAAAAAGAACCACATAACAGACAGAACCTACTTTGATCGTATTCAGTTTTTGAATAATGCTTTTTGCATTTTCTACAAACATAAACAATTGACACTATCAGTCAACTACAAATTAACCTAATTATTATAAAAACTCTTGCATACCTTTAAGCCCACAACAAGTTTACAGACAACACCATATGTTTATTTGTCCATTTTTTTAACACATATAAAAAACAAATGCAAACAACACAAAAACACTCCAACAAACATGAAACAAACCCACCAACAAAACACCACAAACAAAAACAAAAAAGACAAGCGCCAACACTTTCAAATCATTTATAACCCACAACACACCATAACATAACGTGACACCACAATGCCGTCAAATACATCCGACATAAAAGAAAAAGAACTCACATCCATTTCAGATTGCGAATTAGGAGTAGAGCAAAATAATGGACGGTTAATGAGATATACTCTTCATTTCACAACTGAGAGAGTTATTGCTATTCATACTCATACTAGAACACCAACTATGCATCTTATTGAAAGGCTTTTATTGTCTGGAGTAAAAAAACATGGAACACCTGAAAACCTGTCTCTTGATGAATTGATAAAATATAAACAATCGCAAGATGGTGACTACAGTTTTATCACCCCAAATGACGAGGTATTAAAAATTACTTTAAATGATCAAGGTATATTTATTGAAAAAGAATTTAGAAAATTGCCGTTTTATGTATACATAAAACAAAAAGACACTTTGATCATAGCTTTAAAACAAATATTCAAAAACCGTTTCACTGTGATTGAGAAAAAGTAAAGTGTGGAAGCTTAGCGTTTCCTTCTTTTTGTTTTTCTTGTTCTTCTTTGTGTGTTTCTTGTTTTTGTTGTTTGTTCAAAGTTGAACATGTCTGATATTTCGTGTATTTCTGCTATGCCAAAATTCCATACAGCGGTTTGTCTTCCTTGGGTACGTTTCCGATTAGACCTACGTGGACCACCCCAATTAACACCCCCAGGCAACCCCAAACAACAACAATACTAAAATTTCAACCATAAACCAACTATAAACCAAATACTACTCTTCTACAAGAACATTACATCGCCTTCTATGAAGGCGTTATTTTAAAACTGAGATTGCGTGTTGATAACAATGAAAATAGAGTTTTCAAGTCTTTTGCCAGGTTTACTTGGGTACTGTAAGATTAAAAAAAGGTAATAAATTCAATACTTAAGTTTTAATTTTTGTTTTGTTGAGGTTATTTTGAAATACCTGTTGGGAAAGGGCAGAAATGTTGGTTTTTATTTTGGTTTTCAAGTTTTTAGTGGGTTTTTCTTTTTGTTAGTAAGTATAGTAGGAGGGGGCCGCCTAGAAATGCTGTTATTGCGCCTACGGGTAGTACGATGGGTGCTAAGAGTTGTCTTGCAAAGATGTCAGCAGCTAGAAGCATTATGGCGCCTATTAGTGCTGAGCTGATTATTAGTAGTCGTTGGTCTGAGCCTGTGAAGGCACGGCAGATGTGTGGGGCTACTAGGCAGATAAATCCGATAGCGCCTGTGAAAGCAACTATTGTTGCAGTAGATAGGCAAGCTATTATCAGAGAAAGTTTTCGTGTACGGTCAACGTTTACTCCTAAGCTTTTTGCAGTGTCGTCGCCTAATTTCATTGTGTTGATGTCCCAGGCTAACCATAAATTAATGCCAAAGCTAAGAAGCAGTACACCAAATACGTAGGGTAATTGGTACCATGCTGCTCGGGATAGATCGCCAACAAGCCAAAATACAATTGCAGCTACAGCGTTGGGATCTGCAAAATACTGTAAAATAGTGGTGCAGGCATTAAAAATGTAAACCATAGCAACGCCTGCAAGAATCATAGTTTCAGACGAGGCGCCTTTTCGTTTAACTAACAATAATATGACTGCAATAGGGATAAGGGAAAAAATAAATGCGTTAACAATAATTGAAAAATCCCCGCTGCTATTTAGGAGCCCTTTACCTAATATTATACCAATGGCTGCACCAAGTCCTGCACCTGCAGACACACCTAACGTGTAGGGAGTAGCAATGGGATTGCGCAGAATTGCCTGTGTAGAACAGCCACTCATAGCTAAAGCAGCACCAGCACTAATCGCAAGCAAAATACGTGGCAACCTCAATGTCCAAACAACGGTATACGCCAAAGAAGAGACATTAAACCAGCCAGGGGAGAACCTAGCAAAAATCGCCAAATAGGCATCAAAAAAAGTCATATCCGCAGAGCCTAAAGCTAAAGCAACCCCCGATATAACAATAAGCAACACCACAGAAACAACGATAAATAACCCTCTTTTCGCCACTATCTTTCGGTATTTCTTTTTCTCTTCTTCAACAGTGAAATCTTGCATTGTTTCAAGGTTTACTTGTTTTTGTTCCACCATATCGTTGCCATCTTCCTTTTGCGATTATACCACAATTTTCCGTTGTCTTCTACAAGATTTATGCGAAGATAATCTTGGAGTGCAGTCTTTTTTTTGGGAGAAACATTATTTATCTGAGCAAGTTTCAAAACCGCAAGCTCAAAATCATCATAACTTTGTTTTAATTCATAATCATGAATAGCTACATTGGCAGATATTCCAAGACTGTAAAGAATATTGTAGATAAAAATAAAATCTGACCAATAACTCAAGGGGCCATTAATTGCTTTTTGTACACCTTCATCCATCCAAGGTGAAGCGGACATGAAAAAATAAACCCCTTTGGTTGCTAAAGTATCTATTTTCATTAAAGCCCTCTTGATGTCAAACATGAAAAGTGAGAATGAAGCAACTATTAAATCATAATAAGATGTTGTAGTTAATTCTTCTAATGATTTATTAATGTAAGATATGTTGAAGGTTTGTTGTTTTTGTGCAGTATTTTTAAGGGTGGTGAGCATTGTTTCAGAGGGTTCTAAGGCGGTTATATGTTTAACATGTTTTGCTATGGGTAGTGTTAAGCGTCCAGTGCCGGCACCAATATCAAGAACTGTAAGTTCTGAGGAGAGGGAGAGTTGTTGTAATTGTTTTTTTGTTAACTCATCCCAATGTGTTAAATTTTCGTTTATGGTGTTGGCGTCTTTATCCCAATAATTTGGGTTATACATTTCTGTGCGTTGTGTATCTATCAGGATTTTTTGTCTAAGTTTAGTCCAGTTTATAACACTAACCATTTTGACATCCCGTGTTTAGCGTTCAAAGATTAATTGAGAAAAGGAAGTGTTGAGGGGAGTATGTTAGTTTGCTCCTTTAGGTATTCCTACGGTGTCGCCGTTTATGGTTATTGGTGGGTATAGGAAGACTCCGTTTGTGTCTAGGTTGTAGTCGAGTCTTAGGAATTTTGTTATGTATTCTTGGTGTATGGTTTTGGGGTTTAGGTCTGTGAAGAGGTCGGGGTAGAGTATTTTTGCCATGTAGACTGCGCCTAAGGTGCCGCCCATTGCGTTGTTTCTAAAGTCGCCTGCGATTAGGTAGACGTTATTGTTTTTGACTGCGTCTAGGTTGTCGAAGGCTGGTTGGGAGGTGTATTGTTGGAGGACGTTTTTCATTCCTGTTGGGTTGTTGGCGTCTATGCCTTGGGAGGGTTCGTTTGTGCCTCCGCCGTAGGTGTATCGTACGGTGTGTAGGAAAATGTATTGTGGGTTTTGTTGGAGTAGGTATTCGGTGTCAAGGGTGACGGATAATGCTGTGGAGTCTATGGGTGTGTTGGCTATGTTTATGCCGCCTGCTAAGATGCAGGCTTGTCCTAGGGTGTCGTGGGGTAGGTATGATCTAGCGTTGCCAAGGGTTGGGCTGTTTGAGAGTAGTACTGTTTGTCGTTGGTTTTCGGGTAGGGTGTTTATTTTGTTGTTTATGGTGGTTGTTAGGGTAAGGAGCCAGTTTGTGTATTCTGTTGCTTTGTCTACTTTGTTAAAGATGTATCCTGCTTTTAGTATGCCTTGTATGAATCGGGAGTCTTGGGGGTGTGTGACGTTTGGGCTGTATAGGCCTAGGTATACTACGTCTACGCCTGGTAGTTTGGTTGCTTTTTCTGTTACGTCTGGGCTGAAGGTTAGTATGGTGGTGGGGTGTAGGTTTAGGATGGCTTCGTAGTCGGGGGTGCTCATTCCGCCTACGGAGGTTATTCTGGCAGCGTTGTTTGGGAAGAAGAGGTTTTTGACGGGGTCAACGCCGGAGTCGATGCCGACTACTAGGTGTTCTATTTCAAGTATGCGTACTAGTTCGGTGTTTTGGTTGTATTCGACTATTATTCTGTTTGCGGGCAGGGTTACGCATATTTCTTGTTTGTTGCCGTCTAGGAGGTATATTTTTTCTGCGGTGCCCGCTATGATGGCTTGGACAAAGGCTATGTCTAATTCGTTTATAACGCCGTCGCGGTTGGCGTCTGCGAAGGGTGTGGGGGGTTTTTTGCCGTCGATTATGTTTTGGATGTATGTTATGTCGTCTTTGTCTATTTTGCCGTCCATGTTGGCGTTTCCATAAATTTCTAAGGTGAGGTTCATAGCAGAGTTTGAGGAGGTTGATTTGAATATGGAGGGTGTTTGTGAGCCGGAATGTTGGAACCAGTTTTGGTTGTAGCCTATTATGGCTACTATGGAGATTAGTAGTAGGGTTATTAGTAGTATTGTTTTGGGTTTTAGGGTTTTCATGTTCTCACGTTGCTACGGGTTTATTAAAAAGTAATACTTATATGTTGTTACCTAACTCTAAAAAAGTAACACCGACAAAAAAAGAGCAGACAAGGCAAACACCATGAACATAACCATACAAGGACTAACATTCAACTACCACAGCACCCCCACACTAAACAACATAAACCTACAACTAGACCAAACAGAAATACTAGGCCTAGCAGGCCCAAACGGATCAGGAAAAAGCACCCTCCTAAAATGCATAAACAAAATCCTCGAACCCAAACAAGGAACCATCCTACTAAACCAACAACCAATAACCAAAATAACCCGCCCTGAAATCGCCAAAAAAATAGCCTACGTCCCCCAAACCACCACAACCAACCACAACAACAACGAAAACCTAACAGTCTACGAAATGGTACTCCTAGGCAGAAAACCACACATAACATGGCAAAGCAGCCAAAAAGACCAAGAAACCACCTGGCAAGCCCTAAAAACACTAACCATAGAAAAACTAGCCATGAGAAACTATTACGAACTAAGCGGCGGCGAACAACAAAAAGTCCTAATCGCACGAGCCCTAGCCCAAGAAGCAAAAACACTCCTACTAGACGAACCAACAAGCAACCTAGACATAAAACACCAACTAGAAGTCCTAAACACAACCCGCAAACTAGTACTAAACAAAAACCTAACAGCAGCAATCGCCATACACGACCTCAACCTAGCCGCAAGATACTGCGACAAAATAGCCCTAATAAAAAACGGCACCATCCACGCAGCAGGACCAACCACAACAATCCTAACAACAGAAAACATTAAAAAAATCTACGAAGTAGAAGCCACAATAACCCACCACAACAACACACCATACATAATACCAATAACACCCCTCTAAACAAAAAAACACCTAATACCATCAGTTCAAACCTCTAACACACGTTAAAAGGAATAAAGATACATCCCGTCATTAGCCTTAAATGGTCTCATCAGTTTTTTCATCTGTCGGAATGTAGGGTATTAATCCTTTATGAAAGGCTTCTTCTTGTATTTTACGGGGCATAGTACGAACATCAACAATGAAGCCATTTACTGTTACATACCATGTCATGGGATTTTTATCGACAAGTTTTTTCAACTGAAATTCCGTGTTAAAATAGGACAAATCTAAAAGTTTGTTTATTTCAGTGGCTTTATTATGTGCGGTGCTTTTTGATAGATTGAACCATTCTGCAATTTCGCTTGCAGTCATATTTAGGGGTTGAGTTTTATCAAAGATAAAATTGCTGGCGCCTATAGCATAGATAATTCCACAAGCCCATGTTTGTGCCTTACCTGACATAAGGGGTGAGGGGCGTTTGCGGCACAGTTTTGCAAGCGCCTTTAAACATATTTCTTTGTATTCATTGTTTAATTTTTCATCGCAAAATTTTTCAATTATATCTGCAACTGCCATGTACCGTGCAGACATTGATTTTGGCACATCCGCGCCTTTGGTGTCAACAACTATGGTAGCGAGCGGTAAAGTTTTAGGTTTCTTTGCAACGGGTTGCTGTTTGATAGGAATAGGCGATACTCCCATAATCTCAACTATGCCAATGGTTTCTTTTGATTCTTCATATGACTCTTTTATACTATTTTTTAGATTTTTATCAAAAGTGACAGGGTAAGTTCCAATAAAGCTGTCATAAATAATTTTATCCTTAAACGGAAGTAAAACCGCATCCACTATACAAGGTGCAGGGTATGGCGCGGTTTCCTTGATGGGGTTGCTTATACCGCATACGCCATAAAGTTTTGAGGGTTCGTCAAAAGTCATAAAAACAGTATACTTTGGTAAATGCTTCGCTATTATAAATCGGTTTTTAATAAAATCTTTACGCCATCCTTTCAATATACTGCATTCAAGCTCATTTAATTCGCCGGATTCTTTTTCGTTTAAAAATTCATCTATCCACTGCGGATTTTCCCACAATTTTGACCGAATGGCAATAAACGGCTCTTCAACAATACGAACACCGTAAACAGGCTTTTTAAATCCAGACACGATTTTATGCTTTTGATTTACAGACCAAATTAAATCACACCACAACTTGTAAAACAACTCTATTTCAGATTTAGAAAGCATCACAGTAAACCATCTCCGATTTTATTTAATTCATCAACAAACGCCGGTTTGCGTTTGTATTCTACCTTTAAAGCGTTTTTCATTTCAGCAGCTTCCATATTGTAACCTGCTTCTGCAAAACACACAATGGATAAACAAACCAGTTTATACGCTTCCCGACAACATGCAACGTTGGCTTCCTTGCGGATTTGCCAAGTAAACACAGAACAAACATCAGACACATATTTCTCTGCAAGCAATTTCCCATACCGATAGATTTGCTCAGAATGTTTCTTTACTTGCTCTAACAATAACGCCCATTCTTTTTCTTTTGCCAAAATTTCCATATACTGCACACAAGATAATTGTAATTCACATTTACAGAGCAACGCTGCATAACAAGTATCCCAAACATTCCGGTTTTTAAGCAAAAATTTTAATTTATCATAATATTCCAAATTCCCTTTAAGAAGGATTACTTCAGCCGTTTCAGACAATTTTACATCGTTTTTCATCAACTCATACACTGAAAATAATTTATACAACCACGGCGAAATACCAAAATACTGAGGCCGCTCAGAATATAATGCCAACGCATCAACACAGAGCTGCTCACATGTCACAAAATTTTTATCCAACATAGCCTTCTTAAAGGCAATTTCTCTGATTTTAGGAAACTGTAAATTTTCAGCAACAAAAGCATCAACCGCTTTTTCACCCTCCAACCTACGGATAACCTCCAAACGAATAAGCTTAAAGTCTCCACTGCGCCACTCTTGAGCCTCAAAAACCAACAAAGCTTTATCTAAATCTGAAAAATTATCCAACGTGACAAACTCTGCGGCAATTCTTAACAACTTGTCCTCATAATCCGCACCATAATCCTTACCATCATCAACACCCACAAGAACTAGACATTGCCTAAATATGTAACCCTTATCAACCTCATCCACAGCCTTACCAGCAATCATAGCCATTATCTCAAGACACTTTTCCGCCTCATCACTTATCTCACACTCATCCTGATACTCAAACTTTTCAAGTAACTTACGATACAACAATTCTACTTCCGCAAACGCCAACCGCACATACCCTTGCTCCACACGCAACACAATCTCCGTCAGGATATCTCTAACATTAAAATTCACACACCCCTCACGATCACGACTATAATAATAATCAGACACCCCCCTAAGAGCCCTATCAATAGCAGACTCAAGTTTACCAAGCTCTTCACTAAATTCAGGCCTACAAAAACGAACCTTTAAAGCATTAGCAAATTTAGCATCACGTTCAGCATACTCCACAATAAAAGCAACAAGCTTTTCCCTACCAAGACCCTCAACAAACTTTCTCAAACCAACTACCCCACAAACCTTCAGCCACTACAACACATAAAACACCAAACATATTAAACATAAGCCTCCAACAACCCAAAAACCACAAACACAACACAACACCTTATTGACTCCCCCAAATTACCACAAAAATAACCAAAAACACATTCAAACATATCAACCAACAACCTTTACACCAAGCCAACAAAAAGATGTCAAATACATTTCTACCTATATATTCAACACCAAACAAACCATTTTTCCAAAAACAGCCAACTCAATTTTAACCACTTGACAGAGTTTGATGCAGGAAGTGAGCTTCACAGGCTCGTTCACACACTTGAACACAATTAACATTTTTATATAATTTTTTCACATTTGTTATTATGTGTCGTTGATTGGTTTGTGAATTTTACTTGTAAATGTTATCGTGGTGTTCGTACCTTCGTATGGTGGCCGCCGTCCTTGCTTCGTCAATAGTTGATACCTGCCACTGAAAGGCGATAAGGCATAGAGTTTTACTCTACAGCTCATATAACCGGTTTCTTTCTGCCTACTTTTTCCTTTCTTATGTTTTTTATAGCAACTTGATTTTACATTAATAGTGATATCCGTCGTGTTTGAACCAGTGTTCAATATTGCTAAGAGTAATGGCAGCTAACGCCGTCTTTAGAGCCACTTGCAACTCCTCAAAAGACCT
>Ga0123356_10002187_pt1 | contig 21028 bp, 15 predicted proteins | sample TergutEmb28metaG_2_FD_92546 | JGI IMG/M metagenome (GOLD analysis project Ga0123356, IMG submission 92546) | Embiratermes neotenicus P3 segment gut microbial communities from Petit-Saut dam, French Guiana - Emb289 P3 | ecosystem: Host-associated > Arthropoda: Insects > Digestive system > Gut ... | reverse complement strand
TTCCCGCGAATTTACGCGACCTGCATGCGGTACAACATCGATATCACCAGCGAGCTGGTCCCCGTTCGTCCGGCTGCCCATTATGCGATGGGCGGCGTGCGTACCGATCTCGATGGACGCGCCACTCTCGCGGGCCTGTATGCGGCCGGCGAGGCCGCCGGAACCGGAGTGCACGGGGCCAATCGCCTGGCGAGCAATTCTCTGCTGGAGGGGCTGGTTTTTGGGGCGCGCGCCGGGAGGAAAATGCGCGACGAACTCAAGGCGCCTTCGCAACGGGTGAGAGATCTTCCTCCCGCGGCTTATTCGAATGGCCCCGTGCCCACACCGGTTGAGGCTTCGATCGGCGAGTTGCAGGAACTGATGTGGAAACAGGTGGGGATCGTGCGCACGGGCGAGAAATTAAGACAGGCCATGAATAAATTGGAGGAACTTCGGGGAAGAGTCCCCCGCCCGCACAGCCGCCGCGAGTTCGAAGCGCGAAACCTTCAGATCACCGCAATGCTGGTTGCCCGTTCGGCCCTGGCGCGGGAAGAAAGCCGTGGCGCACACTACCGCACGGATTTTCCGGGTCACAACGACTTGAAATTTCGCAAACACTCGGTGGTGGCCGGCGAGAGAATCGGGTTTGAATAGCAGGTTCCGAAATTCCCCTTCAACGCGCGAGGCTCGTGGCGGGCACGCGGCGAAGGTACGGGGTCCGCATTCGGTGCAAATTTTCTGCAGACTTCAGAAACGTCCCTAACTTAACTAAAGATTCCTGGAGGCCCGGAATGACGGGCGAAGAGAGATTCAACAGGCGAGGGTGATTCCAGTGAGTGCGTGCTATCTCAGCCTTCCCAGCTTATCCATCGGCCAGTAGCCAAACACAGCCTTGCCGTAAATATAGGAAGAATCCACCGGCCCAAAGTCTCGGCTGTCGTTCGACAGGCTGCGATGGTCGCCGAGCACGAAGTAAGAGTCAGGCGGCACCACGACCTCCGGGTATGAGCGGTCATCCTGGTACATGCGAGGGACGTAATCTTCTACCAGCAGCCTGCCGTTTAAGTAAACCCGCCCCTCGTCGATCCCCACGTGGTCTCCGGCGACCCCAATTACGCGTTTAATGAAGCTCTTCTGCGGATCCCGCGGATAGCGGAAGACGATGATGTCGCCGCGCTGGATGGGCTCGATGCGATAGACGAACTTGTTGATGAAGATGCGTTCCTGATCGTCGAGCGAAGGCATCATGCTGGTGCCTTCGACTTTGACCGGCTGGTAGAGGAACACAATGATGAAGGCGGAAATTCCCAGCGAAATGACCAGGTCGCGTACCCACGCCGAAAACAGTGTCGCGGCGCTCCGGGCCTTCGCAGGAAGCTTGTCGGACGCCAACCTGGTTGGTTCAAGTGCTACGTTCATTGCAGTCCAATTCTACTGGATTGGATGCAGCCAGGGTAGCAGGTGTGACCAATAGGCGCTCTTTACCGTGTCCATGGATAACGGCAAGCCCGCTCGCAGTTGCACGATTCTTCGACTCCCCGAGCAGGCAAACCCATCCTGGTGGTAGAAGACACGCGGCTCGGTGGATCGGCTTGACCGGGTTCTGACGGCGCCCGCAAGAAATCATTTTTTCGGGCGCGACCACCGGGTTCGAACAAAAAACCAGGAAACCCCGCGAATTTCGCCTTGGTTTTTCCCGCCCCTGTTAAGTGGCGACTCCTGTTAAAATCTATAAAATCCACTCCCCGGAGAACGAATGCAGGCTATCCTTGCGCTCGAAGACGGCCGCGTCTTCCGAGGCAAAGGTTACGGCGCCAAAGGCGAATGTTACGGCGAAGTTGTTTTTAATACTTCCATTACCGGCTACCAGGAGATTTTTACCGATCCCTCCTACGCCGGACAGATTGTCGTCCTAACTAATCCGCAAATCGGCAACTACGGCACCAATGCCGAAGACAACGAAGCCACGCGGCCTTACATTGAAGGCCTAGTCGTGCGCGAATTTTCGCGGGTCAGCTCCAACTGGCGCTCCCAGCAGGTGGCCGAAGAATATCTCGAGCAATTCAAAATTCCCGTGCTTGCGGAGATCGACACGCGGGCGCTGGTCCGCCATCTGCGCGATCATGGCGTCATGCGGGGGGTGCTATCGACGATTGAGAGCGATACCGAGAAGCTGGCCGCGAAGGCGCGCTCGATCCCGAAGATGGACGGCACAGATCTAGCGAAGGTGGTCACGACGAACCGCCCCTACGTTTGGGAGGTCGGCGAGCGGTCGCATGAGCCGGTCGAAATCGTGGGCATGAAAGACCAGCCCGCGCGTTTTCATGTAGTGGCTTATGATTTCGGGATCAAGCATAACATTCTGCGCAAGTTGCGCAGCGAGGGCTGCCGCGTGACCGTGGTCCCGGCGCAGACCACCGCCGAAGACGTACTCGCGCTCAAGCCGGATGGCGTTTTTCTTTCGAACGGCCCCGGCGACCCCGAGCCCTGCACCTATGCCGTCGACAACATCCGACGCCTCATGGGGCGACAGCCGATCTTCGCCATCTGCCTCGGCCACCAGCTCACCGGACTTGCCCTCGGAGGCAAAACCTACAAGCTGAAGTTCGGGCACCACGGTGGCAATCATCCGGTGAAGCAGCTTCGAACCGGCAAGGTGGAGATCACCGCGCACAACCATAACTTCGCCGTCGATCCCGACTCGCTCGCCGAGTCCGAGGTCGAGCTGACGCATGTGAACCTGAACGACTCGACGCTCGAAGGGCTGCGGCACCGCAACCTGCCGCTGTTCACCGTCCAGTACCACCCCGAAGCCAGCCCCGGCCCGCACGACTCGCATTATTTGTTCAAGGATTTCGTGAAGCTGATGGAGGAATGGAAGGGGTGAGGGTAGTGATCGCGTGGACGAGCATAATTTGCAGATTCGATAATGCCCAAACGAACTGACATCTCCAAGATTCTTATTCTCGGCTCGGGGCCGATCGTCATCGGGCAATCGGCCGAGTTCGACTACTCGGGCACGCAGGCCTGCAAGGCGCTGCGGGCCGAAGGATACGAAGTGGTGCTGGCCAACTCGAACCCGGCTACCATCATGACCGATCCCGAGTTTGCCGACCGTACCTATATCGAGCCGCTTACCCGCGATTATCTCGAAGAAATCATTCGCGTCGAACGCGAGCTCACGCCTGCAGCCGGGTTTGCCATTTTGCCCACGGTGGGCGGACAGACGGCATTGAATCTCGCCATTGAGCTTTCCGACAGCGGCGTGCTCGAGAAGTACAACGTCAGTCTGATCGGGGCGAACGTCGAGGCCATCAAGAAGGCCGAAGACCGCCTGTACTTCAAAGACGCCATGCAGAAGATCGGCCTCGACACTCCCAAGTCGGCGCTGGTCAACAATCTGAAGGACGGACTGGAGTTCGCGGGCAAAATCGGATTCCCGGTGATTGTGCGGCCGTCGTTCACCCTCGGCGGCTCCGGCGGTGGTATGGCCTACAACCGCGAAGAGCTGCTTGAAGTGCTGGCCCGCGGGCTTGACTTCTCACCCGTCCATGAAGCGCTGATCGAAGAGTCGGTGCTCGGCTGGAAGGAATTCGAGCTTGAAGTCATGCGCGACCTCAAGGACAACGTCATCATCGTCTGCTCGATCGAGAACTTCGATCCCATGGGCGTGCACACCGGCGACTCGATCACCGTTGCCCCGGCGCAGACGCTCACCGACCGGGAATTTCAGGCCATGCGCGACGCCGCTATTGCCGTCATTCGCGAAATCGGCGTCGAGACCGGCGGATCGAACATTCAGTTCGGGGTGCATCCCCACACCGGGCGGATGGTGGTGATCGAGATGAACCCGCGCGTGTCGCGTTCGTCAGCCCTTGCCTCCAAGGCAACCGGATTCCCCATCGCGAAAATCGCCGCCAAGCTCGCCGTCGGCTATAGGCTCGATGAGATCGCGAACGACATCACCCGTAAAACTCCGGCGTGTTTCGAGCCGACGCTCGATTATGTGGTGGTAAAAATTCCCAAGTGGCAGTTTGAAAAGTTTCCCGGCGCCGACGAAGGTCTGGGCCCGCAGATGAAGTCGGTAGGCGAAGTCATGGCCATCGGGCGCACGTTCAAGGAAGCGCTGTTGAAGGGGGTTCGCGCCCTCGATACCGGCAGGCGGGCGGGCTCGGAAAAAATCGAACCCAAGATTCTGACCCAGCGCCTGGTAACTCCCCATCCCGAGCGGCTTTCCTACCTTCACTACGCCATTCGCCAGGGGCACACGCCCAAGCAGCTGGCGAAGATGACCGGCATCGACCCCTGGTTCCTCTACCAGCTCAAAGAAATTAACCATATGCAGCTCGAGGTCGAGAAACATCCGATCGCGTCGGTCCCCTCCGAGGTGGTGCGCGAAGCCAAGCGCATGGGTTTCTCCGACGTCCGGCTCGCCGGAAGCTGGCGGCTGAGCGGCAAAGGCGATCAGGAGAAGATCCGTCATCTGCGCAAGAAGCACAAAGTCCAGCCCGTCTATAAGCGGGTGGACACTTGTGCCGCCGAGTTTGAAAGCTTCACGCCCTATCTCTATTCGACTTACGAAGAGGAAGATGAGGCTGCACCCACGCCGAAGAAGAAGGTCATGATTCTCGGCAGCGGGCCCAATCGCATCGGGCAGGGAATTGAGTTCGACTACTGCTGCTGTCACGCCAGCTTTGCCCTGCGCGAAGACGGCTACGAGACCATCATGGTCAACTGCAACCCGGAGACGGTTTCGACCGACTACGACACCAGCGACCGCCTTTACTTCGAGCCCCTGACCTACGAAGACGTGTACGCGGTCTACGAGCACGAGACTCGGGCGGGCGCGGATGTCGGCGTGATCGTCCAGTTCGGCGGGCAGACTCCGCTGAATCTGGCGCTGCCGCTGAAGAGCGCCGGGGTAAAAATCATCGGCACCTCGCCTGAGTCGATCGACCTTGCCGAAGATCGCAAGCGCTTCAACAAACTTCTCGAAGATCTCGGAATTCCGCAAGCCCCGGGGGCAATGGCTGCCTCACTCGAAGAAGCGGTCGAAGGCGCGCGCCACATCGGCTACCCGGTGCTCGTGCGTCCTTCCTACGTGCTCGGCGGGCGGGCCATGGTGATCGCTTACGACGAAGAAACCGTGGTGCGCTATATGAAGGAGGCGGTCGAATATTCGCAGGATCGGCCGGTGCTGATCGATCGTTTCCTCGAAGATGCAATCGAAGTGGACGTCGACGCGCTCTCTGACGGCGAGGACGTGGTAATCGGCGGCATTATGCAGCACATCGAGGAAGCCGGCATCCACTCGGGCGATTCTTCCTGCGTGCTGCCGGCTGTGGACATTCCCGAGCCCCTGCTCAATCGCATGCGCGAGTACACATTCAAGCTGGCGCGCGCGCTCGGCGTGGTCGGCCTCATGAACGTACAGTTCGCGATTCCGCGCTCCGGGTACGCGGCGGGGAACGGCGGGGAGAGCGGCAAGGTTTACGTCCTTGAGGTGAATCCCCGGGCCTCGCGGACTGTGCCCTACGTTTCCAAGGCCACGGGCATTGCCATGGCGAAAATCGCCGCGCGGCTCATGACCGGCCGCAGGCTGCGCGAATTCCTGCCCGAGTATATCGAGCCACAAAAGGATCTCGACACCGGCTCGTTCTACTACGTGAAGTCGCCAGTGTTTCCCTGGAACAAGTTCCCCGGCGTAGATACCGTTCTCGGCCCGGAGATGAGGTCCACGGGCGAAGTTATGGGGGTCGCCGACAACTTCGGCGAAGCCTTCGCCAAAGCCCAACTGGCGGCCGGACAGAAACTGCCCACCCAGGGCTGCGTGTTCATCAGCGTTACCGATCACGACAAGCCTCACGTTGCCGAAGTGGCGCACAAATTCGTCGACATGGGATTCGCGCTGGTGGCAACCGCAGGTACGGCGGACGTGATCGAAGCAGCCGGAATGGCCTGCGATCGGGTATACAAAGTGAAAGAAGGCCGGCCTAACGTGGTCGATCTGATCAAGGGCGACCGTATTCAGCTCATCGTCAATACGCCGCAAGGCCCGGACCCATTTTTCGATGAGAAGGCCATTCGCCGCGCCGCCGTGACCGCTCGTATTCCCACCATCACCACGCTTGCCGCTGCCCGCGCCGCCGCCGAAGGCATCGCGGCCCTTCAGAGGGGCGAATTGAACGTCAGGGCGCTGCAGCAGCTGCACGCGGAACGAGCGGTTCGCAGCTAAAGCGATGTTCTTTTTTAAGTCGCCCGCAAAAAGCCCGTGCCAACCCTGGAGCGCCGGGTCGGAGCAGTCGCCTCTATCGCTCGCGGTTTATTAAGTGGTTCCGCTCCATGATCAAAGATCAAAGATCAAAGACCAAAGATTAAAGATCAAAGATCAAAGCGGTGGCCTCGGCAAGGGACAGGATGAGGCAGTGCACTTGGGGTCTTTGTTGAGCTCTGCGTCCGCGAGAAACCGGACCTTCACAACTTGCGAGCGGTGTGCAGCTCGTCCCGAGCGCGCATGAGCCTTTCGCAAAGGTCGGCGGAGATCGGCTCAGCCTTCCGCCTTCCTTCGGCCCATTTCTCGTTCTGGCCAATCAGGTAGGCATCGATTTCAGCTCGGTTTGCCAGGCAGTAGGCGATGGCGTCGTACACTTGTTCGAGCTGAAGCAGCTCGAAATTCTGGCAGATTGTCTCAGCAGATTCGCCGCGGCGGAATGCATGGACAATCGAGTCCAGGGAGATCCGTGTGCCGGCAACGTAGTAATGGCCGTCCCGATGTTCGATGTATTCCTTGGCCATGCCTTCATTCTACAGCCGGTGGCAGCGGCGGCGTCGAACGCTTCTCAGCCAAACTTTCTCAAAGCATCCAAGCGGCCTACCGCCGCACCCCTGGCCTCTCGGTCGTCGAGTCCCGGCGAAGAAAAACGGGCTTCGAGATGGAGTCGGTCGAGCGTAGAATCCTGTTGCCGATCAGGGCCGGCTGAACAGGGAAAGCGCTCTTGCTTCGGGCATGGAGTTAGGTTTGGCTAGCGTTCCAATGGGAGGAAACATCACGGAAAGGGATATGGCTGCTTCGGGAAATGCGGCGCCACGCGGGGGCATGACGGCGGAGCGATGGAAGCAGGTCAAAGGTCTGCTGGCCCAGGTGCTCGAGGTTGAGCCCTCCGAGCGCCATATAGTTCTCGACCGGATCTCCGCCGGCGATTCCACGCTTCGCGCTGAACTGGATGGCTTGTTGGCCGCCGATGGCGACGGCGACCTCCTCAGCCATCCAATCCTGGTGTCGGGATCCCGGGCTGCCGGCACCGAGACCGCGAGCCCTCGCATTGGCCGGCGAATCGGCCCTTACCGGGTGGTGGAGGAGGTCGGGGTCGGCGGCATGGGCGAGGTTTACCGCGCCTTCCGTGACGACGATCAGTACAAGAAGGAAGTCGCCATCAAGCTGGTGCGTGCCGGCCAGGATTCCCGGTTTGTCCGCGACCGCTTCAAGCGCGAGCGGCAGGTGCTCGCCAGCCTCAACCACCCCAACATCGCGCGGCTTCTCGATGGCGGGACTACCGAAGACGGCGTGCCCTATTTTGCCATGGAACTGATCGACGGGCAGCCGCTCACCGAATACTCGAATACCCGTGGTCTTGCGACCGGGGAGCGCCTCGAGCTGTTTCTCGAAGCCTGCTCGGCGGTCGAGTATGCCCACCAGCGCCTGATCATCCACCGCGACCTCAAACCCGGCAACATTCTTGTGACCGCGGAGGGCCTTCCCAAGTTGCTCGATTTCGGTATCGCGAAAATTCTTGACCCGGAAACGGCAACCCCAGGACCAGATCCAACCCTGTCTGTTTTTCGCTTTCTGACTCCGGGATATTCCAGTCCGGAGCAAGTACGAGGCGAAGCAGTCACGACCGCAAGCGATGTCTATTCGCTGGGCGTCGTGCTCTATGAATTGCTGACTGGCTGCGGGCCCTACCCGATCGCGGCCCGCGCGCCGCATGAGGTTGCGCAGGCGGTATGCGAGACCGAACCGGTTCGGCCGAGCCTTCGAGTCCGCAATCCGAGAACCATAGGTTCTCGAAAGGACGGAGCGGATGTGCCCGCAGGCGATCGGGCACCGGAGAAACTCAGCCGCCGGCTTCGCGGCGACCTGGACAATATTGTGCTCATGGCGCTGCGCAAGGAGCCCGAGCGTCGCTACCCGACCGTCGAACAATTCGCAGGAGACATCCGCCGCCATCTCGAAAATCTACCGGTCGCCGCCAGCCGCGACACCCGGCGATACCGGGCGTCCAAATTCATCCGTCGCCATCGGCCCGGGGTAATTGCAGCCGTGATCGTGGCAGTGGCGGTGCTGGCGGGCGTTGGGGCAACGCTCTACGAGGCCTATCGCGCCCATGTGCAGCAACTCCGCGCCGAAAGACGCTTCCGGGAAGTGCGTGAATTGGCCAATTCATTGATGTTTGATATCTATGACTCGATCCGGGACTTGCCGGGCTCTACATCCGCCCGCAAGCTGGTCGTTGACCGGGCTCTGCGCTATCTGGACGGTCTTTCCTCCGACAGCGGCAATGACCCTTCGTTGATGCGCGAACTGGCTTCCGCATATGAGCGCGTGGGAGACGTCCAGGGTTACTTCTACTTCGCCAACCTTGGCGACAGTTCTGGAGCGGGGCTGAGCTATCAAAAGGCGTTGGAGATCCGCCAGGAACTCACCCGGAGGTTTCCGAAAGATCCCCTGGCTCAGGCCGATTTGGCTGAAAGCTACCTAAAGATAGCGGACTCCCTCTCCCTGGGGGGAGATGACGGAAAGGCGTTAGAGAAAGCCAAGGATGCATTAGCCATTCGCCAGAAGCTCGCAGCGGCGGACCCCGCATCGGAGATTGCCCATTCCGATCTTGCGGAATCTTATAATTCCGTCGGCGATATACTGAGCGACATTCCCCAGTGGCCAGCGGCCCGGCAGCCTTACGAAAAGGCGCTGGGGGAATTTTCGACTCTCTCGAATGCACACCCGAATGTTGTTCGGTACCGGCGCATGCTGGGTAATACTCATGCGAAGCTGGGCGGCGTCTACGAAAACACTAGAGCATTTGCGAGCGCCCAGGGAGAGTACCAGCAAGCGCTGGAGATTCTTCAGCGACTGGCGGCAGCCCATCCTACCAATGCCCTCGTCGAACGAAATGTTGCCGATGCCCATTTAGACATGGGCGATATTCTGGTGGCGCGCGGCAATCTTCGAAGCGGCCTCAAAGAGATGCAGCAAGCAGCCCGGATGGTTGAGTCCCTGGCGGCAAGCGATCGAACAGACACCCGAATTCTTCGCGACATGACCGTCATCTACGATTCCCTCGGAGATGTGGAGAGGAAGCTCGGTCGCCCTCAAGTCGGGCTCGACGACTACAAGCGAGCGCTGAACGCGGCCCGGAAACGCGCAAGCTTTGATCGCGCCAATGTGGATGCTGGCGTCCTGGTAGCGGCTGTCTATGCCAGGCTTGGACGGTTCTATGCTTCGATGGCTCGAGAGGGAGAAAACTCCGGGGCGGCGCGACGTTTGTTGTGGGAGCGCGCCCGATCAAGTTTTCAAGAGGCCTTACGGTTCTGGCTGGATCCGAAGAGATCGTGGCCGCTTTCGGACCAGAATGTCGAGACCGTCAAGGACCTTCAGCATGAGCTTGAAATCTGTGATGCCGCTGGGAAGAAAAATTGATTCGCTGGGTCACTTTGTCGAGGTGACGGCAGCGGATTCCAAATCGCCGGGTAGCGCCAGTCGTGAGCCAGGAATTTTTCAGCGTCGTTGTCCAGGAGGTATGCGCAAAGCGGCTCCCGGCCGCGTACGACACATCCCCGGAAGCGCGACCCTGCCGCCCCTCGCCGTCTCATCTAATTTCGGCCCGCGTTCAAGCGCATCGATCACCGCTCCTAAAGCTCCAGTCCTTGAGGAGGCTACTTCCGGGGTTAACTGGCGCACTCGGCGTGATGGGATTCCACTCATTTCCCCTCACCGGCTGATAAGCTAAGGAAAGCGAAAGCAGAAAAGGCTCTATGCTCCTACACGGCATCATTCCTCCAGTCACGACGCCGTTTTATCCGGATGGACGCGTCTATCACAAAAAGCTCGAGCACAATGTCGAGCGATATTCAAAGACCCCGGCTGCTGGCCTTATCGTGCTTGGCTCGACGGGGGAGGCGATCCTGCTCTCAGACGATGAGCGCAGGGAGGTGCTCAGGACGGCGCGCGAAGCCTGTGCTGCGCACAAAGTTCTGATTGCGGGGACGGGCGCGGAGTCGGCGTTTGAAACCGTTCGCCTCACAGAATATGCCGCGGAGCTTGGCTACGATGCCGCTCTCGTACGCACTCCACATTTCTATCGTCCGCAGATGGAGCCCGCCAATCTGCTTGCCTTCTACCGAACGATCGCCGACCGGTGCCCCATTCCCGTCCTGATTTACAGCGTGCCGATTTTTACCAAGTACGACATGCCTGCCGAGCTGGTCATTGAACTTGCCGGGCACCCGAACATCATTGGCATAAAAGAATCGGGCGGTGACGCCGCGAAGATACGGCAGATGGCCGAAGGCACGCGTCACATCCAGCGCCGGGCCACCGTCACCGAGACCTTTGCGGCCGTCACGCCAAGAATGTTGCGGGCGACAGGATCGGAGTCGATCGAAGGCGATCTGGTTCCGGTGGCTGCGCTGGCCGGCGAAAACGACGCCCCTCTGGGGACGGACGCCGGCGCCCCAACCGCGCAGGAACGCTTCCCATCCTCGTCGTCTTCCGCCGTTCGAGTGGCGGGCAATCTCAAAACCCGGGAGAAGGAAGTAGGCTTCCAGATTCTGGCAGGGTCCGCGCAACGTCTACTGCCGTCGCTCGAAGCCGGAGCCGTAGGGGCGGTGCTCGCCTTCGCGGATCCTGCTCCGACCGCCTGCTACGAAATCTATGCCGCTTGGAAAGAAGGCGATCAGGAACTGGCGGGGGTGAAGCAAGAACGGATCCTGGCAGCTGCCGGCCGGGTCGGCAGTGAGCTCGGCATCCCCGGACTGAAATATGCCATGGATCTCAATGGCTATTACGGAGGACAGGCCCGTCTGCCGTTTCTTCCCTTGACCGCCGAAACCAAGTCCGAGGTTGAGCGCCTCATGGCCGACATAAAAAACTGAGTTTGGGTTTCGAGGACCTTCTTGCATGCTTTCCGCCTGCGCGTCTTGTCTTCGACGGGAGACAGTAGCCGGTTCGAGGACATCGGGTCCGGACAGTTTGGTCCGCTTTCGAGCCCTGCCTGCTTGCCCGCCGGGCCCGGCAGTGAGTAAAATTAGAACGAACGTTCGAACCATGGCTCTTACCGCACAGACCGCTCTCCCCGGCCGGTCCCGCAGTTTGCGGCGCCCAAGTTCTCTCGAGCCCCATTTCGGTCCGCAGCTGGGAAAAATACTAGATCACGCCACCGAAGTGTTTTGTCAAAAAGGATACGAGGGCGCGTCGATGCGCGATCTGTCGCGGGCTACCGGTATGTCGCTGGCCGGTATGTATCACTATTTCGGCTCTAAGGAGCGTCTGCTCTACCTGATCCAGAAGCACACGTTTTCAACCATCCTCAACCGATTGCGCGGGCGCCTGGCCGAGTCTGACGATCCCGAATCTGGAATTCGCACCTTCATTGGGAACCACCTTGAATACTTTCTCGAACACCAGCAGGCCATGAAGGTTCTCGCCCATGAAGACGAAGTGCTGAACGGCGATTACGGGAAGGAAGTCTCGGAGCTCAAGCGGGAGTATTACCGCACTTGCCGGGAACTGCTCGACCGCTACAAGCAAGAAAATGCACTGGAATTGGACAGCCGGACCGCGGCGCTTTCGTTGTTCGGCATGATGAACTGGATTTATACCTGGTATAACCCGCGACTGGATGGCGATCGAGATAAGCTCGCGGGCGATATGGGCGATCTTTTCTTTCACGGAATCTCACTCGGCAAGAAGAACCGCATCCACCGATAAGGGAGGACTCCATGGCAACCACACTTCAGCCTGAAACCCGCGAAGCCGCCAGACCGCTCGTCAACTATCGCGTCGAGGAGGGCGTTGCGGTGATCGAAATGAACGACCCTCCGGCCAACACCTACACCTATGAGATGAATCGCCAGCTGGATGACGCCATCCTCAGGGCGCGCATGGACAACGAGGTGCATGTCATCGTGCTGAGCGGCGCAGGGGACAAGTTTTTTTCCGCCGGGGCGAACATCAAGATGCTGGCCAGCGTCGATCCAACCTTCAAATATTACTTCTGTCTGCATGCCAACGAGACTCTGCTGCGGCTGGAGCAGACGCCGAAGCTGGTGATCGCGGCGCTCAATGGGCACACCGTCGGCGGAGGTCTGGAGATCGCGATGGCCGCCGACATCCGCATTGCCCGCAGAGATGCAGGCAAGATCGGCCTGCCCGAGGTGAACCTCGGGGTCTTGCCGGGAACGGGCGGGACCCAACGTTTGTCGCGTCTGGTCGGCAAGAGCAAGGCCATCGAGCTGATTGTTACCGGCAATACCTATTCGTTTGAAGAAGCGCTCGAGTTTGGAATTATCAATGACATTTACGAGCGCGACGGGTTCATGGAAAACATCATGGAGTATGCGCGACAGTTCTGCCCGCCGAACAAGGCGGCGAAGGCGGTGGGGCGCATCAAACGTTCGGTACAGACGGGATGGGAGATTCCGCTCGAGTCGGCCCTGGCCGTGGAACGGGAGAACCAGCAGTTGCTCTTCCAGAGCGAAGACGCGAAAGAAGGGCTGAGCGCGTACGTCGAGAAAAGACCGGCGGAATTTAAAGCGAAATGAGTGATCCGCATTCGGCATCGAGCATCCCCTTCCCCCACGCCGGATTCACGGGTGGGGCTGAATGCTGATTCGAGAAGGCCGAAGGCCAAGAGGTTTTTTATGCCAGGCAAGGTAGCAAAAATCGGAACCTTCAGTGACTGGGTTGGGCTTTTCGACGAATGGCGCAAGGAGATCGGCGTCAACCGCGGCGAGATTGCGCAGTTCCAATTTGAGACACTATTCGGTGCCATCGAAACCGAGGAGATCCAGTTCGGCCACTACAAGGGACGCCGCAAATGGGAGAACCTGCGGCAAGTTCCGACGCAGCAGATGCGCGACGCGCTCATGAACCTGATCGTCTACCAGGGCGATACCGAGTTTGCCAGCGTCGAACAACAGCGACAGCTTTTCGAGACCGCGCCCACCGATTGGGACCGCCGCGCCATCACCCGCGTCATGATCGAAGAGATGCGCCACGGCTGGCAGATGTGCGCGCTGCTGATCGAGCACTTTGGCTATTCGGGCAAAGTCGAAGCGCAAAAAATGCTGGAGCGCCGAGCCTTCGAGAACCAGCGCCTGCTCGGCGCCTTCAATGTCGACGTCGACAACTGGATGGACTTTTTCACCTACACGGACTTCGTCGATCGCGATGGCAAATTCCAGTTGCAGATGCTGAAATATTCCGCATTCGCTCCGCTCGGCCGTTCCATGTCGTACATGCTCCGCGAAGAAGCCTTTCACATGGGTACCGGCAACGACGGCATCCGGCGCATCGTCGAGGCGGGCGTCATTCCGCGATGGTTGATTCAGAAGTATCTCAATAAATGGATCTCGAGCTCCTATGATCTGTTTGGCACCGACCATTCCTCTTCGGCGCATTGGGCCTATGTTTGGGGGCTCAAGGGCCGTTACGACGAGCCCAAGAACGACCGCGAAGCCCAGCTCGAGGATCTTAACGACTACAACCGCCACCTGTATCGAGACGAAGTTGCCGGACTGGTCGCGCGCTTTAACGCCGTCCTCAAACCCGGAGAGCCGAAGTTGTACGCGCCCGACATCAAGTTCAATCGCATCATCGGACGCTGGGCAAATCAGAAGTTCCATCCCCAGGACGGGCGCCCGCTCGAGGACAAGGAGTACGACGGGATGCTGGCGGAGTTTCTTCCCACCGCCGAGGACAGGAAGCTTTTGCTGGAGATGATTGCCAGCGAAAAGAGATGGATTGCGCCCAAGCAAGGCGCGCGTGACCCGTTTGCGACCATTGCCGAACCGCGCAAATCGGCGATCAACATTTAGTCCATGACCGCCCAGCCCAGCACAGATCGAGGAACTGGCGTCCTGGCTGGCCGGGAGGATCGAAGCACGGCGCGCTACACGTTCTCGGAACTCATGGTCGCGACCGCCGCGCGGGAGATTCGAAACGGCGAGCTGGTGTTTGTGGGCATGCGACTGCCGTTAATCGCATTTGTAGTGGCGAAGAAAACTCACGCTCCGCATGCGATCGGGCTCTTTGAAAATGGCGTGATCCGCTCGACTCCCGCTCCCGAGTTGATCTATACCATGGCCGATCCGCCCAACCTCGCGGGCGCCACCGAATGTCTGGACATGCTGGGAGTCATGAGCCTGCTCGAATCGGGTCGTGTCAATCTGGGTTTCCTCGGCGCAGCCGAAGTCGACCGCTTCGGCAACCTGAACTCCACCGAGGTCGAAGGACCGCAGGGGATGGTTCGCTTACCGGGTTCGGGCGGCGCCTGCGATATTGCCTCGCTCGCGGAACGGTTTGTGGTCATGCTGGAACATAAGAAGGAGCGCCTGAAGGAATCCGTGTCGTTCATGACCAGCCCCGGATATGGAGACGGCGGCGCCTGGCGGAAGCGGGCGGGGCTCCCGCGGGGCGGACCTTCGGCGGTCATTACCACGAAAGCGGTTCTTCGCTTCAACCCGGAAGGCGAAGCCTATCTCGCCTCCGTTCATCCCGGCGTCGAGCTTGACGACGTGATCGCAAATACCGGATGGAATCTTCGTTTGGGCGAAGACGTCTCGGAGACTCGGGCGCCCTCGGGCGAAGAATTGCTCGCCATCCGCGCCTATGACACCGAGGGTTTCTGGACCCGCTAGAGACATGCGAGGCGGACATTCATGTCCGGTAACTGAAGATGGCGACGGAAACTTTAAGCAGACTCTCGCGGCTCTCGATCCAGATCGAGCCGCCGGTTGCCCGCGTGACCCTGTCCCATCCGCCGCTGAACGTCATCGACATACCCATGATGGATGAGCTGGCCTCGGGGATCTCGGAAATCGACGCGCTGTCCGGTATTTCGGTGCTGGTGCTCAGCGGAGCGGCGAGGTCATTTTCGGCGGGGGTCGACGTCGGAGCGCATACGCCCGATCGGGTCGCGCGCATGCTGGGGAAATTCCATGCGGTGATTCGCACTCTGATCACAACCAGGAAAGTAACCGTCGCCCTGGTGGAGGGCCACTCGCTCGGTGGCGGCGCCGAGCTCGCCATGGCCTGCGATCTGGTGTACACAACCGACGATGCCCAGTGGGGATTTCCCGAGATTCAGCTTGGCTGTTTTCCCCCGGTGGCGGTCTCCGCGTTGTCCGCGCTGATCGGCCAGAAACGCGCCGCCCAGTTGATCCTCACCGGCTCACCCATCTCCGGGAAAGAAGCTGCCCAAACCGGACTGGCAACCGAGGCCTTCGACCAGAGCCAGTGGAGGGAGGCGGTTGACCAGAAGCTCGAGAGGCTTCGGGCGCTGAGCGCGAGCACACTGGCATTGACCAAGAAAGCGATGTACGCCTGGGACGCGATCCATTTCGACAAGGGCTTGGCGCGCGCGGAAAAGATTTATCTGGAAGAACTGATGCGCACCGAGGACGCTGGTGAAGGCATTCAGGCATTCCTCGAAAAGCGCAAGCCGGAGTGGAAGGGGAGGTAGCAGAGAATGTCGAAGGTCCGTTCGATGGGCGACGCAATCCGGGAGTTCGTGCCCGACGGCGGCTCGGTCGCCCTGGGTCTCGAAATGGAGCAGAAAATCCCATTTGCGGCAGGCCACGAGATGATTCGCCAGAAAAAGCGCGGCTTGACGTTGATCGGTCCCATCTCCGACATTCTTTTTGATCAGCTAATCGCTGCAGGCTCGGTCGAGAAGGTGATTGCCGCCTGGGTTGGCAACGTCATGATGGGCTCCGCCTATAACTTTCGCCGCGCCGTCGAACAGGATGGGATGAAAGTATTCAACATGACCAACTTTACGGTGGCGCTTGCACTCCAGGCGGGAGCCATGGGCGTGCCCTTTCTTCCGACCAGAACCGCGCTGGGCAGCGACACCGCGAAAGGGAACCATTTCTTCTATCCGATCTTTTCCCCGTTTGCTCCGAAGCAGCTGCTGTGGGCGGTGCGGGCTCTGAACCCGGATGTCACCATCGTTCACGTGCAACGGGCGGATGCCGATGGCAACGCGCACTCGTGGGGCAGTCTTGGGGTGATGATCGAGGGGGTGCGGGCGGCGAAGCGGGTGATCGTTGTGGCGGAGGAAATTGTGGAGCCCCGGCTCATCGCCAGTGACCCCAATCGCACGGTTATTCCCGGGTTCCTGGTTAGTGCCGTGGTCGAATGTCCTTACGGTGCCCACCCATCGCCGGTCCAGGGATACTACAACCGCGACCACCAATTCTTTCGCGAGTATCACGACGGGACGCAACAAAAGGACGCAAGCGATCGCTGGCTCAAGCGGTGGGTTTACGGCGCTCGCGACCGGCAAGCGTATTTAGAGGAACTGGGCGCGGCCCGGATCGAGCATCTGGGAGTGAAGCAGCATGCCCTGGCCGCGCCGGCGGATTTCGGGTATTAAGGCTCCTGGCCGTGAACTCGTGGCCCTGGGCTTGATGTGGCTGGTTAAGGGTTGAAATCTAAAAGGGAAAGAACCGATGTCATGAAGAAGCAACTCCTCGAACTCGGCGTCAACGGCCGCTCGTACGAGGTGGCGATCGAGCCGAACAAACTTCTGCTCGACGCCCTGCGCCAGGACCTCTCGCTCACCGGGTCGAAGCGCGGTTGCGACGACTCTTCCTGCGGCGCTTGCACGGTTCTCGTCGACGGCACTCCTATGCTTTCCTGCACGCTGCTTGCCGCGAGTTGCGAGGGCCGGGAGATCACAACCGTTGAGGGCGTCAGCGAGCATGGGGCGCTGGCCGCAATTCAAAAGGCGTATGGGGATTGGGGAGGCGCCCAGTGCGGTTTCTGCACTCCGGGGTTCATGATGACGGTAAAGCACTTGCTTCGAACCAATCGCAACCCGAGCGCTGACGAAATTCGCGAGGCCTTGAGCAGCAATCTCTGCCGCTGCACGGGCTACAGTCAGATGTATGAAGCCGTCAGAGCGGCAATTGAGGCCGAGCAGAAGGGAATCGAGGCATGAGCGCGAACCGTCGCCGGTACGAGAAGCGTATGCGGCTCGCTGGCGGCCCTGGATTTCAAGTACCGCGAAGGCAAGAACGGGTTTTCTTGGCTTCGCCCGCCCTGTCGGCAGGCGGCGGCCGGGCTCCGGCTGCAATGACCGCAGTCCAGGCGGGAATCGGCTCCCGGTGGTACGGATTCCCTTGCCGGCCGAACCTGCGGGTCCTGGCCAACGAAATTTATGTCTGACTTCTCCATCATCGGCAAACCCATTGCTATGGTCGATGCCGCCGGTAAGACCACCGGCGCCGGCAAATACACCGACGACCTCTCCCTTCCCGGCATGCTGGTGGGCAAGATTCTGCACTCGCCGCATCCTCATGCCCGCATCCGGCGCATCGACCCCGCTCGCGCGGAAAAGCTGGACGGGGTTGGGGCCGTGGTGGTCGGAACCGACGCCCCCAATCCTTATGGCATCCTTCCCGTCGGCCATGACGAGCATGCGCTGGCGATCGATAAGGTCCGCTATGTGGGAGACAACGTTGCCTCGGTTGCGGCCGAGGACGAAGCCACGGCAGAGAAAGCGCTCGAACTCATCGATGTCGAGTACGAACTGCTGCCCGCTTACTTCGATCCCGAAGAGTCGATGAGAGCCGAACGCGACCTGATCCACGACAACAAGCCCCGCAATATTGAGAAGGACTATCACCATGCCTTCGGCGACCCGGAAAAGGGCTTCACCGAGGCCCACGCCATCGTCGAAGGACGATTTGTCGCCAACGAAGTGACGCATGCGGCGATGGAGCCGCACTCCACTCTGGCCAGCTTCGATCTCGACCCGCACACTGGCAAACTCGGCCGCCTGACGGTGTGGTCGTCGACCCAGGTCCCTTATTACCTGCAGCACAAGCTGTCGCTGGTGCTGGAAATGCCGATGTCACAGATTCGCGTCATCAAACCCCTCGTCGGCGGCGGCTTCGGAGGCAAGAGCGAAGTCATTCCGCTTGAAATAATCGCCGCGGTTGCGGCACGAAAAGCCAGGCGGCCGGTGAAGATCACCTACACCCGCGAAGAGGTCTTTTGGGCGCATCGCGGCCGTCCGCGCACCATCATCGACCTGAAGACCGGAGCGAAAAGCGACGGCCGGATCACGGCGGTAAAAGCCCGGGTGGTGCAGGATGGCGGCGCTTATTGTTCCTACGGGGTTGTCACCATCCTTTACTCCGGTGCGCTGCTAGGGGCGCTCTATGACATCGAGAACATTCAGTATGACGGCTATCGGGTTCTCACCAACAAGCCTGCCTGCGGCGCGATGCGCGGCCATGGGACGGTCAATGTGCGCTTTGCCTTCGAGTCGCAACTCGATGAAATTGCCGCCCGGCTGAACCTCGATCCCGCAGAAATCCGCTGCCGCAATCTGCTCACCCCGCCATGCGTGACCGTGAATGGCCTGCGTGTGCAGAGCTATGGCTTGCCCGAGTGCATCGCCAAAGTTGTGGGTCGATCCCGGTGGCGCGAGCGCAAAGGCAAACTGCCCAAGGGGCGCGGACTCGGTCTGGCGTGCAGCCATTATGTTAGCGGTGCCGCCAACTCCATCATCCGGTCCGATATGCCGCATTCGACCGTCAGCATCAAGATCGATCGCGACGGAGGGGTCGTGGTCTACACCGGTGCGTCAGAAATCGGCCAGGGCTCTGACACCATGACCGCGCAAATCGCGGCCGAGGTTCTCGGGTGTTCGCTTGCGCGCGTCAAAGTGGTTGCCGCAGACACGGACCTTACGCCCATCGATATCGGCTCCTACTCGAGCCGGGTGACGTTCATGGCGGGAAATGCCACGCTGCGAGCCGCGGAAGAAGTGAAGAAGCAGATCGCCCTCGCAGCGGCCAAGAAGATGGCCTGCGATCCCGGCGAGCTCGTGTTCCGCAACGAGATTATCTTCAAGGGAAACGGGAATGGCACGGGCCATGTGGGCTCGGCATCCGCCGCCGGCCGTGTCGAAGGCCAGATTCTTCGCGGCTCGCTGCAGCAGAGGCGCAAGGACGACGCATCGGCCCGGGAGGCGATCGCCTTCGAAGAGGCCGTGGTTGCCGCCATTGAGTTTCACGGCGCCCTCACCGGCACTGGTTCCTATGCCCCCCCGCCCGAAGCTCGGGGAGGCCGGCACAAGGGCGCGGGTGTTGGCCCGTCGCCCGCCTATTCCTATTCCGCGCAAGTGGCGGAGGTCAGCGTCGACGAAGACACCGGAGAGGTTACAGTCCAAAAAGTTTGGGCAGCCCACGATTGCGGCCGGGCGTTGAATCCGGTAGCGGTCGAAGGCCAGGTGATCGGTTCGGTTTGGATGGGCATGGGTCAGGCGTTGACCGAAGAGATGATCTGGAAAGACGGGCTGATCCTGAATCCTGGCTTGCTCGAATATCGCAGTCCGTCGTCGGTGGAATCTCCGGAAGTAGAGCCGATCCTGGTCGAAAGCATCGATCCTGAAGGTCCCTTCGGCGCGAAAGAGTGCAGCGAAGGAGCGCTGGCGGCGACGATTCCCGCGATTGCCAACGCGATCTACGACGCCGTCGGAGTTCGTCTGCACGAATCCCCCTTCACCCCCGAGCGCGTGCTTCAAGCACTGCGGGCCAAGAAAAACGCCAAGCCGCTCGACTTGACCGGGGGAGTGGACCCGACCGCGCCCGCAAAATTCCGTGAGCACGGCGGCGCGGTCTGGTTCAAAGGAAGAGGAGCGGAACGCGTAGGTCGGGATGGGTAAATTATGAGCCTCTCCGAGTTCACCCTGCTTCGTCCCCGCAACCTCGCCGAAGCCCTCGGGATGCTTGACCGGAACGCTGGCTCGGGGGCCGTGCGTATCCTCGCCGGCGGTACAGACCTCCTCCCCTCCATGCGGCAGAGACTTTTCGAGCCCGAATACGTGCTCGATATCTGCCAGCTGCACGAACTCATGGGAATTCGAGAAACGGGGGAGGGAATCGAAATCGGTACGCTGACTACGCTCCGCGAGATCGAGCAATCGGCGCTGCTTCGCCAGCGATGTCCGGTTCTTACCCAAGCGGCGCGCAGCGTCGCCTCCCCGGTTATCCGCAATATGGGCACCATCGGCGGAAATATTTGCCTCGATACGCGCTGCCTTTGGTACAACCAATCATTCGCTTGGAGGAAGTCCTGCGGATTCTGTATCAAGAAGGACGGAGATCTTTGTCATGTCGCGCCCGGCGGAACAAAGTGCTGGGCGACATTTTCCGGGGATACACCTGCGGCCCTATTGTGTCTTGACGCTCAGATCCGAATCGCGAGCGCCACCGGAACCCGCCGCATCCCGCTGTGCGAGTTCTACACCGGAGAAGGCGACAACTACCGCAAGCTGCAGTTGAACGAACTTGTCACCCGAGTGATCTTGCCACGTTCTTCATGGGGATATCAGGGAATGTATTCGAAGCTGCGCATTCGGGGATCGATCGATTATCCGCTGGTGGGAGTCGCGGTTGCCGTCAAGCGCTCGAACCGCCACATCGAAGACGTAAAGATTGCTCTTACCGCGGTCTCGCCCGCGCCGGTGCTGGTGCCGGGACTCGATCCTCTGCCTTCAAGCGGCGACCTGGACGAACCTCAAGCCGATTACGCCGCTCAACTAGCCGCGCGTATCGCTAAGCCGTTGACCACGTCGGCGTTAACGCCGGAGTACCGTCGCGAAATGGTGCGGGTATTTACGAAACGCACGCTGCTGGTCCTAACGAGTACCCACGACCGGCTATAACCGGCAATAATCGGTTCTGGGCGGCAACCCGAACTCAGAGACGGCCATCTGACTGCCTCATGCAGCAAATGACCTTGAGCTGAAAGTCC
>Ga0123356_10002186_pt1 | contig 21030 bp, 21 predicted proteins | sample TergutEmb28metaG_2_FD_92546 | JGI IMG/M metagenome (GOLD analysis project Ga0123356, IMG submission 92546) | Embiratermes neotenicus P3 segment gut microbial communities from Petit-Saut dam, French Guiana - Emb289 P3 | ecosystem: Host-associated > Arthropoda: Insects > Digestive system > Gut ... | reverse complement strand
CGCTCGATCCTCTCCCGTAAGCCGCGGCGGCCGAGCGGCCGGAACGCTGCCCACAGATCAATGGCCCGCGCCCGCCGAGACGCATCGGGAGTAAATTGCCAGGGCTCGCGTCCGGATCTCTGGATCAAATAAGCCGCGCTGCCCGCCGAGAGCGCCTGGCGCAGATGTTCCGCTTCGCGCACCACCACGATTCCCGAATCGTAGGGAACATTCAGCCACTTGTGACAATCGATCGCCCACGAATCCGCCTGACTTACACCTTCGAGCAGGGGTGCATACAGTGGCGACACTCCGCCCCACAACCCAAACGCACCATCCACATGAACCCACGCCCCGGCTTCGCGCGCGCGGGCACAGATCGGTTTGGCGGGATCGAATGCGCCGGTGTTGACGTTGCCGGCTTGCAGGCAGACGATGGTGCGGTTGTCGAGCGCCGGGAGGGCATCGGCGCGCATACGTCCCTGGCCATCGGCGGGCACGGTGATCACCCGCGACCGCCCCAGCCCGACCAGATTCAGAGCGCGCAGCATCGATACGTGCATCTCCTGCCCCACGACGACGCGAATCTCGGGCGCGCCGAACAGTCCGTTTTCTTCAACGTTCCAACCCGCGCGCTCGAGGATTGCCGAACGGGCCGCTGCCAGCCCCGAGAAATTTGCCATCGTCGTGCAGGTCACGAATCCAACTCCGCTCGGGGAAGGCAGGCCGAGCAGATCGAGGGTCCACTCCCGCACGATCTCTTCCACCTTCGCCGCCACGGGAGACATGACTTGCATGGCGGCGTTCTGGTCCCAGGCACTGGCCAGCCAGTTGGCGGCGAGCGAGGCCGGCAGCGTGCCGCCAATGACGAATCCGAAGTACCGCCCGCCGGTGGTAGCAACCGTTGCTGGTGAACCCACTTCGTCGAGAAGGTCCAGAACCTGTGCGGGATCGGTGGGATCGTCGGGTAAGGATCCGCCCAGGGATTCCAGCCGGGCGACCGCCTCGGCGGGAGGAACGACCGGGCGCTCGTTGATTTCGCTGATGTAGCGCGTGGCGCGGGTTGCGGTTTCTGCCAGAAGTTCCTTCACGTTCGCCCTCAGAGGCCTTTCGGCAGGCATGAGTTTACACAGGCGAAAGACTCTGGAGCACTAGCAAGGTATGCAACTCAAACCTGAACCGAGCCAAGCGCAGGACGCGAGTATGTTTACGTGTCCCGCTTTTCCGCGAGGTGCTCCCCCCATGGCTAGGCTGACCGGAATCAGGACGGGAGCCGGTGTCGGCCAGAATCTGGCTGTCGGCGAGAACAGGGCGCTCCAGCTTCCAGATGACCCCATCGTCTCGACTGGCGCGAGCCGAGTCAGGCGACGTCACAGAAGAAGTCGGCCTGGCTTCGACCGATTGCAACTTCTCATCATCGCTGGATGACGTGGCGCCCTTGTCCGAGGGGTCACGCCCTGGAGCGCGCCGCCGAATCCATCGGCTGGCGCACAAACTCCTCAAATCGCCGCAGTTCTTGAATCGAGGATTCAGAAAGCAACGAGAAGGGAATCGCGCGGGCTCCGGCAGGGAGCTCGGCTGCGGTGAGAAGATCGCACACGACGGCCGCAGTGTCCTTCAGCCCGCGCTTCCAGTCCGGCTCGCCGGCATCGCGAAACACCAGGCTGTCGCGATGAAATCCTGCCGCGCTTAACACCGCTCGCGCCACTTTCAGGAATTCCGTCCAGCGCGACGCCACGCCGACCAGCGCACCGGAAGGAACCGGCAGATATCCGGCCAGGGAAGCGGGTACGGACCGAATTTGCAGGAGGAGCAATTCCGCTCCGGGCGGAAGCATTTGGCGCGCGCTGGCCTCGCGATTGGGAAGCACGACCGGCATGCCGCCGTCGGGCCTCCTGGGACAATCCTCGGGCGGGCAGGACTCTACCGGGAGAGTCACCGCGCGCGCAATTTCCGCCGCGAGAATGCGCCGCAGTTCTTCATCCGGCTCGATCAGCAGAAAGTGATCGGGAGGCTGCAGCTCGGACCACTGCCGCAACCGTTCGCGCAGTGCGGGAAGAGTCATCCCAAGTTTTCGCGCCGCCAGAAACAACCGCGAAATCATCTGGTCAAGCGCCAGGACCGGCGAGGCTGCGATCTCGGGTTTGCGCGCCCGAACGAAAACGCCACTGCCGTGCCGGAACTGTACCCAGCGGTCGCGTTCGAGCTGGCGGTAGCCCGCACTGATGGTGTTGGGATGGAGATGAAAGCGCCGCGCCAGTTCACGCGTCGAAGGCAGACGCTCGCCGGGCGCAAGGTCGTCGCTCAGAATCCCGAGCACCACCTGCGTGACCAGCTGCTCTCGAATCGAGACCTCACTGCCTCGGGCAAACCACAATTGCATGGCGGCAACATCTTACGCCATGCCCTTGGTCGCCCGGCGCTCGTCCGCCGGAATGACCCGACAGCCGGTTCCCCGGGATTACGCGCTCACCGAAACGCCGCTGATCGCAGGGTCTGGTTCGAGAGTTCCCGCGTCAGGACCCGAATCGGTTGGCCTGCGGAACTGGTTCGAGCGTATTATCTTCGATCGTCATCTCCGGGCAAGCCTTGCCACCGGCTCCCCGCGAGACATCGCCGGTCAACCGCAACCTTCCCCGCAGGCCGGTCGCTCGAGTCAGGGTTCTGGTCCGGCAGGTGTCTCACCACGGTTTGCCGCCTTTCCTTCGGGGCAGTATCATGACGGCATGAGCTTTTCCGAAACGATCTTCCTGTTCTTCCTGGCCCTGATTATCTTCGGACCGAAGAAGCTGCCGGAGATCGCCCGCACGGTCGGCAAGTATCTGAACGAATTCCGGCGGGCTTCCAATGAATTTAAGGCGCAGATCGAGCAGGAAATCTCTCATCTCGAAGTCGAGGAAAAAAAGAAGATTCTGCCGCCCGGCACGCCGGTTCAAGGCACGACCAGCCGCACCCCGAGCGCTGCGAGCAACAACCCCACGCCGGCTGAAGCCACGGCGGCCGAGCCTCCGGTGACGCTCGCTTCGACCGAGGAATCCCAGCCCTCCTCGGGGAATGGCACGCCACCCACGGTTGCCGCCGAGGCGCTTCCGACAGCGGAGCCCCCCACCTCGCAGGAATCGCATGTCTGAACTCGCAGCCGCTAAGCCCGGCGGCGAAAACGAAAAAGAGTCCATGCCGACCATGGGCTTCCTCGAACACCTCGAGGAACTGCGCAAGCGCATCATCCATTCGCTCATCGCGGTGGCCGTGGGTTTTGCAGCCTGTTGGGGATTCCGCGTCCGCATCTTTGCGTTCATGCAGCGCCCCATCATGGACGCGCTGCACCAGAATGGGATGCCCCAGAAGCTCGTCTACCTTAATCCCACCGACCCTTTCAACCTTTACCTGAAGATTGCCGCGCTCGCGGGACTGTTTCTCACTTCGCCGTTCGTGCTCTACCAGGTATGGATGTTCATCTCGCCCGGCCTCTACCGTCGCGAAAAGCGCTACGTGGTACCCTTCATGGTTTCGACGATCGCGCTGTTTACCAGCGGCGGATATTTTGGCTACAAGGTCGTCTACCCCAGGGCCCTGGAGTTTCTGATCCACATGGGCTCGCAGATGCAGCCGATGATCACCATCACCGAATATACCCAGCTTTTCATGAGCATTGTTTTGGGCATGGGCCTGATCTTCGAAATGCCGATCCTGGTATTCTTTCTGGCCTTCATGGGAATCATGAGCCCGCAGTTCATGATCAAGAATTTCCGCTACGCGATCATGATTATCTTCATCATCGCCGCCATCGTCACGCCCAGTCCGGATGCTTTGAACATGTGCATTTTCGCCGCGCCCATGCTCGGGTTGTATGCTCTGAGCATTGGCGTGGCCTGGCTGGTGCACCCCGAGCAGCGCGCGCGCCGAGAGAAAAGAGCGTAATGAGCCGATCGAAACTGCTGTCGTACCTTATGCTGGCGTCTGCCTTGACCGCGCTCGCCTGCGATCGCCAGAAGCCAACGCCAGGCCGGGAATCATCCACTCCTGCCCCGGCTGCCGCGCTCCAGGAGGTGACCTACCCGGCCGACAGCGGTCCGCCTCCGACCATGGATGGCGACCGCGCCATGCGCTATGTCAAAGAGATCGTGAAGTTCGGTCCGCGCCCCCTGGGAAGCGCGAACCACAAGAAAGTCGAGGACTACATCGACTCCCACCTCAAGGGCGATCAGGTCGAAGACGATACTTTTACCGCCGACACCCCCGTAGGAAAGTTTCCCGTCCACAACATCATCGCCAAGTATCCCGGCACCAAGGACGGAATCATCATCATCGCCAGTCATTACGATACAAACTACCCTTTACGGCATACGTCCTACGTCGGGGCCAACGACGGAGCAGCGACCAGCGCGCTGCTGCTGGAGATTGCCAGTCAACTGCGCGGTAAAACGCTGCCGGGCTACAGCATCTGGCTGGTGTGGGACGATGCCGAAGAAGCCATGGTCCCGGACACGGAAATGGATTTCATGGCCGACAGCCTTTACGGCATTTCGCACCTTGCCGACAAATGGCAGGCGGACGGGACGCTGAAGAAAGTGAAGGCATTTCTGCTCGCGGACATGATCGGAGACGCCGACCTCAACGTCGACCGCGATCAGAACTCGACGCCATGGCTGGAAGATGCAGTCGGCGAAGCGGCCAAACGATTGGGTTACCAATCCCATTTCTTCGGCCGCGTCAACAAGGTTTCCGACGATCACATTCCGTTTGTCAACAAAGGCGTACCCTCCGCCGATCTCATCGATTTCGACTACGGCTACAACAACGTCTTCTGGCACACCCCGCAGGATACTGTGGACAAGTTGAGTCCCAAGAGCCTTGAGATAGCGGGCGATGTGATTGTTGAAACCACGCGCATCCTCGACAGAATGGATCCCCTTCCGCCGAAGTGAGCGGCGGTTCATTCCTTGATCTTGACCATTCCGATTCCCAGTGTTTAGCCATAGCCGGCGGTTCGCTGCCGGTTTTTGCTCTTTTGCCCAATTTCATTTCTAATGCACTCCAATATGCGAACTGTGAAAGCCCTGTTTTTTGTTTGCATCGTCAATCTTCTTTGCTCAGCTCGAAATCCTCCTGCTAACCCGAACCAAGTCCACCACGTCATTCAAGCCGCGCTCAAACCGTCGCCGCTCGAAGAAAATCTGCGCCGCCTGACCGACGAGATCGGAGGCCGCGTCCCGGGTACGCGCGCCATGCAGCAGGCCGTCGAGTGGGGCATCGAAGTTTTGACCGCAGCGGGTGCGGATAGCGTCCATACCGAAGGATTCGAGATTCCCAACTCCTGGTCCGAGGGCGATACCGCGATGACGGCGAGCACGGCCCACCAGATCAGCACGGCAAGCACGGGTGGGGGAACCGGACTGGCGTCCTTCCGGGTTCACGCCGTCTCGGTGGCATGGGCGCCAGGGTTGCCGCCCGTGAAGCACGTCCCCATCGTTGATGTGGGCGATGGCACCGCCGCCGATTTCGCGAAAGCCGGAGACATCACCGGCAAGATTCTCCTCGTGCACACGGTGGTTCTCAAGACCTGGGATGACCTGTTCGGAGAGTACGCCAAGGCTCCTCCGATTATCGATCTCGCGGTGAAGGGCAAAGCCAAAGCGATCGCCTTCCTGGCAACCCGGGAGCATGACATCCTGTACCGTCATACCAACGCGGACGCCGGGGAAATCGATCGTCTGCCCATGGTGATCGTCGCCCGGGAAGATGGCGAACGCATCGCGCGCCTGCTGGCGGCGGGCAATCCCGTCTGGGGAGATCTCTCGATCCCCAACCAGGTCGGCGGACCTGCCAGGACTGCCAACGTAGTCGCGGAACTTCGCGGCAGTGAGAAGCCTGACGAGTTCGTTATCGTCGGCGCCCATCTCGATTCCTGGGAACTCGGCACCGGCGCGCTCGACAACGGCTGCAACGCGGCTCTGGTGGTCGACGCCCTGCGCGCGATCAAAGCATCGGGCTTGACTCCGAAGCGAACCATCCGCTTCGTGCTCTTCTCGGGCGAAGAGCAAGGACTGCTGGGCTCCCGCGCCTACGCCTATGGTCATCGCCCGGAGCTGGACAAGGCCGCGGGAGTGATCGTCTACGATTCCGGCACAGGCAAGACGACCGGCTTCTCCATCGGAGGCCGCCGGGACATCCTTCCGCTGGCAAAAGCGCTCGTCGCCCCGCTCGCGCAGTTCGATGTGAAAGACGTGAAGCTCGACATGGAATGGGGCACCGACCATTTCGACTTCATGCTCGAGGGAGTACCCACGTTTGTCGCCGATCAAGACGAGGCGAACTATCTCGAAAACTATCATGCGGTCTCGGACACGTACGACAAGGTTGATTTTCCGCAGCTGAAGAAGCACGTAGCCGAAGCCGCCGTTCTGGCCGTCGAACTCGCCAATCTTCCGCAGAAGATTGGCCCGCGACTCACCCGCGACGAAATCGAACAGTCCATCCGCGATACGAACAGCCTCGATGAGTTCAAGGCCTTCGGCATCTGGGACGATTGGGTCAGCGGACGACGCGGACGGCAAAAATAAGCAAGCTGCGAACCCCCGGCGGCGAGCCCTGACGAAGCCGGTTCTGCCGCTCACCGCTCAGGGCTCACAGGTCCTTAATTCGCAACGCCGCCAGGGATTCAGCTTTGCTCTACTTCTGGATTCTCTTCAACCTGTTCGCGCTCGGTGTGCTGGTGCTGGAGCTTCGCGTTTTCCGCCGGCCGGGCCGGGTTGTGAGCTTCCGCTGTGCCCTGGGGTGGAGCGCGGTCTACGTCGTACTGGCTGCGCTGTTCGCGGCAATCCTGTATTTCTGGCAGGGGCCTCAGGCAGGTCTCGAGTTCGTGACCGGCTACGTTCTGGAACTCTCCCTCAGCGTCGACAACCTCTTCATTTTTCTGCTGATCTTCAACTACTTCGCCGTACCGGAGGAGCAACAGCAGCGCGTCCTGTCCTGGGGAATCGTCGGCGCGCTCCTCCTGCGCGGCATCTTTATCGGCGCCGGAGTTGGCCTGCTGCGCCGCTTTCACTGGGTCCTGTTTATTTTCGGCGCCCTGCTGGTCTACAGCGGCATTCGCGTCGCGTTGGCGGGTGACCACAAGATCGACCCCTCCAGGAATCCCCTGGTCCGGGCGTTACGCAGATGGATTCCCGTCACTCCCATGTACCACGGCGGCCGCTTCTTTGTTCGCAATCGTGCCGACAATGGCCGTCTCTACGCCACACCACTTCTGGTGGTGTTGCTGGTCATCGAAACCACGGACGTTCTGTTTGCGGTGGATTCCATTCCCGCCATTCTTGCCATCACGCTGAACGCTTTTGTGGTCTATACCTCAAATGTCTTCGCAATCCTCGGCCTGCGTTCGATGTATTTCGCGGTCGCCCCCCTGATGAAAGTCTTCCGGTTTCTCCACTACGGCCTGGCGGTTGTGCTGATTTTCGTGGGCGCAAAGATGCTTTTGTCGGACTATCTGCGGGTCCCGATCTCTACGACTCTGGCCATCATTGCCGGCGTCTTGTTGATCTCGATCATCCTGTCGATGATGTTTCCAAGGCCGAACACCGGCTGACGGAAAACAGTTGGGGAAAAGGCCCACAGGCCGGACGAGGAGTTGAGGCTCAGGTGAGAAACACAACTTTGTCGCCGCGGACGACCGAGTGCTTCAAGAATTTCCGGTCATCGTGATCGGGATTGTCGATGCGGTAGTGCGCCCCGCGGCTTTCTTCACGCGCCAGCGCCGAGCGCGCGACCAGGGAAGCGGCCAGACGCAGGTGGCTGGCCTCGTATCCGCGCCGCGTCTTCGGATGCGCCACCTTCGGTGCCATCTCCTCGAGCGTCTTGACTGCTTTTTGCATCCCGGCGCGGGTCCGCACAATGCCGACTTCGTTCCACATCAGATCCTGGATCTGCGCGATCACCTCTTCCATTCCAGGCTCGACCGGTCCGTTTGAATATGCCGCTTTGGGTTGCCGCGTCGGGGGCGAGGCCGGCTTCTCGGCCGCGCACATCGATTTGCCCGCGCGAGCGCCGAACACCAGGTCCTCCAGCAGGGAATTGCTGGCCAGCCGGTTGGCCCCATGCACTCCCGTGGCCGCGACTTCGCCCGCCGCGTAAAGTCCGGCGACGCTGGTCTTGGCGTCGAGGTCCGTACGCACCCCGCCGACCGAATAATGTGCCGCCGGTCGCACCGGGATCAGGTCCTCGGTGATATCGAGATTGTGCGCCATGCACCCCGCATACACTCGCGAAAACCGTTTCTGCACCTTGGCGGCATTCAAATGCGTGAGGTCGAGATAAACCATCGGATCCTTGGCGCGGCTGATTTCCATCTCGTGAACAATGGCACGCGACACCAGATCGCGCGGCGCCCGCTCGCCGAGGGGATGATACTTTGCCATGAACCGGTTCAGTTCGATATTTCGCAGCAGCGCTCCCTCGGCCCGCAGCCCTTCGGGCAGCAGAAATCGGGGCACTTTCTTCATGTACAGGGTGGTGGGATGGAACTGCACGAACTCCATGTCGCTGACTTCGGCTCCCGCCCGCACCGCCAGCGCCACGCCGTCGGCCGTCGCGGTCTCCAGGTTCGTCGTGTTGCGATAGAGTTGTCCCATCCCTCCCGTCGCCAGCAGCACCGCAGAACAAGCGATCTCCTGCGGCGCTCCCTTGTCGTCGAGCACCGAAACGCCCGAGACGCGCCCCGCTTCCGCGACCAGTTCGGTTGCAAAGATGAAGGGTGCGACCGAAACGTTCTTCAGAGATTGTGCCTTCTCGAGCAATATCCGGAGGACTTCCCTGGGTGTGGACTCGCCCTGGGTGTGCAGCATACGGCTGCGGCTGCGGGTATTTTCGGGCTCGAACCGCAGCTTGGTTCCGTGCCCCCTGCCCCAGGCAATGAGCTCGTCGATGCGTTCGGCTCCTTCCTCGACCAGAATCTTCACGGTGGCTGCCTTTGACAGCCCATCGCCCGCGTCGATGGTTTCCTGCAGGTGCAGGATGATTTCGTCCTCGTCGCCCAACCAGGCGAGGTCACTGGCTGGATCACTGGCCCTGAAATTGGGGGTTTCCCGCTTGGCGAGCACAACCACGCGCCCGGCTTCGGCCAAGGCAATGGCCGCACGCAGGCCGGCAACACCGGCGCCCATCACCACGAAGTCGGTCTCGGCTGGTAGACCCTTCATCAACCGGGAAATAGTACCACCGGCCCCGGAAGGCGGTCATGTGAAGGCATAGGCTATTATGGGAGCGCGATGCCGCAAGCGACCATCCATGTGTTGCCGCGCCCGTATCAGGCCCTGATTGAAAACGGCCTGCTCACGCGTGCGGGCTCCGTCCTCAGTGAGCTCCTGCCCCAGGCCAGCCGTATCTTTGTGGTGAGCGTCCCCCCGGTTCGCAGACGCTGGGGGACGAAGTTCCTGGCTTCTCTGAAGTCTGCGGGTTTTGCGCCGGAAGTAATCGTGATGCCCGACGGCGAGCCTTCCAAGCGCCTGGCCACCGTGGAAACCATGGCGGAGAAACTGGCGCGACTGGGGGCCGACCGCCAGGCCGTGATCATCGCGCTCGGCGGCGGGGTCGTCGGCGACGTCAGCGGATTGCTGGCCTCCCTTTATATGCGGGGGGTGGAATTCGTGCAGGTGCCGACTACCGTGTTGGCGCAGGTGGACGCCTCGGTCGGCGGCAAGACCGGAGTAAATCTCAAAGCCGGCAAGAATCTGATCGGAACCTTCCACCATCCCCGGGTCGTACTCATCGATCCGACCGTGGTAAAAACGCTGCCGGAGCGGGAATTTCGCGCCGGGCTCTATGAGGCGCTGAAGTGCGGCGTCATCGGCAATGTCGAACTCTTCCTGCGTTTCGAACAGAACCGTGCCCGCATTCTGAAACGCGATCCCGTGGAACTGGAATGGCTGATTGCCCAGTCGGTGAGGCTGAAGGCGGAGGTCGTTTCTGCCGACGAGCACGAAGGCGGGCTGCGCCGCGTCCTCAACCTCGGCCACACCATCGGCCACGCGCTCGAGGCCGAAACCGACTACCGTGGCTTTTTGCACGGGGAAGCCGTCGCCTGGGGTATGCTCGCCGCCACAAACATCGCCCTCGGCGTGAAGCGCACCGACAGCGTTACCGCCGGCCGCATCGCGGAGGCGGTGTTAAGTCTGGGCCGTCTCCCCGAAGTGAATGTCAACCCGAAAAGGATTCTGGCGCGGCTACAATCAGACAAGAAGACGCAAAACGGCGTGGTGCACTTCATCCTGCCGAGGGAAATCGGCAAGGTCGAAGTTGCCAGCGACGTCCCCGAGAGCGCTGTCCTCGATGCGGTCGACGAGCTGCGCCGGCTTTCGCACCGCGAATGGGTTGGAGGCAAATAGAAGGGAATTGCCATGCAGGAAACCAGCGAGCAATATATTCATCGCATTCTGGGCCACGTCGCAGGCCAGGACGCCATCAAGGTACAGCGCAACACCCCCGCAAAACTGAAGAAGGCGATCCGCGGCCTGAGTTCCAGGCAACTGAAGTGGAGGCCGGAAGCGGGCAAGTGGTCGATTGCCGAAATCATCGCTCACCTGGCGGATGTCGAGATCGTCGCCAGTTGGCGCATGCGCTCGGTGATTGGCGAAAACGCCATCCCGATCCAGCCCTTCGACCAGGATGCCTGGGCTTCGGCGTTCAACTATCACGACCGCGATACCAGGCGTTCGCTCGACGTCTTCCGCGTCCTCCGGGAAAACAACCTCGCCATGCTGAAGGAAATCCCCCGCGAGGTTTGGGACCACTACGGCATGCACCTCGAGCGCGGCAAGGAGAGCATTGCCCATCTGGCCCGCATGTTCGCCGGGCACGACACCAACCATGTGCTGCAGGTCGAACGCATCGCCAAGCAGGTGAAAACCGCCAAAAGGAAGAAGCGCCGGTAGCCCGTGAGTGCAACCCTGGTGTCAGAACCCAAACCTACGGTGATTGGCGCAGCGCCGGAAGGCGCCCGCGACCGGGATTCGGCCGCGCGCGCCGTGCGCGACATGTTCACGTCGATCGCGCCGCGCTATGATCTGCTGAATCACGTCTTGTCTCTGAACGTCGACCGCCTGTGGTGGCGCCGCAGCGCGCGTACCTTCCGCCATATCCTCAGCCGCCCGGGCGCCCGCCTGCTCGATCTGTGCTGCGGCACCGGAGACATGACCTTCGCCCTTCGCCGCGAGGCGGGGAAGTCGCGCCTGAAAATCCTGGGCGCCGACTTTTCCCACGCCATGCTCGAGCGCGCAACCGCGAAATCGGCGGCTTTCAATGACGCCCCGGCCTGGATCGAAGCCGACGCGCTCAATCTCCCCCTCCCCGGTGATCATTTCGACCTGGTTACGTCCGCCTTCGGATTTCGCAATCTTGCCGATTACGACGGCGGTCTCGGCGAAATCCTCCGCGTCCTTCGTCCGGGAGGGGAATGCGGCATCCTCGACTTCGGCGAGCCCCGGGGAGTTCCGGGCTCTTTCTATCGTATCTACTTCCGACAAGTGCTCCCGCGCGTTGGCACGCTGATCTCCGGAGTTCGCGGTCCCTACGCCTATCTGCCGGCCTCGGTGGAGCGTTTTCCGGCACCGGAAGAAATGCTGGCGCGCATGAGAAAAGCCGGTTTCCGGGAAGCCACCTGGACGCCGTATTCCTTCGGGATTGCAGGGCTGTACCAGGGAAAAAAGCCGGGATCGTCAGGATGCTAGGCGGCGTCCCGCAGAAGCCTGCTCAGGGCTTCCAGGTCATCGTTGCCGACATCTCCGACGACGAAGTAGCGCAGCCCATTCCTGCTCCAGCTCTCGATGTGGAACGAGAACGCCTGAACCGGGGCGGAAGATAAACTCGCGGGTTCGCCTCCACGGTCCTGAAAGATGAAAACCGAAATCTCGTGTTTGCGAATGCGATAGATGAGCTGGGCTCCCGGAGTCTGCCCGAGGTAGGTGACCCGCCCGCCGACCAGCGTGAAATCACTGTTTTCTAACTCGGGCAGGTTGAAGGTGAAAGGAATCCTCCCCTGAAACCAGGGCTTGACGGTGTGCCGGTCGGTCGACTCGACGTCGACCGGAGTCGCGCTGGCGAGCGTAGCCACGTGCAGGTCGGCAAGCTCTCCGTAAACCCGGTCGAGGCGTCCCCTCTCACGTTCCCGGTAAGAATTCAGGGCGAGCGACAAAAGCAGCACCAGCGCCGCGGGGGCGACAACCAGCTTCCACCACCACGATGCGCCCCGTCGGGGCACGGGTCTGACACGGTTGCGGATCTTCTCCCGAAACTCCGCGCTCGGCTCAAATCGTTTGCCCGCGGAAGCAACCGCGCGCTTCATCTGCACGCGCTCCAAGGCGTCGGCAGCACAGTCGGGACACCTGGGGAAATGCGCCGCCAGCGCGTTGGCTTCCGCGGAAGACAGCTCGCCGTCGGCGTAGGCGTCGAGCTTGTCCCGCCACGACTCACACGCCATGCGCACCTTCCCTGAGCCTGGGCAAAAGCTCGGCGCGCAGCGCTTTGCGTGCCCGATGCAACCGCGACATCACCGTCCCCGCCGGAATGCCGAGCACCTGCGCGATCTCTTCGTAGGACATCTCCTCAACCTCACACAGCAGCAGAATCTCGCGATAGGGAACCGGCAACCCGGCCAGTGCCTCTCTCAGCATCTCACGGTTCGCCTGTTCCATCAGAACCTGTTCGGGCGTTGGCCGAGCAGAGGGAATGGCCTCGACGTCATCGTCGTCCAGCGCGACCTTCGTCTTCAGCCCGGTGCGCGAGGTCAGGAACGAATTTCTCAGAATTCGAAACATCCACGCCCGGAAATTTGTGCCGGGCTGAAAGCTCGAAAATCCGCGCAGCGCCTTGGCATAGGTTTCCTGCACCAGGTCTTCCGCTTCAGTCCCATCCTGCGCCAGCCAGCGGGCGAAGTTGTAGAGCTGGTCAAAAAGAGGGAGCGCCAGATCCGCGAACGTCGCGCGAGGCAAGTCTTTGTCCGGCACCTGCCTAGCATAACTGCCGGACCGGTGGTTTTATTCCCGCCGAAAGAAGAAATATTTCCTGCCCGCAACCGGGAATATTCGGCGCCGCCTCCAGTTTTCGATCACAGCACGAACACGGAGGAAACGTGAAAGCAACCGACCGCAGACAATTTCTCAAGATCGCCGGCTCCTCGCTCGGCATCGGAGTCCTCTATTCGGCTTATCCTGCTGCGCGCTCCCAGGGAGAGGCCGCAGGTTTGTTCGCGGCGCTCGGCCGCGCCAACGGCGAAAAACCGGCTCCTTTCTCATTCGTCCAGCTCAGCGATGCGCACGTCGGCTTCAGTGGCCCTCCCGATCCGCTCGGCACCAAAGCCTTCGAGCGCGCCGCCGAGATGATCAACGCTCTCCCCCGGCGCCCGGACCTGGTTTTGTTCACGGGCGACCTGACTCACGACACCGAGGACCGCGACGTGCACGTGGAACGCATGAAGCAGTTCCAGGAAATCTCCAGGCGGATCAACGTCCCCGTCATCAAGCACGTCGCCGGGGAGCACGACGCCGGCCTCGACAACGGCGCCCTCTACCGCGAATTTTTCGGCAGCAGCTACTACTCCTTCGACCATCGCGGGGTTCACTTCGTGGCCCTCGACAATGTTTCTCGCCCCAAGCCCGAGGTCGGCACCGAGCAACTGGAGTGGCTCAAAAAGGACCTGGCGCGTTTTCCAAAGACCGCACCCATCGTGGTTTTTACTCATCGTCCGCTGTTTGATCTGCGCCCCGACTGGGAATGGTTCACCAGCGACGGCGACGAGGTCATGAATGTGCTTTCCGCCTACGACAACGTGACGGTCCTCTACGGACACATCCATCGCGACGACGAACACCGCACCGGAGGGGTGCATCACTACGCCGCGCGATCCCTGATCTTCGCCTTCCCCGACCCGACACGAGTCGCTGGCCCGCGCAAGCCCGTGCCCTTCGACCCCGACCATCCCTTCAAGAATCTCGGGATTCGCCGCGTGAGCTTCAACGGCAGGCTGCAGCCGGCATCCCAGTCGATCTCAGTCGACGACGTCGAACTGACCGCGCGAGAGTTCCGCGGCATCAACGGCGTTCAGCAACTGCTCAGAAACCCGAACCTGTAACCGACCATACGGAAAGGTCTGAAAGGAATCGAGAAACAAAATGATGTCTCGCGTAAAGCTGTTCACACCTGTGATCCTGGCGGCCTCGTGCTTCTTCCCTCCGGCGATGCATACCGGCAGCAGCCGCGATCAGGCCGATGAAGTGCCCGTCGTCGAAATCACCGCCCGGCGTTTCGCCTTCACTCCCGGCAAGATCACGCTCAAGAAGGGACAAACCGTCAAGCTTCGCCTCCACAGCGAAGACGTGACTCACGGCTTCTTCCTGCGGGCCCTGAAACTCGACGAACTCATTCCCGCCGGCCAGACCACGGAAGTGACGATCACCCCGCAGGCCGCCGGCACATTCACCACCATCTGCGACCACTTCTGCGGCGCCAATCACGGCAACATGAACATGACGATTGTCGTGGAGTAAGGATGCGCCGACTTCGTGGTTCTGCCCGCTTCTCTCTGGCCGCGAGCGCCGTCGCCTCGATCGGCGCGGCGCTCCTTTTTTTCTCAGCGTGCCAGGCGCGTACGCCCGGCAGTCTTGAAACCAGGCTGATGGAAGGCACGAAGCGCCGCGTCACAGTGGGCGGACGTTCCGACGCGAATCCGCTCGCTCCCACCGCTCGAAACCTCCAGGCTGGACAGCGCAATTTCACGTCCTATTGCATGGTCTGCCACGGGCTCGATGGGCAAAACACCGGCGTCCCATTCGCCGACAAGATGTCGCCTCCGGTTCCGCCCCTGAGTTCCCGCGATGTGCAGGCGTACAGCGACGGACAGTTGCACTGGATCATTCAGAACGGAATCTCGCCCTCAGGAATGCCGGCTTCGAAGAGCATTTTTGCTGACCAGGAAATCTGGGAGTTGGTGCTTTACATCCGCCATCTTCCGCCCAAGGGGACTCTGGGAGAGCCCGACGTCTATGGCGGAGGACCGGTAAGGGAGGGAAGCGGCCGGGGACGCTAATGCGCGGCGACGCTATGGCTCGCCGCGCTCACACTCGCATGAAAGCTGTCGGCGAAGGCATCGTTGATCGAATAACGAATCACGTGCTCATACTCCGAACCGAGGAACCGCTTCAGCCGGTCGGTATTCATGATGTACTGGCCGGTCATGTAGGGAACAGCCTCGGGAGGAATCGCGGAAATCTTCCGCTTCCACAAGAAATTGAGCACCTGCCGCATGGCCCATTGTCCCGGCACGCGCACGAGCTTGGCTTCGGCCATCTCGATACAGCGCGCAAAGGTGAGGGGTTCGCCCCTTCCCGCGACATTGAGCACCGTCAACCGCTGGGTCTCCGGTTCGCGCTGCAAGATGTGCTTCAGCAGCCGCGCCATGTCGTCGACATGGATGAACTGGATTTTGTTGTCCAGATATTGCTGCCCGCGCGGCAGCATGCAGGGAAGTCGCTTGCCCTGGTTGCGCATTCTCTCCGCCCGTATGCTGGTTCCGTTCGGTGTTCCGCGAAAGGCGCCCATCAGGTAATTCTCAACGCTCGCTCCGGCGAAAATATGCGGGCGCAGAATGTAAACACTCGATCCCCGCAGCGCCGTCGAACGCTGTTGTACGACTTCATCGGATTCCTTCTTGTGAATCGCGTAAGGCAGGGTGTGCGCCGCCAGCGGAGACTCTTCGGTCGCAGGTCGGGGAAAGTCCGGACCATACACCGAGACGCTGCTGGGGAAGATGAACTGCTTGACGCCGTTATCCGCCGCGCGGTTGACCTCGGTGATGGCTTCCATCACGCGCGCCGTGCCTGCCACATTGATCTGCCACATGCGGTCCAGGTCGAGCACACCCGCACGAACCGGATCGATCACAAAAGCCAGGTGCACCACCGCATACACATGGGTGTCGCGCAGCAGTTCGTACAGAGTCCGGGTAGACGATTCCAGCCCCAGATCCAGGCTTTCAAATTGCAATTCGGAACCGGTTGGGGGTGGAATCACGTCCACCCCGATCACCGAAAAACTCCCCAGCAGCGGCAACAGCCTGGTGCCAAGGTTGCCCGACACGCCGGTCACCACCACAACAGGCTTGGCCATTTAGTTGGGTTTTGCAGCCTGTGGCTGAGGAGCCGGGGGCTGAGCTGCCGGCCCTGCTCCTGCCGGCATCCCGGGCCGTGGACGCACTCCGCGAGGTGGCGGCATCGCACCTGTATCCGGCCCGAAATACTCCGTATTGTTTTGCGCATGGAACGAGGTGTTCAATTTTTCCATTTTTTCCCGGACCCGATCGTTCTTCATCTTCGTGGTGATCTCGTTCGTAGCCTGGTCCACCGTCATCTCGGTCTTGCTGTTGATCTTGTAGATGTAGTGTCCGCCGGAATCGTTGATGACCTGCGAGACCTCCCCCGCTTTCAAATCGAAGACTGCGGCGTGTCCCGGCGGCAAACCGGAACGGCGCACGTTGGGCAAGTTCACCGTCGGCGACTCGATCTTCATTCCCGCGGCCTCGAAAGCTTCTTTCTGCAGCTTCACAATGTCTTCTCCTGCTGCAGCCCGCGCGCGCAGATCGTCGGCCAGCTTGGTCATCGCTTGCTCGTTGGCCTGCACTTTGGCCTTGTCCGCATCCTCTTTGGCCTTTTTCTGCTCGTCGCTCAGTTTGGCGTCCTTGTCGTCGTCTTCCTTGGCCTTGGCCTCTTTGGCTTCCGGTTCAGGCTGCCGGATTCGAGGGACGAACAGCCGGTCTACGTTGTACTGCTCGAACATGTCCGGATGCTGTTTGTAGTAGCTCTCGATGTCCGCTGGCGAAATCTTCCCCGCATCATCCTGGATTTTCCGCAGGAATTCGTTGGTCAGAATCTGCATCTGCGCGAACTTGAGGGTTTCCTTATAACTGTCCGTTTTGTCCATGCTTTGTTTCTTGGCTTCAGTCGACATCGCAATCAACCGTGGCAGCATGCTGGCCAGTTGCTTCTTCTGCTGCATGGTGGCGTTTGGCGCCAGGCCATTGACCAGTTTCTCGAACTGCGCCTTGGTGATGGTGGTCTTGCAGTCCGCCGGTGAGGGCTTTGCAGTCGTTGTCTTGGTGTCCGCCGCCGGCTTAACGGCCGCGCCTTTGGCCGCGACCGGCTTCGCTGGCGGAGCACAGACTCCGTCGATGGTGATTACAACCGCGTCGGCCGGAATTGATGCCGAAGTGTCGGGTGGCGTTTCGAGCTTGCCTCCCATGGCCATCGGCGCCCCGGCCGGCTGTGACTGGGGCGCCGGTGCGGCTTGTCCCCAAGCCAGCGTCCCCACAAGAACACACAACAACCAACTCTTGCGCATAAGTCTTAATCCTCCAGGATTGGTCCACCGGAAAGGTGAAAAATGCCAAGCAGAAATCCTAGCACAGAACCGGTCCTTTGCCGCGGCTCTCCGAAATTGAAATTGAGTCATGGAATCATTGAAACAGGGAAGCAAACAAACGACATTGGGCCTGGTCAATGTGGTCCGAGTGGCAGGGGCCGGGTCAGGGATTCCAGGACGCGATGACACAACCATTCGATGCCTGCGCTGCCTTGTCCTGTTCTGCGCTCACCAGCGATAATTCTTACGTGTCTGGTACGCCTGCCGTTTCGTCCTCTGAATTGATGCGGGCCGAGAAACGCGCCGCTGCGGGGAACTCCGTGTTTGCCGCAGTCGTCATCACCAGCCTCAAGGCAGTCGTCGGCGTCACCACCGGCAGTTTGGGAATCCTGTCTGAAGCGGCCCATTCCGGGCTGGATCTGATCGCTTCTCTGCTTACGTTTTTCTCGGTGGGGCTCTCTGACAAGCCTGCCGACGCCGATCACCAGTATGGCCACGGCAAGGTCGAAAACTTCTCGGCGTTTATGGAAACGGCCCTTCTGCTTCTGACCTGCGCCTGGATCGTCTACGAAGCCGGGCGCCGCCTCTTCTTCCGGCGCATCGAAATCGAACCATCCATCGCCGCATTCGCCGTCATGCTGCTTTCGATGGGGATCGACTGGTGGCGTTCGCGCACCCTGGGACGTATCGCCACCAAGTATGACAGCCAGGCCCTCGAGGCCGACGCCCTGCATTTCTCGACCGACATCTGGTCGGCTGGCGTGGTCGTTCTCGGCCTGCTTCTGGTTCTCCTGGGCCGGACGTATCACATCGAATGGCTGAGCAGCGCCGATCCGATTGCCGCGCTGTTCGTCGCGGGAATCGTCATTTCGGTGAGCTGGCGCCTGGCCCGCCGCACCGTCGATGCGCTTCTCGATGCTGCTCCTCCCGGCGTGCGCTCTGAAATCTACGACACCGTGTTGCACGTTGACGGCGTGCTCGAAGTCGATCGCATCCGCATCCGGCGCGCCGGGAACCGTTACTTCGCCGACCTGGCCGTAGGCCTGGCGCGTTCGGTGACCTTCCAGCGCTCTGGCCAGCTGGTCGCGGCCGTAACCGACGCGGTGCACCGCATCCTTCCCGACGCCGACGTCACCGTGCAGCCCTTGCCTCGAGCGCAGCGCACCGAGAACATTTTCGACCGCATCCGCGCCGTGGCCGCACACCGGAATCTCAACCTTCACGACATCAGTGTCCAGGATCTCGCCGGCCAGTTGCACGTCGAGCAGCACGTCGAACTCGACGAGCGCATGACCTTGAAGAAGGCGCATGACCAGGTCACCGAGCTCGAAGCCGACATGCGCCTCGACCTGCCCGAGATTGCCGACATCCTCACGCACATCGAAAGCGAACCCGCGACCATCGAACGTCCCGAACAGCTGGTCGCCGACGCCGAACTCGAACATCGCCTCCGGACGATAGCCTCGCAATTCCCCGAGATCCTCGATGTTCACGATTTCATCTTCAAGCGAGTCCGCAGCCGCCTGTTCCTCTCGTGCCACTCGACCTTCCCCGACGATCTCCCGCTGGCGAGGGTGCACGATATCCAAACCGAGCTCGAAATCCGCTTCAAGCAAGACGCGCCCGAGCTGTTCCGCGTCCTCATCCACCCCGAACCCAGCACAGATAACCGGAGATGACCCGTGATATCCGCCAAGGTAATCTGGAGTGACAATCAACGCTATGTCGCAGAAGCCACCTCCCGCCACGCCATCGTGATGGACACGGCGACCGAGAAAACCGCCAACAGTCCGATGGAGCTGCTCCTGATCGCCCTCTGCGGCTGCACGGCGTCGGACGTCGTCGGGATCCTGAAAAAGAAGCGTGAGCCGTTCACCAGCCTGGAGGTCAGCGCAGAGGGCCAGCGGGCGGAGGGCTATCCCGCCGTCTACACCGAAATCAGGCTCAAATACCGCGTGGGAGGCAAAGTTTCGCGCAAGTCGATGGAAGATGCGGTCAAACTCTCGAAAGAAAAGTATTGCTCGGTCTCCGCCATGCTGGAGAAAAGCGCGAAGATCGAATTTGAGATCGAGCACCGCAACGACGAGGCCGAGTAGAACAGGTCCTAAGAGGTATGTCCGAAGGGAAAGCTATTCGTTAGCCCAGGCGCAGGCCCCGGCAGCCAAGGAAAAGGGGCGAGTCCCGGAGGGACCTCACTGCATCGATTAAGTATGCGCATCCTCCTGTTCACCCAACCCGGCTGCCTTTCCTGCGAACTCATGCGCATCTACCTCGAGGCCCACGAACTTGCGTTCGAAGAACGCGACATCAGCAACCCCGAGCACCGCCGTACCATGACGGAGTTCCACGCGTCCAACGAGACCCCTACGCTGGTCATCGACGAAGCCGTCATTACCGGATTCGATCCCGCCTTGCTTGACCAACTCCTCCACCCAGCCCCATCATCGGATTCGGTACCCGAATCCTGAACTTTCCAGCCTGCAATCGAGCTCACCCCGTGCGCGGATATTTCTTCATAGCTTCCGCCGCCTTCCTCTGGGGAGTCTCCGCCGTTCTGGGCCGCGCTGTGTTCACCGGCAAACTTGTGCTTGCGGGGGAAGCCCTGCATCCGATCGACCCGCTGATCCTTTCCGAAACCCGAACCACCTTCTCCCTTCTCATACTTCTTCCGGTGCTGGCCTTTCCCTACAAAGGGCGCGGCGGCTGGCGGCGTATCAGGCTGCCCACACGCGATCTGATCCAGTGCCTCATCCTCGGCACGCTCGGCGTCGCCGCCTCGAATTACTTCTATTACGTCGCCATCCACCGGACCAGCGTCGCCATCGCCATCGTCCTGCAATACACTGCGCCGGTCTGGGTACTGCTCTACGTGGTTGCGCGCGGACAACAAAAGCTCTCGCCGCAAAAAGTCGGAGCGGTCGCCGTCGCCATCGTGGGCATCGCGCTGACCATTGGCATCCCGGGCGGGCACTCGACATCGCCCCTGAGGCTGGACAGCTACGGACTCATCGCCGCTATTGTGGCGTCGTTCTCCTTCGCCTTCTACAACGTTGGCGGACACCGCATCCTGTCCCGCTACGACCGCTGGCGCGTCCTGGTCTGGACGCTGGTTTCCGCCTGCGCCTTCTGGCTGGTCGTCCGTCCACCCTGGAAGATCGCGCACTACGCACCCGCCCAATGGGCCTATCTCTTCGTCTTCTCCATGATCTCGGTGCTCGGATCGTTCTCCCTCTACTTCCTCGGCCTGCAATACCTCGAGCCAACCCGAGCCATCATTGCCAGTTGCCTCGAGCCGGTTTTTTCGATCCTGCTGGCCGCGATTTTCCTGGGCGAAGGCATGCACCCGGTTCAAACGCTGGGGATTGTGCTGGTGCTCTCAGCGATCGTGATCGTGCAAATGCCGGGCAGGGAAGCGGCGGCTCGCGCGGCTGTGGTAGTCGACCCGATTGAATAGTGAATTCCCTGCGGCAAGCGGATCAAACACCCGCTCCTGATCCAGCTCGAAGTGAAATAGCCTGCCCTCATTGCCCTTGAACCACTTTCAGACATCCTGCTCTGGATTTGCCACGGCGCGTCCGGGGGGGAAAGAAATATCGCAGTTGCCACACAGACTGAACACAAAATGCAATCTCATCGCTTTTTCGCGTG
>Ga0123356_10002185_pt1 | contig 21032 bp, 20 predicted proteins | sample TergutEmb28metaG_2_FD_92546 | JGI IMG/M metagenome (GOLD analysis project Ga0123356, IMG submission 92546) | Embiratermes neotenicus P3 segment gut microbial communities from Petit-Saut dam, French Guiana - Emb289 P3 | ecosystem: Host-associated > Arthropoda: Insects > Digestive system > Gut ... | reverse complement strand
TCGATATTTCGTTGGTGCGCGGTGTTTGCGAGCGCGTGGGTGCTTGCATCGGCGGTGGGTGCGGCGCAGAACGCTTCTCAAGCCCCGGCCGGAAACCCGGGCAGCGGACCGAAATCCTACCCGCCAGAGCTGGTCGAGACCGGCGCAGCCCTGTTTCGTCAGGACTGCTCTTTCTGCCACGGCCGCGATGCGGCCGGCGGCGAGAGTGGGCCGGACCTTACGCGATCCCATCTCGTCACCAGGGACATGAATGGAGACAGAATCGGTCCCGTCATTCGAAACGGGCGGCCGGACAAGGGTATGCCTCCCTTCGATCTTTCTGATCAGCAGATCGCGGCTCTGGTGGGGTTCATCCACACCCAGCAGCAGAATGCCGACGCCAACAAGGGCGGACGGAAGGGTGTGGACGTTGCCGACCTGCGGACGGGAAATGCTGAGGCAGGCAAACGGTATTTCGAGGGCACAGGTGGGTGCGCGAAGTGTCACTCAGCCACCGGCGATCTGGCGGGCGTTGCGTCGCGCTATCAGGGACTGCAGCTGGAGGAGCAGATGCTGTATCCACGGCATGCCAAGTCGAAGGTTACGGTGACTCTTGCTTCGGGCGAAACCGTCACCGGGCGGCTTGCGTACCTCGATGAATTCACCGTCGGGCTCGTCGACGCATCGGGTATGTACCGATCGTGGAGGACGCGCGATGTGAACTACAAGGTCGATGCGTCCGTCCAGGCGCACGTGGAGCAGTTCCCGAAGTACACCGACGATGACATCCACAACTTGATGGCGTACCTCGAGACCTTGCGGTAGAAACGGGTCGTTGTCTCGATCCGCGAAAGAAAACTAAAAAGTTAACGCGACCATGAATTCATTCAGAAACGTATTTCTTGGCTTGACCAGCGCGCTGATTGCGCTTGCCTCTCCTGCTTGGCTGGCATCGCAGGCGACCGATGAGATGCTTCTGCATCCTCCAGCCGATAGCTGGCCGGGCTATCACGGCGACTACTCCGGGCGGCGTCATAGCTCACTCACCGACATCACAGTGCAGAACGTGCGGAATCTCTCGTTGGCGTGGGCGTTCCAGACGAATCAGGGTGCGGGGATCAAGTCGTCGCCGTTATTGGTCGAAGGCATTTTGTACTTCACCGTACCGGATAACATCTGGGCGGTCGATGCGCGCTCCGGCCATCAGCTTTGGCACTATAACGAACGAACCACGCAAGGCGAACACATCGGCAATCGCGGCGTGGCGATCTACCGAGACTCTCTCTTCTTCATGGCTCCCGACGCCCATGTCGTGTCGCTCAACCGCAGGAACGGAGCCGTGCGCTGGAAAGTTTCGGTCGGGGACGTGACCAAGGGATATTGGACCAGCATGTCGCCGCTCGTGGTCAAGAACCACGTGCTGGTGGGCGTTTCTGGAGATTTCGATAACAACGCCGGTTATCTCCGCTCGATCGATCCGGAGACCGGCGAGACGCAGTGGCAGTGGGATTCCACGCCTCCGGCGGGAACTCCCAATCAAACCACCGGCGGCATGACCTGGATGACCGGAACCTACGATCCGGAGCTCAATCTCGTGTTTTGGGGAACGGGAAATCCGACTCCGGTGCTCAATGGGTCGACCCGTCCCGGGGACGATCCCTATACCTGTTCGATCGTTGCGCTCAACCCCGATACGGGCAAGCTGGTGTGGGCTTTTCAACCTTCGCCGCACGACACCCATGATTGGGATGCCGTGGAGATTCCGGTGCTGGTCGACGGAGACTTTCATGGTGCGCCGAAGAAGATGCTCATGCAATCGTCGCGCAACGGCTACTTCTTCGTGCTGGACCGGACCGACGGGAAGAATCTTCTGACGGTACCTTTCGGACCGGTGAACTGGACGCTCGGTATCGACAAGCAGGGACGTCCGATTCCGAATCCCGCGAAAGAGCCCGCTCCTGACGGACGCCTGATTGCGCCGGACGAAGGCGGCCTGACCAACTATCGTTCCCCAAGCTTTGACCCGAAGACTGGCTTGTTCATCGTTGACGCTCATCCGAGCTGGAGTATCTATTTCGCGAAGCCGGCGGACGGAGTCTACGGATGGGCAGGCGCGGACTATGACGTGTGGGGCAAGGGTGTGATCGAGGCGATCGACTATCAGACAGGCAAGATCCGCTGGAGCCATGAAATTGGCGGGGAATCCGGCGCGGGCGTGCTCACGACAGATTCAGGGCTCACGTTTACCGGAGATAGTTCGGGCAACTTCCTGGCGCTCGATTCGAGCAACGGCAAGACTATCTGGCACGCCGGATCAGGCTCGCAAATTTCCAGCTCTCCCATTACCTACGAACTCGACCGGCGGCAGTTTGTCGTGACCAGCAGCGGCGGTGTGGTCTTCGCCTGGGCGTTGCCCGAAGCGGAATGACCGCCCTCACCTGCTGCGCAAAATTGTGACCACCACAACTGCTGGGGCGATACGAGAAGGCAGCATCGCTTCTTGTCTTCGCTCCGGGCGATTTCTCTGCGGCTTCGGCGGTCAGAAGTTCTTAACTTATCCGCGGAGGCCCCCCAGAATCGGCAGAGAACCGACCGAGTCGCCGAACTACCCAACCTCAATAGGAATCACTGAGCCCGTCATCGTCTGATTCATCGTCGGATTTGGCGATCGCAATCGGAACGAGATTCGCTTGTTTCAACTGGTCGTTGATTCTAGGCATCTGGGTTGATTTAAACGCGTTCCAACGTTCGGCTGCAGTCTTCAGGGCTGAGCTCGCTTCCTGATACAGTTCCAGTGCTTGAGCAGGTGCCGTACGATCGCCGCTCTCTACGACCCTCAGCGCCGCGGATAGCCCGGTGTTCGCGGCTTCCAACCCCATGGCGTGAGGTTGTCCTTCCTCTCCCCTCAGGATTCTCTTGAGTGCGGCTCCAGCGTCCGTGGTGCTGGCTTCAAGATCAGACTGGGCTGTCACCTTGGTTTTCAAATCTTCTAGCTGCTTCTGTGCGGAGTTGACTTGTGCCAAAAGGTGGCGGCTCTGCCAGGCCTCCAGGTAAATTTGTCGGCCCAGTTTCAGCTGTTGATCGAGTTGGTCAGAAGTCGCGGGCGATCGCGGGTCCATGGCGATCACCAGCGGTTGGGTCATCGTCTTGCCATCCACCGTGAGCCGGACTTCGTAGTTTCCGGGCACGGCTCGGGGAGCGCGAGGACCGCCGTAGTCGCTGTCTTCGTCCACGCTTCCGCCACCGCCCCACGCCAAGTCCCATACGAACCGATGCATGCCCGGAGATTTTTCAAGAAGCTGCGGCTTCGGGAACCAGCGTTCTGCGATCGCCATCGACGGGCGCTTTTGTTCTTTCTGATTGTCGGATGAGAAACTGCGCGTGAGATTTCTCTTGGCGTCGACGATCTCGAGTTTCACACTCCCGGCTGGCGACTTCAGGTAGTAGTCGATCGATGCTCCACCCGGCGGATTCTCCGCCGTCGGTTCTTCTGGAGGAAGCGGCGTTCCGGCGAACCCGTCGTTGTCGATCCGGATCGCTGTCGCAGGGCGATACAGCCATGGTCCTCCCGCTTGTTGCGCATCCGCAATCTGTCGCAATGGGGTGATGTTGTCGAGAATCCAGAAGGAGCGGCCGTGGGTGGCGACGATCAAGTCGCCGCCGTGAACGGTGATGTCCGGCACGGAAGTCATTGGCAGGTTCAGTTGCAGTGACTGCCAGTGATCGCCGTCGTCGAACGAGACGTAGATTCCGAATTCCGTGCCGGCATAGAGCAGTCCTTTCCGGACAGGATCTTCCCGGACCGCGTGAACAAACGCCGGCGTCTCAATTCCATTGGTAATGCTCTGCCAGGTTTCGCCGAAGTCGCGAGTGCGGTAAATATAGGGAGCGCGGTCGTCGAGACGATGCCGCTCCACTGCCGCGTAAGCCTCTCCAGAGTTGAAGCGGGAGGCCTCAATGACCGAGATCTTGCTCCAACTGCTGAGGCCTTTGGGCGTGACATTCTTCCATGTTTTTCCGGCATCGCGAGTGAGGTGAATCAGCCCCGTGTCGCTGCCCGCCCAGATCAGACCGGCATCGAGACTCGACGGTGCGATGGTGTAGACAACGCCGTATCCGCGCTGCATGGCATTGTCGACCGTCGGCTTGCCTTCGTTCTTCGTCCCCGGTGCGGCTCCAGTGAGATCGGGACTGATCTCCTCCCAGTGCAGGCCGCCGTCGGTGGTCTTCATGACATACTGTGTGCCCAGATACAGAGTTGTCTTGTCGAAGGGAGAGAACACCAGGACAGGCGTCCATGGATCGCGATACTTACGCGCGGAAATCTCCGAACCAAAGTTCGGGAGAGGCCACGGCGTAATGTCCTGACCCAAAGAGGTGCGCAGGTTGTAGCGAGACACGCCGCCGTAGGTCTGGGTCACGTAAACGATGTCCGGATTCTTGGGGTCGGGAGCCATGTACCCGCTCTCGCTGCCTCCCGCCGGGAACCAGTCTCGCGGAGTAATCAGCCCGTGATCGGTGCGGCTCAAGACCGCGGCGCTTCCACTGTCCTGCTGCGTCCCATAAACCACGTAAGGAAAATGATCATCGGTGATGACATGATAGAGCTGCGCCGTCGGCTGGTTGTACCAGGAACTCCAGGTTTTGCCGTAGTCGACACTGATCGTGGTGCCCTGATCGGTCCCAAGAACCATGCGCGCGGAATTCGTCGGGTCGACCCAGATCTGATGATAGTCATCCCCGCCGGGCGCGCCCCGAACGATTGAGATCGTCTTGCCGCCGTCCTCCGAGCGGTAGAGTGCGACGTTCGGCACGTACAAGACGTCAGGATTACTCGGATCAATCGTGATGTTTCCGAAGTACCACGATCGGCTGGTGAGGCGTTTGTCGGCATTGGCGAGCGACCACGTGTTGCCTCGATCGTCGGATCGATAGAGTCCCGATTTCGCTCCGACGTCCAGCAGCGCATACACTCGGTTCCCATCCGATGAAACCCCCACGGCGACTCGGCCCCAATCTCCATCGGGCAGGCCAGAGCCGGTGAGCCGCGACCACGTTTTTCCTTCGTCCTCGGAGCGATAGATTGCGCTGCCCGGGCAATCGATGGGACCGTATACGCTCCACGGTGGACGGCGCGTGCACCAACTGCCGGCGAACAAGATATTCGGGGTGTCCGTCGCGATCGACAAGTCCGCAACCCCGATCTCCGAGCCGAGATCCAACACCCTGGCCCAATGCGTTCCACCATCTGATGACTTGAAGACGCCGCGTTCGTCGTTCGGTCCGTAGGCATGCCCGAGCGCGCCAACGTACACGACGTTTGAGTTTCGAGGATCAATCACGATGCGGCTGATCTGGCGCGAATCACGCAGTCCTACGCTTTGCCACGTCTCGCCGCCATCCACCGATTTGTAAACTCCATCCCCCGACGCAAGGTTGGAGCGAATGTCGGACTCGCCGGTTCCGGCGTAGATCACTTTCGGATCCGATGGAGCGACGGCCAACGCGCCAATCGACGCGACCGGTTCGTTGTCGAAGATCGGCCGCCAAACCACCCCCCCGTCGACGGTCTTCCACACTCCGCCGTCCACTCCGCCGAAATAAAAAGTGTTCGCGTTTCCGGGAACTCCGGCGACCGCGGCGACACGTCCGCCGCGGAACGGCCCAATCAGTCTCCATTTGAGCCCGCTGAAGAGTCCCGGAGGCGATTGTCCGAAAACCGGGAGCAAAAATGCGATGAAAAGAAAAATGGCAAAAAGAGGGAAGGGAAGTTTGCGGGTCCAGGGAGTCATCATGTTCAGGCGACAAGTTTAGCGGATCGGGCAGAATCTGTGCACGTGACAGCTGCCTTGGGGTGATTTCTTGGCGAAACTCGGGACGGCGCCGGCTGTGCGCCGCGTGTTCGTCCATCCAAATGATTAAGAATCGCCTATTCTGCCAGTTAAATGATGAACTGAGGTCTGCTATTTGTTCGCCTATGATCCGGAGGGTATCGGTCTTCGCAGGCGATTGAGGGCGTGCGACGTTCGCTGGTCACCAAGCGCACCCATGGTTTCTCTTGGGACTTCGGCGCTTACGAATTCTTACTAAATTCCTTATGCAGTCTTTATGACTTTGCTGGTCGAATTCAGAAGTCGCCGAAAACTACGCGGGGATAGTATTGTGCTCAGATTCGCTCCAGACCGCCCGTAAGCTTCCAGGGAAAATCCCATTTTCAGATTAGCGGAGGCAAGTCCATGAAGACCTCGAATGTTTGTTCGGGCAAAGCCGTGCAATTGACTGCCTGGGCTTTGGCGCTCACCCTCAATCTGGCAGTTGCAAAGCAGCTCTGCTTCGCGCAGGAGAAGCCTTCCACGGCGACAACCGTGGCATCGCTCGGTGAGGCGAGTGTCCACGAAACACCACGGAGCAATGCCTCCGCGAGTACATCTGCGACAACAACCCCCGTTGCGCCAGCGCCCAATCCGGAAATCCCGCCCGCGGTGGCAAAAGAACTCGCCGCCCTGCACGCAGAAATTGACGCGCTCCGAGCAGAGCTGAGAAGCCGCACCGCGAGCGAGCCGGCTGCCGCACCGGCGCCGGAATTGGCGACCACGCCGACGCCTGCACCCAACCCAGCACCGGTTCCGACTCCGGAACCGAAGCCGGCTCCTCCGGTTACAGTCGAGGCTGCGCAACAAGCACCACCAACCACGACGGAGAAGCCCGAGCCGGCAGCGCCGTTTGCCTACGCCGACTGGACCTGGCTCAACGGGAACCCTCGCAACAAAGATGTGGTCTGGGACTCGAAGTTCTTCACTCCCGAAGTTCGCCTCGATGCCCACTACATCATGGATTTCAACCATCCCAAGGACGACACCATCGGCGGTTCCACTGAAATTTTCCGCTCGAGCGAGTTTCAGGTGGAGCAAATCAGCTTCGGGGGCAACTTCCACTGGCAGAATGTCAACGCCCGGATCCTGACGATGAATGGCATGTTCGGAATCACCACTCCGCGCAACGACGCCAGCGTTGGGCGCGGTCAATGGGATCTTCGTGGCGCATACAAGTACGTTTCCGAGGCTAACGCCGGATATCACTTCGACGTCAACCATGGTCTGAATGTTGACGCTGGAATCTTCGTTTCGTACATCGGTTTGTTCAGTTACTACAATTTCGATAACTGGGCGTACCAGCCCTCCTATGTTTCATCGAACACACCGTGGTTCTTCAACGGCCTTCGCATTCAGTGGTTCCCGACGGACAAGCTGAAGATCGAGCCTTGGATCATCAACGGATGGCAATCGTATGCCCGCATGGGCAGCAAGCCGGGTCTGGGAGGGCAAATCCTGTACCGCCCTCTGCCTTGGCTGTCACTGGTCTTTAACAACTATGGCATGGGCGAAGACACGCTAGGCAATGGCGACGGGCACTTTGGCCGCTCGCGTATCCACACCGACGACAGCGTTCAGGTGAAGTACTACGACCATCCGGACCGATTCCTCAACAGGATGGCCTTCTCGCTTACCGGCGATCTGGGCTGCGAATATGGCGGAAGTGGATCGTTTGTCAGCGCCCAGGGAAGGCTCATCAATAACAACGTGAATTGCCATCACAACACGGCGACGAGCAGCAAGCAGAGTTTCGCCGGATGGATGTTGTACAACCGCTGGTGGTTCAAGAAAGACTTGTACGGCATCACCCTCGGCGGCGGCGCGATGGACAACCCAGGACGTTACCTCACGCTGCTTCCTCCCATCAATGGCGCCGACGCGGTCTCTGGGTCGCCCTACTTTACCGGGAACCCGGGAGATCCGTTCAGAGCGTGGGATACTTCTCTGACCTTCGACTGGATGCCGAGGCAGTACATCACTTTCCGCGCGGAGTACGGCTACCGTCACGCCAACGTGCCGTACTGGACGGGGCGCGGTGGGATCACGCCAGGAGTCAATGGCGCTCCCAGCACGATTCCGAACCCGAACGCAGGTACGGTGGTGCCAGGAACAACGTTCGTCCCCGGCCCGTTCTTGTCGGCCACACCTTATTTCACCTGTGTTGCTGGAGCGACTGGCTGGTGCCCGGATCTGCGGAAGAATGAGCCCAGTCTCCGCTACGCCATCATGGTCAAGTTCTGACCAGGCAGCCGAGGTCGGACCAGGGCATGATTACAAGTGTGGACCATTCGTGGCCGGATCCGCGCTAGCGTCTTGCCTTTGGCGCGGCAACGGAGGTTTGAGAGGGGCAGAGGTTGGGGAATCTGCCCCAGACCACAGAGAACGGACTGCCCCGGTCCCCCCCAAAACGAGATCGAAACCGTGCCTGTTTTGTGGAAACGACAAACACAGGGAACTCCTGCTTTCGTCCCCCAGGCGCCTGAGTTCTCTGTTACGCGTACAAATCCAGCGGGCCCGCGGTCATGGTGGTCTGTCCGACCTCTATGAGGTAACCATCTGGATCACGCATATAGCACCGCAATTCGGTCGCGTGCACTTTAGGTTCAGTGATGAATTTCGCTCCTCGCGAAGACCAAAGGTCGTAGTAGCGTCTGATGTCGGTCACGCGAAGATTCAGAAAGTTGCATAAGATGTTGGCATCGCAAGGCGGAGCAGCGATGACCTCGGGCTTATCATCAGTCGGGCCGCCACCGCCGTTGATCGTCAGCCAGATATTGCCCAGCCGCAGAAACGTCGGCTCGCCTTCGCGCAGGACGGTTGCGCCGAGGACATCACGATAGAATGCCACTGAGCGCTGTATATCTCGAACGATCAAGGTATTCGTGACAACGAACTTGAGTTCAGCACTTTGATCCGGTCGACTCGACATGCTACCTCCTCTTCCGCGCGATGTTCCCCGGCTTTCTCAACAGGAAATGACCCGCGAAAGCGGGGAACTCCCTTTTGAAGCAATTACGGTTGGCACATGGCAAACTATCGCCCTCTCCTCTCGGCGGGGGCATCACCACCCCACCGATGCCCCGAATGAGTTGTAGATGACGCCGGAGTGCGCTTATAGGTCGTCGTAACTTCCGAGGTTGGAACGCTTTGCTCATCGCATGGATGCCTCGCTCCGTCAACACTGAGAAGAATGTCGACTTGAAACCTGGTCACGTTGGTCATTGTCCATCTGACTGGGTGTCTTTCGGATTGGGTTTCGAACTCAAACATCTTGATCTCAAGATACACGGAGGAGAGGGGACTTTCAACTGAGTCCCTTGGGTTCTCTGACCTTTTTAATTTAGCGATGCAGCGGTGATTCACGGGCCATGAAGAAGGCTGTTCGCTGAAAACAGATATTGCGCGACATCGGTATCCGTACTTCACTGTATGAAGGTGTAAAGTAACTCGTGTTTCGTGGCGAAATCCAGCGCATAAACAAAACGTGAAGACAGACCTCAACTCGCTCGTGATCTTCGCGCAAGTTGCCGAATCGAACAGCTTTGTCCAGGCAGCCCGGCGCTTGCAAATGCCCACATCCACGGTCAGCCGGCGAGTCGCCGATCTGGAGAAGCAACTTGGAGTCCGGCTGATTGAGAGATCGACGCGCAGTTTGCGATTGACCGAGGTAGGTTCCGAGTTGCTGGAGCACGCGCAGCGGACTGCGGAACTCAGTGAAGCTGTGAGCAGCATCGCGTCGAATCACAGCGCCAACGTGTCGGGAAATCTGCGGATTTCGGCCCCACCTACCATTTCGGATTCTTTGCTTGCGCCCCTTATCGTCCGCTTCCAGGAGTCCTATCCCGACGTGTCCGTTCAAGTCTTCACAACGGAGCGCATCCTTCCGCAGATTGCGCAAGGCATCGATCTCGCTTTTCGAGTTGGAGAACTGGAGGACTCTTCGCTCGTGGTTCGTCGCCTGTTAACCTATCGGCACCAACTGGTGGCGAGTCCGGCATATCTGAAGATGCACAAAGATCCGAAGCGCCCTTCCGATTTGCTTCATCACCGGCTTTTGGCGTTTTCCTTCTGGACGTCCGAGAACAGCTGGTCTTTTACTCATGCCAACAAGAAGAATCAGGTTTCGATCAATTTTCAACCCCACCTCTCGATTAACGAGTACGCCGGGTTGGCGGTCGCCCTGCTAGCTGGAGCCGGAATAGGGGAACTTCCGCCAATTGTGCAACCCGATTTGGTTCGGCAAGGCCGACTCGTTGAGGTCATGCCCCAATGGCATCTACGTCGGTTCAATCTCTCGTTGGTGCACTTGAGCAAGCGATACGTACCGCGAGCCGTGCGAGTCTTCAAGGACTTCGCGGCGGAAATGGTCCCGGCGCTGTTTCCCAACCTTCCCGTGTAACCGAGGTTTCCATCACAAGGAGGAACGACTATGAGGGCCGCGTGGTATGAAAAACAGGGACCGGCACGAGAGGTTCTGACCGTGGGTGAAATGCCAGATCCAGTTCCGGGTGCGGGCGAGGTTCGCATTCGTATCTTGGCATCGGGTATCAACCCGGGTGATGTGAAAAAGCGCGAAAACACTTTCGGCTACGGTATGCCGTACCCCCGCATCATTCCTCACAGTGACGGCGCTGGGCGCATCGATCAACTCGGTGCAGGCGTTTCGTCGGAATGGTTGGGACGTTCGGTGTGGTGCTACGGAGCCCAATCCAATCGTCCCTTTGGTACAGCGGCTGAGTTTACCGTCGTTCCGCTGGAGCTGGTGGTCGCCTTGCCCGAAAATGTCATGATGGAACAGGGTGCGTGTCTGGGCATTCCCGGTATAACCGCGCACCGGGCAGTCCATGTGGCTGGCCCGGTACGAGGCCGCACGGTTTTGGTGCAAGGAGCGGCGGGGTCCGTTGGTCTCTGTGCGGTTCAGTTGGCAAGTCGTGCGGGAGCTCGCGTCATCGGTACGATCCGGTCCGCGGCCGAGGAGGAAACCGCAAAGAATGCGGGAGCCCATGAGGTCGTTCGTAATGATCATGAGGCCGAGTTCAAGACTCGCATAAAGCAACTGGCCCCGGACGGCGTCGACCATATTGTGGAAGTGGCATTCGGAGCAAATGTCGCCGCCGATGTCGAATTGCTCAAGATGAATGGGTCCGTCGCAGCCTTTGCGACCAACGTCAGTAACCCGTCGATTCCGTTCTGGCTGATGGTTTTCAAGAACATTCGGCTCTTCTTCCTGGGCAGCGACGACTTTTCGATGGAGGATAAGATAATGGCGACCCATGATCTGAATGCGGCGCTCGTGGCCGGTTGGTCAGGTTTCGAAATCGCTGAACGAGTCCCGCTATCGGAGATTGCTCGGGCTCATGAACTCGTCGAGCATCCCACACGACGGGGAAGAGTTGTCGTTACGCTCTGATTCCCAGCCTGCGGTCAGGCTGGTGTTCCTCTGGGGAAAAATCAAAAACGACCTTGTCGTTGGTACGCTCGGCGGGCCCGCACAATCAGACGCACTTGGGTGCCTTCATTCATAGGCGCTGTTGTAAGCGAAGCTCCCACCTATCCTCTCGGCGAGCTCCGCCCTACACGAGGTCCCCCGTGTCCATTGGTGTTGCTTGCCAGAAATTCCTTGGGGTCGACGCCGCGGCCGATATGGAGACCCGAGATGGCATGTTGTGGATTGGCACGGAGGCCAATTTGTTGACAGCGGCCAAGCTTCGACCGAATACGGCCATGCGGGTTTCAACTATATGGACAGATTATTTGGGATGCTCCAAATACAACTCGAAAAGGGGGTATCGGGCTCTCCCCAATGATGCGAAAATCGGCATCTAGGGCCCTACGCTTGAATTAGGTCACGACATGACGCCGAAGTCAATCTCTCCACGAATCCGCATCCTGATCGTTGACGATCATCCTGTTTTGCGTGAAGGCCTGGTCACGATCATTGAGAGCCAATCCGATCTTCAAGTTGTTGCAGAAGCGGGGACAGGAAAGGAAGCGATCGCACTTTTTGAACAGCATCTTCCCGACATTACGCTGATGGATTTAGGGTTGCCGGACATAAACGGCATCGATGTGATCACCACGCTGCGCGAAACCCATGCGGACGCGCGAATCATTGTTCTCACCACGTACCTCGGTGACGTTCAAGCGATCCGCGCGCTCAGAGCCGGTGCTTCCGGTTATCTGCTAAAAGCCACCCTGCGCCGGGATCTTCTGGACTCGATCCGCGCGGTCCACGGTGGACTCCGCCATGTACAAGCCGAAGTGGCTACAGAACTGGGCCAGCACGCCGCCGAACAATCTCTGACGACCCGAGAAGTAGAGGTTCTGAAACTTGTCGCGAAGGGCTGCTCGAACAAAATTGTGGCAGACCGTTTGTATATCAGCGAGGACACGGTCAAGGGACATGTCCGCAATATTCTGTCGAAACTGAACGCCAACGATAGAACTCATGCAGTCACCATCGCCCTTCATCGTGGTTTCTTCGAAATGTGAGAGAAAAACCTGCGAAGCTCATGAGCGAGTTATTCGTGCAAGTGTTTCTCGATTCGTCGATCCGGAAGTAGCCACATCAGGGCCACGAAAACATAGCCCGCGCATGCCAGCCAGGGCCGGAAAAACGCTACAGAAATCGCGAGCAAATACACAAGCACACTCACCGCTCCTTTCCAATCGTTGCCGATAGAAGTCGCCAGGACGGAGTTCTTGCTGTGGTGCGCGACCAATGCCTTGGTTAGCACAAAGTAGGCGATACCGGCGGAGAGCAGCATGATTCCGTATACCGCAACGGGGAGAGGCGGATAGTTGTTTTCTCCCATCCAGGCAGTGGCCAATGGAACCAGGGACAGGCAGAACAAGAGAGCGAGATTGGCCCACAGAACTCCGCCGGTAACGCGCTCGGACGCATGCAGCAAGTGATGATGGTTGTTCCAGTAGATACCTATATAGATGTAGCTCAACACGTAACACAGAAAGACAGGTGCCAGGGACTTGAGTGCCCGCACATCTGTTCCATGGGGTAGTCTCATATCGAGCACCATAATCGTGATGATCACGGCAAACACGCCGTCGCTGAATGCTTCAAGCCGGCCTTTACTCATGGGAAAGTCCTCCGCTATCGATCCGAGTCCGGATAAAGTGAAATCGGCACATCCTTGGCGATGTGTGGAAACAGACTTCCTGGAATCGAAGATTTGCCGCTATTTTCGTCCGTTATCGACTCTGTCGCCACGAGTGGCAACGGGAGATTGAATGATTGAATCGCCCGGTCCAGAGTGGCTCGATCCTATTTGGCCAGATCCGCAGCGGCAGAATACGCTTCCTGAAGAAACGTCATGACTACCTTAACCGGATCTGGTTCCTCGCGCACCTGGGAATAATCGAGCAGGAACTCGCCCATCTGCTGGTCGAACCTGCCCAACCCGCGAAGAACAGTCCGGGTTGAGGGCCGTTTGGCGTCGGCGCGATATGGGAGCAGAACGTTGCACGACCGGAGCTGCCGTTGCCGGGCCAGAAACCGGCAACAGCAAATTGTCAGGGTCGGCACTGACTTCAAGCACTCGCTGAACGGCCGTCACCGTGCACAAGTCGTAGGAATTGCTGAAACTAACAAAAGCGGTGATCAGGTAAGCACGACGATCTTGCCGCCCGCTTTGTTCTCTTCCATACATCGGTGGGCCTCGACAATTTCGTCCAGGTGAAAGACCCTGCCGATTTGAACAAACAACTCCCCGGACGCGATCTGATCCACCAGTTCCTGGATGGGAGCACGCATAAAATCCCTGGCTTCTCCCGCGAAGCTGGTCAGGCAAACCGCCGTTGGAATCACCTCCATGGGGTTGAAACTCTCAAATGACCATTGATTGCCCACGATTCCCGTCATGCACACGATGCCTTGTTGTCTCGCACAACGAAGAGAATCTTTCAGGGTCGTTGTACCCACGAGTTCCAGAACCTTGTCTACACCTTCTGGAAACTGGCTTCGCACCGTGCCTGCGATTTCTCCTGTGTCAATGAAGACATGATCTGCGCCGTTTGCCCGCAGCAGGTCGGCGCGGCCTGAGTTGCGAGTTGTAGAGGAAACGGTTGCCCCAAGTCTCTTCGCGATGGCAGCGGCTGAGAATCCGATCGAGCTTGTGCCGCCGCGGATGAGGAGATGCTCTTTCTGCTCAAGCCGAAGTGACCTGAGAAGAGAACCCCACGAGGTCTGGAGCATGAGGGGAACCGCACCAAGCTTCTCCCATGGAAGATCGGTCCGAATACGTTGAACTTGTCCTGCGGGCACGCAGGTGTACTCCGCGTAGCCGCCATCGAACTGACGGCCCATCCCGCCTTCGACGGTTGCGACGGTTTCGCCCTTGAGGAATTCCCCGCCAGGGGCCTCCTCGACCTGTCCGACCGCTTCGATTCCAAGTATGCGGGGGAAGACAACGCCAGGTGAGTAGCCTTGACGAGTGAACATTTCTGATCGATTGAGTCCAAAAGCTCGCACCCGAATGAGTACCTGTCCCGAGTGGACCTCGGGGACAGGCCGGCTTTCCACCTTCAGCACCTCGGGTCCGCCCGGAGCATACATCACTGCGGCCTTCATGTTTGCCATGCCCGTTCTCCTTTGGTACCGGACAGCCGATGGCGATCACTTACCTGGCGGGTTCGTCGGAGAAAAGCTGTAGCGGGCGATCTTGAACCTGCCATCGCGATCCTTCCGGAAAAGGAACAGCTCCTGATTGCCCTCGGAACTCGTGGCTCCGGTCGCGTGATTGAAGGTCGTGCCAGCAGAATTTGTGCGTGTAAAGACCCACTCCGGGCTTATCTCGATGATCTCTGCGACGTTGAACTTTACGGTCAGTTTGATTGCCTTGAAGACCGCCTCATAGGCCTTGCGAACTTCAGCCGACCCGACCGCCGACGGGCTGTAGGGAGGCATAAAAACACCATCTTCAGCGTACAGCGGCATCACTCGGTTGGTGTCGGAGGAATTGAGCGCTGCATTGTAGGCGGAGAGAACATCAGCAACCGCTTTTTCGTTTGCCGTCATCTGATTAACCCCTTGACATCAAGATTAACACACATCGGGTATGGAGAAATGGTCGGCCGGTAAAGGTCGGTATCAATCTCGGTCAGATCTCGTTGGCTGAGCCAGGAAAAGCGCCCAGACCCTATTCTCGTGGCGTCAAGACTCTTTTCCCTCTACAATTCTGTGATGGAAGAAGCCGCGAAGAGAAGAGCCAAATCTGACGGAACCCATGTCTTCTTAGTGCTTTGGAAAGCCTACCGCGCACTGCAGGCGGACGCTGAAGCAAGCATCAAACGAATCAACTTGTGTGACTCCGACTTCAGAGTCCTGGAGGCGCTGCTCCGCAAGGGGCCTCTTCCGGTCAACATCATCGGACAGATGGTAGAGCTCACCACGGGTTCTATCACGAGCGCGATCGACCGGCTCGAAAGGAAGTGGCTGGTCGTGCGGAAGCACCATTCTACGGACCGTAGAATTCGCATTGTCGAATTGACCACCAAAGGCCGCCAACTGATTGAGAAGGCCTTTGCCCAGCACGAATTAGATATGGAAAAGGCAGTTGCGAACCTTTCGCGCGCGGAGCGGGGAATGCTCATCGATCTGTTGAAGCGCCTCGGCGATCGCGATGGCATCGCCCGGATCTAGTCCCAACTCTTCGACAATTGACCCGTTGCATCGTGATGTCAGGAGAAGTCTCGCGTTCAAGTCAGTCTCTGCGCCTGCCCAAATATGCGACAGATATTGGAACGGATTGTTCCAGTTCAAAGCGAGATAGCTTGCCGCCAAGATGTATGTATGACACACACTTAGTACTGCGGCACGCCCTTTGGTTGCACATAATACACGGAGTCAAGAGCGATCGGAGCTGAATCACGCGCCGGTGTCGTTGGGCAGCTCGGTCCCGCGGCCTGCTTATGGCGATCCAGGAGTATGCCAGCGAAGCGTTCTTGTTGAGTTCTCTCACGGGCCAGAACGTAACTTTAGAGAGGTTCGCCCACACGGACTGAGAATGCTTTGACAAGAAAATAGCAAGGCCGTGACATTGCTTTGACAATCACTTTTGCAGCCCCTCGCTACACTTCCTCCCGAAGTGAATTAACGCGCTGCTGCCCCGCCTCCACGATTGTGCGGAGCGGGAAAGCGCGACTTCAGACGCTAGGCACTTACGAACCATCCATCCACCAAACTCTGCTCTCAACCACGAGAGAAGTTGATGACATCACTTCGAATTCTGTGTTTCAAGTTCCCTCTGATTGCAACAGACAGCAGATGATTCGCTTTCTAATAGGAGGCAGTATGAAGAAATTCCGATGTGCTCTCAGCAGTTGCTCTGCTGTGGGTTGGAGATCCACGGCGCTCATCCTGGCGGTACTTAGTATTTTCGCAATGGCCGGTTCTGCGTTTGCCCAGGATGACGCCACTGACACCACTGATTCCACTGACCCCGCCACCGTCCAAACCATCATGACCTTTGGTACCATGATCGGTGATCCCGGGACCGGTACCGCCGCCGCCAAGGCAAAAAATGTGATACGCGGGTATATGGGTCCGAGTGCGCCGTGGCTGATCAAATCCGCTACGGGCACACTTAAGACCGATGGTACATTGACCGTTATGGTCAAAGGACTCGTGCTTCCCAACGGCACCAACCCCGTCCCCTTTTTCCGGGCCGCCGTCAGCTGTCAGGATCCCACCGCCTCGACTAAAGGAAAGCTTTACTTTACCAAGACATTTGCTGCGAATACCGCCGGCGATTCGACCATTAACGGTAAAGTAGCCCTCCCGGCGGAATGCATTGCCCCGGTCGTTCTAGTTACGTCTCCGGCCGCCGCGGGCAGTCCCGATGGAGTCTGGTTTGCGGTTACGGGCCGCCCGTGACCTACAACTGAAGATAGAGAATGACGGCAGAGGGCAGTGTCCGACTTCATCGACACTTGCCCTCTAGTTTTTCTTCGCGTACTCGAAGTCCAGTTCCCTGAGGTGGCACCGCTTCGACATCGGGTTCGAATTTGACGCTCGGCTTCGCCGGGAAAGGATGCTCCATGGCTTGAGGCATGTGCAGAGTGTCACTTGCAGTTGCCGCGACCCGATGGCTTATCCGAAAAGTAGAGAGCGCCCGTGCTGCACAAGACTTACGATGCTCTCACCTCCTCGCGGAAAGATCCTCGGGATCTTGCGTTGGACCGCCGGCTGACGAAGCGCTCTCTCCCGGTGTTGTTGTGCGACGGCACACCGTCATTTCGATAACGGACAAGATAGATTCTTTGTCCCGCTCAAACACCCTTCCGATAGCGGGCCGTCGTATCAGGTATGGAAGCCTCATGGTTGATCATGTCTCGGTAGAATCACTCCACCCGACCGCGATGTTTGCGGAGATAACCCGGCTTCGGCGGCGAGAACTCTCCCCGTCTCGCCTGTGTCCCCTGAATCTTGCCCGATAGGACAGCTTCACGCGCACAAATGGACGAATCAGATGTGGGGATCGGGAGGTGGCCCTCCTCCCCCGCCAGCGCCAACGAGCCGGTTTGCGTCCGAGAGTGCGGGCAAGCAGCCGCTGTGTGAGGCAGCGGCTCAGGCATGAATGCAAATCGCTTCGCTGCGATACGTTCTTTCCCGGAACGGCCGCTGACTTGCACATTTGCTCCAGCGAAAATAACGTCTTTCTGCTATTTTCACGATCTATCAAAATAGCCGGGTTGATATGCAACAGATAAGCCTATACGCAACATAAAATTGCGTATATGGATTGCCAATGCTGCTTTTCCCAATTGGCTCCTTGGTACGTAATCCATACCCTGTCTGTGTGCATCCTAAGGGCGGCCCTCGCGCGTACTGTTCCGAAAACTCCTGACTGACAGGATGGGGAGAAAGGCGAACGGTTCACGCGATTGCTCTGCCAAGTAGGGAGGCTACTCATGCCGCGAAAAGAGATCCTCGACCGTATCCAGAAGTACGTTCAGCCCTTCCGCATCACAAAAGGCGAGGGCTTCCAGCTGAAGGACCATGATCCCGGCTATACCTGCGGGCTGGGGTTGGAAAAGGGGGAGGCGTCCAAACTCCTTCGGCAAACCACCGGCTGGCTCGCACAAGAGCAGGAAATGCTTTACGCCAAGGATCGCTGGTCGCTGCTGCTCGTCTTCCAAGCGATGGATGCAGCAGGCAAGGACAGCACGATCAAGCACGTGATGTCAGGCGTCAATCCGCAGGGCTGCCAGGTGTTCTCCTTCAAGCAGCCCTCAAAAGAGGACCTCGACCACGACTTCATGTGGCGGTATTCCAGGTGTTTGCCCGAGCGCGGAAGGATCGGGATATTCAACCGGTCGTATTATGAGGAAGTCCTGATTGTGCGCGTGCACGAGAACATCCTGAAGCAGCAGAAGATACCCGAGCCCCTTGTCGGGAAGCGCATATGGGACCAGCGGCTCGCCGATATCGCGCACTTCGAGGACTACCTCACTCGTCAGGGAGTCATTATCCTCAAGTTCTTCCTGCACCTGTCGTATGTGGAACAGAAGAAACGCTTTATGAAACGCCTCGACACTCCCGAGAAGAACTGGAAGTTTTCTGCTTCCGACGTGCAGGAACGTAAATTCTGGGGCGACTACATGCGCGTATACCAAGAAGCTATTCGCGCCACCGCATCGAAGCACGCACCCTGGTACGTGGTGCCAGCCGACAACAAGTGGTTCACGCGGCTTGTTGTGGGCGCCGCGATTGTGGAAGCGGTGGAGCAGCTCGATCTCGGATACCCGAAGGTCGACGCGGAGAAGAAGAAGGAACTGGCGACAATGCGTGCGGCATTGGCCGGCGAGACGTAGCTCCGGCCTCAAAGTACCGCCGAACCCTTGCTTTGTCGGCAAGGCCATGAGTGTCTTGTCGGGCTGAAGTCACATTACTGCTCGGTTCCATGGAATTGCCGGAGGGTCAGCCCTTGGAGTGGGCGCGTATGTCAACGACAATCTCGGTTCTCGGGGGGGTGGGCCTGTTCCTGCTCGGCATGAGCGTCATGACCGGCGGCCTCAAGGCATTGGCCGGCTCGGGGCTGCGCACAACGCTAAGCAAAGTGGCAGCGACTCCGTTGTCGGGGGCGTTCTGGGGGGCTTTCGTTACGCTTATCGTGCAGTCGTCGAGTGCCACGACGATGACAACCATCGGTCTGGTGAGCGCGGGATTGCTCACCTTCGCTCAGGGCCTGGCACTGGTGTTTGGCGCCAACGTCGGCACAACGGGAACAGGCTGGCTGATCGCGCTCATCGGCGTTCGTGTCTCGCTCACGGCCGCCGCATTACCCATGATCTTCGTCGGCGCCCTGATCATGCTGTTGGGCCGTGGACGCGTGGCCGCGGCAGGTGGAGCACTCGCAGGGTTTGCACTTGTGCTTTATGGATTGACGACACTGCAACAGGGAATGGGCGGACTGGCCGAAAAGTTGCGTCCGGCGGACTTTCCCGCTGTTTTTGGCTCGGGCGTCAGTTGGTGGTCAAGCTTGTTGGGTGTGCTGGCATTGATCGTAGTTGGACTGGCGATGACAGCGGTGATGCAATCGTCGACAGCCGCCATTGCGGTAACCCTATCGGCGCACTTCGCGGGCGCTATAGGGCTCGATCAGGCTTGTGCGCTCATTATCGGACAGAACATCGGCACGGCGACAAGTTCCGCTCTGGCAGCAATCGGCGCGAGCAGAACTGCCAAGCGATTGGCGGTCGCCTACATTTTGTTCAAGCTGATCGCGGCCTTGATTGCGCTGGCGCTGTTTCCGGTCACCATTCCTCTGCTCGTTCGTGCCTCGAAAACCATCGATGGCGTGACGCTATTAGCTGCTTATCACACTGCCTACAACGTCGTCGGGGTGGCGGTTCTGCTGCCGCTGATCGACAGGTTCACGCGCTTCGTCGAGCGAATTCTGCCCGAGCGTGGGTCGCCGCTTACGCGTTGCCTCGACCCGGCAGCGCTGCTGACACCGATCGCGGCTGAGGAAGCCGTGCGGCGAACGGTTGCGCGCTCGCTGGGAACGATGTGTGGATCAATCGCCAAGGCGTTGACGGCTACGAATCATCGAAGATCTATTCGTGGTGTCTCAGTAGCAGCGCCCAGCGATGCGTTGCGCCAGGCGCAGGAATTCATATCGGAGTCGAGCGGCCCACCCGAATCAAAGGACGAGCAGGAGAGGCTCACCAGCACAATGCATGCGCTCGACCACGCGTCTCGTCTGGCCGAGGTCGCGGCCGAGAAAGGCGAATTTGGCTCGGTGCGCAGCGGGTCTGAAGATGCTGCGGAGTTGTGCGCGGAGGCGATGCGAAACGCAGTCGTGATCGCCCAGGAAGTGGGCGCTCTGCCCGATGACGCTGATCAGGCTGTCCCAGTCGAGGCGCTCGATGGGGAGGAAGATGTCGCTCGGAATGGAGCCCCAACCGGGCAAGCGATGGCGCAACTTGAACAATGCGCGGCAAAACTTGGCGAACTGCAGCGGGACTACCGCACCGTGACACTCAGCTCGGTCGCGGGTGGAGTGGTGACGGCAGATGAGGCGATTGCTCGCGTCGACACTGTCCGACGCCTCGAAGCGCTTGCACATCACGCCTGGCGCTCCGCCGTGCATCTCGTCGGTGCTGGAGCATAATCCGGCGCGGGACCGGCATTCGTCTGCCGAAAGTGCCAGAGAGCACACATCAGGCACCTGTTTCGCCATGCTATGTACCAGCCTCCACTGCCTGAACGACCCTTCCGAGCGAGTCCGATGAACGGATGACAAACTTCTCGGTCTCCACCACGAGGAAGAACGCCAGACCACCCCCCAGCAGCCAGGGCCAAATGCGAAGTGGGATGGCTTCGTTGCCGAAAATCCTCTGGAACGGGGTTGTGTAGGTGAACAGCAATTGCAGTATGACAACGGCAACGATTCCGATTGGCAAGTACTTGTTGCCCATGTGCGCCTTTAAGGACAGTGACGAGTCGAGCAGGTAACGGCTGTTCAGAAGGTAGAAGACCTGGCCGATCGTGATGGCGTTCACTGCCACGGTCCGGGCGAGCGAGTCTGACGCGCCCTGGGACTTCATCCAGAAGAACGCCACCAGCGTGTAGGCCAGGAGCGCCAGGCCGATAAACAGGATGCGCCAGAGACCGAAGGCAGTCACGATGGGGCGGTCCACAGCGCGGGGAGGCCGGTG
>Ga0123356_10002184_pt1 | contig 21033 bp, 12 predicted proteins | sample TergutEmb28metaG_2_FD_92546 | JGI IMG/M metagenome (GOLD analysis project Ga0123356, IMG submission 92546) | Embiratermes neotenicus P3 segment gut microbial communities from Petit-Saut dam, French Guiana - Emb289 P3 | ecosystem: Host-associated > Arthropoda: Insects > Digestive system > Gut ... | reverse complement strand
CTCTGCAAGGTTTTCCTGAGTTAAGCCCTGTGCCTTTCGGTGAACTTTAATATTTGAGGCTAAAACAGACTTTATATATGCCATCGCCGCCTTTTCCCAATAGGTATAAGGATATAAAATTCCAATGTTTTATTAATTAACTAATTGCATAAATCTCTATTATCTGTTATAATTTTCCATAGCTAATCATATAAATTTCTATTAATTGCTATGAAGGAGTGAGTTTATGAAAAACCGGGTAAAATTATTTCGAATTATTAGCTTTTTGATAATGATCGGGTTTTTATTGGCGGGTTGCCCAAATCCCGCAGATGACGGCAAAGATGACGGCAAAGCCCCAATGCTTACCGGAACAGTCAGCATAGTTGGAATCGCCCAGGTGGGGCAAACGCTGACGGCGAACACAAATGCTTTGGGCGGCAATGGGACGATTTCTTATCAATGGAAACGGGGCGGTATCGATATTGGTACGAATAGCAGCTTTTATACCGTGCAAGCTGCCGATACGGGCTCGGCTATAACCGTAACGGTAAGCCGCGATGGTTATTCAGGCAGTGTAACCAGCACACCGACTGCAACTGTTGTTGATGATTCAGGTCTTCCTGCGCTGAGCGGAACGGTGAGCATAATCGGTACTGCGCAGGTGGGGCAGACGCTGACGGCGGATACCAGTAATCTTGGCGGTAGCGGGACGATTTCTTACCAATGGCAGCGGGAAGGGATCAACATAGGAACCAACAGTAATACCTATATTGTTCAGGAGCTTGATCTTGGTTATGTTATTTGGGTAACCGTCAGCCGTGATGGCCATTCAGGTAGTGTGACCAGTCTCGGGATAATTGTGACCGATCCTTCTGTTCTTCTCCCGCTTACCGGAACGGTAATCATAACCGGAATTCCTCAGGCGGGGGAGATGATACATGCAGGTGGACCTTTTTCATGGGTCGGGACGATCCATTGCCAGTGGATGCGGGATGGTGTTGCAATAGGCACTGATGCCACCGGCTATTTCGTACAGGCTGAAGATATTGGTCACACCATTACATTGACGGTAAGCAGTTCCGGTAATTCTGGCAGTTTGACCAGTGAACCTACCGCTGTTATTGAAGATTATCGTCCGCTGATTGGAACGGTGAGTATTAGCGGGACTGCCGAGGTAGGGTGTCAATTGATTGCATTCTCTGACCTTGATTATTATTTTGCCAGCGGGACGATCCATTACCAGTGGAAGCGGGATGGTATCAAGATCGGCACGGCAACTGAACTCTACTATACATTACAAGCAGCCGATGCGGGATCGACCATTACGGTTACAATAACTCGCGAAGGTCATTCTGGCAGTGTAACCAGCGAGCCTACCGCCGTTGTTGAATTCCCTGTGTTGAGCGGAACGGTGGCTATAAATGGGGTAGGATATGTAGGCGAAATGTTGACACCAACATATGATATTTATGCTTTGGGTGGTAATACGTTTTCTTATCAATGGAAGCGGGATGGTATAGAAGTCGGTACTAACTACGACTATCTTGTTCAAGCTACTGATGCAGGCTGTACCATCACCCTGACGATGACTTGCACAAACTATGTAGGAGAAGTGACGAGCGATCCAATTGGCCCCATTATCATTCCTGTCGCACTCATTGATGTGAGCGCGAACGGTTCCTCAGCACAGACTACTACACAACTAACATTAACATTCAACCAGGAAATTACCGGTCTTGCTGCCAATGACATAACCCTAAGCGGTATTGCCGGTGTAAGCAAAGGAACCCTCAGCGGTTCAGGGACAACATATACGTTATCCATCAGCGGATTTACCGTAGGCGGCTCTTTAGGTGTGTCCATTACAAGTTCAGGCTACATCATACATGGCGGCACAACCATGGGATATGTAAATATCTACTGCTCAGCTAGCGTCGAAATGATTATTGAACTTGCAGAAATGAATGAATGGGATTTGATAGAACAAACTGCGCAGGCTACCGCCAATGTTAATAAAACATTCACGGTAACTGGAACGTATGCAACATATGAATGGTATTTGGACGGTATATCTGTGGGAACATCATCAAGTTATACTTTTAATAAACCAGCCGATGTATATCAGCTTATGGTAGTTGTCACTGATAGCAATGGCGAAAGCCGTTCAGGGCGTGTCCGTATTACGGTTGCTAACTAAATAAGAAAAGGAGTGTTATATGAAAAGAATGATAGTTCAACGGATTATAAACATTATGGGTATTTTTGCTTTGGCTGTTTTATGTTTAACTTGTCATGATGGGATTCAAGATCACCAACAACAAAACAAGGCAAAAGTTGCAATTTCCATTATGGAAAACCCGGCACGGACGGTATTACCGCAGGTCTCTCTTGATGATGTTTCCGAATATCAATTGTTTGGCGGGATCAATGGTGAATCAGAAACATATCTTGCCCAATTCAGTACATCGGGAACGGAAATTTCGCTGTATCCGGCGGGGACATGGAATTTTACATTAAATGCATACAGTTCATACGGACTCATATTGCAGGGAAAAGTTATAAATAAACAGATAAACATAGCTGGAACTAATGAAGTTGTTTTTTCGCTGTCTGCTGTAAACAGTGGCACGGGCGCTATGCACATTACGCTTAATTACCCCGAAGCCGCCGGTATTACGCGCATAAGCGTTAATGGCGATATTGCTTCGGAGGATTTTACGGTTGATTCTGACGGAGAATTTGTCTATACCAAAGAAACAGTTGCTACAGGGAATTATGTCATTAATTTTAACTTGTATTGCGGCAATGAACTGCGGGCGGTAATTTCCGAACTGGTACTGGTGAGGGGTTACCTGACCAGCAGCAAAACCATTACCATCGCAGGGGAAGATTTAAAACGGACATTGTCTGGAACAGTAAATATAAGCCCTGCCCCATTTGCCGCCATAGGCACAGAACTTACCGCTTCGTACAGCGGTACAGAGGCGGTTACGTGGCAATGGAACAAAGACGATTCCCCTATTGGTGATGCGGCAGAATCAACCTATACACCGGACACCATAGGCAAGTACACAGTAAGCGTAAGCGCGGCAGCCCATGAAAGTAACAGCAAGACCAGTGCTGCCGTTACCATTGTTAATCCGGCTTCTGATGTTCCCACAGGAGGTACCCTGGAGGAACAATTGACATGGCTGTCAAGCAATGCGGAAAATAACGGCAATTATGAAATTATAACTTCCGGCGATGAAACGTATGCTTCTTCTTTTAACCTTTCCTACCCCGGCAAGAGTAATGTTATTATTACCCTCAAAAGCGCGGATTCACAACGAAACATCACTCGTTCATCAGGCAGCGAGATCTTCACCGTAGGAACCGGTGTAACCTTAGTTTTGGATAATAATATTGAACTACGATCAAGCGTAGGCAACGGAACACGGGTTAATGTGAACGGAGGGGCGCTTATAATGAACACTGGCTCTGTAATTCGTAATGGAAGGGTGTCTGTGACTACTAACGGCAGTTTTATCATGAATGGCGGACGTATTTCTTATAATCAAAATGAACACAGCCCTTTCGCTGGAGATTCTTATACCTACGGCGGCGGTGTGTATGTAAATAGCGGAACCTTCACTATGAATGGCGGTGAAATCTCCGGTAATTATGCTTTCTCTGTTAATTCTGTCACTGGTTGCAATGCCTACGCCTACGGCGGCGGGGTATATGTAACAAATGGAACTTTTACCATGAACGACGGTGAAATCTCCGGTAATACTGCTATCTCCCAAAATGCCTCCCATTCCTTGGATGCCTACGCCTATGGCGGTGGGGTATGTGTAATTAATGGAACCTTCATTATGAATGGCGGTAGAATCTTTGGTAATAAAGCTTCTTCCGCCTCTTACAACAAAAATACATCTTATGGCGGCGGGGTGTATGTACAGGGAATCTTCACTATGAATGGCGGTGAAATCTACGGTAATGAAGCTACTGCCAACACCAGCGGTCATTACTATCCCGCCTCCTTCTTCTCCTATGGCGGTGGGGTTTATGTAGATGACAGTGGAAGGTTCACTAAAACAGGCGGTACTATCTACGGTTATACATCAGGTAACAGCGACAGCAATGTGGTGAAAAAATTTGGCGGTACAGTTTATACCTCGAGCATTAACGGTCATGCGGTATATGTCAATGATGACATTCGCAGAGATACCACTGTCGGACCAGAGGTAAAATTGTCTTTTGATGGGACAGTTGAGCCGCCAGTCTATAGTTGGTGATTGGGAATTGTAAACGGCAAAACCAACCGCGGGGGTTAGGGCATCGGCCCTGCCTTCGCGGTTGGTTTTTGGTGCTTGTTTCAAAACGCTGGTAATGGCGCTTCATGAGGCAACTTGATGATGGCATTTTCAGAGCTGATGTCTGTTATTTGCTTTTATTACCCTTTTTAAGTATATAGTATGCGTATCTATGGTTACCAATTTTTTCGATTGTTCCATCATTTACGCATCACGAAGCAAAGCTCTGATACGACCATCGCTAAGTTCAAGTACGTTAAGCAATTCAGGAGATCTTACTTGATAATGCTTTTTAAGAAATGATATAACAGCTTGTTTTTTATCGTTTTTTACCGGGTGTTCCGACCGCTTGGCGACCGCTTGACGGTCGATTGGCAGTAGATTGAGGATCAACTCTTTTGAAGGTGACTTTGAAAAAGCCGTCTAACTCAAATTTCGGTGTTGCAACTTTTGCGTCTTTTGCCGCTTTTTTAATGCGCATGATACCTGTTCCCATCTGTTCAATATAATCAATACGGTGAAGCAGACTGGCAATATTGGAATTGCGGGTTATGCTGATTTTATATGGTAACAATTCAATTATTTTGGATATATGCGAAAAAGCGTCACCGATTACAAACTTATTCCCTCAAAAAAAATGCGATTTAACAACTTCTTAACAACTTTTTAACAGATCATAATATCCACAACCTACATTAAAAGTATCTCTGATGGTTGCATGCAACCACGGGAAAAACTTTTATATCGAGGTTAGAAAATGAAAAAGATCATGTATTTGTTAACAGGCGCTGCCGGATACCTGGGGAGTAATATTTCCCGCTCGCTGATTGCCCAAAACAAAACCGTCAGGGCGCTGGTTTTGAACGGCGATCCCGCAATTGCACAAGTACCCGCTCAGGCGGAAATTATCCTGGGCGACATTGTGGATCCCAATTCTGTAGAAGAATTTTTCAGTCTGCTGGATAATGCGCATAACGATACCGAAGTCATCGTTATCCACTGCGCCAGCATGGTTACTGTATCCCCGGATCTCAGCAAAAAATTGTATGCGGTAAACGTAACCGGAACCCAAAACATTATTGATGCCTGTGTCCGCCACCAGGTGAAAAAACTGGTGTACATCAGCTCAACCGGCGCAATTCCCGAACTTCCCCACGGAGAAATTATCCGCGAGGTGAATTCCTTTGACCCCGAATTGATTGTGGGCGGCTACGGTAAAACCAAAGCCATCGCAACCCAACTGGTGCTTGATGCGGTGAAGGAACATGATCTTGACGCTTCAATAATATACCCCAGCGGCATATCAGGCCCCAATGATTATGGCAACGGTTATTTCACCAATTTTATTATCGATTGCTTCTACGAGAAAATGCCTGCGGGTATTGCAGGGAGTTTTAACGCGGTTGATGTCAGGGACCTTGCCGAAGGCATCATCTCCTGCACGGAAAAAGGCCGCAAAGGGGAAGGCTATATCATGAGCAATAGCGCCGTTTCCATGCGCGATCTATTTCGATTGATTAGCAGAAATACCGGCGCACGGGATGTAAATCGCATATTGTCGATATCCACGGCAAAAATATTCGCCGCTATTTCTTCATTTTTTAGTTTGTTTACCAAAAAGCCGGGAAAGCTTACCAGCTTTGCCATATACAACATGGCAAGGAATAATGTTTTCTCAAGCGAAAAAGCAAAGCGGGAACTCGGCTTCAGGGTGCGCCCTTTTGAAGAAACCATTAAGGATATGGCAGTTTGGCTGCATCACGACGGGCGGATTCGCATCACCGGTGAAACGGCAAGAACTCTGAATTTGCAACCACTGGCAGCATAAGCGTTAACAACGCTCTGTCAGAATGCTCTGTACAGAAATTGTAAATATTTATTTGGAGGCTATTTATGAAAACTAAAATAATATTGTTACAATTAACAATACTTCTATTGATAATATGTTTATTTTCGTTTGCTTCATGCGCTTTGTCAAAAGCCATTTATCTGGGCAGCAACGATTATGCGCCAAGAACCGGTTCCCTGCTTTCTGATGATATTTTCAATAGCGAAAACATCAATGGCAATTTTCAGGATGGCTTTCCCGAAGCGGTGTACATAAAAACCAGAACACAAACTTTTAACCTGTATCATTATTATGTGCTTAATGATAATCGTATTTGGTATAAGAGCATCGATCCGGAACACGAACCGGCAAACTGGACGCTTTTTACCGAAACCGGGCTTCCCCATAACGACTTAAAACAAAGTTTTATAAAAACAAATGCCGTTACGGAAATATCCGCAGATGCCGATGAGTTAATGGCTCTTTCGGTAGAAGGCAACATTTATAGTTATAGTTTTGATAAAACAATGGCGATGAGGGCAAATGCCTGGATTGACAAACAAGGCTGGCCGATGCCTGAGCAATTTTATTTTGACCGCCGCACCGCGCAAAACCGGGCATGGGCTTTGGGAAAGCGTAACAAACATGTTTTGTATTATGAAGATATTTTTGGCAACCAGCACCACAACGGAACTATGGAAATCGCGACAATCTATGTACTGCTGGCAGACGGGCAGGAAATATGCTTCGGCGATCCGGGATTGCCCAGCGACTTCTCCCGCAACTTTATCGGGCCTGAGCGCGGCGCGTTTAAATCGATCTCACTTTCGGCAAGCGCCTCGACCATGTTGGTCATGAATGAGGCAGGCGAAATGTATACCCGGCTTGTTGACTTTGATACAATGGGCTGCGATCCCATGTTTTTCAAATATACGTATATTCCCTATACATCCGATTTATCCGGGACGGATTATTTTTCCAACCTTAATGAATGGGCGCTGCCTTCTGAAGACTGGCGTTCACAACCCCGCATACCGCTTGCCGGAAAAGCTGCTGTTACGCGCTATATTACCATACTGCAAAATGGCCAGGGCAATGGCGCACGGGAATTACGTGTAGCAGGCTTGAACAAGGCAGGAGAGACCGGTTATTGGTGTAAGCAGATTTTTGATGATGTCTGGGAATTTATCACAGCGCCGTTGCATTTTACGGAAGACGCAATTTTGGTAACGGCAAAAGATTTTGATTCCGATTTACATGGTGAAAACATACAAGGCGCAAGAGGGCTATCTTTGGATAAATGCTATGCCGGTTACCAGTGGACTGATAATAAAAAAGAACACGGCTGGGAATATCAGATTCCCAATTTTAACCTGCTTGAGGGCGATTGCGATTTGCGCATTACGCGGCAGGGAGAAACCTGTACATTAAAGCTGCATCCATTGGAAATGTGGACATATCTTAAGCGGGATTATTTGCCGGGAAGAACCGGATCGCCCAAAATATTTCTGGTTACGCTGGAAATCCCCGAACATGCTTTTAATTCATTGAGCGGCGATTTTGCCCGGCAGCTTGACCAAAAATTCACGCGCAACAATAAAAAATTGTATCACTATACCATAGCGGCTTCGGAAACCTATATCATCATGCGGGATACCGATAATACCGATTCGTTGTGGTTCTTGACCGATGGAACTGTCTCCAATCAATATTCTGAATTCGATGTTGGGCAGTATGTAACACACTATGCGGAAATGCAACGGTATCATTCGCCGGAATTGACCGTAGATAATAAAAGCGCTTTAACCAAAGAGGAACTGAATGAAATAATTGCACGTAACAAACAATATGTAGATGAGCTTAAATATCAAATCCGCGTCTTAAAATGGTCTCAGCTTACTGCCTTTAAACTCAACGCCGGTTATTTGCCTGCCCACTACATTGCCCGCATGACCCCGCTGCGTTTCGTTGATATGCCCAAAATCCGCACCATGACCGGCTATGGTGAAAAATTGATAACCGCAAACAGCGCCTATATTTATGCCACCACCAATGCCCGCATTGAGTTATGCGAAAGAGTCATTGCAATGCTGGAGGCGCGGATTCGCAGTTACAAGGGGTTGATGAGGGAGGTTTCTGGAGAGAAACACCGCAGAATAAAGGCACCAGAAAAATATACGGAATTAGAAGGATATTACCGTATTGTCCGCCCTTACCTGTAATCTATAATCTCCTGTTCAATCCCCAACCCTGTTTCCTCAATGCGCCGTAAAAGATCAATCAGACCGGGGACGGCCCTTGTTTTATCACTGATTTTTTCAATCTGACGGAGCATCGGTTTGGTGAGCTTTCGTGCAAAGGGCAGGTATTGATCAAAAGTTTCGGTATCCATCCGCAATGGAGTTACTGCAGTTCCTGCGCGGACAGTGTCTACCATTTCCTGGATGTGCTGAAGTATAAGAATACCGTCGATATCCAGGTCGCCGGCGTGGTAAAAACTAAAACCCGATGCCGCCAGAATTTTTATAAGAGCGGCGGCAGCGCGGTTGAAATACCCGCCAATGTACAGAAAACAGTTAAAACGGGGAAGGTTCCTGCCGTCTCCATGCATTAGCGGCTTTTGCGGATTCCCCAGAGCATAAAAAGTTTCCTTGTTTTCTATAGTTAAAACTATTTTTTCTTTATTTTCTGATACACATTGTATGCTTTCAATCTCTTCTGCATTCTCAAGGGGGATTCCCATAATATGGCCGTCTGCGTTTATGAGAGGAGTTTTTCTGCTTTTGTATCCGAAAACAATTTCACCGGAAATCATAGCCTCTGGATAGGAACGTTCCAAAAAAGAAAGATCGGGTATGGAAACGCTCTTTTCCGCTTTTGACAAAAGCGGTTTGCAAAGCGCCAAAAGCTTTTCCAGATGTTTAGAATCCCGGTAGAGAAGAATAGAAAGCGCGCGGGTAGTGATATTTTTTATTTTGTCCGGCTCGCCGCAGAATTCCAATAACCGAATCAGTGCTTCAATGATGCGCCGATCAATCCCCTGCCCGATTTCACGGGGCCCAAAGTTAAAAGAAAGATATTCAAGAAAAGCGGTTACATTCTTATCATAATTTGAATTCTTTAATGCTTTCACTTTTTCTGCAAGCAGTGTTCTGATATTTTCCGCTTCAGTTTTGGGGAAAATTTCGCCGATTTCTTCAAAAACCTTTTCAATATTGGCACAGCTCATTGTTTTAAGCCGTTCGCCTTTACCCCATCTTTCCCAGATGAGCTTTACAATCCCTTTTCGCTCAAAAGATTCTGCGGCTTCAAGGTAAGATTCTTTTTCATCAGAACCGGCTGTATCAAAATTCGGAAATAATATCGATGTACGGATGCGGAAAATGCGGCAGTCTTCTTCGCTTACCGGAACGGAAGCGTAATAATGCTCGATAAAAGCGCCGGTTATTTTCTTTTCCCAGTCGGTCATTTCGCGCCCATCATGTAGATGCCATATCAATATCAAGGTCAGTCATGCCAACGGCATCTATATGACAGTCTCTTACTTTTACCGCGCCGCCGAAACGGCTAATCACATTGATCCTGTCCATGTAGGGAGCAATGTCTTCAATTTTTTCAGGCGGTACCGAAGTAATAATCTGGAGATTCAGTTCCTGATAAAAAGCAAGAATCTTGCCTATTCTTTCATCGTCCATTTTGTTAAAGGCTTCATCAAAAATCACCAGGCGCACGGCATCTTCCGGCTGGGCTTTGAAGAAACGGTAGAAGCTGGCGGCAATTGCCACGTAATAGGGAGTCTGCGCTTCACCGCCCGATTTTTCCTTGAGTACCTTTGAAAGGGAAAGTTTCAGCGGGCTGCCTTTATCGTCAACATTATCGGTTTCGGTAATAATAATGTCATAATGAAAGTAAGTGCGGTAATCGCAAATGTCCCGTAATTCTTTTGAATCCAGGGGGGAATCAAGTATGCGGTTAAAAAGCTCCTCGGCGGCTTTGCGTTCTGACGGCTGTTCAAGCTGGGAAAAAAGGCCGTCCTCAATGGCGGGTATTTTTGCCGCCAGGCGTATCACTTCGATCTGCCCTTTTCGCTCGCTCAATTCTTCAAGATGAAACCGGTATTGGGCATGCCCGAAATGAAGGGCGCCGAGAATCTCGTTAATTTCCTTAAAACTTTCTCTTGCTTCTTCAATGCGTTCGTTAAGACGGGAAATAAAATGATCCTTGAATTCTTTTTCGGCATCTTTGTAGGCCTTTGCAATTTTTTCACGGTACTCAGGCAGTTCCGATGTCTCAAGGCGTTTTAACAAATTCTCCGCCGTTGTGTTATCAGCCGGTTCCATGCCCAAAAGGAAATTAAATTCCTGATTATATTCCGCTATCAGCCTGCCGTATTCTTTTTTATTGGTTTCAGCGCGTGTCCTGAAGCTTTTTAAGGTTGATTCGTATGTATCGGTAAGATCGGCAATGCCCGCTTCGGAAAACCGTTTCTTCGCATAATCCTCACATTCGCCGATCATAAGGGGATTATCATTTCCGAAGTTTTTAACCGCTTCTTCTTTTTCTTCCAGAGACAGGGTGTAATGTTCAAGCTCATCGCTGCAGGAGGACAGTTTGTTTGAAAGGCCGCCCCTGCGTTCCAACAGCTTTTCATTTTCTTCGTTCATCAGTTTTAACTGCGACGCTAATTCCTGCCGTTTGTTTTCCAGATCTTTGAATGATTGAGTGTCAACCGCTGCAAGTTCTTCTTCGGCTGTAGAGAGCTGTTCTTTAATAAGAATGGAATTTGCAATGGCCGGAAAGAACAGTTTAATTTCCGGGATATTGCGTATAACGCGATTGCAGCAATCTTCGCGGCCAAGAGCATCCCGCTCCTGCTTCTCGGCGGAGGTAAATTCCGCCTCGGCGCGGCCTCTCTCGGCGATGAGAAATTTTTTACGTTCTTCCAGTGCCGCCCTTCCCAGATAATGACGGCGATAAATATCTTCTTTAATGCGCGAAGCGGTATGGTTCATGTAGGTCATACATTCTTTGGTAACCGCAGAATCGTATGTTTTAAGATTTGCAAGATCCGTCCTCATCACTTTCCCGAGTGAAAAAGCAATGTAGATGCGTGCATAACCATCGGCGCTAACAATTTCCGCAAGCGATCCCTGTTTAGCTGTTGCATTCCGCATTTTTTCGATGTTGGGAATAAATGCGCCCGCCACAGAACGGGGAAGTTTGTCATATACTTCAACGGCTTTTTGAAAATGGGCAGGATCAACCAGCAGCGCGAAACGCCTGGTATTAAGCCAGCCTTCAACGGCATCCACCCAGGCAGGTTCCGTAATCTCTGCCGCTTCCGCCAGAAAGTGCGCCTCTATGCCGGCTTTTTCCAGAGCCGCCTTAAGCTCCCTCGGAGCATCCGGGTAGCGGAGTATGCCCCGTTCCAAATCTGCCAGCTCTGAACGTATGTCCCGAAGCTGTTCTGCAGCTTCCTTCTTTTTCTGCCCCGCTTCATGCGCCTCATCGCGGATTTTTTTTGCTTCTTCGGAAATGGAATCAATTTCTCCGTCAAAGTCTTCTGTTAAGCTGCGGTTCAAAAGGACTTCACATTGAGATTTTAAATCCTTGTATCTTTCGGCTTTTTTTTCTTCATCAGCAAGATCATGTTCCAGCCGCTGTATGCGCGCTTGTATCTCCTCGTAGAGCCGGTGGGCATTGTTAGCTGCAAGACTTTGATCAATAGCCCGCAGTTCCTGCTCAGAGTCAGTTCGTTTCCGGTTAAGGGAGTCAATTTCCCGGTTGGTAAAATCCAGTTTATTCTGTGTTTCAACAAGCAGGCGTGAAGCGTAATCCTTCTTTTGAATTTCGTTTTCAAGTTCAATTCTCAGTTTTAAATATCCCTGTTTGATTATAAGGCCGTCAAAATTCCGCCATTCCGCAGCCTTGGCGCAGATTTTTTTCAGCACACCGATTTTCCTGACAGCCATATTCGCCTGGCGTTCCGCTTCTTTGTAGTTTTCAAGGTTTTGTTTCATGTCCTGAATGGATACCGGGTTTTCATCAAGAATAAAATCGCAAACAAACTGATCGATGGAGTCAAGGGGCTTAAAGCCGATGGAGCGGGTAAGGGAATCCAAATAAGGGTTTACTTCCGGCTGGCGCTTAAAAACCCTGAGCTTGTTGGTTAAATCCCTGATGTAATCTTTTTTTGTAGGATGATCGTAAATATTTTTTTCTGCAAAGATATTTTTAAATTGACGGAAATTAAAAGGGCTGCCGTTTTCATTGCGTACGGTTATTTCCTTTATTGAAGGGACAGCTTTGCCCGTTCCTGCGGAACCGGCGGCTCCAACAGAGCCGATCCAAAAATGTTCTGTGTAGTGATTGTCTTTGTAAGCTTCAATGCACACCCCGCAGGAAAAATAAAAACGGTTGTTGTGATGCCATTCAAGCATAATGTGCGCAATGGCGTCGTCACGGCGGTACTCTGTTGATTCGCTGCCGAGTTTGCAGCGCACATATCCCATAAGATCCCTGCCCCCGCCCTTGCGTTCTTCCGCCGCAGAATTAAAGCGGGTCATTCTCAGGTTAGCCGCCATCACATACTGAATCGCATCGATTACGGTTGACTTGCCGGAACCATTGTCCCCCGCCAGAAGGCAGCGGTTTCCGATTTCGATTACCGTATCTTCAAAGTTGTGCCAGTTCACCAGACGGAGGCGTTCAAGGGTTAACATAAGACGAACCTCATGAGCTTCATCCTTCATCCTCCTGCTCATCTGGAACATTCTCATCGACGCTGCCTTTGTTTTCAAGAACAGCAATAGCTTCGTCAAGGGCGTTCCGGTCTATACTCATGGGGATGCTGGGGTAAAGCTGAATAACCGCTTCGGGAGCTGCATAATCGTGAGACTCTACCGAAATTAGTTTGCATGAAGAAAGCCTGGTAAGAATTTTTATGAGGGCGGTTTTTTTAATCTCTTCCCCGGTCATCGCATTGTACTTGTCCTGAAAATCCCTGACGCTCACTACCGGGAATTTTGTTAATGTTACTTCAAGTCTTTTTTCTTCGTAGAGAAGGCGCAAGGCAAGCACCGCGCAGATTTCATCTTTGGCAAAAAAGAACCGTGTGCTTCCCGAACCTCGAAAGGCAATGACCCCAAGGCTTTCATCCCGTACCAGCGCAGCGTTCATACATGAAAACCATGCTTCAAAAAGCGCAATGTTTCTGATGGTAAAGTCGTAGAGTTCCCGTTCCCGGTCGATGCCCCGGATGATAAAAGTTTTGGAGATCAGTGTTTGCAGCGCGGTTCTGAAGCGTTCAAACTCGCTGCTTGAAAGATCGCGTATCAGGATAAGTGCATCAAGATCCTGATTCATACATTTTCTCCGGCGTTATTTTTTCGAAAACGTATATCGGGAACAATGTAATCGAACGCCTTAATTGAACTGGCATTTTCGGAATTATCATCTTCTATACTATAACCGAAATTATTGCGGGAGTCGCCGTAGAGCAGAGCGTAAATAAAACGTATATAGGTATCCTCTCCTTTGATGAGTTCTTCGGGAATAAGAATGCGATCCTTTCCGCCCTGCTCGTCGAGCCATGTATTTATTTTTTTGATTGAGAGGCGTTTTTTCATACGTTCAAAGAATTCTTTTTCGTTCTGAGCCAGTGCTTCAAGGTCGGCTTTCGAGGCGGCAATGTTAAAGTTCCCTTCTTCCCGGCGCTGGCGGAAAGCCAGACTGGAAGGCGAAAGGAAACCGATACGGTGAATACCATGTGCAAAACCGGACTGAATTTTTTCGTTTCCGTCCTGAATAGCTTTTATCAACAGCCCAATTTTTCCCGCTATGGTGCTATCGGGCTCAATATAGGCTTTGATGATCTCGGTACTTGAGCGGGAATAAGCGGCGTTTCTCCGGTCAATTTCATCTTCCAGTGAATCTACCGAACGAAGATCTTCCTTGATTTCTTCAAGCATAGAGATCAGGCGCTTGCGGCATTCATCGCGGCTCGATTGGGTAAGGCGCATGTACTTGCCCGCGCTTTCATCCAGCCATTTGTCATCCTTGAGCAGCGCCGCCACCTGCTTAAAAATGCCCTGGCGGTAGCGGGAGACATTGTCGGATGTTTTAAGCCGCTTATAGGCTTTGTCCAGAACTTCATCCATGTAGAGATCATAATGCTCATGCAGCACCGATGAAGCTTTTGCCCGTACCGCCTCCATGTTGAGATTATCATAATAACCTTTAATGCTCTGAGACAAAACCTTCAGCGAATCGATGAGAGAGCGGCATTCCTCGTGAGCCTTGAGCACGGCATGGTGGCCGTCCTTTTTTATGGTTTCACCGCAGAGCATCGAATAGACCGTAACCACATGGCTTTCGTATTCGGTTTTAAGCCCGCCGTCAATATCGGCAAGCGCTTTCATAAACGGTTTGGCCCAGGCAGTGATATTGATCGCCTTCGTAAAATCGGCAAGGGTTTCTTCGCCAAGCCAGCCGGAATTAATAAACCGCTTCAGAAAGCGGCTCGCCAGAGATCGTTCGTCCACGGTGCGGCTAATATCATTATTTGTGTTTTCCAGTTCTGTTAGTACAAAAAGTTCAGTTTCCGGCGATGCAGCGTTTTTTTTACCTAATGTTTCATGAGTTTCTTCAGCCGGATCGAGCATCTGATCTGCAGCCTGGTCAAGGACATGGTCGTAAACCAAAGTATCCCTGTGCAGGGCAATGTAGTTCATAAATTCACGGACAACCAGTTCCCGTTCAAGCCCTTTGGCGTTTTCCTGAAAAAGCCGGTAGTAAAGCACCAATAATGCCGCATAATGTTCCCTGTTCGCGCCTGACAAAAGAGAAAAAAAATTAGCAGGCACTATGGAAAAGACACCGGATGCCATTTCCCAATGGTAAGTAATGATGTTAGTTTTGTCAAGGGGGTGGGTGCAGGGCGAGCACGGAATCGATATTAATATTACACTAACTTCGCTTGCCGTAGTAATCCGTAAGCCAATCAAGATAGTCCATAACGTAATCCTGAAGCGGAGGATCCATTTTATTAAAATTCCTGATAATACGTTCAAGGCGGGGGTCTTTGCCCAGATCGAACATTTCGCCAGCCCCTGTTTTTAGCCAGGTTTCGCTCACGCCATAAGTAAGGCATATCATTTTTACCAACCGGTCGTTAATTTTCCGGTGATTTTTCTCTATTCCGCCCTGAAAGGAGCCGCTGATCTTTAAGGGTTCTGCAAATATTTTCTGGGTACAACCTATTTTTTTTCGAACTTTAACAACCCGTTGGTTGATTGTATAGTCATATTCCGACAAATGGACCCCACATACACTAAAGAAAATTGTATCAAATGAGTGATTATGAAGCAAGATTGTGACTTGTCGGATTTTTCGATACTTGACATATATTTCATAGAAAAATATAATATATTCATAGAAAATATTATAAATGAGGTATCTCATGGAGAACGTGATGATCATAACGGAAAAAACTCGAATTTTGGTAAATACCTATCAGAGTATCAACGAACGAGGCCGTGATGTTTTGGACATGGTCATACAAAAATTGGCGGAGATCCAATGGCCCGAAGGGGCTAAGCGGAAAAAGTATACAAATCAACAAAAAGGAGTGTCTTTTTATGAAAACAAAGTTTAGGCTTTGTGTTATTGCCTTTGCGGCAATAATAGCCTTCTCAATGTCGGGCTGCAGCAACGGCACCACGGAATCAGGTACGCCTGGTCCGGAAACGCCTGTTGCAGCGGATTTTACAGTCGGCAATTTGACGCAGACGATTGGCAGTGTTACCGCAGTAACCGTCACGCCAAAAAGCGGCAAGTCTGGCGGAACCATCACTGTTTATTACGATGGGTCAACAGCGCTGCCGACAACAGCTGGAACTTATCTGGTTACCTTTGACGTGGCGGTAGCGGCAGGTTGGAAAGCTGTTGCCGGGTTAGCCGGAGGAACGCTGACAATTAGCCCGCCAGAACAAGTGCCGCTGGATCCTGCCGCCGGTGATTTTGACATCGGCAATTTGACGCAGGCGACTGGCAGTGTTACCGCAGTAACCATAACGCCAAAAAGCGGCAAATCTGGCGGAACCATCACTGTTTATTACGACGGGTCAACAGCGCTTCCGGCAACGGCTGGAACTTATCCGGTAACCTTCGACGTGGCGGCAGCGGCAGGCTGGAAAGCTGCTGTTGGGTTAGCCGGAGGAACGCTGGTTATAAGCAAACTTAAAGATGCCGTTACCAATACCAGCGGTTCTGCCACGGTTACTTACACTGCCGCAGGGTTTGATTTGTCCAGTATTGCAGAATTTTTTACCATCGATGCCAATGCAGGCGCACGAACTTACACCGTTGAAAGCGGCGGCACTGGAACAGGTACCATTGGCGCGGACAACAAAACGTTAAGCGTAACAAAATCCGGCACATTCACCATTGGGCTGACAACGGCGGGAACGGATGATTATTATGCAGGTACAAAAGTTACTGCAACGCTGACAGTGAACAAAGCCGACGGCTCCGCAGTTACCAAGCCTGCCGTAAGCGGTACGCCTACTTATAACAGCATTACTGTGGGCGCTGTAACCCTTGCTGTCGCAACCGGGCAAAGCATAGAATATGCCATTTCAACAACCAACGCTGCCTCATCATTAACCTGGCAGGCTGGCACAACATTTAATGGTCTTACATCCGGCATCACCTATTATGTATACGCCTATTCCAAAGCAAACGATAACTATAATGCCGGCGAACAAAATATCAGTGCGGGCATTGATACTGTTCTCGTTCTTATCGATCAACCCTTTAACATTTCCCTTGCCGATTTAGCGCCGGAAATTACAAGCCCTGCCATTTACGTTGTTCCACGAGGCGATAAACATGCTGCCGCACAGCTTACGGTGATAGAACAGTACGACAGCGTTACGTGGTATTATCAGGAACAAGTCATTGCCAATTTAGATAATCACAGTGGAGTAATTTTTACCCTGAGCGGGTCAGACCTTACCTTGAGTACCAGCGTTGCAAGCATCCTGGGGCAGCACACCGTGACCGTGGAAGCGAAAAAAGGCAATATGCTGTATAGCACGGTTGTCCGCTTTGAAGTTAAGCCATAATTAAGGAGGAAATACAAATGAAAAATGAAAAATTAGGAATGAGAAATGAGAAGATTGTCGTTAGAAGGGGAGGGGTGAAAAAAACATTTGCTTTTGCTTTGCTCTTTTCTCTCTGCTCTTTTATCTTTTTTTCCGCTTGTCAGAATTTGCTTGAGCCGCCGAAAATGGCGGATGCAAAGACAGGTACGGTAGAGTTATCGATTAATGGTAATGGGAATAAAGGGCGGACGATTATGCCGTCTGATGCCGTAAATGAATTTGTCAAGTTTAATCTGGATTTTGTTGCTAAAACAAATGGGAATATGGATTCAAGCGATGAATGGACAAACAATACGGGAACAATTGAATTAAAGGTGGGAACATGGGAATTAACGGTAACCGCTTATCTGGACGGTGATGTTGCGGTGGCTCAAAAGACGGTGACATTCACCATTGTTCCCGGGACGCCTGTTTCCTGCGATGTACGGCTTGAACCAGTTACAGGTGGCACAGGCACCTTTAGCTGGGAGATAACAGCCGGTGAAACCATTGTCGGCGCAACTGCTGCCATGGATATTAAACCGGTTGATGAATCTACCAGCCTGGAACAGGACGACTTTATCTTTGTTAATACTACTACTGCGTGGGCAGGATCTTTCGATCTGGATGCAGGGCAATACCGTGTGGTGTTTAGCATTTCCGTTGACGGGGAAGTAAGAGTGTTCAGCGAGACACTGCACATCTATAACGGCATGGAAAGCTGTTACGTAAAAACATTTACCGACAGGATCTTTTCCACAGGGCTGCTAACCAGTATAGATGGTATAACCGATTATCTTGACGAGGTGCCTGGCGGCGCTGCAACCAGTAATCCGGTTTATCTGCCGGTGGCGCTCGAAGAAGGATTGGGCATCATGACCGATGCAGGCAGCGGCTGGCAACAACTGCTGGGCGCTATTGCCGATGCAGGTTTATATGTAGAACTTGATCTTTCTGCCTGCGCCATGGAAGACGATGGGGTATTTGACCCTGATTGCAACCTTTCAACCGGCAAAAGTAGAATCGTGTCGATTGTTCTGCCCGATGCGGCGGAAAGTATACCGGATGGAGGATCGAGCAGCGAAGCTTTCCGAGGCTTTAGCAACCTAAAATCGGTCAGCGGGGAGAACATAATTACTATCGGTACCTGGGTCTTCTATGATCGTCAAAATCTTATCTCAGCAGACTTCCCGTTGGTAACAATTATCGGCGACTATGCCTTCTTTGCCTGTGTCAATTTTTCTTCAGCGAATTTCCCTGCGGCAACAAACATCGGTACCTATGCCTTCGCTTCTTGTATAAGCCTTACTACTGTGAACATTCCGGTCATAGAAAGCATCGGCAGCAATGCCTTCGAATACTGTACCAATCTTGCCTCTGTGAGTTTACCGGCGGCAACCAGTATTATGGACGGTTCCGTTTTTATCAGATGCGCATCGCTTACTTCCTTTGTCCTGACCGGCATCGGCGACTTAGCTGTTACTGCGGAGGGCAGTGCGCTTATACGAAATGACGGCAGTAATAAGATACTACTTGCATATCCATCCGCTTCCGGCACCATTACCATGAACGATATTACAAGCATTGATATCTCTGCCTTTTATTACTGTACCGATCTTATCTCGGTGAGCTTCCCGGCCGCAACCAACATCGGCAGCAGTGCTTTTTATTATTGTTCCAACCTTACCTCAGTAAATTTCCCGATCGCAACCAACATCGGAAACGCTGCCTTCGCTTACTGTACCAAGCTTGCCGCAGTAAGTTTTCCGGCAGCGGCCAGCATCAGCAGCAATACCTTCGCTTTCACAGGAACCGGTAACATGGTTATTACCCTGGGAAACAATGCGCCCAATGTTAGTACTAATATTTTCGGTGGTATCTTGGGAAAATTTGTTGTCGTTATGGTACCTGCCGGTGCAACCAGTTACGGTTCAACCCCAATGGACACAACAACCGACAACTGGGGTAATGCCTTTAGGGGTAAAGCGTATGCTGATTCTTTTTACGGCAGCGGAATCGTAAACGGAAATATCGACCTGATAATTCTGGAAGGCGCAGGCGTGGCTATTGCGACGCCCGTTGTGCCGTTCTTGTGCGACGGCGATACATTAACCTTAAGCGTACCAAAAATAATAGTTCCCGCCGGACTGACTGTAACCGAAGAAGGTTGGGAGACAAGCGATGACGGTGGCGGCACATGGACACCGTTTAGCCCGCCATCAACAGCGGACATGAGCATGGACGGCAAAGATTTGCGCTATTATGCGAAAGCCGATAATAGTGAAACATACTACTCCAATGCGGTTGCAATTAATGTATATCCTGCGGGCACATGTGAGATTACGATTGAAATGCGTTCTTCCGCTATTTCCGGCTGGTATGGAGCAGCTTTAAGGATTAATGTGAACGGAACGGATATTACGCCTAACGCAACGCTAACTGGTTCTTCAGGGCCGTCTTATTACCGGTTCATTATTGAACCGGATGATGCCGTAAAGCTCAATTGGGTTAAAGGCTCTAATGATAACTATTGTATTTTTGCCATGTATTACAGCGATGAACCGCCTGAGCCTGAATTAAATCCCTCCAGTGTTAGTTGGGCACCAACGAACGAGATATTATTCTATAAGGCAAGAGGTAGTATGGCTGATGCAATTGACGGTGAAGAGTTATGTTCGTTTGTGCATGGAGGTTTAGGCATAGTGGCACCCATTGCCCCTTTCTTGCGGGATGGCGGAGCTTTTCCTTTCATTGCGCCAAGAATAATTAATGCCGGAGCCGCCATAACCGAACAGGGCTGGGAAATCAGCGACGACGGCGGCAGCACATGGACACCGTTTAGCCCGCCATCAACAGCGGACATGAGCATGGACGGCAAAGACCTGCGCTATTATGCGACAGCTGATAATGGGCAAACATATTATTCCTATGCAATAACACTTAGTGTAAATTCTGCGGATGTGCGTGAAATTACCATTGTAATGCGGGATGTTTTTGGTGATGGTTGGGATGGCGGCGGAGCCTTGCGGGTTAATGTAAACGGAACCGATCTTTCACCCAATGCAAGATTGTCCAATGGCGCTGGTCCTGGTTACTATACATTCTTCGTTGATATAGGCGATGTAGTAACGCTCTATTGGATTAAAGGTTCCAATGACGGTGAAAATTCATTTGCCGTATACTACAGCGATGTGCCGCCGATACCGGAATTGGATAGCAATAGCAACTGGATGCCTACAAACGAAATACTGTTCTACATGGCAAGAAATATGTCAGGCGTAACTAACGGTCAAGAGTTGTGTTCATTTGTTATTGAATAATGAAATAACAAACATTTTAAAAATATTATTGTAGATTTTAATGCTGTCTGGCGTAAAAACCGGGCAGCCTTTTTTTGCACTGTCTGTATAAAATCATTGACTTCCTTTTTCTCTTGATATATACTACACGATAGTATAGCATGATAGTAAAGTATGAAGAGTAAAAAAAACCTAAGTAAACTTAAAGGAGGAAAACATGGAAAAATTGATTGCTTGCTGCGGATTGGACTGTGCTCAGTGCGGAGCGTACTTAGCTTTCAAAAACGATGACAATGCATTGCGGGAAAAAACCGCCGCCGAATGGACAGTAGCGCATAACTTTAACTTTACACCAGAGATGATTAACTGCTCAGGCTGTAAAAGCGATGGCGTGCACATCGGTCATTGCTCAGAATGCGAAATGCGCAAATGCGCCACAGCAAAAGGCGTTGTTAATTGCGGCGCTTGCGAAGAGTTTAAAACTT
>Ga0123356_10002183_pt1 | contig 21039 bp, 12 predicted proteins | sample TergutEmb28metaG_2_FD_92546 | JGI IMG/M metagenome (GOLD analysis project Ga0123356, IMG submission 92546) | Embiratermes neotenicus P3 segment gut microbial communities from Petit-Saut dam, French Guiana - Emb289 P3 | ecosystem: Host-associated > Arthropoda: Insects > Digestive system > Gut ... | reverse complement strand
TCCGGGTACTTGGCACCGTCTGCTGTATAAAGCCCGGAAAATACCATTGATTGCACTTTTTTGTAACCCTTAAACGGCTCTTTTGCAGGGTTTGCCGCGTCCGTAACTGTATCGCCGACTGTTGTATCCCCTACGTTTTTTATGCTGGCTGTCAGATAGCCGACTTCACCTGCCGATAATACATCACACGGCTCCATACCGAGCGGCCGCATGCGCCCTATTTCAACTATGCGATATTCCGCTCCGTTTGACATAAGCTTTATTTGCGAGTCATTTTTAAGCTCACCGTCCATCACACGGATGTATACTATAACTCCCCTGTACAGGTCGTACTGACTGTCAAATATAAGAGCACGGAGCGGAGCGTCGGGGTCACCCTTTGGTGCGGGAATTTCCGATACTATGCGCTCGAGAACATCATCAATGCCTATGCCTTTTTTTGCAGATATTTCGGGTGCCTCATCTGCAGGGATACCGATAATGTCCTCTATTTCTTTTTTTACACGTGCGGGGTCTGCATTTACAAGGTCTATCTTATTTATAACCGGCAGTATTTCAAGATCGTTGTCAAGTGCCAGGTAAGTGTTGGCAAGAGTCTGCGCTTCAACACCCTGCGCAGCGTCTACCACAAGTATCGCTCCCTCGCAGGCTGCGAGCGAGCGCGAAACCTCGTAATTGAAGTCAACATGCCCCGGTGTGTCAATGAGATTTAACCTGTATGTTTCGCCGTTTTTTGCTGTGTATTTAAGACTCACAGCACGGGCTTTTATCGTTATCCCGCGCTCGCGCTCGAGGTCCATATTATCAAGTACCTGCTCCTTGAGGTCGTGTTTATCAATAGCGCCACAATACTCAAGCAGCCTGTCGGCAAGTGTTGACTTTCCGTGGTCTATATGTGCGATAATTGAAAAATTACGGGTTTTTTCCTGCATGGTTTATTCGTCCTTGTTGATAATTTCTTTTAACTCTTCGATAATTTCGGCTTCTTTGCTTTGCAGCTCTTCAAGTGATTTGATTATTTCGTTTACTTTTACAGATATAATCTCAGCTTCTGTTTTGCGCTCGCTGCTGCGCCCGAGCAGATAGTCAGCAGTTACCTTGTAAAACTTACAAGCTGCTAAAACAAATTCAAACTTTGGCTCACGTGCTCCGTTTTCATAATGGGACAGCAGAGCCTGAGAGATTCCGAACTGAGAGGATGCTTGTCGCTGGCTTAGATTGCGCTCTCTTCTTAATTCACCTAATCTGTTTGAAAATACTGTTTTCATACTATCCTCTTCTTCGCTTCCTCGCAATGCCGGACACAGGGGACAGACCCTATGTCTCTCGTTACACTCGTGACACAGGTACAGTCCCTATGTCCTCCGATAAACACATTTCTATTATAACCTGTGTGAACATTTTAGCACAAAGCAGCAGGTGGTCAAGGTCTATAAATTCATTAGCTCCATGTGCTCTGTTGTCAACACCGGGCATAGCGCAGCCAAATGCGACTCCGCCGGGAATATCATGCGCATATGTCAGTCCTCCCATACAGACGCACTTGCCTTCTTTGCCCGTAAACTCTTTATAAACACGCAGGAGTGTTTGCACAAACGTGGTTTGCTCCGGTGTGTGATGGCTTTTTTTGAGCTCGTGATATGACACCTTTATGCCCGCTTTTTTAAACACTTCCTTTGATATTTCGAGCAAATCCACTTCATCTGCTGTTGCAGCCGTTCTGCTGTCAAAGTTTCCCGACAGTTCAAGCTCGTCATATCGTAGTACACCAAAGTTTAGTGTTGTTTTTCCCGTTATCTCATCGCTGAAATCCAAACCAAATGCCTTACCGTAATAATCACCATGCGGGAACAAACGGTTTAATTCTTTTAAGTACTCAAACCCTTCGCTATGTGCAAACGGCATTGATGTAAGCATTTCAATAAGTGCCGTCTGTGCATTATTACCAAGCTCGGGTCTGCTTGAGTGTGATGCTGTCCCTTGCGCTGTTATGGTTACGGTGTTGTTTGCATCTGAGGTTACTGTGATGTTTACACCGGTTTTTTTTGAATATTCCTTGCAAAACACATCAAGCTCGCTTTGAGAAAACCCTAAAGCAACTGCAACAGCTTGGTTTGGCACTATGTTTGTTGTCTTGCCACCCGTAACAGAAATAACACGCGGGAGTTTTTCATCCTTTTCCCACCTTGCATAAAAGGCGGGCATAAATCTACCTTTTTCGGTATTGACAACAGGAAACTCTGAATCAGGTGTAAAAACATGCGGTGGCATTGTGTTATTTTCTATGTATTTGGCTATGTCTTCAAAGCCCGTCTCTTCGCCGCTTCCAAAAATAAGCCGGACTCCCTTCATCGCTTGCTCTTCGCAATTAAAATTAGCAAACAAATCTCTTACACAGTACAGAGCATACATTGCCGCTACTGCCGGACCTTTATTATCAATAATGCCACGCCCATAAAGCTTACCGTCTTTTTTTACAAGTTTATACGGGTCGGTGTCCCAGCCTTCGCCGGCTTCTACAATATCAAGATGTGCTAAAATGCCTATTTCCTCCGGTTTTGTGCCAAAGCTTGCTGTCACAATCATATCTTCGAAAACTTCAGTTTTAAGTCCGTTTTCTTCCAGCATCTGCTTTGCTGCAGACAATGCTTCCCGTGAGATTTTTCCATAGGGACAGCCCGGTTTGCTTGCACTGCGAATGCTTTTTATCTTAATCAGTTTTTCAATGTCAAGCAGCATTTTTTCGGTACTGACTTCAAACCACTTGTCAATAACTATCTTTATTAAAAGCCTCTTACATCTGTCAGAAAATTCTTTAATACTTTCTTCTGAGCTTACTGCGGTGTTTTCCAGTATAAAGTCGCAATTGTCCTTGTAAAACCCGTCATTTTGCTGAGCATTCATTCTGTTTTCCGCGGCTTTTTGCGTTATTTCGTCGCGCAAAATAACTCTTTGGATACGCACGTTTGGCGGTGCTATGACACCTACTGTTACGTCGCATTTTTTACTAAACCCACTTTCGATGAGAAGAATTGCATCTATTACGGCAACTTGGCCACCTTTGTTTTTGAAAGCTGCAAGTCTTTCGTTAACAATGTCACTTACATAACCATGCGTTATCTCACCGAGGTCATCAAGTGCTTTTTGATTTCCCCATACATGAGCGCGAAGCTTATTTTTGTCAATCTCTCCGTCCGGGCCGAGGACTCCTTCAAAGCGGGCTGCGATTTTTCTCTTCATTTCATTATTTGAAATAAGAAGCTCCCGATATATTTCATCGCAATCAAGTATTAAAGCACCTATTGATTCAAGTGCTTTTGAAGCTGTTGTTTTTCCGGCTCCTGTCGGACCGGTTATTCCTATAACATACATCTACTCAATTCCTAAAACGTGTTTTATATCAGCTTCCGGGAGCGCTCCCTGCCTTATAATTTTATATGGCTCTTGTGTCAGGGACACTATTGTTGATTCTACACCAAGTGTACATATCCCACCGTCTATAACACAGGGGATTTTCCCTTCAAAATAGTCGAGTACATCCTGTGCTTTTTTCGGACTTGGCATATCTGATATGTTTGCCGACGGGCAGGCCGCCGGAACACCTGCAAGGCGCAAAAGCTCGAGTGTTTTCGGATGGTCGGGACATCTGACTCCTATTGTATCTCCGCCCGCTGTCACTATTTGCGGCACTATGTCACTGCAAGGCAGTACAATTGTAAGCGGCCCCGGCCAAAATGCCTTAGCAAGTATTTTTGCTTTTTCAAAAAGCTTTAATGCTTCCGGTGTTTCAGCGCATACTGTAGCTGCGACATCGCAGTCGGCTACAAGCAAACTGAGCGGCTTCACTGCAGGGCGTCCTTTTACTTCATAAATCATAGAAACGGCAGATGCATCAAGTCCGTTGCCTGCAAGTCCGTAGACCGTTTCTGTCGGCACACCGACAAGCCCTCCGCTTCTTAAAACCTCCACAGCATATGATAAATTATTGTCTTTTATTACTACGGTTTGCATATAATTTTTATTCTTTCATTTACTGTAATTCCCCTCCTTGGAGGGGTGGCGCGCAGCGCCGGGGTGGTTAGTCCCCGACGATTTTTAGCTTCTCGGCACGGTCAGCCATAACAAGTGCGTCTACAACCTCGTCAAGAGCTCCGTTTAAGGTTTGCTCCAGTTTATATAATGTCAGTCCTATTCTGTGGTCTGTCACGCGTCCTTGCGGATAATTGTATGTCCGGATTTTTTCGGCGCGGTCGCCTGTTCCGACTTGACTTTTCCGCTCCGACGCCTGCTCTGCAGCCTGACGTCTGCACTGCTCCTCATAGAGCCGGGAAACCAGTATTTTCATCGCACGGTCTTTGTTTTTGTGCTGACTTCTTTCATCCTGGCATTCTACCACTGTTCCTGTCGGAATGTGTGTTATGCGAATTGCCGACTCGGTCTTGTTAACATGCTGACCGCCGGCACCACTTGCTCTAAATGTGTCTATGTTTAAATCTGCGGGGTTTATTTCAAAATCAACTTCTTCCATCTCCGGTAAAACTGCCACTGTAACCGTACTTGTATGTATACGTCCCGAAGCTTCTGTATCGGGTACGCGCTGGACACGATGAACACCGCTTTCAAACTTAAAACGCGAATATGCCCCGTCGCCTTCAATTATAAAGCTGACTTCCTTGATGCCACCGAGTTCGGTTTCATTTAAGTTGGCAATTTCCGGTTTCCAGCGTTTTGTTTCGGCATACATCGTATACATACGATACAGGCTGTGTGCAAAAAGTGCCGCTTCCTCGCCTCCCGCACCTTGCCTTATCTCAATTATGACACCTTTATCATCATTCGGGTCACGTGGCAAAAGTAAAACCTTTAACTCATCCGTTATTTTTTCTATGTCGCTTTGTGCGGTCTCAAATTCTTCTGCTGCCATTTCCTTAAGCTCAGGGTCGCTCATCAGCTCCCTGGCACCTTCCATGTCCTTTTGTGCTTTTTGCAAACGCCGATATGCATCGACAACCGGTTGTATCTCTTTTTGCTCTCGCGCAAGCTTTGCATAGAGCGCAGGGTCACTATAGACCTCCTGCTCCTGCATACGTTTTTCAAGTGTTATGTATTTTTCGTTGATTGCGTTTAATTTTTCGAGCATGTTGTCTTGAATCCTTATTTGTGATAATATTACAAATGCTTTGGAATACTATCACAAATCAACAGGAATGTAAATAAGCCCTCGTAGCTCAGCAAAGTGAGCTACAGCCCAATAATAGTAGTAACCCTATATATAAGCGCCTGTAGCTCACTTGGATAGAGTGGCAGACTCCGACTCTGCAGGTAGCTGGTTCGAATCCAGTCAGGCGCTCCAATGTCTACGTTTCGCAAACAGGCAACTCGCTGTGTGTTTTTTGCGAGATCGCGTGCTTGTATACAAGCACGATGGATACAGCGAGTCCTCTGCGAGCAAATAATACACAGTGAGTTGCCTTATTTGCGGCATGTATAAATGCACAAGTATTGATTGCTTTTAGTGGTGCTTTTAGTGTATAATAAAGGGTGGCGAACTTTGATGCCAAACATCATTCACATTAGGAGATGATCGTAATAGATATTGTTAGGTCAGACGACTCTAAATGTACCGGTTGTAATCGATGCGTACGTGAATGCCCTGTAGAAACGGCAAATGTTACAACTCAAACGGATTCCGGAGAGATTAAGGTCAGCATTGATGGCATTAAATGTATTCTCTGCGGGCGCTGTATTGAGGCGTGTAAGCATAATGCCCGTTACTATGTCGATGATACCGAGCGTTTTTTTGATGACTTAAAAAACGGTGAGACTATATCTGTTATTGTAGCACCTTCAATCAAAACCAATATCCCTGAATATAAACGTCTTTTCACATGTCTGAAGGATCTTGGTGTTAACTTAATTTATGATGTTTCTATGGGTGCGGATATATGTATCTGGGCTCATATTAAACATATCGAAAACAACAATGTGTTGCCGCTGATAACTGCACCTTGTCCCGTTATAGTCAGTTACTGTCAGAAATACAACAGTACGTTGCTTGACAGATTGGCACCCGTCCACAGTCCTATGGCTTGCACATCTATTTACTTGAAAAAGCACATGAACTTAAAAGACAAGATTGCGGCACTTTCGCCGTGTTTGGCAAAAGCACTTGAGTTTGAAGAAACCGGAATAGCGGATTATAACGTCACATTTGAAAAGCTTCTAAAATATTTCAGCGATAATAACATAATACTGCCTCTGGACGAAACCTCATTTGACCATGACGAGAGCCGCCTGGGTTCACTTTTCCCAATGCCGGGCGGACTTAAGGAGAATATTGAGTATCTCAGAGGCAAGGCATATCATATAACAAGGTCAGAGGGTTTGCATGTTTATAACGATCTCGAGGAGTACTCGCAGACACCTGCAAGGTTTTTGCCTGATATCTATGATGTGCTCAGTTGTGGCGACGGGTGTAATTTAGGTCCCGCTTACTCTCATGACAGGAGTATGTTTGAGATAGGCAAGACAATGTACAACACCGGGAAAAAAGCTGCTTTTAGTATCATGCGCGGTCATTATACCGCTTTGCACAATGAGTATGAGAAAACCTTTGATGTTGCCGACTTTACAAGAAAATATGAGTACGCACCGCTACACCTTCCAACCATAAATAACAGCGATATTGAAGAAGCCTATATGCTGCTCGGGAAGCCTGATTTTGCTTCTCAGCATATCGATTGCAGCGCTTGCGGCAGTGATACCTGTTACAAAATGGCAAGAGCTATCGCTCTCAAAGTCAATATCCCCGATAACTGTCTGGTTAAGTCCAAGGATGATGCAAATATGAATCACGAGCTTAACATAGCAGCTCTCGGACAGCTTGCCGCATACGAAAAAATGCATGAGGCCGACAGGCGTATGATGATGGTGCTTGATGCAAATCCTCATATAACACTTTTGTTTAATAGCGGGTTTGCTTTATTTGACTGTAATCCTGCAGCCATTGAATATTTCAAAACAAAAACAAAAGAAGAGCTTCTTAATGCATTTGACGAACGAATGAACAGCTATATGCCGGAATTTCAACCGGACGGACGCCGCTCATCATTAAAAGACAGACTTACCGAGGTGACAAAACACGGGCACGCAAAGTTTGAACTGGTGCTTAAAGTAAACGGCGATACCCGATATCTCAATGTTGATATGAAAAAGATTCCTTACGAAAAAAGTTTTGCAATCGTAGCATATGTTCATGATGTAACCGATGCTAATGAGCGCGAGAGTATTCTTGCTCTTGCCCGCCAGAAGGCTGAAGCGGCGAGCAAAGCAAAGAGTATGTTCCTTAGTAACATGAGCCATGAAATTCGCACACCAATGAGCGCAATTATAGGAATGTCTACCATTGCAGAGGCAACCGATGATGTTGAAAAGAAGGAAAAAGCTATAAGCCGTATCAAAGATGCTTCTGTACATCTGCTTGGTGTTATCAATAATATTCTCGATATGTCAAAGATCGAAGCAGAAAAGCTGGAGTTATCCTTTGCAGAATTCGATTTTGAGGACGTTCTTGAAAAAGCAGTTGATTTGCTTAATTACCGCATTGAGGAGAGAAAACAGAAATTCTCTATTACTCTCGACAAGGATATCCCGAAAAATCTTATCGGAGACGAGCAGCGACTTGCTCAGGTCATTGTCAATCTACTTTCAAATGCTGTTAAATTTACACCCGAGGGCGGAAAAATCCACCTGGAGGCAAAGCTTTTGCCTGCCGAGAGTAATGATCTGTGCAAGCTTCAAATCAGTGTCGAAGACTCGGGCATAGGTCTTACGGATGAGCAGAAGGAACGTCTGTTTGAATCCTTTGAGCAAGCGGAAATCGATACCTCGCGAAAATACGGAGGCACAGGTCTCGGGCTTGCTTTGAGCAGAAACATTGTTAATATGATGGACGGTGACATATGGGTTGAGTCTGAGCCCGGCTCAGGTGCTAAGTTTATGTTTACTGTCACACTCAGATGTAACGGAGAGCTTAAACGCGGTGCCGGAAAAATTGATGAAAGTGCTTTAGATTCAAGTGACGAGACAGAAGCTGTTGATGATTACACAGGTAAGCAAGTGCTTCTTGTAGAGGACATGGAGATTAATTGCGAGATAATTTGCGCGCTGCTCGAGCCGACAAACATCTCTATTGATTGTGCCGAAAGCGGAGAAAAAGCTCTGGAGATGTTTAAAGCGACACCTGAAAAATATGATATAATTTTTATGGATATCCAGATGCCCGGCATGGATGGCTACGAAACGACCCGCTGCATCCGCAAGGTTGATTCTCCCGGCGCGGCATCTATTCCGATTGTAGCTATTTCGGCGAATGTCTTTAAAGAGGATATCGAACAATGCTATGATGCAGGAATGAACGGTCATATCGGCAAGCCTGTTTATGTTGAAGAGCTTTTTGAACAATTAAAGAAGTATTTGAAGTGACGGGAGGTGTCTCATCATGACGGACGTCAAAGGAAAATGGGCGCTTATTACCGGGGCGAGCCGCGGTATAGGTTTTTTAACTGCGCTTTTTATGGCTGAAAAGGGGTGCAACCTGATTTTGCACGGACGCACACCGGAGAGTACCGAAGCTGTTTCCCGTGACGTTAGCGCTTTTGGTGTTGACAGTTACCGTGTGGCGGCGGATTTTTCCGATTTGGCACAGGTTCAAAAAATGCTCTCCGTGATAGACGAAGAGGGCACTCATGTTGATATTGTAATTAATAATGCAGCAATCCAAATTGCATACAGAAGTGATTATCTGACTACTCCTGTCGGGGATTTTACTACCAGCTTTATGGTAAATACTATTGTGCCTGCTTTAATTTGTTATCATTTTCTGCCAAAAATGCTCATTGAGGGTTTCGGTCGTATTGCAAATACCACAAGCGGTATTACTCTTGACCCGCAGCAGGCAGGTTACTCGGCGAGCAAAGCTGCGCTCGATAAGTTCACAATCGATATCGGCTCTAAGGTTGAGGGGACAGACATAATGATTAATCTCGCCGACCCCGGCTGGTGCCGTACTGATTTGGGCGGGCCAAATGCTCCCAATTCTCCCGAAAGTGCTATCCCCGGTATTGTTATCGGCATTTTTGCAAACGACAAAAAGAGCGGCCGCTATTTTGGCGCTCAGGATTTTGCAGGTAAAACACTTGAAGAAGCTGTTGCTTATGCCGAGGCAGCATATGACAGTCCTTATGGCGAGCCGGTGTAGCCATGTTATGGGTTAAAGACAGCATAGAAGATGTACTGCAGAGCTTAAATGCAAACGCACAGAGCGGCCTTGATGCTAAGGAAGTTTCTCTGCGTCTTGATAAATATGGGCAAAACGCGTTTGAGCAGGAGAAAAAAGAGACTCCGTTGCAAAAAGTTCTGCATCATGTTTCTGAAATTCCGACTCTTATTTTAATAGCAGCTACTTTAATTGCGGGATATATGGCGATGTTTCATCCGCCGGACACAATCGGTAATGGATGGCCAAAGGTTTTTGTCATAGTTTCCATCATTATTATTAATGTATGTCTCGGGGTTTCTCAGGAGAGCAAGGCCGAGAAAGCTTTGGATGCTCTGAAAAAGATGAACAGCTTTAAGACTACTGTTTTACGCGGTGGGGTAAAGCAAATTGTTGATGCTCTCGAGCTTGTGCCGGGTGATATTATAGAGCTTTCTGCCGGTGATGTTATAACTGCAGATGCGCGATTGATAACGGCAAGCAGCCTGCAGGTGGACGAGGCTTCACTGACCGGCGAGAGCGAGCCTTCCGATAAAGACCCCGATGCTTTGATCAGCGAAACCGTACCACTCGGCGACAGACTAAATATGATTTATTCCGGCTGCCTTGTTACCGGCGGCAGAGCTACGGCGGTTGTTGTTGAGACCGGTATGGAAACAGAAATGGGCAAGATTGCATCGCTTTTAAATAATACGCAGAAACTAAAGACACCTCTGCAAATCAGGTTAAAGCAGCTTGCAAAGCGCATCTCTTTTTTAGCTTTGTGTGCAGGCATTTTAATGGTTGTGCTCGGTTATGTTGTACATCCATATGACCCACTCGACGGGCACCTGCGCGATTTTATCGATGTTCTTCTCCTCGCTATAGCGCTCGGCGTGGCAGCAGTCCCGGAGACACTTCCTATCATTGTTACTATGGTTTTATCCTATAGTGTATATAACATGGTGCGTAAAAATACTGTTATCCGTAAGATACCTGCTGTTGAAACTGTTGGTAATACATCTGTCATTTGCTCCGACAAAACGGGAACACTGACACAAAACAAAATGAGAATCCGAAATGTCTGGCATGTACGCCACGAGCCGGTTTCTTCAGATTTTCTTGATGATTTTAATGTCGACCAGAGGATGCTTGTCGAGCTTTTGGCTTCCTGCAGTAATGCCACAATCGAAGCATATGGCGAGGATAATGAGGAGCATATTATCGGCGATGCTACCGAGCTTGCTATCATCCGGATGCTCCATGACCTGGGGCTTGACCGGGTGAAAGCAGAACGGGATTATCCGCGTGTTTATGAGATTCCTTTTGACTCCGACCGCAAACGTATGACAACTATCCACCGCGACGGCGACGGATATATAGCTGTGACTAAGGGTGCTTTCGACCGGATACCTGTAAAATGGGAACCCGGGCTTTATGAGAAAGCTGTCAGTATTCATGATTCTTATGCCGGCAAAGCTCTGCGTGTGCTTGCTGTTTCGATAAAAAAATACGATAAAATGCCTGAGGACCTCAGTATCGAAGCTCTCGAGTGCGACCATGAGTTTCGCGGAATGGTCGGTATCATTGACCCACCCCGCCCGGAGAGCGCAGCTGCGGTTGCTATGGCAAAGCAAGCAGGTATAAAGACGGTTATGATAACCGGTGACCATATCGTGACTGCTGCGGCAATTGCCAAAGAAATCGGCATTATGGAAGACGGTGACAGAGCTATCACAGGAGCCGAGCTTGCACTTATGAGTGACGAGGAGCTTCTTTCTTCTGTACGGGATATTGCTGTTTATGCACGTGTCAGCCCTGAGGACAAAATCCGCATCGTCAAGGCATGGACCGCTATTGGCGAGGTAGTCGCTATGACAGGTGACGGTGTCAACGATGCTCCCGCGCTCAAAGCTGCCGATGTTGGTGTTGCCATGGGTATAACGGGAACGGAGGTTTCAAAAAGCGCTGCTGATATGATTATCACGGACGACAATTTTGCTACGATTGTCGAGGCTGTGTCTGTGGGGCGGACTGCTTTTGACAATATACGAAAGACCATAGCATTTTTACTCAGTGTTAACTTTGCAGAGATATTTATTTTGCTTGCCGGTATGCTTGCTTTTGGTGTGTCACCTCTGCTGGCTCTGCAGATTTTGCTTATTAATGTGGTCTCTGACGGTATACCCGGGTTTTTCTTAGCTTTTGAAAAACCGGAGCCGGGTGTGATGAAGCGGCTGCCGCTTCGTAAAACTGCAGGCATTTTTTCGGCGGGGCTTGGAGTTAGGATAGCGCGCGGTTCGGTTTGTTTTGCTGTTTTAACTATGAGTGCATTTTTGCTTGGTGCTTATGTGCTTCCCGCTCCCGAAAATTTAGCTCCCGGTTATACAGGCGCGTTTTATGATGTTGGTATTTCAATGGCATTTATTGTACTTTCATGGGCATCTGTTATAAATATTTTTAATGTCCGCAGTGAACAGTCGATATTTAAAAACAGCCCCTTGGAGAATAAGGGCCTCTTTATTGCTTCTGTCGGTACTATTTTAGTGACACTTGTTGTTGCACTTGTGCCGCCTATTGCGGCAGTCTTTGACGTGCAAACGGGACTTAGCGGATTGCACTGGCTGATTATGGTCGGTCTTGCTTTACTGCAGCTGGTGGTAGGTGAAATCAGCAAACTTCGTGTTTAAAAATGTGACAGGGGGACAGTAGAACCGTCCCCCTGTCCCTATTATCTTTGCCAGAAATACACAATAAGTATATGCTCAGACATAATTACGTCATCCGGAATTAACACTATGCTCCTGTCATTATGGTCAAGAGCACTTTTTAACATTGTTATATACTCTCTGTCGCTTATTATTTCTACACCTTCAAGCCTCAATGAATCTCTGATAATCTCAACACAAGTAGTTTCACGAAGCCCTAAAAAACTTCCAAAACCAAACTCATAGGTTTTATACTTTTCGTATGCTTTTTCTGCAACATTTCTCCCTGTTTCATCAGACATGCCATCAACTCTGCATAATATAATTATATCATTGTATGACCAGTAGTCTTCGCTGTACAAGGTTTCGAAATTAATCCTGTCCATCGGCAAGTCAGCTCCAACCCCAAGCTCATTACTGCGTGCATGTAAGACATGTATTTCATTATTTTCGGTTGAGACATTAAGAATAAGAGCAGCATGGTTCATAAATCCGTATTTTTCATCTGAACTGAAGCTTCTAAACAATAGTATATCTCCGCTTCTTGCTCCGGCACACAGATTTGCCCATGTTTGTTGTTGATTGGTTTTTGTTGTGTCGCCATAATAGTCTATCGTATGCGTAAATGCCAAATCTCCCATATCTTCTTTTATTTTTGCGTCCAGGAATCTCATCATGGTGTTTCTTAGATTATCTCTTACCTGAATATCAGGTATAAACGAAACCCGCTCCGGCCTGTCGGAATTTATGTAATCATCTGCAGTAAAAAGGTAATGCCTATCTACATTTAAACCTGCAATATAAACCGTGTCACTGTCGTAGAGTGTGTCAATTTCAAAAGTTTCTTTAATAAGTAAAAAATCATCAAGAAGTACCCATCTGTATAAAACACCTTGCTTGTCTGTGACATAGAGGCGCTCTTCACGGGATAACTGATATATATCGGATATCTTGTGTTTTTGCATTAAATCATCGAGTTCTCTATTATTTTGAATACTCTTGCGTTCAATACCTGCATAGTTTTGTAAAGTTGCAAACACGTCTTTTGTTAAAGGTTTTGAAGCGAAAATCGCTACAATACCTTGGTCGTAGTCTTGGAAGCATGAAATATTGATAATCTTTGCCAGCACACTTGCAGACATATATATTATTCCGTTTTGCTCAATAACATTTGAACGCATCATTATCGGTTGACTGCCATTTAGAACAACCAGATTAAAGTCAACAAGAAACTGAGATGTCATATCTCTGAATGCTAACGAAACAATCCTTGTGACCGGGTTTATATCAAAATCAAATCCGAGCTGAATAGCGATGTCGTTAACAGGAACATAAGTCATACCGTCTTTTATAAATGGTGGATTTGAAGTTTCCAAGAGCTCTCCTCTGACATAAATGCTTTTTTCATTAACAAACATAACTACACCATTATTTATAAAAGGCAGTGTTTCTTCAAACGGCAGTATAGTATATTCATCTTCACCATTTGGTGTGGTGAAGATGAATAATGTCAGCAGTGTCAGTATGGCAGCAATCGCACATACAGCAGCTGCAGCTATGATACCTTGCTTACTTCTTTTCATTTGCATTTCCCTGTTTATTGCTTTGGTGTTTAGCTAACCGGAGCCATATACAAGCCTATTCTATGTCCGAGCGATCTGAGTATTGCATCGTTATCTTTTGCAGTAGCAATACTGGAGTTGCCCCAGTTTTGAATTCCTTTAAACCCCGAATATGCCTTTTCTCCGACTATATGGATATTGAGTTGATTTGTAAGAAGTCTTGTGAGTACAGCTTCGTCAGAATAATATGCTCTGTTAATTAGTCTGCTTGTTGCATATGTCATTTCACTATAGCTGTATACCGATGCGTGTGTTTCTGCATTATCACTCCACCCAAAAGCAAATTTGTCAACGAGGTCAAACGATAATTTCAAGACTCCAACGACAGCTCCAACTGTTGGTATTAATCCTATAGCAATAAAAGCAAAATCTCTGTAGGTATTCCATACTGCAAGATCATTATTATGTCTTATTAATTCCTGCTCCATCTGATTCTGATTGCCTAACAAATTTTCTCCTATTGATTCAATAATAAACTGAGCGGCATTGCGCGTTGCAGTTCTATGCCCATCCTTTGTCAGTTCTATTAAAATATCAAAGTTTCCATACATAAACTGATTAATAGTATTATTAGTTGCAATATTTTTTGAGATATCTGTTAGCAGACTATTATCCCTGTGGACTTCATAAAGATCGATACCAATAGCAACAATACCCAAAACCACTCCTGCAGCAGTGCATCCTTTCCCTAACTTCTTAAAGTCCTTTATATCTGCAAAAGTACTAATAGCAGTATTTAATGCATCTACACCAAAAATTATATCGGCTAATACAGACTCTTCATTTCCATCAACAAAACCGGGATTATAGATGCTCGCAGAAGGTGCGTTTTTTGCTTTGTCAATAATAGGAGTCATGTAATTCAAATAATCCTGATATGCATCCATGCTTCCTGTTGCTCTTGATAACACTATGGCATCTTCTAGCATGCTTAGTATTGTCCGTGTTGTTTCTCCAAGCTCAGAAAGCTTTTCTCTCTCTTCATCATCTTTTTCGCTCAAATCCCCCGCTTCAAGAGCCATCTCTGTTAAAAGGCCAATTGCAAGCCAGGCTATCTCTATACAAAAATGCTTCATGTTTACTAATGCCATACTTGTTATACTGTCTTCATCTATGAGGCTATAGAAGAAAAATGCCATTTGCTCTGTAATAATTTGTTGATAATTAATACCTGAATAGAGCGTTATAAACGTATTCCATCCTTTATCCCACCAGCTGGGATTATAGTTTTCAATATAATTAAAGTATTCATACGATGAGTTTGCCAATAAAGCATCTATGTCAGCATCGTCAAAATAATTAGGCCTCAATGGAAGCACATCGCTTGAATCAAGTGTTCCGTCAAAGTCGCTGTCCTTAAGAAGTGGATGTGAATGCATTTTTATATAATGTCTGCCGCCACTTTCAATAATTTCAATCTCTTCACCGTTTAATATCCCATCTCCATCCATGTCAGGGTTTGTCCTAAAATCTATTCCCATCAATTCGGCAGATCCGTTTTGGAGACGTAGCTTTCCCTCAAAAATAAGCCTTGCGTAATAATCGAGAATACCATCCCCATTACTATCGTGTTCGCCATACTCAATCAAATCGCTATTAATAATTTCATATCCTAAATACATTTCATCTGCGGTTGATGCATGAAAATATGTTCCGCCTGTTTCGGATGCCAGACGAACAAGAAGACGTTCGTGAAGTTCATTACCAAGACCGATTGTGTAGATAGTAACCCTTTCTTTTCTGGCTCTTTCTATAATCGGATAGTAAGTATTAATATCAACAGCAGGGCTGTCTTCTCCGTCTGTTAAAAGTATAATTACCTTCCAGCTATCATCACGTGCTCTTTCACTTTGTAATTCATCAAGCCCCATTATCAAGCCGGCATGGATTGCTGTACCTCCGGAGCTTCCCAGTATTTCATCGATGCCTATACGGATTTCTCCCATGTTTTCATTTAGATGCCTAATTATATGAGCTGAGCTGGAAAACCCGACAACTGCTGCCATATCATTTTCTTTAAATGCTTCTGTAAACTTTTTGGCAGCATCAACTCTGATTCTATCCGGGTCGTTATTTGGTCCTTTTGAATTATTTTCCATGCTGTTTGATTCATCAATAACAAATACTACATCAAGATAACTGTATGGTGATTCGGGACCGAGCCCAACCGGTCTTATATCAGCATCCCAAACAACATCAAAAGCGATTTTATTGAGTAATATATATGTTGAATTTCTGTTTACTGTAACAGAAACACGACCATTCTCAACTGTTTGGTTTGGTAACTCTTCCAAGTCTCCTGTTGCTTCATTGTAATAGTAAATACGCGGTTGGAAATCATCACCTATTTCACCAAGTATAGTGTCATACTTCATAGTTATGGTAGCTTTATCAATTTCTCCTTCTACCCTAAAGTCGTAAGCAGGTCCTAAATATCCCGGAATTGCCGAGCTGAGCATTGGATTAACTGCTGCAGTTACCATAGAAATTTCTATCTGTCCTTGTTGTTCTCCCACAAATGTAGCATCAAACTCAACTGTAACAAGCTCAAATATTGACGGTGTGCCGGTATCAACAGAGCTTTTATATCCTTCGGTAATATTTGGATTAAGTCCTTCGTCCGGTTCCCAGTAAATAACATTTGGGCCGAGCACTTCTTTTTGCCAGTTTAAAAGACCGCTACCATCATCTCCCATGTCAAGAGAGTCCATGTTAAAGTTTTGAATGTGATCACAAAACAGATTCAAAACACCATAAGCCATATCACCGTCAGAAAACTTTACCTCAACTGTAATCGTGTTTATTAAATCAAGGAGTGGAGGATTGGCATATTCCCAATTGTGAGATGGGTTTATTGTGTCTTCATGAATAGTCAGGTAACCTATATGGAAACCAATATCAATAGTGCTGATACTCTTTTCTTCAGTTACAGTTCCGGAAAGCTTTTCCACTACTTGTGGCGAATAAAACACATTCTCTACAAAAACATCAAACTCGTCAGTATTAAATAAAACTCGTCCATCTCCTTCAATGAGGTGGTCTCTGTTTTTTATATTGCCATTTTCTCCGTTTTCATAGTTTCTATCAATAAAAATAATTGTAGCCATGTTCCCCAGTATCGCTAATATACAAAAAGTAGGCACAACCCAAGCGCGGAACTTGAGTTTAAACAATGCAAGAACTCCCCACAATATGAATATTAATGCTATTACTCCCACTGACCAAAAATCAAGCCAGTAAAAGTTAATAAATAAGTTTTTCATTTTCTCTGAAATATCATTAAACATTCTTTTTCTCCCTCACGTTTTATTAGCCATCACATGTCTGTTTTTTTGTTTCCGCATTTAACACAAAACTTTTCTTCCGGTTTAAATGCATTGCCGCACTTTGTACAAAATGAAGATTCGGGTAGCGGCTCTACCGGAAGTGGTTGCTCCACGGGTAGTGGTTGCTCCACGGGTAGTGGCTGCTCTACGGGTGGCGGATGCTCTACGGGTGGCGGATGCTCCACGGGTAGCGGTTGCTCCACAGGTGGCGGTTGCTCCACGGGTAGTTGAGGTTTATTTGGGTTTTTAAAGAACATCCTAAAAAGTAAACTGCGCTCACTATATTCTTTTGCCATAACTAATCCTTTCTCTCTTAAGCATCCTCGCTAAGAATGGTTTATTATTACAGTTTTTTCTTGAGCTCATATAAAAGGCTCAGGGCTTCTATCGGTGAGAGCGTGTCGAGGTTGGTGGAGTTTAGTATTCCTGCAATCTCACTACCGCTCATGTCCATCAGCGACAGCTGGTCACTATCTTGTGACATGTGACAGGGGGACGGTTCTACTGTCACACTCAAAGAGGGTGACAGTAGAACCGTCCCCCTGTCCTCTTTTTGGCCTTCGAGGTTTGCCAAAACTTCTTTTGCGCGTTTTATGACACCGGCTGGAATGCCGGCGAGCCCGGCAACCTCAATGCCATAGCTGTCATCAGCGCTGCCGGGTACTATCTTTCGCAGGAAGATTATATCGTCACCGCGTTTTTTTGCGGATATATTATAATTCTTAACACCTTCCACTTCACCTTCAATAGATGTAAGCTCGTGGTAATGTGTTGAAAACATTGTTTTTGCACCAAGCTTTTTCTTATCTGTACAAAACTCCAAAATAGCACGGGCGATAGACATTCCGTCATATGTTGATGTGCCGCGGCCGATTTCGTCGAGAATAAGAAGGCTGCGGGCTGTCGCACTAGCAAGAATATCAGCCGCTTCTGTCATTTCGACCATAAATGTGGACTTGCCTGCAGACAAATCGTCAGATGCCCCGATTCGCGTAAAAACACGGTCTGTCAAACCTATACGTGCCGAGCGCGCAGGTACAAATGAACCCATCTGTGCCATCAGTACTATAAGTGCACTTTGGCGCATATATGTTGACTTGCCCGCCATGTTCGGCCCTGTAATAATCGCTGTTCGCGAAGCGCCGCAGTCAAGGAATGTATCGTTTGGCACAAACAGTAAGCCCTCTTGCATAAGCTCAACAACAGGGTGCCTTCCGTCTTTAATATCAATAACGTCCGACGCGTCAACCTCGGGCATGCAAAATTTGTTTCTGACCGCAGCCTCGGCAAAGGAGCATAAAACATCAAGCTCTGCTATCCTTCTTGCTGTTTGCTGTACACGTCCCGCCTTGCCGGCGATTTCGTTGCGAAGCTCCTCAAAGAGCTTAAACTCAAGTGTTGCTAAAGTATCCTTTGCCGACAAAAGCTCTGTCTCAAGCTCCTTTAATTCCTGTGTTATAAACCTCTCGCAGTTGGCAAGTGTCTGCTTTCTTGTATAATCAACTGGCACATCATCCGACACAGAGCGCGGAATCTCAATGTAATAACCAAAGACCTTATTGTAGCCGATTTTCAGCTTTTTTCCTGTCCGCTCGCGTTCTTTTGATTCAACATCCGTGAGCGCTTGTGAGCTATTGTTTAAAAGCCCCCTCAGCCTATCAACCTCCGGGTCTACACCGTCTTTAATAAACCCTGCCTCACGGACAGAAAACGGAGGGTCATCAATAATTTTACCGTCTATATACTCCGCAATATCCGTCAGTGTGTCCATTTGTGCACACTCGCGCAAAGCTGCCGATGTCATAGACCCCAGCTGCGAAACAAGCTGAGGTAAAACACAAATTGAGCCGGAAAGCGCTTTTAAGTCACGGCAACCTGCATTCCCAAATGCTATTTTTCCGATAAGCCTTTCAATATCATTAATACTGCGCAGATGTAAGATAAGCTCACCACGGCTAACAGTCGCGTCAAAAAGCTCTCCGGTTGCAGCACTACGCCGTCCGATAGCCGAAACAGACAGTAAGGGCCGCAGTACCCATGCTCTGATAAGCCGCCTGCCCATCGGAGTTTTTGTTTTATCAAGCACCCAAAGCAAGCTTCCTTTTTTATCACCTGTCCGAAGTGAAGAGACAAGCTCCAGGTTATATATGGTATTTAAGTCCATTTCCATATAAGCAGCTTCGTTATTATTCCTTAGCGCCTGGAAATGCGATATGTCTGTTTTTTGCGTTTGGGTCAGATATGAAATTAATGCTTTTTCAGTTATGCTTTCCTGCGTTTCTGTTATCCCTGATAATGCCGAAGCTCTAAAAGCATCTTCATCGGTGTTAACAAAACAACCAAGCCGTGTTTCCAGATATTCTGCAAGCTGTTTAACTTTTTCACTTTCCCCATATATTATTGCCTCTGCCGGGCAGTAGGAGGCAAGCTCGTTTTCAATATGTGTTATGTCATCATCCGGAAACTTGGTAGCTGAAATTTCACCGGTAGATAAATCGGCAAAACAAGCCTCCGATTTTTTATCGTCGCTTATATATACCGCACAAAGATAGTTTGACCTGTCGGCATCGAGCATTGAGGATTCCATCAGTGTGCCGGGTGTAATTACTCTCACAACATCCCTGTCAACAATACCTTTTACAGTCATCGGGTCTTCAAGCTGCTCGCATATCGCCACCTTGTATCCTTTTGCAATCAGGCGCGCAATATATGGCTGGGCAGAATGATACGGAACTCCGCACATTGGCATGCGCTCGATTCCGTCACCGGATCTGTCGCGGGTTGTCAGTACAATATCGAGCTCCTTTGATGCAATCCGTGCATCCTCATCGAACATTTCATAAAAATCACCAAGTCTAAAAAAAAGGATGCTGCCGGGGTTGCGTCCTTTTATATCATAGTATTGGCGCATCATTGGAGTCAAGCTCAGACCTCCCGTAGTTTTACTAGTTATACTTTGAAATAGCGCTGTCAACACCGCTGATAATAATCATTTCAACAGCTGCCGCTGCTTTTAGCGCAGCCTCTTTTATTTGCACAGCATCTTCATCCGTCATTTTTGAAAGCACCCAGTCTGCCATGTCATAGTTTTCATGTGGAGGTGCTCCGACACCAATACGTACTCTGACAAAATCCTCACCGCATTTTGTAATTATATCCCGAAGCCCGTTATGCCCACCGGAAGAGCCGCTCCTGCGTATCCGCAGCTTCCCTATGGGCAGCGCTGTTTCGTCGGAAACAACAATCACATTCTCAATCGGCACCTTATAAAATCTCACAGCCTGCAGCGCCGCCTTGCCGCTGAGGTTCATATAGGTTTGAGGCTTTATTACGAGCACCTGTTTGCCGCCGAGCATCACAGTTGCTGTCAAGGAATTAAACTTTGCCCGGTTTATATCGGCACCAACTTCTTTTGCAATTAAATCTGCCGTTATAAAACCGGCATTATGGCGGGTGTTTTCATAGCGCAATCCGGGATTTCCTAAAAACACAGCTATCCACTCCACCGGCTCTATCTTTTTTCTAAAGAACATAGTCCTTGCCCTTCAATCCTGCCTTACCTAAATAGTGTCGAGATAGATACTTCCTCAAAAATACGCTTGATAGCCTCCGCAAAGAGCGGCGCTGCTGTCAAATACTTTATTTTACTACAGGGTTCCTCCCTGGTAAACGGCACTGTATCGGAAAAAACAACCTCTCTGACCACACTGTTTTCTATACGCTCTACAGCCTCACCGGAAAGCACTCCATGACTTGCACTCGCGTAAATCTCCTTTGCGCCGCCGTTTTCCACAAGTGCTTTTGCCGCTTCACAAAGACTGCCTGCCGTGTCGACCATGTCGTCAAATAGAATGACACGTTTACCTTCGACAGAGCCTATTATGTTCATAACCTCTGCGTGGTTTGCTTTTTCGCGCCGTTTGTCAACAATGGCGAGTCCCAAGTTCATTCTCTGTGCAAAAGCACGGGCGCGGGCGACAGAACCTATGTCGGGGGACACAATCATAACATCCTCCATGTGACCTTTGAACTTTTTCTTGTAATAATCAACAAACAAGGGCGAGCCGACCAGATTGTCAACAGGTATATCAAAAAAACCTTGTATCTGCGCTGCGTGCAAGTCCATT
>Ga0123356_10002181_pt1 | contig 21042 bp, 22 predicted proteins | sample TergutEmb28metaG_2_FD_92546 | JGI IMG/M metagenome (GOLD analysis project Ga0123356, IMG submission 92546) | Embiratermes neotenicus P3 segment gut microbial communities from Petit-Saut dam, French Guiana - Emb289 P3 | ecosystem: Host-associated > Arthropoda: Insects > Digestive system > Gut ... | reverse complement strand
TGGCGTCGCGCCCGGTGGCGTGCCTGGCGATCTTGACAGCGTTCTCGACCGCCTCGGCGCCCGAGTTGAACAGCGCGGACCGCTTGTCGTAGTCACCAGGCGTCACCCTGTTCAGCTGCTCGCACACTTCGACGTACCCCTCGTACGGGGTCACCATGAAGCAGGTGTGAGTGAACTGGGCGACCTGCTCGGTCACTCTCGTCACCACCAGCTCAGCGCTGTTGCCCACGGTGGTGACCGCGATGCCCGAGCCGAAATCGATGAGCGAGTTCCCGTCAACGTCGACGGCGATCCCCCCGCCTGCGGCGGTGATGAAGACCGGCAGCGTGTGGCTGAGACCGCGGGCCACGCTGCGCTGGCGGCGGTCGAACAGCTCCCGCGATCGCGGGCCGGGGATCTCGGTGACCAGATTGCGGCGCTGAGGCAGTGACGGGCCGCCGAGCGATGTGGCAGGATTCGGGCTCATGCCTGCGACAATAGCCCGGTGAGCGGACCCCGAGAATGGCCGGCCGGACTGCGGCCCGTGATAGCCGGCCTGGGCATGACCGACCTCGGAAAGGTCTACGACCGTACAGCCGCTGACTTCGCTGCGGACGCCGTCAGGCGGGCAGCAGACGACGCAGGACTGCGGCTTGCGGACATCGACGGGCTGCTCACGTCCTCCGGTGTTACCGGCGGGGTTTCGATTGACCTTCAGCGGGACCTCGGCCTGACCGACCTGCGCCTGCTCTCGCACATGCAGTCGTTCGGGTCGACTGCCGGCGCCATGGTGCAGGTTGCATCGCTCGCCGTGATGTCCGGCACGGCCAGCGCGGTGGCGTGCGTGTTCGCCGACAGCCCGCTGCAGCCCGAGCGGGGTGCAGGTGCCGCGTACGGCACGCGGCGCGCCCCGGCCGGCTGGTGGGGGCTGCTCGGGGCGAGCGGCGTGATCGGGCCCAACCCGATGTACGCGCTCGCCGCGCGCCGGCACATGGCCCGCTACGGCACGACTGCCGAGCAGTTCGGCCATATTGCGGTGGCGCAGCGGTCGTGGGCGGTGATGAATCCGGCCGCGCAGCTGCGGGACCCGATCTCCCTCGCCGACCACCAGTCGTCCCGGTGGATCGCCGACCCGTTCCGGCTGCTGGATTGCTGCTTGGTGTCCAATGGCGGAATCGCGGTGATCGTGACGACAGCTGAGCGGGCGGCGAGCCTGGCGCAGCCGCCCGTGCACGTGCTCGGCTGGGCGCAGTCGCATCCCGGTCACAACCTGCGCCGTCACCCGGACTTCGGGCTCGTGACCGGAGCGGCGCTGGCAGGCCCCCCCGCTCTCGAGATGGCGGGAGTCACGCTGGCCGATGTCGACGTGGTGCAGCTCTACGACTGCTACACCTTCACGGTGCTGGTCACACTAGAGGACTACGGCTTCTGCCAGAAGGGCGAGGGCGGGCCGTTCGCCGCGAGCGGCGTGCTCGGGCCTGGCGGGAAGCTGCTGCTCAACACCGGCGGCGGGCAGCTTTCCGGGTATTACATGTGGGGCATGACGCCGCTGTCGGAGGCGGTGATCCAGGCCCGCGGCCAGGGTGGCGAGCGTCAGGCGGCGGCACACGACATCGTGCTGGTCTCGGGGAACGGCGGCGTGCTCGATCACCATGCGACCCTGGTGCTCGGCAGCGAGGCGGGTGCATCGTGACGGTCGGGCCGGTCGTCAGGGACGCGGCGACAGCGGAGTTCTTCGATGCCGCCGCTTCCGGCAAGTTCCTGCTCCGGTGCTGCCCGGCCGGCCATTTCAGCGAGCCGCCGGCTGCGCAATGCACGACCTGCGGGAGCACCTCGCTGCGCTGGGAGGCAGCTCGCGGTGGTGCCACGCTCGTCAGCTGGGCGGTCGCGTGGGGCCGGCCGGCCGTCGGCGGTGAGCCCCAGCCGACCATCCTGGTCATCGCCGAGCTGGACGAGGGGCCCTGGTGGTGGTCGCAGCTCACGGACGCGGATCAGGCGAACCTGGCAGTCGGGCACCGGCTGCGCATTGAGTTCCGCAGGGCGGGCGCCGAGCACGAGACTGTGCCGGTGTTCGCCCTGGCGTGAGCTAGGTGAGGTCTTCCACCTGCTGTGTGAACGTCGCCATATTGGCGGCGAGCCGCTCACCCAGGATCGCACCCACGACGCCGATGCCATCGGAAATGAGCTGTGCTCGCAGGGTGAGCCGCTCGGTCTCCTCGCTCCCGCGCACCCGGGCGAGCTTGTCCTGCTCACCGCGCAGCAGGAAGAACCCGCCGAGCTCGCCGCCGTGTGCCTCGAGGAGAACGGGTTCGAAGCTCTCGATCTCCCCTTGCTGCTGCAGCCGGGTGTAGTAGTCGACGGCCTCGCCGAAAACCTTGAGGGCTTGCCGCTCGCGACCTCGTACCGGGAACCCGAACCCGATGAATAGCCCAGAATCCGCCATGACTTACCCCCCGATTTGTGCGGAGTTCCCAGGTGAGAATCCGCCACGCTTCATCCTCGCACCCGCCTCCGGGTGGCGGACTGGCGAGGAGTACGGGCGCTCGCGAGCCTGGCAGCATGAGGCCATGACTGATTCGAGGCAGCCCGACTCACCGGTCATGTCGGAGGTCATTGTTCGCGACTATGCCGACAGCGACTACGACGCCTGCCGATCGCTGTGGGCAGAGCTGACGGCGTACCACCGAGACATCTACGAGGACCCTTCGATCGGCGGAGCAGATCCCGGAACCGGGTTCGATGGCTACCTCGCCACGCCAGACAGGCTGGGATCGTGGGTGGCCGAGTCGCACGGCTGCGTCCTCGGCCTGACCGGCCTTTTCGACCACGGCGCAAGCGGAGAGGTCGAGCCGGTCATCGTGGCCGAGGCAGCCAGGAATCAGGGTGTCGGACGGCAGCTCATAGCCCGGGTTGTGGAGGAGGCTCGGGCCCGTGGTTACGACTACTTGGCCATCCGGCCGGTGGCTCGCAACGTCGCCGCCGTCCGCCGCTTTCATGCCGCGGGATTCCGGACACTCGGCGGGCACATCGACCTCACGATGGACCTGAGGGCGCGGCGGCATCAGTGGAGGTCCGAAGTCAGCCTGCACGGTCTCGACTTCGGCTACTGAGAGGCAACGGCAGCGTCCCGGTGCCGCGCCGGTTACTGCGGTGTGGCCTGCCGGAACGCGCTGATGAGGTCGGGCATGCGGTCGACGATCAGCAGATGGCCCGCGCCCGGAAGCATGGTCGCGCGGCAGTGCGGGATCTGCCCGGCCTGGTACCGGCCCATCGCGGGCGGGACAAGCGTGTCGGCCTCACCCTGCCAGAGGTAGACGTCCTGCTCGATCTCGCGGAGGGAGAAGCCCCACGGTCGGCCGAGCAGCACCATGTCGTGAGCCGCGCCGTCGCCGCCCTGGCGGAACGCCTCGGTGATGTCCGCTATGAGCAGCGTCCGGACTTCGGGGCGCCGAACGATCTCGGCATCGGCGGGTGACATGGCGCGCGCCAGTGCCTCGATCGTGCGCTCCGGGCGACTGGAGATATTGCGGTCCATGGACCGCATCAGTGCCCGCGCCAGGGCTGGCCAGCGTGCGGCAAGCCCGAATCCGACCCGGTTCTGCCAGCGCATTCCCGCCGTGTTGCCGGAGACATCGAACGGACCGACGCCGCTGATGACGGCAGCCCGGACAACCCGGCCAGGCAGACGCCAGGCACAGGCCAGCGCGTAGGGCCCGCCGCCGGACGCGCCCGCGACCGAGAACCGGTCGATGGCGAGTGCATCGGCCGCCGCTGCGACGTCGGCTGGCCAGTCGGTGATCGCGCGGCCCGGCTGGAAGTCGGACAGCCCGTAGCCGGGACGGTCGAGCGCGATGACCCGGAAGCCCGCCGCCGCCGCCGCCTCGTGCGCGAGGCGTGCCTCCAGGCGCGAGCCGGGATGGCCGTGGAAGTACACGATTGGCTCGCCGTCGGGCTGGCCGTACTGGGCGCACCCGAGCCGGCGTCCGTCGGGGAGCACCAGCTGGGCGTCCTCGGCCCCGTGCGCGTCGTTCGTCATTCCCGCGGTGTCGCCTCCTTTCACCAGAGCTCTATCGGCCGATGCAGCATATGACGCCGGCCAGATGCAGCGATGGTGTGCGCGAAACTGGGGTCATGCTCGCCTCCAGCTACATCACCCCGAGAGCCCGCAAGGGCGTGGCCAGCTCGATAGAAGGCCGTGGCCTTGTCGCGGTCGAGCCGATCGCCGCCGGCGAACTCGTCGCGGTCAAGGGAGGTCACATCGTGACGACTGCTGCGTTGCGGTCGCTGCCGGACCGATTGCAGAACCCCGAGATCCAGATAGCGGATGGCCTCCACCTGGCTGCACTGGAAGACGCCGAATATGAGCCGGTGATGCCGCATGAAGCAGCTGGAAAGCTGAGGAAGTCCGCCTGACAGCAGGGTCAGCGCGCGCCGCCGTCCTGGCGGCTGTCGAGCCAGAGTGCCCAGGGCTCAATCGTGCCTATCTGCAGCAGCCCGGCAGACGCCCATGGATCTTCGGCGAGGCGTGTCCTGATCTCTCTCACGTCTGCGGCATCGACGACATGCAGGGTCTCCGAGCCATCTCCGACCGGCCCACCGAGAATGATGAAGCCGTCATCAACGAGAGCGTCCATGAACGCCGCGTGCTCGTCCCACGCATCCTGGCCGCGAATCGGGCGCTGGGAGTCCCAGCCTGGGCCGTGCACCAGCCTGACGGCGAAATTGGCCATGACCGGGAGCGTACTGACGGGTGCCGACAACCGCTTCCGTGCTGCCGGCTTATGCCGGTGGCTCGCCGAACAGTTCTGCTGACAGCGGGGCCATTGGCCGGAGGCTGAAGATTGCCTCGACGGGCAGCCGGAAGAACTCGGCGATGGTCAGGGCGAGCGCCAGGCTGGGGCTGTAATCGCCCCGTTCTATGTAGCCGATCGTCTGGTAGTTGATACCCAGCTTGTCGGCGAGCTGCTTGCGTGACAGGCCCCGATCTGCCCGCAGCACTGCTAGCCGGTTGTGAACCCGTCGCTGGTCCTCAGACATCGGCGGGCTGGTCGGTCTCGATCCAGGGAACGAGGGGGTCAGCTCCGCTGGCCGACGTCCGGGAGCCCGGCCAGGTAGCCGTGCGCCACCAGGCGCTGTGCCCCGGCGGCATACAGTGCAGGGTCGTCCGGGGCTATGGTGGCCAGCCCGTCGACGTAACGGTTCAGCATGCAGAACGTCGCCGCGATCAGGACCGTGTCGTGAATCTCGATATCCGTCGCGCCTGCGTCGCGAGCGCCGAAGACGAGTTCCCCGGTGACTGCGTGCCCGCTGAGGCGCACCGCGGCGGCGATGTCCAGCAGCGCCTTCAGCCTGGCAGACACTGGCGCCGACGCGGGGTCCGCGCGGACCTGCTCGACCAGCGCCATACCGCCGGGCAGCTGCGCCGCGGCGCACGCCGAATGCGACGACGAGCAGTACCTGCAGTCATTGAGCGCCGACACGTGGGCCGCGATCAGTTCGCGCTCACCGCGGGTCAGCGTGCTCGGCCCGCGCAGCAGCACCTCTGCCAGCTCGCTCAGTGGCCGGCCCGTCTCCGGGCGGTAGCGCAGCAATCCGCGGATTCCGGGCTCGCCGGAGTTCAGTTCGATGTGCGGCATGACAGCTCCTCATTTGCGGACCTGGGGCGTGGATCTACCAGACAAATACCATTCGGCCAGATAACTGACATGGCAGGCTAGTGGCGTGAAAGCCCTCGCGATTCGCGATGGCGGGCCCGGTGACATGACCGCGCTGCGGGATGTGTTCCGCCGGTCGTCGCTGTCCAACAAGGACGACCGGATGAACCTGCTCGCTCACCCCGACGTCTTCGAGCTCTCGGACCAGGGAGTGACCGAGGGCCGCACGAGAGTCGCGGACGTGGGCGGGCGAGTCATCGGCTTTGCGACCTGGCTCGGCAGCGGGGACGTCACCGAGATCGAGGACCTTTTTGTCGATCCGGACTGGATGCGCCGGGGCGTCGGCCGTGCGCTGGTACAGGACCTGATGGCGATCGCGCAGCTGAGGGGCGCGCACCGGGTCGAGGTGACTGGCAACCCGCACGCGCGCGAGTTCTACGAAGGGGTCGGCTTCACCTGCGACCGCGTGGTCGACACTCCGCTCGGCCCTGGTCTGCGGATGCACCAGGATCTGGCGGGGTTAGCGGAGCAGGTCGCGGGCGGCATCCTCGATGGCCGCTTCGGAGAGCAGGACGGTGCCCGCGGCATCGCCGAGCGGGATGAAGCTGTCGTGGCTCGCGACCCGGGCGATCCGGCCGGTGAAGCCCGCATCAACCAGGGTGGTGATCACGGATTCCGACACCCCGCCGGTGCGCCGCGTCTCGTCGGCGACCAGCACCGTGCCGGTGGCCGCGGCCGCGCGCAGCAGGTCCTCATACGGCAGCGGGGCAAGCCAGCGCAGGTCGAGGACCCGGGTTCCGATCCCGTCGGCCGCCAGGGTGCGAGCTATCCGCAAGCACATGCGCACCCCGTTACCAAAAGTGACGATCGTCAGGTCGTCGCCGGTGCCGTACATGCGGCCCCGGCCGAGCGGAACGTGGGCCGCACCCCAGCGCTCGGGCGGCTCGTAGCCGGCCAGCCAGCCGCCGTCGCCTTCGGAGTAAAGGTCGCGCTCGTGGTAGAGCGCAATGGGCTCGAGATAGACGCAGACGCTGCCGTCCAGTTCCGCTGCTGCCAGGCACGAGCGGAGCATGGGCGCGGCGTCGTCCGGGCGGGCCGGGCAGGCGACCACGATGCCGGGGATGTCCCGCAGCGCGGCCAGGCCGTTGTCGTTGTGGAAGTGGCCGCCGAAGCCCTGCTGGTAGGAGAGCCCGGCTACGCGCACAACCATGGGGTTGCGGTACTGGGCACGGGAGAAGAACGACAGCGTCGCGGCCTCGCCGCGGATCTGGTCTGCCGCGTTGTGCAGGTAAGCGAGGTACTGGATCTCGGGCACCGGCAGCATCCCGGCGAGGCCGGCGCCGAGCGCGAGCCCGAGGATGGTCTGCTCGTCGAGGGGCGAGTCGAAAACGCGGCTAGCGCCGAAGGCGCGCTGCAGCCCGCGGGTCACGCCGTAGACGCCGCCCTTACGGCCGACATCCTCGCCGAAAACGATCATGTCCGGACGCCGGCCCAGCTCGTCGGCGAGGGTGTGGTTGATCGCCTGGGCCAGCGTCAGCGGGCCGGGGTCGGCGGACGGCTGGTCCGCGGTGTGGCGGGGCGCGGCGCTGACCGGCTGCCTCGACCTGGCTGCGATGTCGGCCGCCAGGATGGCAGGCCGCCGCGGGGCGATCGGTGCCATGACCTGTTCAGCGGTGGTGAGCCGGGGAGCGCCGGCCAGGGCACCGGCGACCGTGAGGATCCGCGTCCTGGACGCCTCGTACCGCTCCAGGACCTGGGCCGCCGTCATGGCGCCGGCCTCGACGAGCAGCCGGGCGGTGCCGAGCAGGGGGTCCCTGGCAGCATCGGCGGCGATCTCGGCCGGTGACCGGTACGCCGACTCCACGTCGGTACCCGCATGCCCGCCGAGCCGGACCATGCGCAGGTGCAGGAACGCTGGCGCCCTCTTCTCGCGCGCCCACTGTGCGGCGGCGACTGCCGCGTCGTAGGTTTCCGCAAGGTCAGTGCCGTCTGCGCTGAAGTAGCGGATCAGCGGCTGGCTTGTCGCCACCGCCTCGACCCAGCCCGGGGGTGTGCGGACGCTGATGCCTAGGCCGTTGTCCTCGCACACCAGCAAGATCGGCATCGGCAGTCGCTGGTAGGTGCAGTGGGCGGCGGTGTTCAGGGCACCTGCGGCCGTGGAGTGATTGACGGACGCGTCGCCGAAGCTGCAGACGACCAGGCTGTCTTCCGGCCACGGCGTGGTGAGGCCGAGTCGCGCCGCGCGCCCGATCGAGAACGCCAGGCCCACGGCGCGCGGCAGGTGCGAGGCGATCGTCGAGGTCTGGGGAATGACGTGTAGTTCCGGATGGCCGAACACCTTGTGCCGCCCGCCAGCGATCGGCTCCGCGGCGGCGGCCATGAGGCCGAGCAGCACGTCGCTGACCCCGTCCCGGGGCGGCCGGGACTGCCCCGCGCGGACGAGATAGAAGGCGCCCGACCGGTAGTGCAGCAGAGCCGGGTCGGTGCGGCGCAGGGCGGCAGCTACGGCCGCGTTCCCCTCGTGGCCGGACGAGCCGATCGTGTAGTAGCCCGCGCCGCGGGCACGCAGCCAGCGGGCCGCCAGGTCGACGTGCCGGCTGGACAGCTGGGCGCTGAACAGCTCGAGGCACTGCGCCACGGTCAGGCTGGTGCCGGGCCGGACCGGCTCGCCAGGCGCTGGCCTCTCGGCCGGCAGATGGGTCAGCTCCCGGATCGCCCTGACCAGGCGCTGCTCCGCGAGGTCCTCGCCGAGCTCGTCGCCGCTCGGTGCTGCCGCCGCATCTTCAGCCGGGCCCGCCGGGCCCCCGCTGCGCACCGCGTCCATCGGCTCGGTGTCCGCCGTCGTGCGTCGCCCGGGTCCTTCGGCTGCGACGCTCACGATCCGACGGTATGCCACCGAAGGCCAGACCGACAGGCCGATTGGTTGCCGTCAGGTGAATCTGCGGCCGCAGCGGCAATGAGATTGGCGAGTCAGGGTTAACGCCGTACGGGGAGGGCTCATTGCTGCCCTGGTCAGCCGATCTCGCCGGAGTTGTCAACGAGCACGTCCTCGGCAGTGAGCTGCTGCGCGGCAACCCGCTGGGTGATCCGCACGAGCGCCCGCTGTGGGTCTACACCCCGCCCGGCTACGCGGCTGAACCCGGCCGCAGGTACCCGGTGGTCTATGTGCTCCAGGGCTACGGCAGCTATGTGACCATGTGGCGCAACCGGTCGGCGTTCCTGCAGCCGTTCCCCGAGACCGCCGACGCGGTGTTCGCCAGCCAGCAGGCTCCGCCCGCGATCGTGGTATACGTCGACGCCTGGACCAGCTACGGCGGCAGTCAGTTCGTCGACTCGCCGGGGACGGGCCAGTACCACTCCTACCTGTGCGACGAGGTCGTGCCGTGGGTCGACGCTGCGTACCGCACCTACCCGGACCGGGACCACCGGGCCATCATGGGCAAGTCCAGCGGCGGCTTCGGCGCCATGATCACCCCGATGCTTCGGCCCGATCTGTTCGGTGCCCTGGCTAGCCACGCCGGGGACAGCCTGTACGAGTACTGCTACCTCAAGGACTTCGGTCCCGCCGTCCGCGCGCTGCGGGGCTACGACGGGGATATCTGGGGCTGGTGGCGGGAGTTCCGGTCCCGCACGCCGTTCACGAGCCCGGCCGACCACCAGCTGATCCTGCTGCTGGGCGTGGCGGCCGCGTTCTCCGCCAACCCGGACGGATCCGTGGACTTGCCCTTCGAGCCGCGCACCGGGATTCTGCGCCCCGCCGTCTGGCAGCGCTGGCTGGACTGGGACCCGGTGCGGATGGCCGCCAGGTACGGCGACGCGCTCCGGTCCCAGCGCGCCATCTGGATCGATGCCGGGACCAGGGACGAGCACCTGCTAGATGTGGGGGCTGCAGCGTTCCGGGATGAGTTGCGGACTATCGGAGTTAGCGACCAGGTCATCCGCTATGAGCTGTTCGACGCGACGCACGCCGGCATCGACTACCGGTACCCCCTGTCGCTGGCCTGGCTGTGCCAGCGGATGCACAACGGCGGCAACCGCTGAACCGAACCAGCCGGCTTCTCGTGCTCACGGGGGAGAAGGCTTTACAGCCGGCACTCGAACGGAGATGTAGCAATGCGCAACCGATGGTGGGCTGCCCCTGTTCTCGCAGGCGGCGTTGCCCTCCTCGCGGCCTGCGGCGGCAGCTCGACCCCGCCGGCAAGCTCGACGCACACCGCAACCGGGGCGCCCGCCGCGAACAGCAGCAGCAGCAGCAGCAGCGGGACCGTCACGATCATGGAACGCAGCACCAGCAAGGGCACGGTGCTGACGACCGCCCAGGGCCGGACCATCTACTGGTTCGCGATTGACACCCCGACGAAGTCGAACTGCACCGGTTCCTGTCTCTCATACTGGCCGCCGGTCGTTGGTATGCCGGTCGCCGGCTCGGGCGTGTCTCTGTCGGGCCACCTGGGCACCATCACGGGGGCGAATGGCCAGGTGCAGGCGACCTATGACGGACATCCGCTGTACACGTACATGGGCGACACGGCGGCCGGCCAGATCAGCGGCAACGGCCTGAACCTCTCCGGCGGGCTCTGGTGGGCCATGACGCCGACAGGCGCCAAGCTCGGCTCGTCATCTTCGGGCGGATCGGGCGGATCGGGCGGATCGGGCGGAGGTTATTGACGATAATGTCGTAATGGCGTCGATCCCCTCACGTCTTGCAAGCATCGCCGACCGGCCGTCCCACGAAACGGGGCGGCCGGTCGGCGGCTGGGCGTTCACCGGCATGGCAGTCATGTCGATCGGCGGGCCGCTGGCTCTCGCGGCGCTGGTGGCGCCCGGGGTGCTGGGTGACGCCGCCGGCTCGGCCGGCCTCGTCATGGTCGCGGCCGTGGTCGTCTTCGCTGCGCCGCTGGTGATCTGGCTCCACTACGCGCGTCACGTCCACAGCGCGGGCGGGCTCTACGCCTTTACCGAGGCTGCCGCCGGGCGGCGGGTGGCCCTCGTGCAGGCGGGCCTGTGGATCGTCAGCTACGCGCTGTACCTCGTGTACACCACTGCACAGATCGTGTACGAGATCCTGCCTGCCGTGCTGCCGGGCGTGCGCCCCATCCAGCCGTTCCTCGAGATCGCGATCCCGGTCGCGCTTGCTTGTGTGATGATCGCGGGCCGCCGCGCCACCCTCATCGTTCTGAGCGTCCTGGCCGTGGGGCAGCTTGTCATCGCCGCTGCGCTGGGCGGCGTGAGCGTCGCCAGCCTCGGCGCGCCCGCCGCCAGCCTCGGTGCGACAGCGCCCGCGGGGACGCTCGCGTCGGCGACGGGCCAGGCGGCCCTGCTGTACGTATGCGCCAGCCTGCCGCTGTTCCTCGGCGGCGAGGTGGCTCGCCCGGCAGTCACAGTGCGGCGCGGCCTGATCGCCGCCTACGTGGCGACAGCCGCGGTCGTGATCGCTGCCGTGCTCCCGCTGGCTGCCGCCCCCGGCTTCGCTCGCGCCGACATCCCTGGCGTGAGCGTCGCCGAGCAGTTCGCCGGGCATGGCTTCGCGGTAGTCGTGGGCATCGGGGTGGCTGCCAGCACCGCCGGCGTGATCCTCGCCGAGTACATCGCGCTCGGTCGGCTCCTGCACGCGGTCACGTCCCGGTCGCTGCGAGGTATCAACATCGGCATCGGCGCGGTCATGGTCGTGGCCGCGCCATTCATGCTGTTCAACCCCCTGCGCCTCTATGAGGACCTGGTCCAGCCGTCGATCATCGCGCTGCTGCTCAGCAACCTGATCGTGTTCGCGCTGTACCCGTTGTTCGCGGCTCGCCACGGCATCCGCAGGCTCAGCGCCAGGCTCGGCGTCGCTGCTGTCACCGTCATTGCTGTCGCGTTCACCGTCTACGGGCTCTGGACAACGTTCTCGCAGGTCAGCAGCTAGAAACCGCCGCCGCCAGGCGGCCGCTCAGACCGCGGCGAAAGCGTGACAACCAGGCTGTAACCGGGTCGTCACGGATACTTTGGCGTCCGTGCAGGCGGGGTACGTACCGGGCGTGACGGAGTCGTCCGGGGCCGCGCCCGCGGCGCCAGCGGTCCGGCCCCACGGCGGGCTGTTCATCATCTTTGCCGCGCTCATGCTCGCGATCCTGCTGGCGGCGCTGGACCAGACGATCGTTTCGACGGCGCTGCCGACGATTGTCGGCGATCTCGGCGGCCTCAGCCACCTGTCCTGGGTCGTGACCGCGTACATGCTGGCGACGACGGCGTCTACCCCCCTGTGGGGGAAGCTGGGCGACCAGTTCGGCCGTAAGAGCCTCTTCCAGGCGTCGATCATCATCTTCCTGGTCGGGTCCGCGCTGTGCGGCCAGGCGCACAGCATGGTCGAACTGATCGCGTTCCGGGCGCTGCAGGGGCTCGGCGGGGGCGGGCTGATGGTGCTAGCCCAGGCCATCATCGGCGATGTCGTCCCGGCGCGCGAGCGCGGGAAGTACCAGGGTGCCTTCGGCGCGGTTTTCGGCGTCGCCAGCGTCGCCGGCCCGCTGCTCGGCGGGTTCTTCGTGGACAACCTGAGCTGGCGGTGGGTGTTCTACATCAACCTGCCGGTCGGCGTGATCGCCCTGGTGGTCATCGCCATCGCGCTGCCCGCATCGGCCGCCCGCGAGAGGCACAAGATCGACTATCTTGGCTCGCTGCTGCTGGCGGCCGCCGCCACCTGCATCGTCCTGCTGACCTCGTGGGGCGGCACCCAGTACGCGTGGAGCTCGCCCGTCATCATCGGGCTGGGAGTGCTGGCAGTCGTGCTCGCGGCCGGCTGGTGGCTGTCGGCGCGGCGCGCGGCCGAGCCGGTGCTGCCGCTGCGGCTGTTCCGCAACTCGGTGTTCTCGGTGACCGCGGGCATCGGCTTCGCGGCCGGCTTCGCCATGTTCGGCGCGCTCGCGTTCCTGCCGCTCTTCCTCCAGGTGGTGCGCGGGGTGTCGCCGACTGTGTCCGGCGTCTACCTGCTGCCGATGGTGATCGGCATGCTGCTGACGTCGGTCGGCAGCGGTCAGCTGATCTCCCGTCTCGGCCGGTACAAGGTGTTCCCCATCGTAGGCACCGCGCTGCTGGTCGTGGCGCTGCTGCTGCTGTCTCGGCTGTCCGCGACCACCTCGTCGCTGGTGCTGAACACCTACTTCTTCATCCTCGGCCTCAGCCTCGGCCTGATCGTGCAGGTACTCGTGATCGCGGTGCAGAACTCCGCCGACTACGCGGATCTCGGCGCCGCGACGTCGGGCGCCACCTTCTTCCGATCGATCGGGGGCGCGTTTGGCGTCGCGATCTGCGGGTCGATCTTCTCCAACCAGCTGCGGGCCGAGCTGACGAGGGCGCTCGCCGCGGTGCGGCTGCCAACCGGCTTCCAGGTGTCCGCGGCGCAGGCGAACCCGGCACTGCTGCACGCCCTGCCGGCGGCGGTCCGGCCCGGAGTGCTCGACGCGTACGCGCATTCGATCGACAGGATCTTCCTGTTCAGCGCGCCGGTGGCGGGGGTCGCGTTCGTCCTCTCCTGGTTCCTCAGGGAGGTGCCGCTACGCCAGACGGCGGGCGCCGCCGACCTTGGCGAGGGCCTCGGCGCCGTCTCCGCCGAGCGCAGCTCCGTCGAGGAGATAGAGCGCGCGCTACTCCGGCTCGCCGACGGGGACATGCGAAAGCGCGGCTACGAGCGGATTGCGGCACTCACCGGCCTCGGGCTACCGGGCGGCTCGTGCTGGGTTCTCGCCCGGCTGGCTCGGTTCGGCGACGTGGCTGGCGAGGAGCTTGCCAGCCACGCCGGGGTGACCGTCGAGCGCGGCCGGCCCTATGTGGACATCCTGGTGAGCCGGGGGCTGGTCCAGCGTGACGACGGCGTGCTCCGGCTGACCCCGGCGGGCTCGGCCGCCGCCGACCAGGTGTTCCGGGCCCGCCGCGAGGGGCTCGCGCAGCTGCTCTCCGGCTGGTCGCCCGAGGAGCACGCCGACCTGGCGCACATGCTCGACCGCCTGTCGCGGGCACTGCTCGGCGACGACGCCGATCGCGATCTGGTCACGGCCTCGCCCGCGACGGCGGTGGCGCCGGGACCGGCCGGATGAGTGCGCGAATGCCGCAGGAGAGCGCGATCCCGCCCGTCAGGCGTACGATCGGCGCATGCCAGCGCAGTGGCGTGAGGCGGCCGGCGAGCCGCAGTTCCTCCAGGTGCAGACCACGACCGACTCCCGGGCCGAGGCGGTCGAGCTGGCCCAGGCCGCGGTGGAGGCGAGGCTTGCCGCGTGTGCTCAGGTCGCCGGGCCCATCGCCAGCACCTACTGGTGGGAGGACGGGCTCGAACGGGCAGAGGAGTGGCTGATCATGCTCAAGCTGCCTGCCAGCCGCTACGACGACCTGGCGGAATTCCTGGCCGAACGGCACAGCTACGACGACCCGGAGATCATCGCCACCCCGATCATCGCGGGCTCGGAGTCCTACCTCGACTGGCTGACCGAGGAGGCCCGGCCCCGGTGACCGACGTGCCCGGGCCGCCAGCTGGCCAGCGAGATCGCGGGCTGTTCGGCCCTGGCTCGGTGACGTGGCGGATCGCCAGCGAGCCGGTCATGTGGATCGCGGGCCTGCGGGCCATGTACCTGCAAGCCCTGCACCCGAAGGTGATGCTGGGCACCTGGCAGAACACTGCGCTCGCCCGGCCGGATGAAGCCTGGGGCCGGTTTACCCGGACTGTGAGGTTCGTGCAGGTCCGCACGTTCGGCACCACGGCCGAGGTGGAGCGCGCCGGCGCGCGGCTGCGGAAGATCCACGCCTCGCTGCGCGGTACCGACGCCGATGGCTGCGAGTTCCGTCTCGATGAGCCGGAGCTGCTGCTCTGGGTGCACTGCTGCGAGATCGGGTCCTACGCCGAGATAGCGCGCCGGAGCGGCGTGCGCGTGACCGGCCAGGAACTGGATGCCTTCGTCAGCGAGCAGCGTCGCAGCGCGGCGGTCGTGGGCCTCGACCCGCAGATCGTGCCCGCGAGCATGGCCGATCTGGCCGCCTACTTCGACGCGATGCGGCCCGAGCTGCGCGTGACCCCGGAGGCGCGGCAGGCGATGCGCGCGTCCTTCACGCTCAGGGTGCCGGCGGCACTGCTGCCGCTGCGGCTCGTCGTGCCGCCACTGAACGTGCTCGGCTACTCCACCTTGCCGCCGTGGGCCCGCCGCCTCTACGGCACGCCCGGCCTGCAGCTGACCGAGCCGGCCGTGACACTCGCGCTGCGGGCCGCGTACGAGTCCACGACCAGGATCCCGCCGCGGGTGTTCCTGCTGCCCGCCACGGCACTGTCGCACCGGCACCAGAGCGCCGCCTGAACCGGCTGGGGGGCAGGCGGCTTACTCGCCGGCCTCGCCGCCGGCCAGTTCGGTGACGATGTCGAGGTGGCCTACGTGCCTGGCGTACTCCTGGACCAGATGGAACAGCACCCGCTCGAGTGTGGCGGGTGGCTCGCCGGCCCAGCGGTCGCTGGGCTGACCGACTTCTGCCAGGTCGTGCGCGGCGATGATCGCGTCGGAGCGCACCGCCTGCGCCCGGGCGGCAGCGACGAGGTCGGCCAGTGTCTCCGACGGCCCGACGTACCACCGGCCGCCCCGCCGGTCACCCCACGGATCGCCGACATCGCGGCCCTCGAAACCCCATTCCAGCCAGCGCCGCTCGACGTACGTGAGATGCCGGAGCAATTCGACTGGCGTCCATCCGGACGGCAGGGTGCTGGCGCGCTGAGCCCCCGGCGGCAGCGACTCGATCTTGCTGATCAGCCGGGACCGGAAGTACTCCAGGTACCGGGTGAACACCTCGGCGCGCGATGCGGCTGGGCCGGTCGGCGACGGGAACGGAATCGTCATGCTGCCAGCTTCCGCTCGCCGGCGGCGGCCCGCTAGCCGATCACCGCGGCCGGGACATTCCAGGAGCTGATGACCGGATCGTCGTGCTCGGTGCCGAGCCGGCACAGCGTCCCCGTGTCGAGCCGGAACAGCCGCCCGGCATCCGGCGCCAGCCCGAGCCAGCGCGCCGTCAGGATGCGCAGCAGGTGGCCGTGCGCGACCAGGGCGACATCACCGCCGGTCAGCAGCGGCCGGACCTGGCGGAGCACCGCGTCAGCCCGCGCGCCGACCTGCTCGATGCTCTCACCGGGATGCGCGGCGTCACCCGGGATGACCCCGTCCCGCCACAGGTTCCAGCCGGGCCGGCTCACCCGGATCTGGGCGCTGGTCAGGCCCTCGTAGCCCCCGTAGTCCCACTCCTGCAGGTCCGGGTCGACCCGGACTCCGGCGAGCCCGGCCACCTCGGCCGTCAGGCGCGCCCTGCTCGCGGGGCTGGTCAAGGCGGCCGCGAGCTCGCGCCCGGCCAGGACCGGGGCGAGCCGGGCTGCAGCGGCCAGCCCGGCATCGGTGAGCGGAATGTCCGTGCGGCCGGTATGCCGTCCGGACCGGCTCCACTCCGTCTCGCCGTGCCTGATCAAGATCAGCTCGCCCATAGCGAGCATGATGTCACTGCATGCCTCTCCGCTGGCTGCCCGCACGGGGGGCGAGGGTTCCGTGGGGTCGTCCCCGCAGGTCAGCAGGCGCGGGAAGGGAACGTGGCCGCGCGCCCCGCGGCCGTTCCCGAGACACCGCCGAACCTATTTGACTCGCTACCCTGCATGTGTAATATCTAACTGACAGGTGAAACCCGAGCTTGGAGTTCGCGCTGACCGAGATCGATCTGCTCACAGTGCTCACGGCCGTGGCCAATCCGCTGCGGCTGCGGGTCGTGGCGGAGCTGTCTGGTGGCCGGGTGCACGTCAGCGAGCTGGCCCGCAGGCTCGGGATCTCCAGGCCGCTGCTGTACATGCACCTGGACCGGCTGGAAAAGGCAGGCCTGGTCAGCGGCCAGCTGGAATTGTCGGAGGACGGCAAGGCCATGAAGTTCTACGACCTGGCTCCGTTCGAGCTGCGGCTCGACGCCCGGGCCATCACCGACGCTGTCCGTGCGAGTGAGCAGGACACCGAGACGAAAGAGACGGCGAGCGAAGAATGAACAGCGCGCACCTGGTGGCCCTGACAAGCGGTGCCGAGGCGGGCATCTGGATCGGCCTCGGCATCCCGGCCTTTATCTGCGCCGCGACAGCCGTGATCGTGTGGGCCTACTTCCGGCTGCAGGCGCACCGCGCTGACGCGGTGGCGATGGCGGAGTACCGGAGGCTGGCCGAGCAGGCCGTGGCCAATCAGCAAGAGCTGCGGACCGAGCTAGCGAGGCTGACCGAGAAGGTCGCGAACGTCGAGAAGCTGATGCGGGACGTCGGATAGGGAGGGCCCTCGCCAGCGACTGCCAGGTCGCCGGCGAGGGCCAGCCGACTAGCCGCACGTCACCCAGGAGAGGCCACCATGAGCCAGCCGCGCACATCAGTATTGCCGAGCGCACGACCAGAGTCACCCGCCGACCGGCTGCGCCTTCGCGTCAACCCGGTCCGGCTGCTGTTTTCGGCCAGCCCCTGGCTGGCCGCTGGGTACCTGCTGACCTACCTCCTCGTGAGCTGGCTGCTGTTCTCCGTCGTGTTCACCGCCATGGCGCTGACCGCCGTGCTCGCCATCACCGTGGCGCTGGTCCCGGCGCTGATCGCCACTGCGGCGGTGGTCCGGGCCTGCGCGGCGGTCGAACGGGCCAGGCTCCGGCAGGTTTTCCGGCAGCCGGTCCGCGGCTGCTACCCGCCGCCCGCCGGCCCCGGCTTGTGGCGGCGGGCCCGGCGTACCTGGACCAGCGGCGCGACCTGGCGTGACGTCGCCTACCTGGCGGGGCTGTGGGTCCCCCTCTACGCGCTCGACACCATAGTCGTCGCGGTCTGGGCCACCGCGCTGGGCGGGATCACGCTGCCGCTGTGGTACCGGCACGTTTCCGACGTCTGCATGGGCGACTGCGGCAGTTCGCACGTGCCCGGCATTCAGATCGGCCACTTCCCGGACGGCCCGCACGGCGCGCACGCGAGCGGCCTGTGGATCTACAACTCCGTCGGCCCGGCACTGCTCGTGGCGGCCGGCTGCCTGATTGCATTTCTGCTGCTCAACTACCTCATCGTCGCGACCGCGCGACTGCACGCACACGCCGCGAGGGCCGTGCTGCGCGGCGCCTCCGACCCGCTGGAGCCAGCCCGAGCCGTGCTCGCCGAGCCGGGCCCGCTTGGTCCGCTGGTAGACCGCGCGCCCAGCTCCGGGTCGCGCCAGGGTGCTCCCTGATGTCCCGGCCTACCCGGAGCCGACACCCTGGTTGCGATGAGGTGATGCGATCGGCGGGGTGAGGCAGCAGGCCGCTAAGCAGACATTTTCGGGCGCCCGAGTGTGCCAGCGCACGGGCGATCCCACTTACGTGAACCGCTAACCCAGGAGAGGCCACGATGCGCCATCAGCTCAGTTCAGCCATGCCAGAATCCGAACAGTCGGGGGGACACCCCCCGACTACCCCCCGAAGGTCAAGATCGCAGTCGGGGGGACACCCCCCGCGCTCCCGCCGGAAGCCGCCAGGTCCCCGCTCCCTCGTGGAGGGAGTGGCCACGTGGAGCATGCGGCATCGCAAGACAGTCGTGATCGGCTGGCTTGTCATCATCGCGGTCGTCTTCGTCGCCGGGCACATGGCCGGTACCAGCAGCGTGCCGAGCAACGATCCCGGCCAGTCCGGTGTCGCCGAGTCGACGCTGCAGCGACTGCACGTCAGCCAGCCGCCGAGCGAGGCCGTGCTCATCCAGCCGCGAAGCGGTGGCGGCACGTTCCGCACCGACGCGCAATTCCGGCAGGCGACGCAAGCCGTGGTCAGCGCCCTCGCGGCGCTGCCAAAGTCGACGGCGAGCGACATCCAGTCGCCTGACGCCGGGGGCTCCGGGGCTCAGCTCCCGGGCCGGTACAGCACGAACAGCTCGCTCGTCTCGGCCGACGGCCGGTCGGCCCTCGTTACGTTTAATGTCACAGGGGCTAACGAGGACCAGGCCGTCCTGCCGGCGCTGCACGCTGTCTCCGCCGTCCAGGCCCGCTATCCGGGCCTCCGGATCGCCGAGGCGGGCGGTGCCAGCGAGGACCGGGTCGCGAATGCCCTGGTGAGCCAGGACTTCCGGCGGGCCGAGACGACCTCTCTGCCGGTTACGCTGATCCTGCTGCTCGTCGTGTTCGGCGCGCTGGTCGCGGCGGGGATACCGCTGCTGCTGGCCGGCACGGCCGTCATCGCGGCGATCTCGGTCACCTCGGTGATCGGTCAGTGGCTGCCGACGGGGCAGGCCACCTCGGAGGTCGTCCTGCTCATCGGGATGGCCGTCGGCGTCGACTACAGCCTGTTCTATCTCCGCCGGGAACGGGAAGAGCGGGCGCGCGGCCGCAGCACGCGCGACGCGCTGCGGATCGCGGCGGCGACCTCCGGCCGGGCCATCGTGGTTTCCGGGCTGACGGTGATGATCGCCCTCGCCGGGCTCTTCCTGACCGGCTACTCGGTCTTCACCGGCATCGGCCTCGGCACCATCGCGGTGGTCGGCATCACGGTTGCCGGCTCGCTGACCTTCCTGCCGGCCCTGCTGGCGTGGCTGGGGCCGCGTGCCGACCGGGGCTACGTCCCGTTTCTGGGCCGCCGGCGGGCCGCGGCGAAGCCGTCCAGGCTGTGGACGGCGCTGGTCGGCCGCGTGACGCGGCGGCCGCTCGCGTGGGGTGCGGTTGCCGTCGTGGCGATGCTCGCCCTGGCCGCGCCCGCGCTGGGCTTGCGGCTCGGCAATCCCACCGACGGCGGCTTCCCGGCCAACCTGCCCGTGATACAGACCGCCGACCAGATCCAGCACGCGTTCCCGGCCGAGCCGGCCCCGGCCCAGGTAGTGGTGACTGGTCATGACCTGACCGGCCCGGCGATGCGGACTGCCCTGACCGCGCTGGCCCGGAGGGCATCGGCCACCGGCACGATCCGGCCGCCGGTGACGGCCGCGTCCGTCGCGGGCGGCCGCGCCCTCATCGTGGACGTTCCGCTCGCCGGAGACGGATCGGACGCGAGCTCGAATGCCGCTCTGCTCAGCCTGCGCGAGCATATCCTTCCGGCCACGCTCGGCAAGGTCAGCGGCGTCAGCTACGCGGTGGGCGGCCAGACTGCGGGCAATTACGACGACGTCGCTGCCCTGCACACCCGCACGCCGCTGGTGCTGGCGCTCGTCGCGGGCGTGGCTTTCCTGCTGCTCCTCGTGGTGTTCGACTCGATCGCCATCGCGGCGATCTCGGTGGCGCTCAACCTGCTGTCAGTGGCGGCAGCGTTCGGCGTCATCACGCTGATCTTCCAGGACGGGCATCTGCAGTCGCTGCTCGGCTTTACGTCGTTCGGCGCGGTGGTGTCGTGGGTGCCGCTCTTCACGTTCGTGTTCCTGTTCGGGATCAGCATGGACTACCACGTGTTCATCGTGAGCCGGATCCGCGAGCTGCACACCCGCGGAGTCCGCACCAGAGAAGCCATCATTGGCGGCATCGGCGGCAGCGCCGGCGTCGTCACGAGCGCCGCGGTGATCATGGTGGCGGTGTTCTCGATCCTCGCCACGCTGTCGATCATCTCGACCAAGATGCTCGGCGTGGGCCTGGCCGTGGCCGTGCTGATGGACGCGACTGTCGTGCGCGGCATCCTGCTGCCCGCGGCGCTGGCGGTGCTCGGCGAGCGGACCTGGTACCTGCCGCGCTGGCTGCGGTGGGTACTTCCAGACCGTGAGCCGGCTGTGCGGCCCGACGGTGCGCCGGAGGATGAGGAGGCAGTCCTGAGCGTTGCCCGGGAGAAGCCGGGGCAACTGCCAGCAGCTCGGTAAAGTTCTGTCCAGACGACGCCATACCGGCCCAGGCACTGGGGCGGCCGGGCTACAGTTTCCGCAACTGGCTGCCCGGCGCCCCTTGCCCTGGACCCGGGTGCAGCCGATTCCCCCGGCTAATCCCGAGCCCGAGAGCGACGATGGGCCTGTCCCCTAGCCCTGTATCCGCTGTTCGCACCGCTGTTCCCAGCCCACCCGGCCGTGCTCGCAAGCCGCTCGTCGAGCGCATCGCCTGCTGGAGCGCCAGGCACCGCAAGACCGCCGTGGCTGCCTGGCTGGTACTCGTGGCGGCCGCGTTCATCGCAGGCCAGTTCCTCGGCGGGGGCAGCGTGAAGCAGTACGACCCCGGCCAGGCGGGACAGGGCGAGCGGGTGCTGGCCAGCCTCGGCGTGGTGACGCCGCCGGCCGAGAGCGTTCTCATCCAGGCCCGCGCGGGGGCGCATCAGCCTGCCGCCACGGCGGCCGCCGAGGTGAGCACGGCCACGGCACAGGTCAGGGCAGCCCTCGCTGCGGTGCCGAACGCCGCAGCCCGGGTCCGCGGCCCGTTCTACGGCCGCGGCGGCGCGGCCATCGTGACCTTCACCGTGGCGGGCCCGCACGCCGACGCCCAGCAGACCGTGCTCA
>Ga0123356_10002180_pt1 | contig 21050 bp, 16 predicted proteins | sample TergutEmb28metaG_2_FD_92546 | JGI IMG/M metagenome (GOLD analysis project Ga0123356, IMG submission 92546) | Embiratermes neotenicus P3 segment gut microbial communities from Petit-Saut dam, French Guiana - Emb289 P3 | ecosystem: Host-associated > Arthropoda: Insects > Digestive system > Gut ... | reverse complement strand
GTCAAAGTAATTGGTGGGGTCGCACACCAAACCCAAATACGGGGAGTTGACATCGGCAAACAGGCGCTTCACCTGCGCCACCGAGCCGTTCACGTTGTTGACGTAGTTTTCGATGAGGAACGTGACGCCGTTTTCCTCGGCGCAGGCCACGATATCCTTTACCACCCGCAGCGTCTCTTGGTATACGGCCTCGGCGCCGTTGCGGTCGTCCCACACCCAGTCGCTCTCTTCGTTGTAAGTACCGGTTTCGCTGGCCACATAGGTGCAGCCCAAATCACCTGCAAACTCGATCATGGTTTTAAGATAGTCGATGTTCTTTTGCCGCTTAGCCGGGTTGGGATGGATGAAGTTGGTATAGCCGGACACGCAGATCACCGGCAGGTTGGCATCGCGGAATTTATTGCGGATGGCGATGGCCTTTTCCCGCGTCAGCTCACCTTTAGCGGCATCACAATCCTTAAACGAAACATCCAGCTGTACGCAGTTAAAGTCGCTGGCTTTGATGCGGCGGATCACCTCGTCCACACCATAAGGATAATACCCTGTAAAAATTCCTACGCTAAGCATAATGCCCCTCCTCAATCTCCTTTAATGTGACGGTGCGCTCCTGCCGGATGGAGGCATAACAAGCCTCCACGCAAGCAATCGTCGTGATATTATCACGGGCACTGATCTCGGGCTCCTGGCCGCTTTCCACCGCACGGAGCAGGCCCGCCATGGTGCCCCGAAAGGCATCCGGGAACCAGGCGGTTTCCCACTGGGGTTGCAGCCACTGATGGGGATAATCCTTGCTGGCAAGGCGCAGGGTGCTGGGCGTATGCTCCGGGTACTTGGGCCAGCCGATGGTACCGTCGGCCATACCCTTTGTGCCCTCCACCCGCCACTTGATGTAGGTATCTTTTTCGGCGGGCTCTTCGGGCCAGGCCCATACGTCGTCCAGGCTGGTGGCCATCAGGCCGCCTGTGTATTGATAGGTAAACTGCACAATGCCGTCGGTATGGGGAAATTTTGTGCGGGGATCGGGGCGACACAGGGCCGTAATCTTTGCCGGATCACCGAACAGATAACGAAAGATGTCTACATGATGGATGCCCATGCTATAAATCTCCAGCACAGGATACTGCTTTAAGAATTCCTGCCAGTGAGGGATGGCACGCATTTCTATGGTGGCCAGCACCGGCTCGCCCAGCAAATCTAAATCGAGGGCACACTTGAGGGCCCGCATGCTTTGATCGTAGCGCATGTTGCTGTTGACGGCAATGGGGATACGGTTCTCCTCCCCCAGCCGGGCGATCTCCCGCGCCCCTTCTAACGACATAGCTACAGGCTTTTGGCACAGGATGCCCTTAATGTGTTTTTGTTTGACTGCGTGGCGCACCACGTCCAGCTGCACATCAGGCGGCACGGCGATGTCCACAATCTCTACATCGGGATCTTCTACGAGTTCCCGCCAACCCGGATACACCTTGGGGAGACCGTAACGCGCGGCCACGCCTTGGCTTTGCTCCAAACTCAGGGATGTGATGCCAATGGGGTTGAGGCCGATGTCCCGGTAGGCTTTGAGCTGGCAATCCGCCATAATAAAGCCCGCCCCCACGCAGCCGATGGCGTAGTCCTTTTTGTTGGGTAATTGGGGCACGGTGGCCTGTTGCAGGCGTTGGATGACTTGTTGCTGGCTTAACATATGGGCTCCTCTCTTCTATTCTTTCAAAAGGCGTTGGAGTTCCAAATTAGGCAAAATATGGATTGGTATATCGTTTTCTACAATACGATTCACTTCCATGATGTTAAAAAGAGCGGCGCACACATCAGGGTCTTGGGAAATGGTATGGAGCATCTGCCCCACGATATGGGGCCGGATGGCGGATGCTTTTCCAAAATCCACTGCCGCTTCTCTTTCAGCCGCATTGGTAATCACGCTTACCGAGTTTGCCCCTTCCTGCATAATGGCGGACGTCACTTGCCGAAGGCGATTCACCACTTTGTTTTGGATTTGACGGATCATGTTCATATCCCGGAAGTGTACCTTTCGAATATAACAGGAACCCAGCTTATACCCCCACTCCTGGGATTTTTCCGAAACTTCTTGGCGCACTGTTCTGCTCATTTTGTGCCGGCTAACCATCATGCTGTCCAACGGCAAATTGGATAAGCAGCGCACAGTGGAATTCCCCACGTTGGCAGCCAGGGAACCTCTGGGGTCGGTGTTGCGAAAAGTATAGGCTACGGGGTCGTTGATATACATCTCATACCAAAGGCCCACACCCATCGGAGCCCCCTCTTCAGAGTTCACCGGTTGGCTTCGAAGATATTGCTGATCCAATCGTAAATCGACTTTGTATTGCTTTCCCAGCCAATTGACGAGGAGCGCCTTAAATCCGAATTTTTTCCACAAAAAATGAATGCCCGGCTCATCCAGCACCCCAACGACCTTACCAAATAATACGTAGATGACGGCCTGACGCTCGCTCACGGTGGCATATACCCCCCACAACCGCAATGCCCGGCCAAACAAGACAGATACACCCATTGCCGCAAAGAACCCCGCAATAATAAATAACGGCAAAGGCCATTCCCCAATGAATTGACTCATCATAACTCTCCTCATTCCGATCTGTAGATGGATTTTGTCTGCGCAAACAGCGCAAGCTTTGCATTGCGTACATAGGCTTCTAGCGCCGCCACGCCGCCACGCTTTTTTAAAACATCCAACTCTTTAGCAAGAAGGTTCAGCCCTTCGGTTTCGCTTTCTGCTTTTAGTGTTTCAATCTCTACTGCACGCTTGGACTGCACGATTTTTTGATCGGCCGCAGCCTGCGCAAGGCTGATATCCGACGACACCTGGTTATGGGCAGTGTTGATTGCCGCCAAAGCCGACTCGACCTCCGGCGGCGGGTCGATGCCGGTGATGAGCGAAGCCTCTAGAACGACACCGTACCGGGCTTCTGAAACGATGCATTCGACATCCATGTGGTCGTTGATATCCCTGAGATTTTTCCTTAAGTCATTGATGGAAATGCTACCGGTATTCTGCGGCATTTCTTGGAAATAAGCGATCCGTTCCCGGAGCACCGACACAAAATAACCCATCACGTGGGCGATAGGCCTCTTGACGCCAAAAAGATAAGCATATATGTTGCGCTCGGAAACACGATACCGGATTTGACCGGTCAACTCAATATTGAGCTGATCTTTTGTGACGGCCTCCAGAACCGTATTGTTTTGGTTTGCTTCCCGGGATTCAGGATCATACGCCATGTTGGACGTATTGGTGGCAACGGAAACTTTGTGCACCTTTTCCCAGGGCCATCGAAAATAGGGTCCGCCCGGCTGTACGATCTGCAATTCAGGATAGTTATAGCGTTCTTTTTCATCCTCCCGAAGGGTATGGGATGCGCCGCTCACGGCAGGGCTCTTTGCCCGCTTTGCGCGGCCAAATACGGTGATGACAGCTCTTTCGTTTTGATTGACCACATAAAATCCCCGAATCAGCACCTTAAGCACAAAATATGCCAAGGTTCCGGCCGCAAATGCCGCTATCATATCCATCTTCTCTTTTTCCTTTCACACTATCGATAAATGCCATACTCCCGCAGCGCTTCCCACATGGCCATATAATTCTCCGGCGGCACGTCGCCCTGCACATTGTGCACGGTAGAAAACACAAAACCACCGCCAGGCGCTAGGTCGTCGATCCGGCGGCGCACCTCGTCTTTTACTTCTTTGGGCGTGCCGTATGGCAGCACACGCTGGGTGTCCACGCCGCCGCCCCAAAGGGTGAATCGATCACCCAGTAGTTTTTTGACGTCTTTTGAATCCATGCCCTGGGCGCTGACTTGCACCGGGTTGAGGATATCCACGCCTTCTTCATGAAGCAGATCGGCAAAGGGCAGCATGGCGCCGCAGGTATGATAAAACAAATGCACCTCGGGCGCGCCGTTTTTCCGGGCCCGCTCTTTGATAAAACCAAACAATTCTTTATGATAGGGCGATATCATTTGCTTGTACAAATCTACGGAGCACAGTTGGCTATGCTGGGTGGCAAGGTCGTCGGCCTCGCATACAATCAGCACATTGTCGCCTACGGTGTCCAGGGCTTTTTGCCAATAGGCCAGCTTATAGTCGGTGATCCTGCGCATCAGAGCGTGAGAGAATTCTTTTTCGGCCAACATATCGCAAAAAAACTTCTCATAACCGCTGAGCCACAGGGCCAGCTCCCAAATGCCCGCGCTGTGCTGGCCTAGGATGTAGGCGCGCTGCTCCTCAAAGCGATAAAAGCCAGCACGCTCCTTCATGCCCACAAAGCGCGACGGGTCATCGCCAGGCGGAAAGGCAAACTGATCCAAATCCTCGATGGTTTCGGCCTGGGCCAGCGGGTGGGACACCATGTCAAAATACAAACCACCCTCTACCGGCATGTGCCAGCAGACCCCCAGCTCATCGCGCATCTGGTGATACTTGCCACTGCCATCCAGATGTTGCGGCGCCCGTTGGGGCGCATGGGCGATAGGCTCGGGGCGCACGCCGCGCACATCCACGTGGAGCAGCTCGATCACATCGTTTTCCACGCATACGATCTGCTGAATTGTATCTAGGATTTCCGTTTGGGTTTCAGGCAGGCCCAGAAAGCGCCTTAGCGCCCTATACGCATGCACATTGATGCCGGTGAGCAAGCTAGCGCCCAAATCAAAAGGAATGCGATCCGGCTCCTTGTGCCGCAGGGCCGTAAGCACGCGCTCATAACTGGTCATGCGCTCACCTCGTGTTCGATTTTTGATACCCATAATATAGCGCAGGGCGGATTGCCTGTCAACGCACTTTCTTGCAAGGCAAAAGCATTTGCGTTCTGATTTTTGTCAACAGGTCTTGTACATGTACAAATCTGCCCGCAGGAATCCCTCCACCGCTGTGGCGGGGGGATTCTTGCGAGCGGTTTTGGCATCAGCAAGCTTGTTTGTATAAACTAGGGTTTCGATTGCGTTTGCTCTGGCTTTCCTTTCGCAACCCTAAATATCAATTTCGACATCATGGTTAAAAAACTATTTTTTTCTGTTGTAATAAGTGGTATAATCACATTGGGGAGGCACATATGAGAAAAATCGTAAAAGAAAAGCACGAATTGTGTAAGGGATGTAACCGGTGCGTGCGGGAATGCCCCATGGAGATGACCAATATCACCCACCAAGACGAAGATGGGAATATCAAGGTCAACATAGAGCATTCCAAGTGCATCGCCTGCGGCCGGTGTATTTCCGCATGCAGACACAACGCCCGGTATTATGAAGACGATACGCTGCGCTTCCTTGCCGATCTAAAAAGGGGTGTGCCTATATCCCTGATTGCCACCCCCTCTGTGCGCACCAACATACCCCAGTGGAAGCGGCTGTTTACCTATCTAAAACAAATCGGCGTGCAAAAGATATACGACGCTTCCCTGGGCGCCGACATCTGCATTTGGGCGCACCTGCGCTACATGAAACAATACGACTCAAGCCCCCTCATCACCCAGCCCTGCCCCACCATCGTTACGTACTGCAAAACATACCGGCACGAGCTATTGCCCAAATTGTCGCCTATCCACAGCCCTTTGGGTTGCATTTCGATCTACATGAAGGAATACGAAGGCATATGCGACCAGATCGCCGTCCTCTCCCCCTGTATGGCCAAGGCCAATGAGTTTGAAGAAACCGGGCTGGCGCAGTACAATGTCACATTCGCTAAGCTGCTGGCCCATTTAAACGAACAAAATATCATGCTGCCCACGGAAGAAACCGGGTTTGATCATTATCAAAGCGGCATCGGTTCTTTGTTCCCCATGCCGGGAGGCTTAAAGACAAACCTAGAGTTTTTTATGGGCCATACGCTGCACATATCCCATTCAGAAGGCTCCCGTGTATACGAAGCCCTGGACGCCTACGCCAAAACACCCAACGAATTGCTGCCCGATGTATTTGATGTGCTCAATTGCCACAATGGGTGCAATATCGGCTCCGCCTGCACCCAAACGCGAAGTACCTTTGAGATCGACCGGGTGATGGATGATTGCAGAAAAGCCGCTGCCGACCACCACAAGAGAGGATATTTCCGGGGACTGCACAAAGCATACGACGCCCTGATGGATCTCTCGCTTTTTTTGCGAGATTACAGCCCGGTGTATACGGATTTTGCCCATATCACAGAAAACGACATTCAGGCCGCCTTTGCGCTTCTGGGCAAAACCGAAAATGAGCTGCAGCATACGGACTGCGGCGCATGCGGATCGGACACATGCTACAAAATGGCCCGCAAAATAGCCTTGAAAGTCAATATACCGATCAATTGCATCGAAAACGCTATGGAAACCGCCAAAGAGGAGCATGCACTAAACTTAAACTCCCTAGAGCAATTTGGCACCATTTGGGAGAATGTAGAGAGCGCCATCGTGATCGTGGACGCCGAAACCCGAAAGATATTGGCCGTAAACCCGGCCGCCGTGCGCATGTACGGCGACACCGAAGAAAAGATGATCGGCAAGCCCTGCTACGACATATTCTGCGCAAGCACCGAATGCCCCGTGCTGGACAAGAACCAAGCGGTAGACCGATCAGAGAGGCTGTTTACAAAAGCCAACGGCCAAACCATCCCCACCATCAAATCGGTTTCCAAAATTCATTTTCGCGGGAGGCCCGCATTATTAGAAAGTTTTGCCGATATATCTTACCTAAAGGAGGCGGAGGAGCGCACCCGCCTGCTGGAGGTAACCGAACAGGCCAACCGGGCCAAGTCCACTTTTTTGGCCAACATGAGCCACGAGATCCGCACCCCCATGAATGCCATTATCGGCATGACCTCCATTGCGGCATCGGCGGACAGCCTGGACAGAAAAGACTATGCTATCGACAAAATCAAGGACGCGTCCACCCATCTGCTGGGGGTCATCAACGATATACTGGACATGTCCAAAATTGAAGCGGGCAAATTCGAACTTTCGCCCACGGTGTTCTGTTTTGAGGAAATGCTCAAACGGGTGATCACCGTAAACGACCTTCGCGTACATGAAAAAGCGCAAGAACTCGCCGTTGATATCGACAGCGCCATCCCCCAAATCCTGTACGGCGATGAGCAGCGGCTGGCCCAGGTGATCACAAACCTGCTTGGCAACGCGGTAAAGTTTACCCCCGAGGGGGGGGCCATCTATGTCCGCACCCGCTATTTGGGCGAGGAAAGCGGCGTATGCCGCATACAGATCGAAGTGACCGATACGGGCATTGGCATCAGCCCCGAGCAGCAGGCCCGGCTTTTCCAATCCTTCCATCAAGCCGAAAGCAGCACCTCCCGCAAGTTTGGCGGCACGGGGCTGGGGCTTGTGATCTCCAAAAACATTGTGGAGATGATGGGCGGATGCATTTGGATCGAGTCCCAGCTTGGCAAAGGCGCCACCTTCGCTTTTACGATCACGGCAACCCAGGTGGATGATCATGAGGGAGCGCTCCCCGAATGGGCCAGCCTGCAGGCCGGTCAGGTTGTGATTGATGAAAGGTTCGACGGGCACCGCCTGTTGCTTGCCGAGGACGTGGAGATCAACCGGGAGATTGTACTCTCGCTGCTGGAACCCACAGGCCTTGCCATCGACTGCGCCGAAAATGGAGAAGAAGCCCTGCGGATGTTCTGCGAGTCGCCCACACTGTACGACATGGTCTTTATGGACCTGCAGATGCCCGAAATGGACGGATATGAAGCAACCCGGCGAATACGCAGCCTGGGTACACCCCAGGCCAAGGCAATTCCTATCATTGCCATGACTGCCAATGTGTTCCGTGAGGATGTGGAGCGATGCCTGGCAGCCGGTATGAACGACCATATCGGCAAACCCCTTGACTTTGCGGAGGTTTTACAGGCGCTGCGAGAATACTTGCCCCTGGCCGAGCTACGAAGCAGGGAAACACGAACACTAGCCGAAAGAAGGCAGAACCCGGACCGGCGGCAAAATCCGGATAGACGGCAAGTACCGGAAAGGCGGATGGGTGAGAGACGAAGAATTGGAGGCTACGATTTATGAAAATGACATTCCGTTGGTTTGGCTCCCGCAGTGATTCCGTAACCCTTCAACAGATACGGCAGATACCGGGCATGACCGGCGTGATGGGCTTTTTAGACTACAAAGCCGCCGGTGAGGTGTGGACCGAGCAAGAAATCGCGGCCTATACCGGCGAAGTGCATGCCGCCGGGCTGGCCTGCGAGGTGATCGAAAGCGTAAACGTACACGAAGACATCAAATCCGGCCTCCCCTCCCGCAATGAATACATCGAAAACTATCGTACCACCATCCGCAACCTGGCCAGGCACGGCGTAGAAGTGATCGTATATAATTTTATGCCGGTGTTCGATTGGCTGCGCACTGATTTGGCCCGGCTTATACCCGAGGACGGCTCCAACAGCCTGTATTTCAACGAAAAGGATCTGGATGGCATGGGGCCCCTGGAGATCGTGCGCAGAACCGCCGAAGCTTCCCGGGGTTTTTCTTTGCCCGGCTGGGAGCCGGAGCGCCTTGCCGAATTAGAAGCCACACTAAAACGTTACGAGGGTATGACCGCGGATCAGCTGCGGCAAAATCTGCGCTATTTTTTAGAAGGCATTTTGCCGGTATGCGAGGAATATGGTGTGACCATGGCCTGCCATCCTGACGACCCGGCCTGGCCCATCTTTGGCCTACCCCGCATTGCCCACAGCCAGGCAGATTACGAAGCCCTGGTGGCCCTGCATCCTTCGCCCCGCAACACAGCCTGCCTGTGCACCGGCTCCCTGGGTTCCAATCCGGCCAACGACATCCCGGCCATCATCCGCCGCTTTGGCCAAATGGGCAGGGTGGGCTGCATGCACATCCGCAACGTAAAACACCTGGGCTACCGCCACTTCCGGGAGGCCAGCCACCTATCAACAGATGGCGACCTGGACATGTACGCCATCGTAAAGGCGGTGCATGATACCTGCCCCCACATCCACGTGCGGCCCGATCATGGCCGCATGATATGGGATGAAACGGGCCGCCCCGGCTATGGCCTGTACGACCGGGCGCTGGGGGCTACCTACCTCAACGGGCTTTGGGAGGCGATCTCCAAATCATGAAATTGCCCCAATACGACATAGCCGCCATGGTTGCCAAAACCAAAGCAGCGCCCATATGGGTGCATTTTGGCGCGGGCAATCTATTCCGGGGTTTTATCGCCTCTCTGCAACAGCGGCTGTTGAATCAAGGCCTGGCCGAAAAAGGCATCATCGCCGTGGAAACCTACGATTATGATATCATCGATCAAATCTTTACGCCCTACGATTGCCGTACCATCAACGTGATCCTCCATCCCGACGGCAACGCTGATTACGAGATGCTGACCTCGGTAGCCAAAGCGTTCAAAGCCGATGCCGATGATGTGGACCGCATTTTTGCCGATCCCGCCTTGCAGATGGCCAGCTTTACCATCACCGAAAAGGGATACGCCCCCCATAACGCCGACATACAAAACGGCCCGGCCCAAGCGCGCCACGCCATGGGGTTGGCCACGGCCCTGCTCCTGCAGCGATACCAGGCCGGTAGATACCCCATTGCCATGGTGAGTTTGGACAACTGCGCCGGTAACGGCCAAAAACTACGCTCCGCCATACTGGAGATCGCTGGCGCTTGGTGTGCAGGCGGTTTTACCGATGCCGATTTTATGTCTTATTTAGCCGATGAAACCACCGTTTCTTTCCCCTGGAGCATGATCGACAAGATCACCCCTCATCCCTCAGAGACAGTAGAGAGGCTGCTGGCTGATCGGGGCATTCAGGGCATGAAACCCATCGTCACTAGCAAAGGCACAGTGATCGCACCCTTCGTAAACTCCGAGCATTCGCAGTACCTGGTGATCGAAGATACATTCCCCAACGGCAGGCCCTTGCTGGAAAAGGCTGGAGTCCATTTTGCGGATCGGGATACCGTAATCAAAGCGGAACGCATGAAGGTGACCGCCTGCCTCAACCCGCTGCACACGGCCATGAGCGTGTACGGCTGCCTGCTGGGCTACACGCGCATTCACAAAGAGATGAAGGATCCGGACATCGTAGCCCTGATCCACCGCCTTGGGTATGGCGAAGGTTTGCCTGTGGTTGCCGATCCCGGCATCCTGTCGCCCAGGGCCTTTTTGGACGAGGTGATGGAGCGGCGCCTGCCCAATCCCTTTATGCCCGACACACCTCAGCGGATTGCCGCCGACACCTCGCAAAAAGTGGGCATTCGTTTTGGGGAGACCATCAAGCGTTATATAGAGGAAGGCCGGGATTTGGGGGCGCTGATTGCTGTGCCCCTGGCCATCGCGGGCTGGCTGCGTTACTTGCTGGCGGTGGACGACCAAGGTTATCCCATGGCCCTAGCGCCCGATCCCATGAGGGTGGATTTGCAAGCCCAGTTAGCATGCGTAGTGTGGAACAGCCCGGCAAGTTATGCCGGCCAGCTTAGGCCCATATTGGCGAATGCCGCTCTGTTTGACTATGATCTTACAAAAACTGTGCTGGCTGGAAAAGTTGAGGCTTTTTTTGTGGAACAGCTGACCGGGCCCGGCTCGGTGCGGGCCACGTTGCGCAGGCATCTGACATAACGATCAGGGAAAAAGCATTTGAAAATAATTTTTCCTAGCCCCAGATTTTTGCGCATCGCCGCTTTGGAATCCCCCCGCCACTGCGGCGGCCCTCCCCCCTTTACCCTTTAACAAGGGGGGCAGGGGATTTAATCGATGTTTTTACCCTCAACCCTTACCTCCCTTGTTAAAGGGAGGGGGACCGCCGCAGCGGTGGAGGGATTCTGCACGGCCATTTGCCTACTTAGAAGATTATTGGAAGAAATTATACTCAAATGCATTTCCCCTGCATAACGATTTTTTTAGTAGCCAAAAAAACAAATTTGTGGTACAACAAAGATGAAACAAACAAACGGGAGGTCTTCCCCATGAAAAAAGCACTGGTTTTTTTCTTGCTCCTTTGCCTGCTTCCAATGGGATGGGTGTCCGCAGAGACCAAGCCCGATAGCTACGCCAAAGCGTATAATCTGTTCAGCGACATCTCCGCCGCCATGGGAAACGCCTATGAGGAAACGGTGGGCGATCACAGCGACAACCTGGAATACGACGATCCCAACAGCCTTGACCTCATCCTTTTTTTGCCTTTTCTGTCCATCGACATGGCCTTTACCAGCATGCTGGACGAAGAGGCGGAGGACTATGTGGTGCAGACGGTATTCTCCATGTTTGGCATGGAGGATGTGGCTTTTACGCATCCCGCGCCTCATCAATACTTGCTCGCCTATACCAGCATCGACGAAGATCAAGGCAAAAAAGAGGTGGAAATGCTTTGCCAATTTTCACCGGCCAGCGGCGCTATTCGGTATAGCCGCCGCGACAACGGCGTGGTGATGGATTTTCAAGAGCTTGTGCCCCTGGGCGGCGACCGGTATGCGATGCAAAACGGCTCCCAGCGTGCGATAGTCACCTACGCAAATGGCCGGGTAACTGACTTTGCCTTCTCCAGTGCAGGCGGGCAATCATTGTTTGGCAGCGGCGAATTGGTGTACGATTTTGACAGCGACAGCATCTATCCCGGCCCTTCCGGCGCGGACGAAACATGGGTAGGAGAAAAGGCCGATCTTCAATTGCGCGTCCGGCTGGATGACTCTACCTTGCGCGTAAGGGGAACCGATCTTTTTGGCGCTGAAAAAGATGTTGTGATTCAAAGATAATGATGTTTATAGCGGATCGTTGGTTGGATTACGAGGTGCTGGACTGCGGGGATGGGGAAAAGCTGGAGCGCTGGAAGGATACGGTGCTCCGCAGGCCTGATCCGCAAACCATTTGGCCCAAACGCCGCCCCGAGCTTTGGCAAAGGGCCGATGCTTGGTATCATCGCAGTTCCCAGGGCGGCGGCGGGTGGGAGTTTTTTCGTGAACTGCCGGAGCGATGGACACTTCAATACGATGACCTGACTTTTTATGTGCGCCCCACCGGCTTTAAGCACACCGGCCTGTTCCCGGAGCAAGCAGTGAACTGGGATTGGATGCGAGGGCTGATCACACAACGTTTAAGCCAAGGGGGCGCAACCCCCAAGGTGCTGAATTTATTTGCCTACACCGGCGGCGCTACCGTGGCCTGCGCTGCTGCAGGGGCCCAAGTCTGCCATGTGGACGCGGCCAAGGGCATGACCCAATGGGCCAAGGAGAACCGCGGGCTTTGCGGCCTGCCCGAAGACCGCATCCGCTGGATACTGGACGACGCAAAAAAATTCGTGGAGCGTGAGGTACGGCGAGGCAGCCTGTACGATGGCATCTTAATGGACCCGCCCAGCTACGGGCGCGGCCCTGGCGGCGAGGTGTGGAAGCTGGAAGCCGAGCTGTACGGCCTGGTGGAAGCCTGTGCCGCCGCACTGAGCGCCACGCCCTTATTCTTTTTGATCAATAGCTACACCACCGGCCTGGCCCCCTCGGTGCTGGACAATATGATCGGGCTTACCGTAAAGCCCCGCTTCGGCGGCGTTTCGGAATCCGGCGAGATCGGGCTGCCGGTGTCCGCCGGGGGCGTGTTGCCCTGCGGCGCTTCGGGGCGTTGGTGGCAAAATGAATGAGCCATTGAACGATTCGGTTTTGAGGGGCATACGCATCCTTCATATGGATAATCATGTAGTGGTGGCAATCAAGCCGCCCAACATGCCCACCCAGGCCGACGCTTCCGGCGATCCGGACTTGCTCACCTGCATCAAGGCCCATGTAAAGCAGGTATACGGCAAGCCGGGCGAGGCGTACATCGGCTTGGTGCACCGGCTCGACCGGCCTGTGGGCGGCCTGATAGCCCTTGCCCGCACGTCCAAGGCGGCAGCACGGCTTTCGGCCCAGGTGCGAGAGCACACACTGGCGCGGGGGTACTTGGCCATAACCCAAGGCGACGCACCCGATTCCGCCGAACTGACCGACTGGTTACGAAAAGACCCGCGCACCAACATGGTGTCGATCACGGCCCCGGAATCACTCGGTGCAAAAGAGGCGCGACTTTCCCTTGCCTGCCTCGGGCGCCGGGACGGATTGTCGTTATTGCGGGTAACGCTGCACACCGGGCGCTCCCACCAAATCCGCGTGCAATGCGCCCATGCAGGGTATCCCCTGTGGGGCGACGCACGCTACGGCGGCGGGCGGCCCGGCCAGCAGATCGCTTTATGGGGCGCGTATTTGCGGCTTGAGCACCCCACGCTGCGCACTCCCCTGGCCTTTTATGTGCCCCCGCCCGATACCATGCCTTGGACCATGCTCCCTATCCCACAAACCTACGAGCAGGGGTGATTTTGATTGCGTAAGTTCTTTTTGTCCATTCTAGGTTGTGTGGCAGCCACCGTTCTGGCCGCTGAAGTCTTCCCCGACGTACATGCAGCGGATACATCCACAGCGGTGCTGGTTGGCGTAGGATTGGCCTTGGTATACCAACTGCTGCGGCCCATCGTAAAGATATTGACATTCCCCTTTGCCCTGATTACATTGGGCTTGCTGTACGTGCTGATCGACGCCGGGCTGCTGTGGTTGGTGGCCAGCGCCATCGAGGGCTACACCATCGACAGCTTCGGCTGGGCCATCGCCACGGCGGTGCTGGTCAACTTGATGCGACGGCTGTGCAGGGCGATGGGGAGGAAATAAGGAAATAGGGGATGATATATATATTGGTTCGCATTGACAGCCACTTTGGAGATGCACTGATTTCTGGCGAAAAATGTTCAGAGCGCGAGTTGAAGGAAAAGGTAAAAAAAGCGCTAAAAGTCTCTGAAACAGGTAATTTCGTAGCGCTTTTTTGCCGGATGTTTATGTTTGAAGAGCATTTTTTGCAAAAAGATGTTCACGCTGATTTCATTATAGATCTAGATACACATTCAGTATATACTCCCCGTTACACAAGCCCTTGCGGGTTTTAAATTCAGAAATGTAAACCAAGAGTAGGGCGCGGCGGTCTCGACGCATCACTGCATTGCGCTAAAGATACGTTATTGTGGGCGATACAACATCGTTATCGGAGTGCAGCCTCGCTTTTTCAGCTTCGCGCAAAACGGTCGCTCTCACTGATAAGCATGGGGCGCTCACCAACTAAATGCAAAATCAAAAATAATCCGCCAAAAACAACTTCCTGCGCCGGAACACCCGCTGCAGCGTATCAATGTTGGCCGGTGCGCCCGCCTCGGGCCAGTTCCACAGCATCGCGTCTACGTCGTAAAAGCCCAGCACCAACTGGGTAAAAGCACGAATGTCCAATGTCCAGTCGGCCTCGCCTGATTGGACTTTTTTTGCTTGGGCTTGCCCGCTACCGAACTCCACCTGCCATACGCCGTCGTTTTCGGGCAGTTGGGCGTCTATCACCCGCAAGGTGTAGCTGCCCGGTGCCTCCGGGTGGCGCAAAAGGCGCAGGGACTCCCCTACATTGATGATCCGCGCCATGCCACGGGGTTGGATTTCTTGCTTGGCTTCGATGGGTTCATGAAACAGGGTGTTGGGATCGATCCAGGGAGGCATCTCCCATATGAATTGCTCGTAGGCAGCGCTCATGTTGCGCAGTAGGGCAAACAGCCCTTGGGTCCCGCCGGGCCCACGGCAAGCAAAGTCTTGCACATGCAGGTGCCTGACATACTTCTCTATGTCCCCAACACCTAGGATAACGTAGGACGTGGGCTCGCCGTTGGTGTCGCGCCACAGGTAGATGTACCTGCGTTTCTCAAAGGGGTCGCCCTTTAGCTTCCATTCCCAGTTTTCATCTTCACGGCATACGGCCATGTTGGTGTTGCGGACAAAAGAATCATACACCTGCCGGAGTGGCGCCTCGTCGTCGCCGGGCATCCACTGGGTTATACTCTCGTCCGAGCGAAACCGGGCAAACTCACTCATTTTAACTTGCAGCCGCCGCCGCACAAAAGCAGTCTCGTAACCAAACTTGCGGTAGTACGCGTACGAAAACGGGTACAGGGTGCTGACTAACATGCCCCGCTCGTACATCTCCCGCAGGCAGTAGTCAAATACCGCCCGGATGCTGCCGTATCGCCTATGCTCCGGCAGCGTAGCCACACCGCCGATGCCGCCCATGCCCACCTGATGCCCCTCGTACCACACGGTATACGGAATCAGGTGAAAGAGCCCCATCATCACCCCGGCTTCGTTAAAAGCCGCGCGGATGTCTACGTGAGCATCCGGATCCTCCGGCTTGTCCGGATCCCGTGGCTTGCGTTCCATGCCAAAGGCAATATCAAAGATATCCCGGGCCTTTTGCATCTCTTCGGGCTTGATAGGCCGTACCAGCATAAGTACCTCCATACACTCGGATTTTTGCTGCTTCACAGTGTACGCAAAATCCAGTATAATGTCAATGATATATATGCAAGGGGGTATCGTTATGTCCAAGGTGCTGTTTTCTTCGGTGGCCTATTCGCAATACGATTATCAGGTAACCCTGCCCGCAAAATTCGAACGCCTGCTGGATCAAACGCCGCTCAAAGATATGGTAAGCGGCAAACTGACCGCTATCAAGATGCATGTGGGGCGCGGCATCGGCTTTACCACCATCCACCCGCTGTTTGTAAAAATACTGGTGGAGCGCCTAAAGGGCTGGGGGGCCGAGGTGTTTATCACCGATCAGGAGGTGAGCGGCGCACGGGTGCGCGGTTACACCGAGGAGTTACTCGGCTGCCCCATCGTGGATGTGTGCGGCGTAACCGGCAAGTATTTTTACAACAAGGGTGTAGACTTTAAGACCTTCAAAAATGTGGACGTGGCCGGCCACATCCACGATGCCGAGGTGATGATCGACCTATCCCACGTCAAAGGCCACGGCGTATGCGGATACGGCGGCGCTTGCAAAAACATCGCCATGGGCTGCGTGACCGACCGCACCCGCCAAGAGATTCACGGCCTGGAGGGCGGCATCGAATGGATCGATGAAAAGTGCACCCGCTGCGAACTGTGCATCCGGGGCTGCAACCACAACGCCAACAAGTTTGACGAAAACGGCCAGTACAGTGTGTTTTTCCACCACTGCACCTACTGCGGCCATTGCGTAAAGGTGTGCCCCACCGGGGCCATCGCCATGACGGACGCCAACAAGTACGAGGATTTCCAAACCGGCATGGCCCTGTGCACCAAAACCGTGCTCGATCTATTTGCCCCCAACAGCGTATACTACATCAACTTCCTTACCAACATCACCGCCCTGTGCGATTGCTGGGGCATGTCCACCCCGTCGCTGGTGCCGGATATCGGCATCGCCGCCTCAAGCGATATCGTGGCCATTGAGCGCGCCTGCCTGGACATGATCGACTACCGCAAGCTGGACATGCAGGGCGTGCCCAAGGGGTACGAGTTGGGCACCGAAGGCCATCTGTTCCAGCGCGTGCACGCCAAGGATCCCTTTGTGCAGATTGGCAAGCTGGAGGAATTGGGGCTAGGCACGCAGAAGTACGAGATCACAGAGGTGGAATAACCTAACAACGCCACCCCCTACTGCAACAGGCGCACCCCCTATTTCGTTCTATTCTTGCAATGTTCGACAACATGTCGTATCATGAATGGGACGTAACGGAGGTGCGCCTTTTGAAACGATGCCAAAATCTGATTATCGTAGCACTGCTTTTTGCGTTGTGTTTACCCAGTTCCCTGGCAGAGATTATCGTGTTTGACGACTCTGCTTTTGAATTTACCCTTGGGCACGAAACCCCCGAGCCTTTGCCCACCCCCTTCGTTACCCTGCAGCGCGGCGCCAAGGGCGATGCGGTAAAGCAGGTGCAAACCCGGCTCACGGAGTTGGGCTACTACAGCGGCAAAATCAGCGGCGATTTTTTAGACGGCACCGACGCCGCCACCCGTTCCTTTCAAAGGCAAAACAAGCTGGCAGTCAACGGCAAAATAACGCCCACCACCTGGAACGCCATGATGAGCCTCAACGCCATCGGCAGGGATGGACGGACCCATCCGCCCCAGGGCTGGAATCCCACCCTTCAAGAAGAAGAAATCGCAAGCCCTGATCCGGCCGCCACACCTGTACCGGCGTCGGCTTTTGTGTACACACGCAAGCTGGAATATGGGAATCAAGGCGACGATGTGCGTTTGCTGCAGCAGCGGCTGCTGGATTTGGGGTATTTCCCCGCATCCGTAAGAACCAGCGGCAACTACTACGCCAACACACGGGATGCGGTGCGGGCCTTCCAGCGCAACAATGGGCTGAAGGTAGACGGCGTGGCAGGCCAAGAAACCCAGCGTGTGCTGTGGGACGACAGCCTGGTGCTAAGCGCCATGGCCACACCCCGCCCCACACCCACGCCGCCGCCCCTGCCCTACAAACTGATGGTGGATGTCACCAACCAGATCACCAGTGCCTACGCTTTGGATGAAAACGGCGAGTACACCGTTCTGGCGCGACAAATGATCTGCTCTACCGGCACAAAATCGAATCCCACCCCACTCAAAACCACAGAGTCGAGGGGCACGCGGGCGCGCTGGGGGTATTTCCCTCAGTGGGGCACCCACGCCCAGTACCTGGTGCGGATCGACAGCAAAAACGCCTTCCATTCGGTGATCTATAGCGCGCCCGATCCCATGAGGCTGGTCGTAAGCGCGTACAACGCGTTGGGCTCTCCGGCCTCCTACGGCTGCGTGCGCCTGCTGGTGGAAGACGCCAAGTGGATATACGACAACTGCCCGTCGGGCACGGTGATCACGGTGTTTGCGGGGGAGCCCGATCCGGAGCTTACCGAGTCGCTCAAACCCCCGCCGCTGGATCGCAGAACCATGCTGCCCCAAGCCATCCCCCAGCCCACCCCGCCGCCGGTATGGGACCCCATGGCGCCGCCGCCCCCCTATCGCATCATGAACAAGGGAACCACGGGGCCTGATGTGTGGTGGCTGCAAACCAAGCTGGCCATCCTAGGCTACTATAAAGGCACGGTAACCGGCGGATACTTTGGCGGCACCATCGCCGCCGTGAAAGCCTTTCAGGCGGATGCCGGGCTTAAGGCCGACGGCATCGCCGGGCCCCTCACCTTGGCGGCGCTGTACGAGAATCCTGTGCAACCGCAATTAAACGATCAATTGATTCCCATACCCACGCCCGTACCGCTGGCGGACGACAGCGTGTGGTTGCCTCCCCCGCCGCCACCGGGTTCCTCGTAGACACGGGCGGCCCATCTCGTGTATAATACCTGATAGCGTCACAAAGGAGCACGCCACATGCTATTTAATTCCTTCATCTTCATTTTTGCCTTTTTGCCGGTCACGCTGACCGGCTACTTTTGCATAAATCGCTGGGGCAAATTTTCAGTGGGCAAAGTATGGCTGATCTTGGCCTCCTTGGTGTTTTACGCGTACTTTAACGTATCGTACCTGGCCATCATCGTAACAAGCATCGCGGTCAACTACGCCCTGAGCCAATGTATGCTGATCAGCCAGCGCGGGTGGCTGCGCCGGTTGTGTTTTGCCGCCAGCCTGCTGGCCAATGTGGGCGCCCTGGCTTACTACAAGTATTTTGATTTTTTTGTGATCAACATTAACCAAGCCTTTGGTTCCGACTTTGTGTTGCGAAACTTATTGCTGCCCCTGGGCATCAGTTTTTTTACGTTCCAGCAGCTTTCGTATGTGGTGGATAGCTATAAGCGCACCGTGCCCCGTTACAATCTGGTGGATTACGCGCTGTTTGTTACCTTCTTCCCCCAACTGATCGCCGGGCCCATCGTGCTCCACAGCGAGATCGTGCCCCAGTTTGCCGATCCGGCAAACCGTCGCTTTCGTTATGAAAACTTCGCACCGGGGTTGTACGCCTTTGCCATTGGCCTGGCTAAAAAGGCATTGATTGCCGATACCTTCGCAAAGGTAGCCAACTATGGCTTCGCAACCAATGTGTCCCTGAATACCCCGGAGGCTTTTTTGGTGATCCTGGCCTTTACGCTGCAACTGTACTTTGATTTCTCCGGCTATTGCGATATGGCGGTGGGCCTGAGCCGCATGTTTAACATCAAGGCCCCCAACAACTTTAACTCCCCCCTTAAGGCGCTGAGCATCCGGGAGTTCTGGGCCCGCTGGCATATCACCCTGGGCCGTTTTTTCCGTCTCTATGTGTACATCCCCCTGGGCGGGAACCGCAAGGGAGAATTCCGCACCTGCCTTAGCCTGATGGCCGTATTTGTGGTGAGCGGCCTGTGGCACGGGGCGGGCTGGCTGTTTTTGCTGTGGGGCGCGCTCCACGGCGTGGCAGCCGTGGCGTACAGGCTGTGCCATCGACGCTATGATGGGCTTCATCCGGCCTTTCGGTGGCTGATCACCTTCGCCTTTGTATCCCTGGCCTTTGTATTTTTCCGCGCCCAAACCATGGATAGCGCCCTGGGCATACTGGGCAGCTTGTTCAGCTTTGAGTTTGGCCCGCTCTCCGCAAGCATCATGGAAGCGTTTCAACTACCCTTTGATTTGCTGGCGGGTAGCGTTCCCAGCCTTACGCTAGCCGCCTATGCCGGGGCCCTAGCCCTGGCCCTGGGCTTCCGCAACACCTACGAACTCACCGAGGCCTTTACTCCGGCCTGGTATCGTTCGCCCTTTTGTATCTTGTTGTTATTTGCCTCTATCATGTCGCTGTCCGGCGTCAGCGTTTTCTTATATTATAACTTTTAAAACTTTGGAGGCCCTATGCTGTTTAATTCCCATCTCTTTATCCTCGCCTTCCTCCCGGCCACACTGCTGGGTTATTTTGGCCTGAACCGCTGGGGCAGGTTCGAGGCGGGCAAGGCTTGGCTTATCTTGGCCTCCCTGGTATTCTACGCGTATTTTAATGTGGCATACCTGCCCATCATCGTGCTGAGCATCGCGCTCAACTACGCGCTGAGCCAATGCATGCTGATCAGCGTGAACCCCTGGCTGCGCCGCCTGTGCCTGGCTGCCAGCCTGCTGATCAACGTGGGCGCCCTGGCTTATTACAAGTACTTTGATTTTTTTATCATCAACATCAATCAGGCCTTTGGCACCGACTTTGTGTTGCGAAAACTGTTGCTGCCCCTGGGCATCAGTTTTTTCACCTTCCAGCAGCTTTCTTACGTGGTGGACAGCTACAAACGTACCGTGCCCCGCTACAACCTGGTGGACTACGCGCTGTTTGTTACCTTTTTTCCTCAATTGATTGCCGGCCCCATTGCTCTGCACAGCGAGATTGTGCCCCAATTTGCTGATCCGGCAAACCGCCGTTTCCGCGCGGACAACTTCAGCGCCGGGCTGTACGCCTTTGCCATGGGCTTGGCCAAAAAAGTATTGATCGCGGATACCTTTGCCAAGGTAGCAAACTACGGTTTTACACCCGGCACATCCCTCAATGCTCCCGAAGCGTTTTTTGTGATCCTGGCCTTTTCGCTGCAATTGTACTTTGACTTCTCCGGCTACTGCGATATGGCAATTGGCCTGAGCCGTATGTTTAACATCCAGGCCCCTGTGAATTTTGACTCCCCCTACAAGGCGCTGAGCATCCGGGAGTTCTGGGCCCGCTGGCATATCACCCTGGGCCGCTTTTTCCGCCTCTATGTATATATTCCCCTGGGTGGCAGCCGCAAAGGAGAATTTCGCGCAAGCGCCAGCCTGTTGTTTGTGTTTGTGGTGAGCGGGTTGTGGCATGGCGCGGGCTGGCTGTTTTTGCTGTGGGGCGTGCTCCACGGCGTGGCGTCGGTGGCGTATAGGCTATGCCGAAAACGCTATGATGCGCTGCATCCGGCGTTTCGGTGGCTGCTCACCTTCTCGTTTGTGTCGCTGGCTTTTGTTTTCTTCCGCGCGGAGACCATGGAGAGCGCCCTGTATATCCTCACTGCACTGGGCAACTTTACCTTTGGCCCGCTGGCAACGGCCATCACCTCGGCCTTCTCCTTCCCCTTTGGGCTGCTCCGTTCCATCGCACCAATCATGATGAGCGCCTGGTTCCTGCTGGCCATCTTGGGCGTAACGGCGCTGCCCAACGTGCCGGAACTGGCCGAGCGCTTTGTGCCCACGTGGAAAAACGGGGTCTTCACCGTGG
>Ga0123356_10002178_pt1 | contig 21069 bp, 21 predicted proteins | sample TergutEmb28metaG_2_FD_92546 | JGI IMG/M metagenome (GOLD analysis project Ga0123356, IMG submission 92546) | Embiratermes neotenicus P3 segment gut microbial communities from Petit-Saut dam, French Guiana - Emb289 P3 | ecosystem: Host-associated > Arthropoda: Insects > Digestive system > Gut ... | reverse complement strand
GGAAATAAAATTTCTAAAATTCACGATATTATCGAAACTATCAACGCGATAACAGACCAAACAAAGGTAATAGCGTTTAACGCGGCATTGGAAGCCGCAAGCGCGGGCGAACACGGCAAGCGTTTTTCTGTTGTTTCAACTGAAGTAAACCGCCTCGCGGATGATATTTCCGCTTTAACAAAAGAAATCCGCAAACAGGCAAATGATATTCAAAAATCATCATCATCATTGATCGATTCAAGTAAAGAAAGCTCTGTAAAAATTAATCAGGGTAATAATTTAATCAGGGAACTTGAAAATATTTTTAAAGAAATAAGAGAAGGCGCGGAAATCACATCAAATCAGGCGCAAACAATTACAATTTCAAGCCAGAAGCAGCAAAAATCGACATCTCAGATTAATATCGCGATAACGGATATATCAAGCGGACTTTCAAACTTTATTCAATCAACAAAAGTCGCGACAGGTTCTGCCGAAGAACTTGTACAAATGATTCGTGAGCTTGACGCGCTTTTAGCCAATAAAATTACTTCCGGGAAGGATACATGGCAATAGATAAATCAAAATTTATCAGTAAATATATCGACGAAGGGCTTGAGAATGTCACCCTGATTGAATCTCTCGTTTTTGACATAAAAGACGGAATCTCCATAGAAGATGATCTTTCTACTCTTTTAAGAGCCTTACATACATTAAAAGGTTCTTCCAGAATGCTGGAATTTATACGTATAGAAGAATTAACTCACTCTCTGGAAAATGTGTTTGTCGCCATGCGCGAACAGCGAATTGGTTTTTCCGAAAACGCTGTTAAATTAATTTTATCATCTCTGGATTTATTAAAATCCGCTTTTAATATTTTACAGCAAACAAAAGAAGATTCTATAGAAATAAACGAGTATGTAAAAAATCTAAATCTGCTCTCCTCCAATGAAGATTTTTCTATTCCGGAAACAGACCTAAATACTTCTTTTACAGCGCTTTCCAATGAAAAAAACCAGGCAGAAAATTCAGAAACTGATGATTCATCTGACGAACTTATGGATCAAGAGCAAATTGACGCGATTTTAAAGGCAAAAAAACAAAAAGAAGCGAAATCAGAATCCATCCGCCTTTCTCTTGATAAAATTGACGGCATTATTAAAAGTATAGCTTCATTACAGGCATTGGAAATTTCCGCGAAAAGTATTTCTCAGGATTGCGCGGTTTTTAGCAGTCATGTTAAGGAATATTCAAAAAAAATAAAAGAAATTATAAAACTTGATCCAGCGTTGTCATCAGATTTAAGAAAACTGGAGCGGTTTAGCGAAAAACTTAATTCATCTTTAAGAAATTACGCTATTGACGCCGGAAACCACATCAGAGGCGCTTATGACAGCGTAATTTCTTTGCGTACTCTGCCTATTTCTACAATATTTGACAGTTATCCGCGTTATGTTTTTCATTTGTCTGAAGAATTAAACAAAAAAGTTAATTTTATTATTGAAGGCAAAGAAAACGAAATCGATAAAAATATAATCGAATCTCTATCAGAAGTTTTAATGCACATGGTGCGTAACGCTATCGATCATGGTTTAGAAACTCCTGAAGAACGTTTAGCCGCGGGCAAAATTGAAACAGGAAAACTTTCCATTATATGTTCCCGTGAAAGCGGAAGCATGAAAATATTGATAATTGACGACGGACGAGGCATCGACCTTGAAAAAATCAGACAAAAAGCGGTAAGGGAAGGATTTGTCGCTGAAGCGGCAGCCGCGAGTCTTACAAAAGAAGATTTAACAAATTTTATTTTCCAAAGCGGTTTTACTACATCCAGTAATGTAAGTAATGTTTCAGGAAGAGGCGTTGGTATGGATGTTGTACGTGACAGCATCGAAGCGTTAAAAGGCAGCATTGTTGTTGAAAGCACTCAGGGAGAAGGAACAACATTTACAATCATGGTTCCATTATCAATCGCGGCGTTAATGGGATTCCCGGTTGAATGCGCCGGTATTAAGTTTGTTATACCTTCTAATTTTGTTGACAATATTTTGCTTTTAAACCGAGAGGATATAATTACAGTTATTGACCGCCCGGAAATAAAATACAACGATCGTATCATAAAACTTTATTATCTAAGCCAGATATTACAAATAAAAGAAGAAGCGATTTCTTCCAATGATATATTGTTTGTAGTTATAATACGTTCTTACGATGACATCGCGGCGTTAGCAGTTGATAATATAGACAGTATGAGGTCTGTAATATTAAAAACAATGCCTTCTTTTATGGAAAATATTAATGTTTTTTCCGGTATCGTTCTTAACGAAGATTACGAAATGGTAAGTGTTTTGCATATTCCTACCGTAATAAAAATGGCGAAAAAAATTAAAGCTCTTGATATTAAAAAACGAAATATCGAATTTGAAAAATTGCGAAAATCCATACTTGTTGTAGATGATTCACTTCCAACACGTGAAATTGAAAGTGAAATTTTGCGATCAGAAGGATTTCTTGTAGATACTGCCGCGGACGGAGCTCAGGCATTAAAAGCCGCCAAACAAAAGCAATACGATTTAATTTGTACGGATTTAAATATGCCTGTAATGGATGGCTTTATGTTAATCGAAAATCTTAAAAAGAACGAAGACCTGTCCAGAATACCTATTATTGTTATTTCTTCAATCGCGAACGAAGAAGAACAGAATCACGCTTTAAATCTTGGAGCGTCGCGTTACATCTTAAAAAATTCGTTTAATAACCATAATTTAACAGAAACTGTAAAAGAATTAATCGGAGGTATTAATGAGCGATGATAAAAAACGAATCTTGTTAATGGAAGATTCTGATATTTTCGCGGATATGGTTTTAAGCTCGTTTGATACTTCAGTATATAATATAGAAAGAGCTGTAAACGGTTTTGAAGGCATTAAAATGGTATATTCGTTTTTACCTCATTTAATTATAACTGATATAGAAATGCCTCTTTTTAAAGGTTATCAGGTAACAAGACTTTTAAAATCGCGTAAAAATACAAAATCAATTCCTGTTATTATGTTTACATCACTTGATGAAACAAAAGATAAATTCTGGGGAAGTCAGGCAGGCGCCGATTATTACATAGAAAAATCGCCTGATAATATCACTCCATTATTACAGGCTGTAGATAAAATGCTTTCTTCTTCAATTGATATAGATTTTAACGCTATTGAACGTGAAAGTAAAAAAATTAATGATAATTCAATTATAGAGATAGTTAATAATCTTCTTGACAATAAATTATTTCAAACTACGATTATCGGATTGCTCACGGAATTATCCAGCAAAGTACATTCAATGGATATGGTTGCCCGCGGAATATTTGAACTGCTTCGTACAGTATGTGAAACAGAAATTGTCACAATGATGATTCGGGGGAAAAACAGGATTTTATATACTTTTACGTCAAACTTCAGTTTTTTTACAAAAGAAATTTCAGATAACTTTTTAGGTATAAGTATGTCTGATTTTAACAATATTTTTCCTGATTTTAAATCTACTTCAAAAAAAACAAGAAATTTTATTTCTGACGGCGAAAATGAAAAAAATATTATATCTTATATTTCCATTCCTCTTACGATCGCGGGTGATAATTTCGCTACTATTCATATCGCAAATACATTAAATGATTATTTTTCTCCTATTCTGATGGAGAATATAAATGTTTTCGCGAGCGCCGCCGCCCCAATTATCGCTAACGCTCTTTCTATGTTTGAAATAAACGAATTACAAAAAAACACTCGTATTGCTTTCGCGCGTTATGTACCAGCAGACGTAATGGACGAAATAATAAGCGACACATACAGAAAAGCGCAAATGAGTGAAAATCGAAACATTGCCGTTTTATTCAGCGATATTAGAGATTTTACAGATCTTTCTGAAAGGTCTGACGCGCAAAGCGTTGTAGATTTTTTAAATACATATTTTGCCAAGATGGGCAGTGAAATTATTTCTGAAGGCGGACATATTGATAAATTTATCGGAGACGCGATCATGGCTGTTTTTGGAGCATTTCAAACTCAGGAAAATTCGTCAGAAAACGCGATTAGAGCCGCTGTAAAGATGATTGTAGCTCTGGAAATGATAAATAACCACGGTACTCCTCTTACCAAAAATAAAATAGAAATAGGTATTGGAATAAATTGCGGTGAATGTATTTTGGGAAATATCGGTTTTCAGAATAAAATGGATTTTACTATAATCGGCGATACTGTTAATCTCGCGTCCCGCGTTGAAAGCCTTACAAAGGCATATCAATATCCGATAATTGTTTCTGAATATGTTTATGAAGCTACAAAGGATAAATTTCTTTTTAGAAAAATAGACAATGTCCGCGTTAAAGGAAAAAATAAACCTGTCGGTATTTATGCCGTACACTCAGGTTTCCACGGCACGGAAGGAAGAAAACTTCGCTCCGGCGGTACAGCCGATATACCTTCGGTATCTTCACTTTTAATCAACAGAGAAACAATGGTAAATTACAATAAAGGGCTTCAAGTTTTTTATATGCGTGAATGGAAATTGGCAAAAGAATATTTTACTAACGCGCTTGAAGCTGATCCTGACGATTTTCTTTCTAAATTATATATAGAAAGAATAAATGATCTTGAACGTAATCCGCCTCCGGATGATTGGGACGGAGTAATTACATTAACAGAAAAATAGAAATATTAAAAATAACGAGGTAAATTATGATCGGTTTGGAAATTAATGAAAAAATCATCAAAGACGAATATGAAGGCGAAAAAATTATTAATAAAGTTCGTTTTATACTTGGATTAATATTCGTTTTAAGCGTTGCCGCTGTTTCTTTTTTAAGAACACTGGACGGTTTGGAGTACTTTCCATTACGCGCTTATTTATTTACAAGTTTGTTTTTGCTTTATTCCATATTTTTACGTTTTTATATCCGTAAAAAAAATAAACTTCATTCCTCTTTTAAATATATTTGTGTTATTCTTGACGCTGTACTAATAAGCGCCGCTATCTGGACAGGCTGTACTTATGTTGAACTTTCTCCTCCGATAGTTTTTCTTTCCATACAAGCTCTTTTTTATATAATACTTATAATGGCAGGATCATTTAGATACAGTGTCCGCTGCGCGTTTTTTTCGGGTATTTTTTCAGGGTTTTGTTATTTTGTAGTTGTAGTCGCGAACGGCAGTGTGTTAGATATGCCTTATTTCTTTATTTTGGGTGGAGCTGAATTCCCTGTAAGTTTTCCTGTATACAATGAATTTTTCCGTACAATCGCGATGATTGTTGTAGGAGGAATTGCGGGTATTTCCAGTAAACGTCATCTCGCCTTATTTAAAAATATGCTTGAATCACAGGAAAGTGCCGCTCAAACAACGTCAACAACTGTGGAAAAAACCCGTTCGATGACAGAAACAATTAAAAAATCAACAGACGAAATATTTATTTCTTCAAAAAACATTTTTACTACAGCCAATAATCAAGCGGCAAGCATTCAGGAAATTGAAAGCACAATAAACGAAAATACCCAAATCGCCAGTGATATTTCTGAAAAAACTTCCAGTGTAGCTACGATAGCGTCCAGAATGGAAAGTGACGTTATAAACGGATTTTCAATACTTGAACGCAATGTCGGACAATTGGAAAATATCAAAAATAAAAATGATAATGTAATTTCAGGAATTATAACTCTTGGAAACAAGATCATGAAAATACGCGACATTGTTAAAAATATTAATATAATTACGGATCAAACCAAAGTTATCGCGTTTAACGCCGCTTTGGAAGCGGCAAGCGCTGGCGACAGGGGAAAACGTTTCGCCGTAGTCGCGAGCGAAGTAAACAGGCTGGCAGATGATATCGCTTCTTTAACAAGACAGGTACGCGAGCAGGTAGAAGAAATTCAAAATTCTTCATCATCGTTAATTATTTCCAGCGAAGAAAGCGCTGATAAAATAATAGAAGGCAACAATCTTATAAAAGAACTTGAAGATACATTCAGAAAAATAAGATCCGGAGCGGAAATAACATCGAATCAGGCACATACGATAACAATTTCTACACAAAAGCAGCTAAAATCTACTGAACATATCAATGTCGCTATCGCGGATATTTCCAAAGGGCTTTCAAATTTTATTCAATCAACAAGAATGGCAACTTCTTCCGCTGAGGGACTTACAGAAATGATCGAAGAACTAAATTCGGTTTTAGCGAATAATAACAGGTAAAATGGATTTTTAAATTACTTTTCTATCCTTCCAGATAAATCCTTTACCTGTAATGGATCTAAACCATGACCAAACAGCCATGTAAAGAAAATTTAAAAATAAAAACGGCCAGAGGAAACAGTAATACCACTTTAAACGCTGTTCAAGAAATATAAAAATCCATGTTAATGTATAAAGAATATAAACAATAACATTATGTAATAACCAAGGACTGCCTGTAATTAAATTGTATATAAGCAATGGGAATGGTAAAAATAAAATAAATAAAACAGCAACAAACATAAAAAATATAAAAAATGTTTTCTTTCCAAGAAAATCAAAAATATTTTTTCCTATTCCTTCAATCGCGGGACGGAACCCATTGTACATTCTGCAGTGAACATGTTCACAGATATTTAGGAATCTTGTTGAATAACCGTTCTTTTTAACAAAACGGCTCATATAAATATCTTCAGATGTTTTTTTCTTGAACGCCTCACACCCGCGGATTGCCTTAAAAACATCATGCCGGATTACTATAAACTGACCAATCGCGGCGGAAAACCAATGCGGTTTTCTAAAACGATTTAAAAAAAGAGGAATTATAAACCCTGTAAGAGCGAACATTAACGGAACAGTAATTATTTCGCCGAATGTAAAAAACACCTGTCCAATATAACCGGAAAGCATATCTGTTTTTAAATTCCGCATATTGGTAACAGCCCATGAAATACTTGTTGGGTTGTGCACTGTGTCAGCGTCTGTGAAAATAAGAATATCACCTTTTGCCTGTAATGAAAGTTGATGAAGCGCGAACGGTTTTCCGTACCAGTCATCGGGAAGAGGCTGCCCGTTAAATACTTTTACCCTTGAATCTTCTTTCGCGATTTCTTCAAGAATGATAGCTGTGTTATCTGAAGAATTATCGTTTAATACAAGAATTTCGTAATTTTTATAAAGCTGATTTCTAAGGCTATCAAGACATATTCGCGCGTTTTTTTCTTCGTTACGCATCGGTACCAATACAGATACCATTTTCCCATCAAGAATTTCCGGTCCTTTGGTAAAATGCCGCATTTCATAACGGTTTCCCAAAGACATAATTAAAAAATAAAACGCTATAATTACCAATATATGGTAATAATATGAAATTAACATTTATTCACCATAAATAAATAAAAAATTATTTTCATATTATTCCGCCATTAACAGAAATTACCTGCCTTGTAATATAAGAAGCGGATTCTGAAAGTAAAAATACCGCCAAGCCGGCTACTTCTTCAGGTTTACCGATTCTGCCCATAGGTATGGATGGAAGAACCATGTCCAGCGGCACATCGCGGCTCATTTCAGTTTCGATAATTCCAGGCGCTATACAGTTTACAGTGATAGAACGGCTAGCCAGTTCTACCGCTAAAGCTTTAGTCGCTCCAATAATTCCCGCTTTTGCGGCGCTGTAATTTACCTGCCCACGGTTGCCTGTTATACCGGAAACTGACGAAATGGTTATGATTCTTCCTTTTTTCTTGCGGCAAAGGGGCATTATAAGCGGATGAAGCACATTGTAAAAACCGTCAAGGTTGGTACGCAGAACCTTGTCCCAGTTTTCACCACTCATACCCGGGAAGGATTCGTCCGCGCATATTCCGGCATTGCAAATTATTCCCCAAAAAGCGCCGTTTTCTTCCTGCCACTTTTCAAGTTTTTCCCGGCAATCTTCCCTGTCGGAAATATCAAACTGGATCAATTCAATACTGCCGCCATTTTGACGAATTTCTTTTTCAAGAGATTCTGCCGCTTCTTTTCCTCTAAAATAATGAGCAATTACATGATACCCCGCCTGTGATACCGCTAAGGCTAACGCCCGGCCTATACCTCTGTTCGCTCCGGTGACAATAACTTTTTTTTCTCCGACCAACTGCATAATTTTCCTTTATTAATATGCTAGGATACATGTATGGCATCATATTATATTGGATTATCTTGTTTGTCTATTAATCAATTTAGCAACTCAGAGCGTAATAACGCTCTAAGCGCTGAAGCAAGGCGGATATTGTCCATTTTAACAGATAGACCTATCGATTCAATTACTACAGAAGTAAATGGCAGACCTTTTTTCCAAAACAGCAATATAGATTTTAATATTTCGCATTCAGGCGCAGCGGTTGCTGTTTCTTTGGTTCAAGGCGAAAATAATAGCGAGAATAATAACGGAAAAAAGGTTCGTACCGGTTGTGATATTCAACTTATTAAGCCGCGGAAAAATCTAAAAAACATAACCGAGGAAAATTTTAGCGCGGCAGAAAGAGATTATATTTTTTCACAGGGTGAAACACAGTTTGAAAGTTTCAGGTTTTTTCAGATATGGACATTAAAGGAATGTTATATAAAATTCTTTGGGTTTTCTGTATTTGATATGCCTAAAGTACCGTCTTTTATTTTCCGCGACGCAGCGGGAAAGTTTCAATTTTCTTTAAACGCGAGCGATCTTGTAGACGGCTCTTCTCCTCTTTCTTTTTACCTATACGAACTTATTTTCGCCGATGAGCGTTATATATTGGCAGCAGCTATAGAAGGGAAAAGGGATATTCATCCTGAAATTCGTATATTTTCTCAGGGTATACATTGCGACCCATTAATAAAAATGATAATATAAACAATATAATTTATAGGAAAACCATGAAACAAAATGAAATATACATATCCCGGTTTTCTGCCTGGGCTCCCGGTTTAGAAAACAAAAATGATTGGAAAGAGTGGGTTTTGGGTAAAAGGGAAATAACCCCTGGTCCAGATAGCCCGGATATTTCTTTTACGCCACCCATGTTCCGCCGCAGATTAAGTCAAATATCCAAAATGACAATACAGGTAGTCCACGATCTTTTACCTGTTGCGGAAAACACAAAAATGCTTTTTCTCTCTTTTCGCGGAGAACTTTCTAAACAATATAAAATGAATAAAACGCTTATTCAAGACAACGATATAATGCCCGCTACTTTTTCTCTTTCGGTTTTTAACGCCCCTGTCGCGCTAGCTTCCATGGCATTCAGTTTAAAGGGAGGTTATTCGGCTATTTTCCCCGGAGGAGATTCTTTCGCGGCAGGTCTTTCCATCGCGGAGGCGGCTTTTCTTTGCGGGGAATCCGAAGAACTTATTTTTATTTATGCCGATGAAGAAATTCCAAATGAGTATAAAGATATTATTGCTGGAAATCACATTCCCTTAGCTTTTGGTTTTATGTTAACCCGCAAGCCAAGCTTCCAAGGTTCAACTCCTTCAGTTTATTTTTCAACATTAAAAGAAGGAATTGATAACCCGGAAGATTTTCTTAAACGTTTAATACTATCAAAATTAAGCTAAATACTTTTTCAAAAAATCGATCATCATCTGCCACGCTTCTTTAGCGTCCGGTTTTTGACTTAAAGTAAAACCGTGTTTGGAAGATTCAAAACGTTTATGAGTTACTTCTACTCCAGCTTCTTTTAAATTATCCCTGAAGATTTCAGCTTCTGAACATAAAAGATCCTTACCCGCTGTTATTATTAATGTAGGCGGGAAATCTTTTAACTGTTCCTTGGAAGCGTAAACAGGAGAAACCAGGGGATTCTTACTTTCTTCCTTATCGCAATAACAGGCGTTAAATAACCTGCCCATTTTCGCGAAAAGTCCTTTGCCATTTGGTTTCGCGAAAGGATCTGTGAATACATCTAATGGCGGGTAATCTAGAATTAAACCTTTAATATTAAGTTCACGGCTTTGAGCGTTTTTAATGCAAATAGCGGCGCTGAAATTTCCTCCAGCGCTGTGACCGCCTACAGCGATTTTTCGCGGATCAATCCCGAATTCACGCGCGTTATTTTTAGCGTATTTTATTACAGCGTAACATTCGTTTAATCCCTTTGGGAAAGGCGCTTGCGGCGCGAGACTATAATCGATATTAATTATTTTTACATTCGCGTTAAGCGCGACATTCATCATATAAGGATCATCCATTTCCGCGCTTCCAAGAATAAAACCGCCTCCATGAATATTTACAAAAAGAGGTAGTGTTGATTCATTTTCCAAATTATAGGTTAATACTCTAACCTTCCCTTCATCCGTATTTAAAAAAAGTTCTTTTCCTGCCGGCGTGCGGTTTTTCCTGGAAGTCATTTCCATCATTTTTCTTATTCTGGTTGCTTTTTTTAAACATTCTTCCTCGGTAAAGGTTTTTTCTTTTGGTTTTCCAAACATAAATCGATCTCCTTTAAAGTTCTTTTATATTAAATTATTTAAATAATTTCAAGATTTCCGCATTATCTAACTTCCGGTAAGAAGGTTCCTGTTTTGATAAATCAACTTCAAAAAACTCTTCATCGTAAAACGAAAGTTTTGAGTTTGTATCCGGGTTACAGTGCAGGTAAATTATTTCATTTATATTTAAATTTTTATTTTGGCAGATTTGCCTCGCCAGGTTTATACCCGCGGCTGTAACTGAAGTACCCGGATTGTCCTGGTACAACTCTGTTACAATAACCACGGATTTTTCCCGCTCGATAATTTTTAAACCGCAGCGGGAAGGCATATCCCACTGCCCTTTGAAATCAAAAATTTCGTCGTAGTATTTTTCCGGTACACGCATAATCTAACCAATATCCTTGCCGAAAGATTTGCGCGCCAAACGCCTGTTTCTTGAACGATAGGTACCATCTTCAATTTCGCGTTCTGCTACAGCGGAAAGAAGATGGAACATTTTTTCTTCCTGGGATTCATCATGATAAAATGTTTTCCAGGCATATTCGTAAAGTTCCTGTAACCGTTCAGGTGTTATATTTTTCGGAGTAAAAACAACCTGACCAGCGTTAAAATTATTCCAGTCACGATCAAAAATACGTCCCTGCCTAAAGTAATCATCCCAGGCTTTAGTGTGCGGAAAAGGAGTCATAACAGTGAATTCCGCGAGGTCAAGTTTTATCTCGAGCAGGAAGTCGATAAGACGTTTTATATCGTCTTCTGTTTGATTGTCAAGTCCAAGCAGGATTGTACCTTCTACACCAATGCCATGATCGTGATAACGCTTTACCCGTTCTTTAATAAAATCCGATGTATCAAAAATCGCCTGGTATACATACCACGCGCCCGCCTGAGCGGCAAGGTCTAAAACTTCCTTGTCATCTTCGATTGTGTGGCTGACCCACTTTTTCTTTAAGGGGATCATCTCACGGAATAATTCCATTTCCCATTTTTTATCTTGTGCCAGCGAGTTGTCAACAATAAAGAGCCGGTTATTTTCGATACTCGAAAGTTCTTCAATTACTTTGTCTATTGGACGCGGTCGAAAAGATCGGCCTCCAAGATAGGAAACCGCGCAAGGGTAACAACTGAAACGACAGCCGCGAGACGCGTGGAAAAGATCCACCATTTGAACACCTTTATGATTGTACAATTCATTTGTATACAGATCACGTCTCGCGGGACCAATCGATTCTATTGGAGGATGTTTCAACATAAAATTATAAACTTGCTTTAGCTCATCATTTTTCCAGTCGTCGATTACTTGTTCCATTCTTGTTTCAGCTTCACCCAAAAAAACAGAATCCGCGTGTTGAATAGTTTCTTCGGCATGAAGCATTGTCGCGATGCCTCCGAATATAACCTTTTTACCGCGGCGGCGGTACTCGTCCGCGATAGCCCAACCCCGCTTTACCTGGGTAGTGAGCATCATCGAAATCGCAACAAGGTCGCAGCTTTCATCAAAATTAAGTTCCTGAACATTTTCATCTGTAAAAACAACATCTATTCCGGCAGGTAAAGCCGCGGCAAAAACAACAGGACCGTGTGGAGGAAGATTAAATGTCGTCTGTCCCGGAAGTTTATTCCACTTGGGATAAATTAATTTAATTTTCATTGGTTACATCTCCGCGCTCTTCCATAACCGTAAGTGTTCCTTCAAGAACTTTTGTACCTTCAAGAAAAATTTGTCCCTCAAAATTATAAACCAAATCCATACAATCCAATTCTTTAATTTTAATCACAATCGTACTCCCTGATTTTAATACAGGAAGGAAAACATCCATTTTAGAAATACTTATAATAAAACCTATTCGCGGTTTTTCATTTTTCTCATCTTTTTCTAAGTCGCTAATCCCTGAAAGAGCCGCGATTGCCTGGGCGATACATTCAAAACCAACCCAGGTTGGAACCCCGCCTATTTGCGGATCAAAAAAAAGACAGTTTTCTGTTATGTGATATTCAGCTTCAAGGTTACATTCTTCTAAATTATACCTTGTAATATTACTAAGAAGTAACATTTTACCACCGTGAGGTATTATGGAAGATAAATCATTAATTTCTATCATGTTGTCCTTTTACCAATAATTAAAATGACATTACATCCGCCAAAAGCAAAACTATTGCTCATACAAATTGATGGCGTATTATCCTGGATGTCCAGGGGAAGCGCTGGAAATTCTTCATCTCTTATGCCATCCCAGCAATGTACAGGTAATCCTTTTCTCTCTTTTATTATCATCCAGCAAATCGCGGCTTCTATAGCGCCTGCCGCACCCAAAGTATGGCCTGTTATAGACTTAGTAGAACTTACCGCGGGACATGGATCAAATATAGTGGTCATGGCAAGGGCTTCGGCTTTATCATTATGCGGCGTTCCGGTACCATGTAGATTCACATAACCAATATCTCCCGGACTAATTCCCGCGTCCAATAACGCGGCTTGTATTGCTCTTACCGGTCCCGCGCCATCTTCACCGGGCGCAGTCATGTGATACGCGTCCGCGCTTTCACCAGTTCCCAATAATTCAATGCCATCAACCGTTCGCGCGAAATCAAGAAGAAAAAACGCCGCTCCTTCACCAAGATTTATTCCTTTGCGGTTTTTGCTAAAAGGATTACAAAGACTGTCTGAAACGGCTCCAAGAGAATTAAAACCTGTAAGTACCATGTCAGAAACAATATCAACCCCTCCCGCGATTACCGCGGAACAAATACCCGCTTTCATCAATTCAGTTCCTTTTATAATGGCGCTCGCTCCTGAAGCGCAGGCTGTAGCGATTGTAAAGACAGGACCTTTAAGTCCAAATTTTTCAAATATATATTCAGCGGGTAATGAAGCGTTTTGAAAACGAAGATTGTAGTCTTTCGGGAAAGAGCCTTTTTCAAAAAATTCCCTGTGAGCGGCATGTGATAATTCCGACCCGTTGTCACATGAACCAAGACAAACACCGATTTTTTCAGCGCCATACGCGGCAATGGCTTTTTCAATTTCCGGACGTATTTGTTCCAGTGCCGCGTCTATTATCCGGAAAATCCGGGATTTTTTTTCCAGGACCGCAGGCTCCGGTAAATTAGCTTCCGGGATTTGACCAACTAAAGATCCTTTATAGGAAGTGATTCCACCCTGATATCCTTTTAGGCATGATTCGTACAATTCATTTCTATTTTGTCCAGCGCAGCAAATGAGTCCCGGAGCTGAAATAAATATTTTCTTTTTCAACAAGGATTCCCTTCTCTAATTAATTTTTCAACTTTTTCCGTTAAAGCCGCAGGACAAACAAAACAAGATTCACCTGCCTTAATGTCAAAAGCCATTTGAGTGGTTACCCCTCTAGTGGTAATAATACCGGTACGCGCGTTTCTAATTTCAAATCTTATCTTTAAACGGTTTTCGTATTCTTCAAGAATGGCTTTAATCCTCGCGCGATCCATGTGCCGCAGTGAAGCTAAATACTTTACGGAAACTTCAACAACCGGAAACGCGAAACCTGATCTTTCCATTTCATAATAACCATACCCTATTTTATCAAGAAGAGCGTTGCGGGCGATTTCAAAATAATTAATGTAATTCCCGTGCCATACAACCTGCATAGGGTCTAGATCAAAAAATTCTACGGTTGTTTCCGTTTCCATAAAAATATTATATGGTCCGTTTTCTTCTCTTAGTTTCATAATTCCTCCGGTAAAACAAGAGTACCCGCGGAAAAAACAGTTTTTTCATCTGTAGAAATTATTTTAAAAGAAATATTTTTTTCTATTTTTTCCAAGTATAAAACAAGTGGAATATCAGGCTGTATAATATTGATAAACTTTGTCCGTTTTATTTTTGAAAGTTCAATACAAATTCCAAAATATCTGGAAACAAAGTGCGTAATAATAAAAATTTGAGCTACTGCCGGAAGAACAGGAAAACCCGGGAAATGTCCGTTAAAATAATCACTTGAACCGGGAATGGAGAATTCCAAAACAACAGCGGTTTCGGTTTGTTTAATAATTTTTTCTTTGTTAATTTTATTCATTCCAAAGATTCCCCGTTTGTTTTATCATTAAAAAGCCGCGTCATATCTTCTTTTCGTTTTTTCCCCTGCGTATCAACCGGCAGCTCTGAAAGGTAAAGCCATTTTTTTGGGATAACAACATTTTCAAGGTATTGAGAAAGATATTCTCTCCAGAATTTATTAATTAAAATTTTCTCCAATCCGTTAAATTTTTCTATCCCTTTATTATTAAAAACAATTGCCGCCGCGAGATACTGACGGCTTCCTTCCATGGGGATCACACAAACATCGTCAACAAAACCGGATTGTTTAATACGGTTTTCGATTTCAGGCAGGGATATCCGTTTTTCTTCGATTTTGACAACTGAATCAACGCGTCCTTTTAATAGGAAGCGGCCATCAGGAAGAAGTTCAACCATATCGGCTGTTTTAAACCCCGCCGGATCTTTTATGTATGGCGAACAAACAATAAGGCAGCCATCATCGGCTTGGCTTAATTGAACTGTATCTAACGGTGTCCATTCCTGACCTTTACATGATTGTCTCCAGGCAACACCGGATGTTTCGGTACTGCCATAACCTTCGATAGGCCAAAAGCCTAAAACCTCATTTGTTTTTTCCGCTGTTTCATATTCCAGAAGTCCCCCGGAGGTGAATATCCACGGAGATTTTAAAGTGAAAGGTGTTTCAGTTTTCACCGCGCGTTTAAGGAAAGCGGGACTGGAAACAATCATATAACTTGCGCGATTTAGTTTTTCCAGTTCACCGGGAAAATCAATCATTTTTCTTCTGAACGGAACTCCCATTGTAAATGGCAGAAGTATTGTATAAAGAAGCCCATACATATGATGATGACTTACTGTAGAACATACTTTGCGTTTAAGAAACTCTTCGCCGCGCAAAGAAATAATACCGCTATTATCTTTTTCAAATTCTGTAAGTCGCTGCTTTATAGCTTTTGGCTCTCCTGTGCTTCCGGATGTATACATTATTATTGATGTTTCATCCGCGTTGATTTCCGGTATTTTATCAATTTCTGAATGTTTTAACGATATTCCGGCAAGCAATTCGGGAATATGTATAAAATCTTGTTCACCGGAAGAAGTCTGGTCTGTAAGGAAAGGAATGGATTTTTTATCCGCGCCGCGTATTTCAGCGATGTAACCCGGGCTGATATTCGCGCTTAGGAGTACTTCTTTTTTACATTGAAGCAAAGCCGTAAAAGCCAATAAAAAATGCCAGCAATCTTCGCTATAAAGCAGCCAGCGTTTTTTATCCGAGCCTTTTTCTTTAATGTATTTTCTTAACTTGGCTGTATCTTTTATAAAATCTTTCCATGTTTTATATAACCTTTCATTCCACGCGCCATCATAACACAGGATCAACGAAGGTTCTCGTGATTTTTTTTTGAACACTGAAAGCGGAACAGATAAATGTCTTTTTTTCTGTATTCTTTTTCTTATGATAAACTCGCCCGCGAAGAGAAAACCCATAAATATAAAAACTATACCGCCGTTATATATAGTCCATAAATCATCAGAACCAAAAAAAATAGTGTATGCCGCAAAACTTCCGTTTAACAAAAAGAAACCGCACCAAACAATAGTTACTTTGCGGCAATATTCGGCGATTCTTTTATTCCAGGGAGAAGCGGGAATAGTTTTATCCATAAGAATAGCGAAGCGATAAATTATCGATGTAGGTTTAAAAAGAGTAACACCGAAGAAAAACAGGAACACTAGATTCATTAAAATTGGGTAAAATTTTAAAATAGAACCGGACTCACTAAAAAGGCAAAAAAAACCAAATATAAAAAGGGGAATGGTAAACCAAAAAAACGGTGTTTTAACCGGGAAAATTCCTGCAGCTGCTTTTAAAACACCAGTCAACCGAAAAGCCATCAGGATTTAAATTCTGTAATATACGCGGCAAGGGCATCTACAGACGCGAAATGTTTTCTATTATCCGCGTTTTCCGCTGAAAGTTTAACCCCAAATTTCTTCTTTATCGCTACCCCAAGTTCAAGCGCGTCTATAGAATCTAAACCAAGACCTTCCCTAAATAAAGGGTCGGAATCAACGATGTCTTCGGTTTTAACGCCATCAAGTTCAAGGGAGTTTATTATTAGTTCTTTAATTTGTTGTTTTAAATCATCCATAAATCGGATTATAGTAAAAAAGTACTTTTTATGTCAATATCCATCAGTACTAACCATTATTCCTATATCCATTCTGTTATTTCCTTCTTAGTCACTCCCCATTCAATGCCTATTTCCCATGATTTTATTCTGCAATAGCGGCAAAATGGCATTGGTTTGCTTAAAAATTCATAAATTTCCTCTATATTTTTCGCTTTGTAAATATCGATATAATCATCGTCTGTAACCTCTAAAGTCTTTCCGAAACCTTCGGTTTCAGTGTCCTTACCAAAATAATTATTAAACCGATCGGCAATCAACGGCAGACAGCAAGTAGAAAGCCTGCCGTTTTTTAAAAAATTACATTTATTTATTGTTAAGCATAATTTACTGTTTTCTGTTTTAGACTGATTGCCATCTAAATCAAATGGCAATTTACACCAACTGTTTTTACTCATAAACAGAGAACGAATCTTTAATTTTACACTATGTTTTTTCGCGAGTTCTTTTATTCGTTTAACATTCAATTTTATTGGATAACTTGAAACAATTATTCGTATATTATTTTTCTCGCATGATTCCCAAAAAAACGCGTTCATTTTCTCTAACAAAATACCATTTGTTACAATGTTTATAGGACCATCGAAATATTTTCTTGCTATCTCCACGAGCTTAGAAATTTCAGGATGCAGTAACGGCTCGCCGCCCATTATATCAATATTTTCATTATTTCTTCCGGCGAGCTTCGAAAGTCTCGCGAAATCTTTTTCAAATATTTCTTTTTTAACAAAGTATTGATCAGCGACAGATGAAAAATGATGACATGATTTACAATTTAAATTGCAATGATCTACTACATCTGTTTCAAACCGTAAACGTTTTCTTGGTTTCAGTCGTTGATTCGCGGTTATCCTCAAATAAGAAAAGGAAGCTTTTGTGTATAAAATCTGACGGATTCTAACAATCCAGCCTTTTTTTTGTTCCATAAACTACAATAATAGCGTTTTTTTATGTTTTTGTCATTAGAAAACCCAATAAATTCATATTGACTAAAAGTAAAAAAGTTAATTATAATAACTTAAAGAAGAATTTTACAATATAAACTAAAAACATGATTGAAAAAACAATACATTATATTTGGCTTGGGAACAAAGAAATTCCTGAAAAGCATCAGGCTTTTATACGCGGCTGGCAGGAGCTTCATCCTGATTGGGAAATAATTAAATGGAGCGAAAATAATTTTGATTGTGAGAATCATTCCTGGGTAAAAGCAGCAATTGAAAAAGAAAATTGGGCGCTTGCCGCCGATTTTATACGAAGTTATGTTCTTTTAAATTACGGCGGTGTTTATCTTGACACCGATATCGAACTTTTAAAACCATTTAATGAATTAATTACAAATAACGACTTTTTTATTGGATATGAATCTAAATTTTGGTTTGGCAGCGCGGTTTTAGGCGCGAAAAAAGGGCACAAATTAATCCGTGAAGTGCACGAAAGGTATCTTACACCCATTAAAAAAGTAAATATCGGTTCTAATATGCTGACTGTTTTTAATTTCAGCGCCTCAACAAAAAGGCTTTATAATCCTAAATTAGACGGAAAAACAAAAAAAATACAAGACAATGTAATGCTTATTTCGTCAGAATACTTCTATCCTAAAAACTACATTACTCACAGAATAAATATTACAGATAATACAATGGCGATACACCACCTCTCTTCGACATGGCATCCAATCAGTAAGTTGATAGGAAGAAGAATCGCAAAAGTTATTTTTTTAATTATTGGAAAACACTTATTTGGCTGCTTTGAAAGAATCGCGAGGTTATACATGTTTTGTCAGCTTGATAGTGAATACAAAAGGAATCACCGTAAATAAAAAATAACATGAACGTTTTATTAACCGGTACAATATTTAATCCCTGGGTAAATACATGCGTTATTATAATTGCTTGTCTTACGGCTGTCTGTATAATTTTATTCCTGATTTTAGTTTTTATGATTTTTATAAAAACCGCATACCGCAGCCCTTTTAAAAAAAGAACCAGGGAGTGCACACAGAAAAAGGATGAATTACAAATGTCTATGTTTTCTGAAGGAGTAGCTTGGTCACAAAATTTTAAGGAAAAAAAAGAACTGCTTCAAATAAGAAGTGAAGGTCTTAATTTATACGGTGAATACATTAATTTCGGGTTTGACAAATGCGCGGTAATCGTGCAGGGAAGAGCTGAGTCACTGCTCTATTCCTATTATTTCGCGGATGTTTATTCTAAAAATGAATATAATATTTTAGTTATCGATGTTCGCTCTAATGGTTTTAGTGACGGGGTATTTCAAACAGGAGGAATAAAAGAAAGTGACGATTTAATTTTATGGATTAAACTGATAAATGAAAAATATAAAATATCTGATTTTACTGTTCATGGAATTTGCATAGGCGCGGCTACGGCGATTTACGCGTATAAAAAACTTAAAAAAGAATGTAACGGTTTTTTAAAAAGGATAGTTACAGATGGATTATATAAAAATTATTACGAGTTTTTCAAAGCCCACGCGAAAGTTCTAAAAGCGCCTTTCCTTCCTGTTGTTTACGCAGGTATTTATGTGACTTTTTTTCTAATATTCATAACAACCAAGACTAGACCTTTTAAAGAGTCTCCCATAAAATATATGAAAGATATTGATATTCCGATTTTATTTATCTGTAGTAATATGGATAAGTTTTCTATTAAATCAAATAGCGAAGAGCTATTTGAAACTTGCGAGTCTGAATTTAAAGAAATCCACTTTTTTCCCAAAGGCAGACATTCACATGTCAGGGCTTCACAAAAAGCGGAATATGATGAATTAATCGCTAATTTTCTACATAAACATAAATAGTTTTTTTAGAAAAACTTCAGCAAATAATAGTCTGCTTGACAAACATTACAATTTTGTATATAAATAAAGATAAATGCGCTTGATGAAACTCTTTTTCCTTTTCCCGGTCTACATTGCCGTTTTTCTTTCATGCGCTTCAGTTGCCGGAAAAGAAATACAATATGTAAATATAACAGACAACTCTAAATTCATTTTATTACCCACAGAGGGAATTGAAAAAGTCATGGATATGGCTCAGTTTTTATCCGCTGAAATCAGAGGTCAAAATTATTTTTTAAATTCCTGGGTAAAAGCAAATGAAAACGCGATAGAAATGATATTTTTTAATGAAATGGGAGCTAGTTTAGGTGAACTTTCATACAGTAACGGTTTAGTTAATTTTTCTTCGGCTGTAATTCCAAGAGCTGTTTTACAATTTTTTAAACCGGAATATATTATAGTAGATTTTCAACTTTGCTTTTATGATCCTGTTCTTTTAGACAAATCACTAAAAGAAAGCGGTTTAGTTTTGGAAATTAGTAATGATAACCGTCGTATTTTTAATGGAAATGAAATTATTATAGAAATTGAAAAAACAAGAAATACAGTTAAACTTGTAAATCATTTACGATCATACTCTTATACTTTGGAAGGAGCCTTCCATGAATAGATCCAGAAAAATATTATTTCTAGTATTTGTTTTTATAGTTTCTTACGTTTACGCTCAGGAAGATGTTTTCCGTCATCCGCTTGTACCGCAGACTATGAATACATTTAACGCAACCTGCGAGAATCTCGCGCAAAGACCAATTATTAAAGGGAGTTTTATACAGGAAAAATATTTAAACCGTTTTGATAGATCACTTAACTCTTCAGGAAATTTTATAATCGCTTCAGAAAAAGGAATGGTATGGGAAACATTACAACCCTTTCCCTCTACAATGATAATGGGAAGAGATTTTATTTTACAAGTAAGACCAAACGGGCAAAAATCTGTTTTAAGCTCTCAGGGGAATGAAACTTTTACACATATGGCTGATGTTATGAACTCGTTATTTACAGGTCAAAGTATAGGTCTTTTGGAAAATTTTGAAGTTTTCTATTTAGGCAGTGTTTCTAATTGGACTATGGGGCTTTTGCCTAAAGACAGTGTTTTAACTTCTTTTGTTACGAAAATAATAATGAGCGGCGATTCCGCGATACGGTCTATCAAATTATTTGAACAAAACGGCGATGTAATTACATATACATTATCAAACCTTAGTTTCCCAACAACACTTAACGCGCATGAAGAAGCTTTTTTTACAATTCCATAATTTTACGCTTCAAAAGAAGCTGTTTCTATTAAATTCGTTTCCAGAGAAACGTAATATATTTCTTAAACTCTGGTTTATTATTCATTTGGGTTTCCCTGTACTATTGGTTTTATCTTTATTTTTCTCTCCTCCATTGCGTTTAAGTACACAACTTTTAGATTTGTTTCCGCAAAGAGAAATTCATAAGGTAATTGAAGCGGACAACATTCTTTCAGAAAGAAATGGACGTGAAACAGTAATTCTTTTCGCGTCCCCTGTTTTTGAAAAAGCAAAAAATACAGCTGTTT